>ERZ824522.23-NODE-23-length-206769-cov-9.635612_pt1 | contig 206769 bp, 224 predicted proteins | sample MGYA00519935_ERZ824522 | MGnify/ENA primary metagenome ERZ824522 (study PRJEB31778, sample SAMEA3449160) | human gut metagenome | biome: human gut; feature: human-associated habitat; material: faeces | place: United Kingdom | collected 2010/2012 ...
CAATAGCAACAATAAGAGATAATGAAAATAAAGAAAAAATAACAGATCGCTTAGAAATTCACTTTATAGAACTACCAAAATTTTTAAAAAGTAAAGAAAAAGGAAACAGAAAACTAAGGCAATGGCTAGAATTTATATGTAATAAGAGAAAGGGGGAGATAGAAATGGCAGTAAGAGAAAACGAGAAGATAGCAAAAGCTAGCCAAGAATGGGAATACTTAAGAGGAGATGAAGCAGTAAAAAGAATGGCATTTTTAAGAGAGAAATGGGAAAGAGATTGGAATAGTGGTATGCATTCTGCAGAAGAAGCTGGGATAGAAAAAGGAATGAAAGAAGGACTTGAAAAAGGAAAAAAAGAAGGAGAAAAAATAGGAAGAGAGATTGGTGAAAAGTCAAAAGCAGAAAATGTCGCAATAAAAATGCTACAAAAGGAAATGGATGAAGTGATAATAGCAGAAGTAACAAATTTAACTTTAGAAGAAATAGAAAAAATAAAAGAAAGACTAAAAAGGAAATAGAAAAATAAAATGTTATAAAAATGTAAACAATAAAGTATAAGAAGACTGTGCGTAGAATGTACAGCCTTTTTTTTATTTTAGCGAGCTTTACAAAATTAATTATAAAATTTAATATATAATAAATGGTTCGAAAAAGAACTACACACACAACACACACTTAATTTAATAATAGTACAGAGTGGTAGACACACACACTACTACTCTATCTGTTATTGTTAAAAAACAAATAGCAGGAGGAAAAAGAAAATGGCCAAATTTGTCTTTAGAAAAAAAGAGAATATGACCATTAGTAAACCTATGTACTTCGCCATAGGTTTATTAGTGGTGCTTTTCATTATATGGATAACATACTATATATTTTTAAGATATAGTCCAATAATGAATTTTAAATATGAGGGTTATGCAATAAGAGGAAAGAATATAACAGAAAATTTGCTTGGAACTGCCCAATCTGAAAAGGATAAAAATATAGACTTAGCAAAAATAGAAGAACAAGGGATGATATTTAAAAAGCTAGGTACATATTTTGCAGGAAATAAAGAAAAAACAGAAATAAATTTAAATTATCCAATATACATAAATAACAAAAATACAATATATAACTTAACCCAAGATATAACATTAATAAGTAAGAATTTTGAAAAAGTAGCAGGATACCCAAATATAAGCATAACAAACGGAAAAGTATATAATGGAAATAACTTAGAAAGAACAGATGGAAAAGAATATATATTTGCGAAAACTAGTGAAGAAATATATATAAATTTAAAAGAAATAAAAATAAAAACGATGGCAAATGAATATGTATTGCCAGTAAATAGCTTAATAGCTTTTGAAAAGAATGCAATAAAATACTATAAAGTACAAAATGATATTTTAGTATTTGGTGAAATAAAGGATATAGATTACAATTCACAAGTAATAATAAAAAATATTGAAAATAACGATTTAGATACAAATGCGCAAAATATTCAAGATGAACAAAACGTAAGCAACAAATATAGTTATGAAGAGTTATTAACACGTTTAGAAATAATAAAAAACGATGTAGAAAAAGAAGAAATACAAAAGGAAGATTCAACAAACAATAATGAGCCAAAAGAGGAAAAGCCTACAACACAAGAAAACGAAACAGCGCCAAACAACCAAGAAGAACAACAACCAGAAAACAACGAACAAGCAAACCAAAATACAGAATACATAAAGCCAGAAGTAACAGTAGAAGACTTTAAAGCAGAAGTATATACAGCAAAAAGTAATTTACATATAAAAGATCCAGCAGTAAGAATAGTAGAAGCACCAACATTCGAAATATATAAGAAAGGGAAGATATATTTAAGAAGAACATATACAAATTCTGGAGACATAATAGTTGCAGGTTTAGAGCCAAAAACAGAATACGAAATAATAGGAAAATACATATACAAAAACGAAGAAGATAAAAAAATAGAAAATACATTTTACCAAGGGAAAATAACTACAAAAGGATATGAAGCTCTAGGTGTAATAGAATTAAGCAAAGAAAATGGAGAAATATATAATAATAAGATTCAAATAAAGAATGTAAAAATAACATCAAGCTTACAAGAAGAAGCATTAAAAGGATTAAATAAAGTAGTAATAGTAGCAAATGGAATAAAAACGACACTAAAAAATGATAAAGCCAATATGTTATTGCAAGGAAAAGAAATAACAGTAGAGACATCAGAAGGATTGCCATCAAAAAGCAAAATAGACTATGAAATAAAATTTTTTGATAAAAATGAAGTAGAGCTAAAAGTAGAAAATAACAAAGGAACAACGAGAACATCAAAACAAGAGCCAACAGCAAGAATAACAGTAAAAGAGCAGGACATTGTAAGTGTAACTTTAGATTTAAAACTAAACAATAAAGACAGTGTAGATTTAGAAAACTATAAATATATAGTAACAAGAGCGAATGGAACAATAGCAAAAGAAGAGAAATTAGCAAAGAATGAAAAAAAGATATATTTAAATGACTTAGATTCTAACCAATATTACGAAATAAAAATATATGCAGATTATAACTTGGATGATGAAAAGGGAAATAGAAAAAATAATGAAATAGGAAAATTAGTATTTGCAACAAAACCATTATCGACATTAGGTTCTGTAGAAATGCAAGTAGAAGCTAAAAACATAAGTACAACGAAGGTAAAACTAACATATAAAATAGATGAAGAAAGAACAGATAAAAGGTTAATACAAATATTAAATGAAATAAAAATAGAAATAGTAGAAAAAGATGGAGAAGTTGCAAAAACAGATACATTAATAGGAGAAGAAATAGAAAAACTACAACAAGGAGAAGCAAAAGAAATAAATTACGAAACACTAAAATCTAATACAAAATACGAAATACGTATAACAAGTAAAGTAAAACAAGGAAATAAACCAGAAGAGATACCAGTAACATATAATTACAAAGAATTTACAACACTAAGAAGTACAGCAAAAGTAGAAATGCAAAACAAATTTGTAACAGGTGAAATGATAGACTTTGATGTACGCATACAAGATAAAGATAATGCAGTATTAAATAATAAAATAAGAATGGAACTAAGAGATGAAAAAAGCAATTTAATAGATTTGACAGAGATAGAAACAAATAAGAAATATGTAAGAAAAACATATAACAAATTAGAAGAAAACAAAACATATAGCTTGAAATTTTATGCAGACCAATATAATGAAGGAAGTACAGATGAAACATACAAAATAAACTATTTAATACACGAAGTAGAGATAGTAACAGAGCCAGGAATAAGTGGAAATATAGGGCTAAAAAGTATGTTAAGGAAAACTACAGGAAAAAATTTGGTAGATGTAGAGTCTAAAATAAAATGGTATTCTTATTGCATGAATAGATATACATTTTATGGAAAAAAATATGAAAAAGAAACAAATATATTAAGTTTATATGCAGGTACTAAAAATAATAGTCAATTATACGTATATGACCTTAAAGACTATATAGGGCAAGAAATTACAATCAGCTTTAAAGCAAGAACGGAACAAGAAGGAATGAAAGTAGGAATACAAAATAGTAAAGGAATGTATGATGAAAGAAATAGAACATATATAGATGTAACACAAGAATTTAAAGAGTACAAGCAAACACTTATTGTAAAAGATCCTGGATATGTTGGTTTTTATGTTCAAAATAAGTCAGAAGATGATAATACATCAATTTATATACAAGATTTACAAATAGAATTTGGAAACAAGAAAACATCATATGAACCATATAAATATGGAATAGAAAGTGAAGCAATAGTAAATTTAGAAGATAAAAGAAATGAAATAGTAACAAATGACTATTATATAAAAACATATGAAGATGGCGCAGAAATAAATAATATAAGGTATGAAGATATTCCAGAAAATAATAAATTAGAAAATGCTGTAAAAGAATTACAATTACAAGAAAACAAAAATTATAAAATAGAATTACAAGTAAAAATAAGGGATAGGAATTATACAATAGCAACATCAGAATTTAACACAAAAGAAGGCGAGATAAAAGGAATTACAACAGAAGAAGAATATAAAGAAATACAACCAGAGGGTAATTATATTGTGCTAAACAATTTAAACTTTACAAATAAAAGTGGATCACAAGACTATATGTTTAGTACGAATATAGAGTTTGAAGGAAATATTAATTACAATGGCTATGTAATTACAATGGATGCAGTAAACAAAAATAATACTTATACTAATGGAGGATTGTTTTATAAAATAGGAGAAAATGCTAAAATAAGTAATTTATATATAGAACTATATATGAATAATAAATTTTCAATTGATGGAAGAATACTATTTTATACTAATAAAGGAACAATAGAAAATTGCTTTATAAATCTTAAAGAAAGTAGCAAAGCAAAAAATATAAATTTTTATTTAGTAGGAAATTATAACCAAGGAACTATAAATAACCTTATAGTTAAACTAAGCGAAGATTTATATGTAGAAGATAATGGAAATATTATATATTCAAATAGTGGAACTATAAAAAATGGGTATTTATATGGTAAAAATATAAAATTAAGTTCTAGAACAGAAACTTTAGCTGAAAGTCCTTTTGTTAATACTAATGAAGGCTTTATTTATAACATGTATTCTACAATTAATCTAGACATAGAAGAAATAAAAGAAAACGATACATTTAGTAAACTTGTAGCAAATAACTATGGAGGTAAAGTAAAAAATGTTTATACAGTAGGCCTTGGAACAGGATATACAAAAAAATATAATGCAAATACAGGTAAAACACAAGGAAATGTAGAAAATAGCTATTATATAAATGATGAAATATTTGAAGGAAAAGCAGATACTAAAACAACAAGTAAAGCATTATATAACAGAGAATTCCAAAACCAAATATTAAATAGCGAAAATAGCTTCGAAATAGATAAAAATATAGAACAAGGTTATTATCCAATGCTTAAATTACCAGAATGTATGCCAAGGCAAGAATTTATAGAACTTCCAGAATTAACAGAAAAAGATTTACCAGATATAGTAACAAATAAGGTAATAGAACAAGATAATAAAATAGCAAAAATAGAACTAGAAGTATATAACCCAGCGGGTGAAACAATAACAGATATAAAAATAAAAAACTTAACTACGAAAATTGTTTCACAAAATTATAGCAATGGAAAAAGTAAAGTTGTTATAGAAGTATATAACCCAATTGTATGTGTTTCTAATTATTCTATTTTAAGCATAACAACGAAAGGCGCAATGAATTTGCCATATACACGTACATACGAAGAAAATGAAAGAAATATAAAACTAGAGTTATATAACGAAATTTGGACTATAGAAGACTGGCAAAATATGAAAAAGAATGCAAAAGAAAATTATAAATTAATGCAAGACTTAGACTTTAAAAATGCAAAAGAAAACTTATATACACAAATAACCATATATGGGATATTAGACGGAATGGGGCATACAATAAAAAATATAAATACAAAATTGTATTTATTTTCTAATGCAGCAGATGGTGCAATTATAAGAAATATTAATATAGAAAACTATAGTGCAGTTTCAGATAATTATTATTTTGGAATATTTTCTTTTAGCCAAAATGCATTATTAGAAAATATACATTGCAATAATATTAGCCTAAAAACAACTAAGAGTACACAGATAGGTGGATTAGTAGGCAATGCAAATCAAACAGTTCTTAAGAATATTACATTAAACAATGTAAAAATAGAAATGCAAGGAAGCAAAGATAACCTTACATATATTGGTGGAGTTATAGGACTTGCAAATGCAGACTTACAAAATGTAGCAGTAAACAATTTATATATTAATGATACAAATAGTGGATCAAAAAACATAGGTGGAATAATTGGAAGACAAAGTAGTATAAAATTTACAGTTGAAAACTGCTATGCTAAAGGTAAGATAGTTTCTAATTCAGGCTATATAGGCGGAATTGCAGGTAATGGACAAACAGTTGTTAAAAATTCATATGCATATGTAGACATTATAGGAAATGGTGAATATATTGGTGGAATAGTTGGCAATAATGAGCAAACAGGTAGAGAAATAAAAAATAACTTATATATTGGGAATATAGTAAATAAAAAAGAAACAGAGTTAACTAAATCTATAATTGGAAATAGTGATAAAACTAATGTAAACAACTATATTTATGAAAACAACAAAATAAATGGTAAGCTAGTCAAAACAGAAAAATCTTTAACAGAAAAACAATTAAAAAATAAGGATACATATATAAAAATGTTAAAATTTGATGATAATTTTAACTATGAAAATATAGAAAATGGAGTATTACCAAAGCTTAATAATGCAGAGCGCACAAACTTATTACCAAACCAAGAAGATATAAAAATTCCTAATAATGATATATTTATAGAAGAAGTAAAAACTTTAAAAACAGATAACAACAATGTACAAATACAACTTATAATAAATAACCCAAATGAATATGAAATAAATGATATACAAATAGAAAATATGGAACATACAATTTTAGAAAATAGAACAGTTAATAAAAAAACATATTTAAAACTAAAAGGAACACCTACAAAATATTATGACTTTTATATTATAAAGGGGATAACCTATGCTATGGGAGAAGAAAATATTACAATAGAAGCATATGACATAATAAATGAAGCATTTTATAAAGAAATAGCAAAATACGAAGATTGGCAAAATATAGATAAAGAAAGCTATGAAAATTATAGGCTATTAACAGACTTAGACTTTACAGGAAAGCAAGATGTAAATAATGGTTTAAGAATAAACAGATTAATAACAGAAGGAAAAATGCACACTTTAAAAAATGTTACATTAGAAGCTAAAGATAAAAAAATAAGTCTTATAGAAGAAAGCAAAAATTTAATAGAAAATATAAATTTTGAAAATATAACAATAAAATCACCATATAGTTATTTGGGTGTAATATCTAACAATATGGGGGATATACAAAATGTTAATTTTAATAATATAAATATAGAAGCAGAAGAAAATATATACTTAGGCTGTATAGGTGTAAACAAAGGAAAAATACAAAATATTAAGTTAAATAATATAAATATTATAGGAAAAGAAAAAATTGGTGGATTCATAGGAGAAACAGAAGATACAATAATTGATAATATTGTAGGACAAGATATAACAGTAAAAGGAAAAACAAATAGTATTGGTGGAATTATAGGTTCAATACTGGCAAACAGAAGCACAACTACTAAGATGGGAACTATTACAAATATTAGAATAGAAAATTCAGAAATAACAGGCAATGGAATATATGCAGGTGCTATATATGGAGCGCAAAGTGGCAATTCTAGAACAAAAGAAAATTTAAGTAGTATTAGCTGTAAAGTAGTAGGAGTGAACCATGTAGGTGGAATAGCAGGATCCAGTGCTTACCAAACTGAAGGAATAAAGAATGTAAATGTTACAAATTCTCAAATAATAGGAGAAGGAGAAAATATAGGAGGAATATTCGGTTCAGGTGGAAATTTATCAAATGCTTATATAAGAAATTCGGAAATAATTGCAAATAATGTAAATTCACAAAAAATAGGAGGAATGATAGGACAATTAAGTTGGAATATATTTAATAGTGGTATAATAAGAACAATAGTAACTACTAATGGTGACCAGGTAGGAGGAGTAACAGGAGTAGGGTCTAATATGATAAGAACATATTCATTAGATTCTACAGTTAGTGGAAAAAATAATGTAGGAGCAATTACAGGAAGTAGTAATTTAGGAAATATGCAATATGTTTATACTAATTCAGATGTTACAGGAAGTGGAAAAGCAGTAGGAGGTTTTATAGGATATTTAGACAACTCACAAATGACTAATATAAGTAATGTTACATATATTAACAATAGCTATTATGCAGGTGGAACTATTACAGGAAAAGAAAATGTAGGAGGAGCAGTAGGAGAAATAGCAAAAACAATATATGATGAAGACGGTAAACAAAGATATTATTCTAATTATGTAGAAGCAAATTTAGTAAGTGAAGATAAAGAAAAAGTATCTCTTGGAATAGGAAATATGAAAGAAGAGAATCCAAAATTTATAAATAACCATTATTATAAATATTCAAAAATAAATGGAGAATATCCAAATGAAAAAACGGAACCATATATTCCACAAGAAAATTATTTAGTAGAAGAGGAATTAAATAAGAAAGAAACATATACAAATAAAATAAAGTGGGCGAATAATGGCTATTATAATTATCAAATACTAAACGAAAACAAATATCCACTATTACAAGTAAACAATCAAATTTTAGATTATCAAGAAGGAATAGAAATTCCTACAGATCCAACAAATAGTATAAATGAAGAGCTAGAATACGAATTTACTTACCAAGACAAAAAAATAAAAACATATAAAACTCATAGCGAAATTTACGATAAAGAAGGCAATAGTGTAAAAAGAAAGAGCAAAATATATGTAAAAGATGGAAAATTATATTTATTAGATAGTAATATGCCAATTGTTCCAAAAAATTTTATTTTCGACACATATAATGAAAAAGAATACGAAACAGTTTTAGGTACAGATGGAAAAATGTATGACTTAAAAGAAAGTTTAACATATCCAGAAAACTTTAAAAACGAAGGAATTAAAGAGATAGGAAACAATTTAGATACAGACAAAAAAGAAATAGAAGTATTGTATAAAAATGGTGATAAAATTAAGTTTAATTATCAAACTGGTGAAGTAATTTATCGCGAAAAGCTAGAAGAAAATAAAACTAATTTATTAGATTATATAGGAGATAAACTAAAACCTAAAGAAGAAACAATATTCCAAAACGAAAAAGATTATGAAGAAACAAAAGAACTTATGAATAAGTTGGAAGAAATGCCAGTAGAAGAAGCTAAAAACGAAACAATAGAAGATTCTGAAAATGACAATGCAGAAGGAAATTCTTCAAATTATGTAACAGCATATAATAAAGAAAAACATAAATACGAAATATATAGCGAAGATGAATTACTAAACACATCAAAACAAACAGTTCTAACAGAAAATGAAAAGATAGAAACAAATAATTTAGCAAATTTTTATTCAGCACAAATTTCTAAAAATGTATCAAAAAAAGGAAAAACTGTAATATATGTAATTATTTGTGTAGTAATAATAATATTAGTTATATTATTAAAGAAGAAACGTGAATAAAAATTTGGGATTGTGGGACGCTTCTTAAAATTCCGGTTTAATAGCTATAAAAATTAAGAAACGGTTTTAAACTATACATTTAAAGCCGTTTTTGCATACTAAAAATATTGAATTTGACATGCAAAATGTAATATAATAAAATATTAAGAAATTATAAAGAAAGGGGAGTATGACCAAAAGATCATACATAGTAAAAATGAACGTAGAAGAAATTTTAAATGCAACAAGAGGAAAATTATTAATAGGAGATTTAAAAGAAGATTGTGAAAATTTTTGCACAGATACTAGAAAAATTCTAGAAAATGATGTGTATGTAGGTTTAAAAGGAGAAAATTTTAATGGAAACGAATACTACGAGGAAGCGTTAAAAAGAGGAGCTAAAGTGGCAATAGTTTCTGGAATAGAAATTCCTAAAGAAAAATTAGAACAATATAAAAATAAAACTATAATAGAAGTAGACGATTCATTAATAGCATTTGGAAAAATAGCCGAATACAAAAGAAGTTTATACGATATTCCAGTTATACAAGTAACAGGTAGCGTAGGAAAAACAAGTACTAGAGACATAATTGCAAATGTAATTCGTACAAAATATAAAACACTACAAACAGAAGGAAACTTAAATAACCACATAGGTCTTCCAACTACAATTTTAAAATTAAAAGACCATGAAGCACTTGTCGTAGAAAGTGGAATGAATCATTTAGGAGAAATAAGTTATTTAGGAAAAATTACCAAACCCACAATTGCAGTTATTACAAATGTAGGAACAGCGCATATAGGCTTACTTGGTTCTAGAGAAAACATATTAAAGGCGAAATTAGAAATATTAGAAAATCTAAAACCAGAAGGAACTATTGTAATAAATAATGATAATGATATGCTAAATAAATGGGCAAAAGAAGACAAGGTATACAAAAAATATACTTTTGGAATAGACGAAAAGTCCGATGTTATGGCATATAACATTAAAATAGGAAATAATTCTTCTACATATAATGTAAAAATAAATAATGAAGAATACACAGTAAACGTACCAGTAAGTGGAAAACATTTTGTGTATAACAGCTTATGTGCAATAGCTGTAGGGAATTTATTAGGAATATCATCAGAAAATATTATTAAAGGAATAGAAACATTTTCTTTAACTAAAAATAGAATGGAAGTTGTAAAAGTTAAAGATAATGTAACAGTTATAAATGATGCTTATAATGCAAGCTACGATTCTATGAAGCCAGCGTTAGAATATTTAAGTGAATTACCTGCAAACAGGAAAATAGCAGTATTAGGAGATATGTTCGAACTAGGCGAGTTTTCGGAAGAAATTCATAGAAAAGTAGGGATAGAGGTAGTTACACATAAGATAGATATATTAGTAACAGTAGGAAAACTAGCAAAATACATAGCAGAAGAGGCAAAGTATTTAAGAATGCCAGAAGAAAATATAATATCATTAGAAACAACAGAAGAGGCTTCAGAATACTTAAACGAAATACTGCAAAAAGATGATGCAGTTTTACTAAAAGCAGCACATGGAATGCACTTTTCAGAAATATTTAAATCAATTAAGGATTAGCGCAAGGAGGAATATATGCTAAAGATAGGAGTTATATTTGGAGGAAAATCTAATGAGCATTCTATATCTGTTGTATCTGGATGTTCTATAGTAAAAAACTTAAATAAATTAAAATACGAGGTTTTGGCAATATATATAGATAAAAATGGAACTTGGTATGAGGTTTTAGACGATATAGCGAATATGCCAAATTATAAGCTAGGGGAAGAGCCAATAAACTTAAAGAAAATAGAAAATATAATAGAATATTTAAAACAAGTTGAAATTATATTTCCTGTACTACGTGGAAAGGACGAGGCAGATGGTTCTATACAAGGATTATTAAATTTTGTAGGAATTCCATATGTTGGGTGTAATGTTTTAACATCAAGTATTGCAAAAGATAAAATATATATGAAAACAATTTTGTCACAAGCTAATATTGTGCAACCTAAATATTTTTTTATAAAAAATACAACCAATGGAATTGTAAGTGTAGACAATAAATTTAATGAAAAAGAAGTTTCTTTAAATGAATTGTGCGAATTGGTATATGATAAATTAAAATATCCTGTATTTATTAAACCTGCTAATTCTGGCTCATCAATTGGGGTAAACAAGGCAGAGAATTCTGGAGATCTAAAAAAATACATAGAAAGTGCCTTTTTTTATGATGATAAAATTATTTTAGAAAAAGAAATACAAGGAAGAGAATTCCAAATAGCTATTTTAGAAGATGAAGATATTATAACATCTGATATAGGCGAAATAGATACAAATGCAGAATTCTATAATTACAAATCTAAATATCAAAATCAAAACACGAAAACGGTAATACCTTTAAATATGTTAGGAACAAAACAAGAGGAAGAATTAAAAAATATTGCAATAAAAGTATTTAAAGCTGTAGGTGCTAAAGGTTTAGCTAGAGTAGACTTTTTTGTAGAAAATGGAACAAACGAAATATATGTAAATGGAATTAGTGCAATTCCAAATATTACAGAAAATAGTATGTATGTTAAATTATTTGATGTAATTGGTATAGAATATAAAGAGCTTTTAGACAAGCTTATAAATTATACAATGAATATTGAGTAAGTATTTTTATGGATATTTAGAAATTCTTAAATATTGTAAAGAGTTAAATAAAAAGAAAAACTAATATAAAAAAGAGGTAAATATGGAATATAACGATTTAGAAAGAGATGCTAAAGAAATATTATCTGAATTTAGATTTACACATTCTTTAGGTGTTGCAAAAAAAGCAGTAGAACTTGCAAAGCAATATGGGGAAGATGAAGAAATAGTAAAAAAAGTAGCTATTGCACATGATATTGCAAAAGAAATGAAAAATGAAGAATTAATAAAATATGCTAACGAAAACAAAATAGAAATAGACGAAGTAGAAAAAATAAATCCTTCTTTGTTACATGGAAAAGTAGGAGCAGACATTGTAGCTAAAAAATATAATTTTACAGAAGATATGAAAAATGCAATAAAATGGCATACTACAGGTAGAGAAAATATGACTATGCTAGAAAAAATTATTTATGTAGCAGACAAAACAGAGGAAAATAGGAAGGATACTAAATTCAATTTAGAAAAAAGTAGAGAACTTTCTAAAAAAGATATAAATGAAACTGTTTTATTTTTAATGGATGAATTTATAGAATATAATATAAAGATTGGAAGAGTTCTTCATTTAGAAACAATAAAGGCAAGAAACTATTTACTATTAAAAAAATAAATAAAACTATTTAAAAATGCAATTACATATGATATAATGTTTGCACCATGAATATGGAGGATGTTAAATGATTTTCAAAGATTATTACAAAATATTAAATTTAGAATCTAGTAAGATAACTCCTCAAGAACTGAAAATAGCATACAGGGAATCTGCAAAAAAATATCATCCAGACATAAATATAAATGATGAATTTGCAGAAGAACGTTTTAAAGATATAAACGAAGCATACAGGGTGTTATCAAATTCTACTTCTAAAAGAAAATATGACAGAATATGGAATAACAACGTGGGAAAAAAGAAGAAGTATGAAGAAAGCCAAAGGAAAAATGGCTCAAAATTTTCCGAATTTTTCACAATGTTTTTTGGAAATATTGTTGGTGAGGAAGAAAAAACTGACGATAAAGTAAAGAAAAAAATTCCTATAAGAGGAGAGAATGTAGAAACAGAAATAAATATGTCAATAGAAGAAACATATTATGGAACAGAAAAGAAAATTTCTCTTAGGACTCTAAAAGGAAAAATGAAGACTTTTGTAGTAAAAGTCCCAGCAGGTATTAGGAATCAAGAAAAAATAAGATTGATTGGCCAGGGAAAAGCTGGAGTAAATGGTGGTAAAAACGGAGATTTATTTATAAAAGTAAATATTCAAAATAGCCAAAGGTTTAAATTAGAAGGAATAGATTTATACACAGACCTACGATTAACCCCATGGGAAGCTGCTCTAGGCACAAGGGCAACCATATCTACTATAGACGATACTGCCTCTGTCTATGTACCAAAAGGAATTGAAAGTGGCGAAAAAGTTAGAATTCAAGGAAAAGGGTATAAAGATGGAAAAGGTGGTAGAGGAGACCTAATAGCCGAAGTAAAAATAATAGTACCAAAAGAACTAACAAACGAGGAAGAAAAGTTATATAAAGAATTAGAACAAATTTCTAACTTTAATCCAAGAAGAAGAGCAAATTAACATAAAAACTTTAAATGATTGACAAAAAATTACAAATTAGGTATAATTAAGCATAGTAGTGTTACAAAAGACAAACTATGTATATAGAAATTCGTGAATAGTGGGGTGTATAATATGTACAGTTGGGAAGGAAAACATTTTAGTATAATGGATCCAAATAACGTAAGTACAGTAGTGTATCAAATAAATGAAACATTAAAAGAGGATTTAAAAAACTCACCCAAATATACAGTAACAAGATTAGATTATACAGAAGAAATGTATGGCGACAAAAAAAAGAAAACTTTTTATGTCGACGATCCTTCAGAAAATAAAGACGAACTTGTTATACTATCATTTGGTAAAGACAGAGTAGTAATTAATATGGCAATATTACAAGGCGATAAAATAACAATATCTAAAAAGCCAACGCCATTAAAATTTAATACTCTTTATTCAGATACAGAAAAAGAATATAAAGAATTTAAGTATACACCAAGTTTTAAAAGACAAATTTCAATCATAGACCCAGAAACCACAGAAGAAGTAAAGCCTATGGTATATTTTGACGAAGAGGCTAAAGAAATTAGAGGTAAATGTAAGCTAAAAGCGAATAAACCTTATTTTGCTTTCGAAATAAAAGATAAAAAAGATTAAAGGAGAGGGGAGTTCTAATGAACACAACAGATAGTTTATCTGAAAAATCTTGTAATTCACTAGTATTTGAGGACAATGCAAAAGCTATAACTTTTGCATGTTTTACAACAGAGGAAGTAAAGGATTTTCCGCTATTATTAGGAGAAGTAGAAACTCATAAAGTTATAACATCAGGAAATAGGGAAGAAGCCAAAGAAATTGCAAAAAATGCAGAAAAATTACGTGAGCAAGGTGTACGTGTAACAACTACAGCTGTTGCAGAAAAAAGAAAAGCAAAAGGAAGAAAAGTAGTAGAAACAAAAACAACAGCTACTAAGACAAAAAATGAAGACACTGCAAGATAATGTACTAAAGATAGGGATGAAGTAAATGAATTATAAATTACAAAGTATGTTACAAAATGCTAGAAAAAAATTAATAGTATTCGCAATATTATGGTTAGTAATTATAATCTTAGGAATTGCTCCATTTTCAGCATCTCTTACAGATGCTATGCAAACTGGAGCTTTTAGTTTCGAAATTTTTTTGGAACACCTAGGAATGTATATAACTAGCCCTTTTTCTAGTTTCGGATTAATATTTACAGAAAATTATATAGGAACATTTGCATCTAGCACTTTATATTTTTCACTATTCTATTTAGCAGCAATGCTTGTAGGTTTATTAAAAGCTAGACCTAAAAATGAATATACCGATATAGAGCATGGTTCAAGTGGTTGGGCAGAAAATGGTGAACAATATAAGGTACTAAGCAAAAAAAATGGAATTATATTAGCAGAAGACAACTATTTACCATTAAATAAAATGGGAAATATAAATGTTTTAGTTGTTGGACGGTTCAGGTTCTGGTAAATCTGCTTCATATTCTATACCAAATGCACACCAATGTTTAGGTTCTTACATATTTACAGATCCAAAAGGAGAATTATATGACAGAACAGCAGGATTTTTAAGATCTAAAGGGTATAAAGTTAGAGTTTTGAACTTAGTTAATCCAGAATGTAGTGATGGTTACAACCCATTAGCACATATAAGAAATGAAATAGATGTAGACATTATTGCAAACACTATAGTTAAAGGCCAAAGTGGAGAAAAAGCTTCAGACCCATTCTGGGACGATATGGCAGAAATCTTACTAAAATCTTTAATTTGGTATTTAATATCTACAAGACCACCAGAAGAGCAAAACTTAGCTAGTTGTGCAGAACTAGTTAGAGCTGCAAACGATAGTGGCGGAACAAGCTTGTTAGGAGATTTAATTAACGAATTAGATTATACACATCCTGCAAGGAAAAACTATAAATCAATCGAAATAGCACCAGAAAAAACAAGAGGTTCTATTTTAAGTACATTGCAATCAAGATTAGGTAAATTTGATAGTAAAGACATAGCAGACCTAACATCTTCAGATACTATAAACTTTGAAGAAATTGGCCAAGAAAAAACAGCTGTATATGTTGTTTCTTCAGACACACATACAACATATAATTTCTTACTTACAATTTTCTTCTCACAAATGATACAACAATTATATGATTATGCAGATAAAGCTGGTGGAAAGTTACCAGAAAAAACATTTTTTATACTAGACGAATTTGCAAATATAGGACAAATACCAGATTTTGATAAAAAAATATCTACATCAAGAAGTAGAGGAATCTCATTTAGTGTTATTTTACAAAACTTAGACCAATTAGAAGCAGTTTATGAAAAGTCTTATGAAACTATAATTGGTAACTGTGATACACATGTATTCTTAGGAAGTAATTCTACTAAAACATTAGAATATTTTTCTAAAGCATTAGGAGAAAAGACAATTACAAGAGATAGTCATTCAACAAACCGTGACAAGGGTGGCTGGAAATCTGGTTCTAGTGATTCTGACCAAATTATGGGAAGAGCATTACTTACACCAGACGAATTAAGAAGATTCGACAATGATATGTGTATTATATTTGTTAAAGGTGTAAGACCAATTAAAGCAAATAAATTCTATTACTTTAGAAAACCAATGGGAAGAGAAATGGCAAGGCTCGAAATAAGCCATAATGATGCAGAAGTAGGACAAAGAGGAGAATGGAGAATATTTAACCCAGCAAATCCTTATTCAGAAAGTACAAATATTCAAGCGCAAGATTTAAAAGTAGAATCATTAGATGATTTATTTGCAGATGAAGAGCCAGCCTCTAAAAATACACAAGAAAAAGTAACAACATCAAATACGAATAACAATGCTTTTAGTAATATAGAAAGTATTCCAAAAAAAGAAGCAAAACCAATGGAAATACCATTAGAAGACAATAATGAGGAAGTAAACAATATAGATCTAGAAAAAGCATTAGAGGCAAAATTCGACGAATTATTTGGAGCAGATGACGATTAAGATTACTTTTAACGGGATTGGGTGATGGTCCTTAAAATCCAAGTTTAAATTATATAGATAAATTATAAAAAAGAATAGCTTGTGCTATTCTTTTTTAAATGCAAGATATTGGAGAATAATAATCTTGTATAAAGAGTCGAAATATAGTATAATATATGTGCATTTTATACAAAAATAACAGTATAATATTTATAATAATTATAAAAAAATAACATCAAAATATTATAATTGTTTAACTAACATAAAAGGAGAAAAAATTGGAAACAACAGAATTAAGAATAGTAGAAAATAAGAAAAATTTAAAAGTAGGAACAGTTTTAGGAATAGTATTTATAAGTTTTATATTAATATTTTTTATTTTATTTTTAGGAATCACATTATATATATCATCAAGCGATAAAATTATAACAGGTATGTATATACAAGGAGTAGAAGTATCGGGATTAACGCAAAAACAAGCAATAGAAAAAGTTCAAAACGAATTTAAAAAAGTGCTACCTAACAATTTAACAGTAGTACATAACGAATACGAAACACAGTTAAATTTAGAAGATTTAGGGACAGATTTAAACATAGAAGAAGCAGTAAACAGAGCCTATAATATGGGTAGAGATAGTAATATTTTTAAGAATATGGGTACAATAACAAAAAACTTAGTAACAGTTAATAATTTAGGAATTAATGTTACACTAAACAAAGAACAATGCACAAATATATTAAATGATATATCAACAAAACTACCAGATACAGTAATACAAAGTAGTTATTATGTAGAAGGTAATAAATTAATTATTACAAGAGGAAAAGTAGGAAATGTAGTAGATATAGAAAAGACTATAAACGACATAAAAAATAAAATTCAAGACTTTTCGTATGCAAGCAAAAAAATCGAGCTTTCAACAATAGAAAAGAAACCAGAAGAAATAAATATAGATCAAATACATAGCGAAATATATAAAGAGCCTATAGATGCATATTATTCAACAAACCCATATGTTGTGCATCCACATGAAAATGGTGTAGACTTTAAAATATCTATAGATGAAGCAAAAGCAATGCTAAATGAAGTAAAAGATGAATACGAAATACCATTAAAATATAGCTCACCAAAAGTAACTACAAATATGATTGGAACAGAAGCATTTCCAAATTTATTGGGGAAATTTAGTACAACTTATAGTGCTAGAAATGCAAATAGAACAACAAATTTAAGATTAGCAGCGCAAAAAATAAATGGTACAGTTTTAATGCCCGGCGAAATATTTTCATATAATACAGTTGTAGGCAAAAGAACAATTGCAGCAGGGTATAAAGAAGCTGCAATGTACCAAAATGGCGAAGTAGTAGATGGATTGGGAGGAGGAATTTGCCAAATATCTACAACATTATACAATGCTGCATTATATGCAAACATGGGAATAGTAGAAAGAAGAAATCATCAATTTGTACCTTCTTATGCAAAAGCTGGGAGGGATGCAACAGTTGTATATGGTTCAATAGACTTTAGGTTTAAAAACACAAGAAATTATCCAGTAAAAATATTATGTACTGTAAGTGGAGGAGTAGCAAAATGTGAAATTTATGGTCTGAAAGAGAATCCGGATTATGATGTCGAAATAACTTCACAAGTTACAGAAACAACTTCAACAAGTATTAAATCTGCTACATACAAAACAGTAAGACAGAATGGACAAGTAATAAGTTCAGAAAGAATAAATAGAGATACATATAAAAGGCACTAAAAATTTACTACAATAGTTAATTTTAAAGGCTGTATAGTTAAAATTATAAAAATTTTAGGAGGTAAAAATGTATTTAATTGTAGGATTAGGAAATCCTGAAATAGAATATGCCAATACAAGGCATAATATGGGGTTTGATGCAATAAACCATTTAAGCAGAAAACTTAACATAAATGTTAACAAAGAAAAATTTAAAGGCATATATGGTGATACAATCTTAAATGGCGAAAAAGTAATATTACTAAAGCCACAAACATATATGAATTTAAGTGGAGAATCTATTATACAATTTAAACAATTTTATAAAATTCCACCTGAGAATATTATAGTAATATATGATGATATAGACGTAGACGTAGGAAAGATAAAAATTAGGAAAAAAGGTGGTCCAGGATCACATAATGGAATGAAGTCAGTTGTAAAAGAGCTAAAATCCGAAGATTTTCCTCGTATTAGAGTAGGAATAGGAAAGCCTATGTTTAAAGAAATGATGATAGGTTATGTGTTAGAAAAATTAAATGGAGAAGAAAAAGAGATTTTAAATGAGTCAACAAAAATAGCAGCAAATGCTGTGTATGATATTATAACTTGTGGTATGGATAAAGCAATGAATAAGTACAATTAATATTATTGCAAATTATTATCACTTAATTAATTAGCATAAATATGTACTTATATTGCAAATTAGAGTGTTTATAAAATATAAGTATATTAGGAAGGAAAAATATGCAAGAACTAAGAATAAAAGTTGATACAAATGAAAAATCTGTAATACTGCTAAATGATTATAAAATAGTAGAACAATATACAATTAATAAAGAAAATATAGAAGGAAATATATATTTAGGAATAATAAAAAACATAATTCCAGGTTTAAAAGCAGTTTTTGTTGATATTGGAAAAACTAAGAATGCTTTTATACATTATGAAGATTTAGGAAAAACTAAAAATGAAATAAAACTTAATGAAAAAATATTAGTTCAAGTTCAAAAAAATGCTGTAAAACAAAAAGGTGCTAAACTTACAACTAATATAAAATTAACAGGAAGGCAAATTGTTTTAATGCCAAAAACGGATTTCATAAGTGTTTCTAGAAAAATAGAAGATGAAGGAAAAAGAGAAGAATTAAAAGAAATAGTAAAAAAATATTTACCTATTAATTGTGGTGCAATTATAAGGACAAACTGTATTTTTGCAAATGAAGAAGAAATTAGACAAGACATACAAATGCTAACTGCAAGATGGAATAATATAAAAAATTCTATAGAAAAAAATATGAAAAATGTGCCATGTATAATAGAAGAGGATAATAGTATTGTAAAGTCATTAATATTAGCAACAGTAGATTCTAAAATGTCGAAAATAACAACTAATAGCAAAGAATATAACGAGGAGATATTAAATTTTCTAAAATTATATAAGTTAGAAAATATTATTAAGATAGAATTGGACAATAATGTTTTTGAAAAATATACAATAGAAAAAGAATTACAAAGCCTAGAAAATAATAAAGTTTGGCTAAATTGTGGAGGTCAAATTGTTATAGATAAAACAGAAGCACTAACAGCAATAGATGTTAATTCTGGAAAATGTATAGGAAAAGATAATTTAGAAGAAACAATATTAAAAGTAAATATAGAAGCAGCAAAAGAAATAGCAAAGCAAATTAGATTACGCGATATAGGTGGAATAGTAATAGTAGATTTTATAGATATGGAAAAAGAAAATAGTAAAGAAAAGCTATTAAAATCTATGGAAGAAGAGATAAAAAAAGACAGAGCGAAAGTACAGATAGAGGGATTTTCGAAGTTAAATTTATTGGAATTTACACGTAAACAATTATATGGAAAAGAATAAGGATTAAAGGAAGGTCCTATTTTTCCGGTTGCATATATAATAAAATATGTAATGTAGTTAGAAAAAAACAAGCGAGATTTTAAGGAACGTCCCCCAATCTCGTCTATGTTATGAAAGGAGAAAAAAATGAAGGTAGGATTTGTATCGTTAGGATGTTCTAAAAATTTAATAGATACTGAAATTGCTATTGGGATATTAAAAAAACATGGTATGGAAATTGTAAGTAATCCAGAAGATGCTGAAATGATTGTAGTAAATACTTGTGGTTTTATAGATCCAGCAAAAGAAGAAGCTATAAATACAATTTTAGAGATGGCTGAATATAAGAAAAGAAAGTGTAAATATCTTGTTGCTATGGGGTGCTTGGTTCAAAGATATACAGATGATTTAAAAAAATCTTTGCCAGAAGTAGATTTATGGATAAGACTAGACAAGTACGATAGTTTTTATTCTAATATAGAAGATTTACTAAACAATAATATTAATAATACAAAAAAATATGGAGCTCTTGTAAACTATCCAAAAAATCCTTTTCCATTACCAAGTAAAGAAGAATTTTTTGGCAGAGAAGTTTCTACAGGTGAAAATTTTGCTTATATAAAAATAGGAGAAGGGTGTAGTAATAGGTGTACATATTGTGCAATTCCTTTTATTAGAGGTCCATTTATAAGTAGACCTAAAGAAGATATACTAGAAGAGGCAAAGTTATTGGCTAAAAAAGGTATAAAGGAATTAGTTGTTATAGCGCAAGATACTACTAAATATGGTTTAGATTTATACAATAGGCCAATGTTAGCAGAGCTTTTAAAAATGCTTTGTAAAGTAGATGGCATAGAATGGATTAGATTTTTATATTCTTATCCAGAAGGTATTAGCGATGAATTAATACAAGTAGTAAAAGAAGAAGACAAAATTTGTAAATATTTTGATATTCCAATACAGCACATTTCTAATTCTGTTTTAAAAAGAATGAATAGGAAAACTAATAAAGAAAATATACAAAATGTTATTAGTAAAATAAGAGAAAATATTCCAAATGCAATAATTAGAACAACAGTTATGGTTGGCTTCCCTGGGGAAACAAAAGAAGATTTTAATGAACTTTATGAATTTATAAGAAATGTAAAATTCGAAAATTTAGGAGCATTTACATATTCTAAAGAAGAAGGAACACCTGCAAGTAGATTAAAAGAGCAAGTTCATCCAATGACAAAAAAATCTAGATATAACAAGATAATGCAGTTACAACAGCAAATATCTAAAGAAAACTTAGCTAAATTACAAGGAAAAGAAATTAAAGTATTAATAGAAGATAAAACATTTGACGGAAAATATTATGTTGGAAGAAGTGAAATTCAAGTTCCAGATATAGATGGAATGGTTTATATAAAAAATGACGAAGAACTTAAAATAGGAAGTTTTGTAAATTGTAAAGTAATAGATTCAAGAGAATATGACTTAATTGCAAAAGTTTAAAAAAAAGATTAAAGTAAAAAAGCAAATTCAGGATTTATATAGTTTGCTTATATAAAATCTTGTATTTGCTTTTTTATAATAAAGAATTATAGTGTACTAAATGTAATTAGAAATTAATTTGACACATAAATTTATAAATTAATAATTTTCTGCATTTATTTCGAAGAAAGATTGAGGATGGTTACAAACAGGGCAAACTTGAGGAGCTTCTGTACCAACAACTATATGACCACAGTTTCTACATTTCCATATAACGATGCTTCCTTTTTTGAATACTTCACCATCTTTAATATTTTCTAAAAGTTTTCTATATCTTTCTTCATGGTGTTTTTCTACTTCTCCAATTGCTCTGAATTTTGCAGCAATTTCTTTAAATCCTTCTTCTTCTGCTTCTTCGGCAAATGTTTTGTACATATCTGTCCATTCATAATTTTCACCAGCAGCTGCATCTGCTAAGTTTTGCATTGTATCACCAATTCCATTTAAATATTTAAAATGAATTTTTGCGTGTTCTTTTTCGTTATCTGCTGTTTCTAAGAATAATGCAGCTATTTGCTCATATCCTTCTTTTTTTGCAACACTTGCAAAATATGTATATTTATTTCTTGCTTCAGATTCACCTGCGAAAGCAGCTTTTAAATTAGCTTCTGTTTTTGATCCTTTTAAGTCCATAATTTACCTCCTATTATTTAACTTGTGAATATATAATATATCAAAAAAATAGACAAGTCAATAAAAGAAAATTAATAAAAATGTCAGAAAAACTGCAAGGTAGATATTTCAATAATTCTAATAAAAAAATATTGTTAAATATAATATTTGATAATATAATATTATAAAGATACTATATGGAGGAATAAAATGACTAATTTGCAGAAGACAAAACAAGCATATTCAGAAATAGATGCTTTTATAAATTTATTGCCAGAAGAAGAAAAAAGAAAAATACCTAAAGATATGCAAGAGTTTTTTAAAACTCAAAAAGATAAAGAATATAAAAAAGAAATATATATTAATATACCAATAGAAAAACAAAATTTAAAAGAAGAAACTTTAGCTTTAATAGCTTTGTTATATATAAAATATATTTGTGAAAATGAAGAAGAAAAAAGAAATTTAGAAGAAATATATGCAGAAAATGAAAGAAAATATAGAGAAGAAATAAAAAATAAATATAGTGCAGAAAAAGTAATGCAAAAGAGAAACGAAGATTGTAATAAGTCTAAATTTAAAGAAAATAGGGTAGCAAATGAAAAATATTTAGTAGAATATAAAGAATCTATATTAAAAAAAATTATAAATAAAATAAAAAAATTTTTAAAGAGAAAATAAAATGTTATTAATACAAAAAAAGAAGCTTCTTATTTTTTATATAGTAGAAAATTTTAGGTACACTTTTTAGAAGCTTCTTTATATATTAACTTAAATTATAATATTATAAATACTAGTAGTTATAAAACATATAATAATTCCACATAAAGTTGGTAATAAGAAAGAAACTATGGTCCATTTTAAACTTTTAGTTTCTTTTTTTATTGTTAGTAATGTAGTACCACATGGAAAATGTAGCAAGGTAAAAATCATTACATTAATTGCAGTAAGCAAGTTCCAACCATTTTCCACTAAAATATTTCCAATAACACTAACATTTTCTATGTCTAATAATTGTTTATTTCCTAAATATCCCATTAAAATTATTGGTAATACTATTTCGTTAGCGGGAATACCTAAGATAAAACCAGCTAAAATATATCCATCTAACCCAATCAATTGTGCAAAAGGATTTAAAGAATTTGCAATAAAATCTAAAATAGATATATTACCTATGTTTATATTAGAAAATAGCCATATTACGATTCCAGCTGGAGCAGCTACAGCTATGGCTTTACCAAGAATAAATAATGTTCTATCTAATAATGAACGAACTAATATTTTACCAATTTGTGGAGTTCTATAAGGTGGCAATTCTAAAGTAAAAGAAGAAGGTAAACCTTTTAGAACAGTTTTAGAGAGTATTTTAGATACCAATAAAGTTAACAAAATTCCTAACAAAACAACTAACATAACAGTAATTGCGGCAACAAAACCAGATAGCATGCCAGCTATAGAACCAGAAAAAAATATTGTTGCTACAGTTATTAAAAAAGGAAATCTGCCGTTACAAGGAACAAAGCAATTAGTAAGAATTGCAATTAATTTTTCTCTTGGAGAATTTATTATTCTTGTTCCAACAACAGCTGCAGCATTACAACCAAATCCCATACACATTGTAAGAGCCTGCTTACCAGATGTGCATGCACATTTAAAACATCTGTCTAAATTAAAAGCAATTCTAGGTAAAAATCCTAAATCTTCTAATATAGTAAACAAAGGAAAAAATATAGCCATTGGTGGTAACATAACCGATATTACCCATGTAACAGTTTGATATACTCCATCTACCATAATGCTTGTAAGCCATTCTGGTGAGTTAATATATTCAAAGCAAATTAGTAATTTTCCTTTTAAAATTTCGAAAAAGCTTGAAAGCATTTGTGAAGGGTAATTGGCACCAACTATGGTAATCCAAAACAATAAGCATAGGAATAGCAACATAATAGGTATTCCAAATTTTTTAGAAGTAAGAATTTTATCAATTTTGATCGTTTTTTTGGTGTAATTAATATCTTTGTATGTGCAAACTTTTTTGCTAATGTATTCACATCGCTTTAAAATGCTATTAAGAAGAGAAGTTTCTATGTTGCCGCTTGTAATGTCATTTCGAGCAAGTAAACATGAAATTTCAGCTAATTTGGAATTAATTTTATCGGTATTTAAAAGTATATTAAAATTTTTAGAAATAGAGTTAATTAAATCAGTATTGTTACATATCAATTTTAAGGCAATCCACCTAGAAATAAATGTAGGAGATTTAATTTGTGGAATAAGCAAATTTATACTATCTTCTATACATGGCAAATATGTAACACAATTTGGCTTATAAGAAACTTGTTTTAAGCACATATTAAGTATTTCATTTTTTAAATTAATTAATGTCTTTTTCTTTTTACCAATTGTACCAACAACAGGTACGCCAAGTAAAGAAGAGAGTAATTTTAAATTTATATGTATACCTTTCTTTTTAGCTTCGTCTAATAAGTTCACACATACAATTATATTACTAGTAACTTCCATTATTTGAAATACTAAGTTTAGATTTCTTTCTAAAGAAGTTGCATCAACCACAATTACTACAGCATCTAAAGGTTCAAAACATATAAAATTTCTAGCTATTTCTTCTTCTTCAGAATTGGACATAAGAGAATAAGTACCAGGAATATCAACAACATTAAAATTGTAATTTTTAAACTTATAAAGTCCTTCACAATTACCAACAGTTTTGCCAGTCCAGTTACCAGTGTGTTGGTTCATACCAGTTAAACTATTAAAAATAGTAGATTTCCCAACATTAGGATTTCCGACAAGAGCTAGTTTATAAGAAGACATAAAATCACCTCTTTATTTTATAATATGAAAATGTAAAAATATAGTTACAAAAACTTCAGATACAATGAACCCAGGGGAGAAGACCTCGAATTTGGTAAATGAGTTTAGATTTTCACAATAATATTTTTTGTATCTTCATTTCTAAGTGCAATTATTGTTCCTCTAATTAAATAAGCTGTAGGGTCTTTAAAAGGACTCCTAAATACAGGAGTTATATTAGAATTTTCTATAATGCCTAAATCTAGTAATCTTCTTTTTATATTATAATTGCAATTAATACTTATAATTTTTGCTTTTTTTCCTATTGGCAAATTACTTAGTAAGCAAGTTTTCATAGTAAACACCACCATTTAAATAATATAATATTATGATTAAAATAAAGTAAAATCACTTATAGTAAACATAATTTATAATGTATAATATGCAAAAATAAAAGGTATTGACAAATAAAAATAATAATATAAAATAAGAAAAAACATAGAAAAAGGAGAGGTAAAAATGTCAAATAAAATAAGAGGATTTGAAGTTGCTAAAGGATTTGAAGATTGTAATATAAATATTCCTGTAAGAAAAACAAAATATTCAGCAGGGTATGATATGGAAGCGGCAGAAGATGTTATAGTACCAAGCTTTAAAAAAGGAGATAAACCAACTTTAGTAAAAACAGGGCTTAAAGCATATATGCAAGATGATGAAGTTTTAATGTTATATAATAGAAGTTCTAACCCAAAGAAAAAGGGATTAATATTAGCAAATAGTGTAGGAGTAGTAGATAAAGACTATTATGGAAATTCAGATAATGACGGACATATTATGTTTGCTTTTTATAATATTAAAGATGAAGATATAGAAATAAAAAAAGGAGAAGCAATAGGACAAGGTGTATTCCAAAAATATCTAGTAGTTGATGACGATATTGCAGAGGGAACAAGAGTAGGTGGATTTGGTTCTACAAATAAATAAAAAAGATAGCCACGATTTATGCAAACAAAAAGCTGTAGAAAGTAGCTTAAGATTTATTTTAAATAAACATAAAAAAAGATATATCCTATAAAACCTAGTAATGCTAACGGTTACAACGGTTTTGGGGCTTAAAAGCGATTACCAAAAGTTTTGACTTTTGGTAATTTTTGTAGTATAATAAATATGTTGATAATCGAATAGACATTGAAAGGAGTGACTTGCATGTTTAATGTAGGCGATAAAATTGTTTACCCTATGCATGGGGCTGGTGTAATAGATGCAATAGAAGAAAAGGATATCTTAGGGGAGAAGCAAGCTTACTATATACTAAAGATGCCGGGAGAAGTTAAGGTAATGGTACCAACAGCTAAAGCAGAAGAAATAGGGGTAAGAAGCATTATAGATAAGAGCAGTGCCGAAAAAGTATTCAGAGTTTTAGAGTCAGACGAAACAGAAATGTCTATGAACTGGAACAAACGTTATAGAGATAACATGGATAAAATGAAAAGTGGAGATATTTATAAAATAGCAGATGTTGTAAGAAACCTAAGCTTTAAACAAAAGGAAAAAGGTTTATCTACAGGGGAAAAGAAAATGCTATCAAATGCTAAACAAATTTTAGTAAGTGAATTAGTTCTTACAGAACATGCTTCACAAGGCGAAATAGAACAAATGGTAGAAAGTAAAATTTCAACATCATATGAAGAATATAAAATAGATGCAAATATATCTGCTTCAGACATAAGTAGCGACATAGTAAGCAAATTTATACCATTTAATTCAGACGAAATAGAAAATAAAAAAGTATCTAATAACTAACAAAAGAGAGAAAGTAAATTTCTTTCTTTTATTTTTTTGCTAAAAAATTTATAAAACTATAGTTTTGTATACATAAAAGAAGGATTTATTGTTAAGTTGTCGAATATTAATTTATAGAGGAATTTTGCGCCATAAAGCAAAAAAGAGGAAAAAAAGTATTTATAAAATAAAAAGCAAAATTCCTCCTAAAAGAAAGGTAGGAAAATGATACGATATAGTGATGAACTTATAGATGAAATTAAAAACAATAACGATATTGTAGACGTTATATCACAATATGTACATTTAAAAAGAAGTGGAAGAAATTATTTTGGACTTTGTCCTTTCCACAACGAAAAATCACCTTCCTTTGCAGTTTCTCCAGATAAGCAAATATTTCACTGTTTTGGTTGTGGAGTAGGTGGAAATGTAATTCATTTTATAAGTAAGATAGAAGGGATTAATTTTCGCGAATCTATAGAGCTACTTGCAGAAAGAGCAAACATAGTATTACCAAAACTAGAAAATGTTGGTGATAATAAAACACAAGAATTAAAGGAGAAAATATACCAAATAAATAAAGAAACAGCATATTTTTATCACGAAAATTTGTACAAGCCAACAGCTAAAATGGCTCAAGAATATGTTAAAAAAAGAAAATTAAATAATTCTACATTAAAAGAATTTTTAATAGGATATTCGGGAAATTTTAATGAATTGTATAATTTCTTAAAATCTAAAGGATTTTCAGATGAAGCAATTTTGGCATCAGATTTAGTAAACAAAAATGATCGTGGTCAATATATAGACAGATTTAGACATAGGCTAATGTTTCCTATACAAGATGTAAGGGGAAGAATTATAGCATTTGGAGGAAGAGTTTTAGATGACTCAAAACCAAAGTATATAAATTCACCAGAAAATTTAGTATATATTAAGGGAAGACATTTATTTGGTTTATATAATGCAAAAAAACATGATACAAAGAAAATATTAATAGTAGAAGGTTATATGGATGTAATATCTTTACATCAAAGAGGAATAACAAATGTAGTGGCATCTTTAGGAACAGCAATGACAGAGGCGCAAGGCAGGCTCTTAAGAAGAAGTTCGGAGCAAATAGTTTTAGGTTATGATGCTGATGGGGCTGGTCAAGAAGCTATTATAAGAGGGCTAGAAATATTAAGAAATTTAGGTTGTGATGTTAGAGTTTTACAAATCTCTGGTGCCAAGGATCCAGACGAATATGTTACAAAATATGGTCCAGAAAGACTAGTAAAATGTATTGATGATGCAATATCTTTGGTAGAATTTAAAGTAAGAGTTTTAAAGAAAAACTTAAACATAGAAAATACAAGTGATAAAATAAAATTCTTAAATGAAATTGCTAAAATATTGGCAAAAGTTGAAAATAGTATGGAACAAGAAATATATATAGAAAAAATTTCTAAAGACTACGACATTTCGAAAGATGCATTGTATTCTGAAATAAAGAAGATATTATATCCTAAAAATGCTAATTCAAAGGTTTTAGAAAAAAGGAATATTCAGTATAACATTCCTAAAAAAGAAGATACTAAAATTAGCGAATCTAGATTAAAAAGAGAAAACACAATAATTGCAATGCTTCTTATGTCAAATGTAAATGTATATTCTAAAATAAAAAATAAAATAAAGCCAGAAGATTTTAAACTAGAAAAGAATAAGAAAATTTTAGAAAAAGTTTATGGTGAATATGAAAAAGGCATTACAGAAATATATGATGTTTTAAATTTATTCGAAGAAGAAGATATTATAAATCACATAACAGAAATTATGGCAAAAGATTATGGTATTACAGATATAGACAAAGGAATAGATGACATATTAAGTACATATGAAAGAGAAAATTTAAAAGATAAAAGAGATGAAATATTAAGAGCTTTAGAAGATTCTACACTTAATAATGAAAGTAAGTTAAAGCTAGAGAGAGAATTAAATGACATAATTATTAAACTTGCGAAATAATTAGGAGGTTATAATGAAAAAAATAGAAGGACAAGGAGAAATAACAGAAAAAAATAATGCTCAAGAATTAGAAAGAGCAGAAACAGAAAAAAAAGTAAAAAGAATTTTAGAGTTTGCAAAGAAAAATAAAAGAATAACTTATGGTGATTTGGCTGCAGAGTTAGACGAATTATCAACAGAACAAATGGAAAGAGTATTTGATTCTCTAGAAAAAATGGGTGTTGATATTGGTAGAGATGACGATGAACTAGATGAAGAAGGTCCAGACGAAGAAGATTTACAAGAAGTTGAAGATTTAAAATTAGATGAAATTGATGTTGCAGGTTACGAAAGTAGTAACATAGATGATCCAGTTAGAATGTATTTAAGAGAAATAGGAAAAATTCCACTTCTTACATATGAAGAAGAATTGGATTTAGCAAAAAAAGTTTTAGAAGGTGATGAAGAAGCTAAACAAAAATTAGCAGAGTCAAACTTAAGACTAGTAGTAAGTATTGCTAAAAAATATGTTGGTAGAGGAATGCTATTTTTAGATTTAATACAAGAAGGTAACATGGGACTTATAAAAGCTGTAGAAAAATTTGACTATACTAAAGGATTTAAGTTTAGTACTTATGCAACATGGTGGATAAGACAAGCAATTACAAGGGCTATAGCAGACCAAGCTAGAACTATAAGAATTCCTGTACACATGGTAGAAACTATTAATAAATTAATTCGTACATCTAGACACTTATTACAACAATTAGGAAGAGAGCCAACGCAAGAAGAAATTGCAGAAGAAATGGAAATGCCAGTTGAAAGAGTAATGGAAATTCAAAAAATTGCTCAAGATCCAGTTTCTTTAGAAACACCAATTGGTGAAGAAGATGATAGCCATTTAGGAGATTTTATTAAAGATGAGGATTCTCCAGAGCCACAAGATTCTGCAGCATATACTTTACTAAAAGAGCAATTAGAAGAAGTTATGAGTACTTTAACAGCTAGAGAAGCTAAGGTTTTAAAATTAAGATTTGGTTTAGAAGATGGAAAAGCTCGTACACTAGAAGAGGTTGGTAAAGAATTTAAAGTAACTCGTGAAAGAATTAGACAAATAGAAGCAAAAGCTTTAAGAAAATTAAGACATCCAAGTAGAAGTAAAAAATTAAAAGACTATATGAGCTAATAAAAAATACAAATGGAATTTTAAGAAAATTATGTTAATAATAGATCGAAAACTTATTATTTTAATTTATGAAATATATAGACGCCTTAAAAACATTGACTTTAAGGCGTTTTTATGTTATAATTACACTAGCTATGGAAGAAATAGTAAAGAGAGGTGAAAATCTTAGAAACTCTAAGAGAATGATATGAAAAATAATATAGTAAATAATAAGAGAAATATATTTGGAATAATAAAAGAAGCAGTATTTGGAAGTTTTATAGACTTTTTTAAAACATTAGGAAGTACAGAACCAGACGATATGCAAGATGAAGTTATAAGTCCATCATTAAAAGCACAAGTTGCAGGAATAGAAGGAACAACTTTAGACGGAAATGATTTTATAGAAGTAGATGCAGGAAAAACAGTAAAATTTGACGGAATAAATGCATATAGAAGAAATGTAGATGTAAATAAAGTAATAGAAGCACATAACAAAAGAATGAATCAAAATGAGCAAATACAAGAAAAAGGTACAGGAAGAACAAGAGGAGCAAGATAAATTTAATTAAAGTAAAAAATAACCATATTGTAAATATGGTTATTTTTTTGTGTTAAGATAAAGAAAATTAGAAAAATAGTTGTTAAAATTTAATTATAACACTTGTTTTTTAGAAGTATATACAGTATAGTATGATTTATAGGAAATGAGAATAAACAGATGTGGTTTGCCTTAATTATTGCCTTTGATAAAATAAAAGAAGATAGTTTCAAGAAAATATTATTTTCCCATAATCTTTTGAATATATAATTCATACGGATTAGAATTTATATGTGTTGTTATATGAGCTATTCCAGGTATATTTTGTATGTACTCTACTATTGCTTTAATATCTGTGTCGGTTTTTATATTAATAGAAGCAGGTATAGGATTATTGTTAATATTAAAATCATTTAATAAATTTTCATTTTCTCCTAAATTACTTTTAAATCTTTCTAAAGCTTTTTCTTTCGAAACATATTCAAGTTCTATATTATCACATTTTTCAATTAGTTTGTTTTTTATATTTTCTATTTGCTCTTCTGTTATATCATCTTTTAAATATATTTCCATTGTAGAGGCAATTTCATTATAATTTTTATATACTTGTACATTAAATAAAATAATAATTATTAAAAAAATAAAAACGATTAATATTATTATGTTTTTCTTATTTATATTTTTCTTAATGCCTTTTAAAAAGTCGATTTCTTTAATTTGTTTTTTTTCATTAGAATCCTGCTTAATTTCTTCTAAAATTTTTTTACATTCATCACATTTCTTTAAATGTTCTTCTACTAATTCTTTAGATGTGTTACTCAAAATATTATCATTATAGCTAAATAATAAATCTTTAACAAGATCGCACTCATTTTTCATTTTCTAATTCCTCCTTTAATTTTTGCTTACCACGAAAGAATACAACTCTTGCCCAGTTTGATGTTTTTCCCATAATTTCAGCAATTTCAGTATATTCGAAGTTCCCAAATATTCTTAAATACATTACATTTCTAGTAGTTTCGTCAAAACTTTGTAATTTCTTAAATAGTTTTATCTTTGACTCTTTATTGCAAAAGTTGTCTTCTATTGATTCTTGTATAAATAATGTATTTTGTAATACATCTAAAGGTACTTCTTTTTTTGATTTTTCTTTTTTTAACCTTTTATACCATATGTATTTACTAATTTGACATAGCCAAGTTGATATTTTGCACTCACCTCTAAATTTGTTTATATCTTTTACAGCTACTAAAAAAGTTTCTTGGACAATTTCTTCAGTTGTATCTTCATTTCCAGTTAAGCAGAATACATATTTGTAAACAATTTCACCATATTTTTTATATATTGCATTCATATCCTGCATAACATTTTCCTCCTTTCACTTATTTAGTATCTTGTATTGCTTTTTTGTTACAAAAAATATTTTAAAATTTTTTATATTGCTATTGTCAAAAGCTTAATTTGATTAATACAAGCCTTTTATAAATAAAAAAATCAGTCTTTCGACTGATTTTTTTGGTAGCGAAGATGTGATTCGAACACATGACCCTTCGGGTATGAACCGAATGCTCTAGCCAACTGAGCTACTTCGCCATTTGTTATAACAGATATTATTATAATAGCATACTTGTTTTTTGTCAATAGTAAATATAAAAAAATATATTTAAAACAATACAATTATAGACTTTTTATTATATATGTGATAACATAGCAAGAAGATTATATTACCAAGTGAGCATTAGAGGCGATATTAAAAGTTTATTAGTTTATAATTCATGTCCAAAAAGCTCACTGCTAAAAAGTTTAATTAATGGTAAAAAGGAGAAAAAGATGTCAGATTTTGTACATTTACATATACATAGTGAGTTTAGCTTACTAGATGGAGCAAATAGAATAAAAGATTTACCAGTAAGAGCAAAAGAACTTGGAATGAAGGCAATGGCAATTACAGACCATGGGGTTATGTATGGCGTTATTGACTTTTATAAAGCTTGTAAAAAAGAAGGAATTAAACCAATAATAGGGGCAGAAGTATATGTAGCTTCAAGAACAAGATTTGATAAAGAACCTCAAGATAAGAGATATTACCATTTAATATTACTTGCAAAAAATAATAAAGGATACCAGAACCTAAGTAAATTAGTATCATTAGGATTTACAGAAGGTTACTATTATAAGCCACGTATAGATTTAGAAATATTAGAAAAATATCATGAAGGAATAATTTGTTTAAGCGCATGTTTAGCTGGTGCAGTAAGCCAAGCAATTTTAAATGGAGACATAGAGAAGGCTGAAGAAGTTGCAAAATGGCACAAAAATGTTTTTGGAGAAGATTACTATTTAGAAATTCAAAACAATGGCGTAAAAGAACAAGTTATGGTTAATCAAAAAATAATACAAATAGCTAGAAGATTAGATATACCAATTGTTGCAACAAACGATGCTCATTATCTAAAAAAAGAAGATGCATATAATCACGAAGTTTTGCTTTGCATACAGACAGGAAAAAGGATTACAGATGAAGACAGAATGAGATTTGAAACAGACGAGTTATATGTAAAATCTCCAGAAGAAATGAGCGAATATTTTAAAAATTTTCCAGATGCAATCGAAAACACTGTAAAAATAGCAGAAAAATGTAATGTAGAGTTTGAATTTGGACATACTATACTTCCAAATTATGATGTGCCAGAAGAATTTAATACACATTATGATTATTTTAAAAAATTATGCTATGATGGAATAAAGGCAAGATATGGAGATAATCCATCGCAAGAAATATTAGATAGAGCAGAATATGAACTTAAGATTATTTCGCAAATGGGTTATGTTGATTACTACTTAATAGTTTGGGATTATATTAATTATGCAAAATCTGTAGGAATACCAGTGGGACCTGGGCGTGGTTCTGGTGCGGGTTCTATTTTAGCATATGCCATAGGAATAACAGATATAGACCCTATGAAGTATAGTTTGCTGTTTGAAAGATTTTTAAATCCAGAAAGAATTAGTATGCCAGATTTTGACGTGGATTTTTGCTACGAAAGAAGAGGCGAGGTAATAGATTATGTAGAAAAAAAATATGGTAAAGACCATGTTTCTCAGATTATTACTTTTGGAACTATGTCTGCAAGAATGGTAATTCGTGATGTTGGTAGGGCTTTAGATATGCCATATGCAGAATGTGATAAATTAGCTAAAATGATACCAAATGAGCTTCATATAACAATAGATAAAGCACTAGAACAAAATAAAGAATTAAGAGATTTATATGAGCAAGATGAAGATATTGGAAAAATGCTAGACATAGCTAGAGCTCTAGAGGGAATGCCAAGACAGGCTTCTACACATGCTTGTGGTGTTGTTATAACTAAAGAGCCAGTAGATACATATGTGCCATTATATGTAAGAGATGGACAAATATCAACACAATTTATAATGACAACATTAGAAGAGCTTGGTCTTTTAAAAATGGACTTCTTAGGTTTAAGAACTCTTACAGTTATTCAAGACGCTATAAACTTAGTAAAAGAAAATAGGGGAATAGATGTAGAGTTTGACAAAGACATGGGAGATGCAAATGTATATAAATTGTGGCAGAATGGTGAATCTGTTGGTATATTCCAATTTGAAAGCCAAGGGATGACTAACTTTATGAAAGAACTAAAGCCAGACTGTTTAGAAGATATTATAGCTGGAGTTTCATTATATAGACCCGGACCAATGGATCAAATACCAAGATACATAAAAAATAAGAAAAATCCAGAGAATGCAGAATATACACATCCTTCACTAATTCCTATTTTAAATGTTACATATGGATGTATGGTTTACCAAGAGCAAGTTATGCAAATAGTTCGTGATTTAGCAGGATATTCTTTAGGTAGAGCGGACCTTGTAAGACGTGCTATGGGTAAGAAAAAACTAGATGTAATGGCAAAAGAAAGAGAATATTTTATACATGGTCAAACAGATGAAGACGGAAATGTAATTATAAAAGGTTGTGTAAGAAATGGTATAGACGAAGCTTCTGCTAACAAAATATTTGATGAAATGGCAGAGTTTGCAAAATATGCGTTTAATAAATCACATGCAGCTGCATATGCTGTTGTATCATACAGAACTGCATATTTAAAAGCATATTACCCAGAAGAGTTTATGGCTGCAACATTAAATAGCTTTTTAGGAAATTTAGACAAAATACCAATGTATATAGATGAGTGCAAAAGGTTAAAGATAGATATATTAAAGCCAGATATAAACAAAAGTTATACTAAATTTACGGTTGACAATGGAAAGATAAGATTTGGTTTAGGAAGTATAAAAAATGTTGGAATTTCAGCAGTAAATGCAATAGTAAAAGAAAGAGAGGAGAACGGTTTATACGAAAGCTTTACAGACTTTTGCGAAAGAATGAAAAACGAAGCTGTAAACAAAAAATGTATAGAAAGTTTAATAAGAGCTGGAGCTTTTGACGAATTCGAACAAACAAGGTCAACATTACTTGCTTCTTTCGAAACTATACTAGACACAATACAAGAAACAGAAAGAAAGAGTTTTGCAGGTCAAGTTACAATGTTCGACTTAGCAATGCCAGAGGAAAATATAAAAGAACTTCAATATTCATTTAATGTACAAAAAGAATTTTCGGAAAAAGATTTACTTTCTATGGAAAAGGAAATGCTAGGGATATATATTTCTGGTCATCCACTAGAAAAACTAAGAGTGCAAATAGAAAGAGAAACAAATGTAAATTCTTTAAAGCTTAAAGAATTGGCAAATTTGCAATCAACCGTTTTAGATGAAGGAGAATTTATAGCTAGAAAAAATGAATATAAAGATGGTCAATTTGTAAAATATGCTGGAATTATTACAAGTGTAAAGAAGAAATATACAAAAAATAATACAATAATGGCATTTGTAACAGTTGAAGATTTATATGGTACAGTAGAAATTATAGTATTCGAAAATTGTTACCAAGATTCTTCTAAATATTTAGTAGAAGAAAGTATTGTAATGGTAGAAGGACGATTAAGCATTAGGGAAGATGATGAACCAAAGATTGTTGCAAGAACAATAAAGCCATTTGGAGATAACAAAAAAAGAATATTAACAATAGATATAAATGGAATGGAAGAACGAGAAAAAGATAGATTAAGGGGGATAATAAGATATTTTTGTGGAGATAGAAATAATACCCCTGTACAAATAATGGAAGATGGTGACCTAAAGCCTTGCGGAGCAATATATTTAACAGATGAAATTTTAAAAGAAATAGAAGAGGCTATAGGGAAGGAAAGGATAGAAATATAAGAAAACGAGATTTGAGTACTGTCCTCAAATCTCGTTTTTGGTATATGAAGAACTAAGAGGCCGATAAAAGAAAAACATGATTTAATCTCCGTTCCTCAATGCAAAATCCAGAATCTGGTTCTATTTATAGCCATTCACCGTGTTTTTGTATATATTTATATTTTGCAAATTGTGCTATTATGCAGTATACAACTGGTGTTAAGAATATTAATGCCATATATTTTAAAGGAATTGCGACTAAACCAATTGCTGAGCCTAATGCAGTAAATGGTACGAATATTGCTAGTAGGGAAACTATTATAGATGACAAGTATACAGGTTTAGAAGCATGGCTTTGCACAAATGGTATTTTTGCGGTTCTAATAATATGCATTCCAAATAGGTTTGATACAATTCCATATGAAAACCATATTGTTTGGAATAATGCAGAGTCTGCAGGTCCTAACTTAAATACAAACCACAACATAGCAAACACAATTAAATCAAAAGCAGAGCTTAGTGGTCCCATAAAAATCATAAATTGTCTTATTGCACGAATGCTCCACTTTTTAGGCTTTTTTAAAGAGTCAATATCTACATTATCAAATGGCAAAGTTAGTTGACCTATATCATACAATAAACTTTGTACAAGTAATTGGATTGGTGTTATTGGGAAAAATGGTAGTAATATACTTGCAATTAATACAGAAGTAACTTCTCCAAAGTTAAAGCTTACAGCAAGCTTAATATATTTTAGTAAATTAGAAAAAGTTTTCCTTCCTTCTGTAACACCATCTAATAAAACATTTAAATCCTTTTCTAATAAAATAATATCAGCAGTCTCTTTCGCAATATCAACAGCTGTATCAACAGAAACACCAACATCAGAATTTGTAAGCGAAGGGGTATCGTTAATACCATCACCCATATAACCAACAACATTTCCACTTGTTTTTAACAAACGAATTATTCTAGCCTTTTGGATAGGTGACAATTTTGCAAAAACATTATGCTTTCTTTTTAGAAGTCTAATTACACCACTGTCAGGCAATTTATCAATTTCACTACCTAAAATAATCTTAGCTGTTTTTATGCCTACTTTTTTGCAAATACAGTTTGTAACTTCTGCATTATCACCAGTAAGTACAATTACTCTAATACCGGCTTCATTCATACGTTTTATAGCCATTTTAGCAGATTCTTTAGGTGGGTCTAAAAAGCCAATAAACCCAGTAAGAACCATATTATTTTCATCATCAACACTAAAAGTACTTTGTGTAGTAACATTTTTTTCACATATAGCAATAACTCTTAATCCGTCTTTATTTAAATCAACAGAAATTTTTTTTATATTCTTTTTTATTTCACTTGTAATATCAAAAAATTTGTTATTATACGAAACTTTGGTGCAAATATTTAAAATTTCTTCTACAGCACCTTTTGTAATCATTTTTTTACTATTGGATTTATCAGCAACTATAACCGATAATCTTCTTCTAGAAAAGTCAAAAGGAATTTCGTCTACAACAGAATAGTCATTTTTTAAATATTCTAATCCATTTTCTAATGCTCTATTAATAACAGCTTTGTCAATATTTCCATCTAATCCAGTTTGATGATAAGAATTTAAAAATGCATCTTCTAAAACACCAATGTCTTCGTTGCCATAAATATCTAAATATTTTTCTAACACAATTTTATCTTCGGTTAAAGTTCCGGTTTTATCGGTACAAAAAACATTCATAGACCCAAAACTTTCTACAGAATCTAATTTTTTTACAATTGTTTTTTTCTTAGACATTTGTACAGCGCCTTTAGATAAACAAGAAGAAAGAATTACAGGAAGAAGTAAAGGTGTAATACCTATAGCTATTGCAACAGAAAATGTGAAAGCAGTTAATAAGTCATGCTTCCATACATTAACTACAAAAGTAAGGGGAATCATAAAAAGCATAAATTTTGTTAATAATTTACTAATATTTTCTATTCCTTTTTGAAAATCTGTTTTAGGTTTTCCAGAAGTAATTGAATGTGCAACCTTTCCAAAATAAGTATTGTCAGCAACTTTTATAACAGAACATTTGGCAGATCCACTTATAACGTTTGTCCCCATAAAGCAAATATTATCTAAGTCAGTTATACTTTCTAATTCATCTATAGATTGCAAAAGAGTATTAGGAATCTTTTTTATAGAGTCAGACTCACCAGTAATAGAAGATTGACTTAAGAATAAATCTTTAGACTCTAAAACTCTTAAATCTGCAGGAACCATGTCACCAGCAGATAATAAAACAATATCTCCTACAGTAAAATCCTTAAAAGGAATTTTCTGCTTTATACCATTTCGTATAACAGTGCCTTTAGTTTGTACCATAGCTTTTAATTTTTCGGCTGCTTTATTAGATCGAAATTCTTGAAAGAATTCTAAAAGTGTACTTATAAGAACTAAACAAATAATAACAATTATATTTGCAGGATTAGGATTTTTAGGAAGTACAATATCTGTATAAATTAAAACTAGTGAAATTCCCAACAATATGGCGTTAAAAGGACTAAATAAACTTTCAAAAAAATAGTTATACCAACGCTTAGGCTTGTGACCGCTTATTTCGTTCTTGCCATAAATTTTCTGGTTTTCGAGGACATCGTAATCTGTTAAACCATTAAAATTTATATTATATTTACTAATAAAATCATTTTTAGAAAGTAAAGAAAAATCACCATATTCTTTTTTTACGTTAAATTCTTCTACCTTTTGTGACATAAAAAAGCCCCTTTCTATATTAACCGGGATTAAGGGGCAAGCTCTGTTGGATTAAGTGACTATTCTTGCCTAAATGGGGAAAATTCCATTGTGACAAAGGTAGTATGGGGTATTAGGAGCTGGTCCTTAAAATCCCGGTAATAAGCTGAAAATAGAAAATGTAAAAATTACTAAAGAGACATAGGTTATAAAAAAATTAACCTAACAATATTTTGCATATATCTCTTGTAGAATATTTTTTTGCAAGTAATTTTGCATTTATTTTCATTTGCTTAAATTTATCTGGATTGTTAAGAAGTGAATGCAAAGTTTCGTCTACAGTATTACTAGATTTTATCCAAATACCAACACCTTTTTCTTCAAGAAATTCAGCATTTTGGAATTCTTGCCCAGGAATAGGGTTTATAACAATAATTGGAAGCCCAGAAGCTAAACTTTCTGAGGTTGTAAGACCACCAGGTTTGGTAACTACTAAGTCTGAAACACTCATAAGTTCTGGAACTTTATTTGTATATTCCATTATTTTTATATCTTCAGGCATATTAGAATTATGTGCAAGTTCTTCAAATTTATGTTTCATTTTTATATTTTTTCCAGATATAGCCACAATTTGAATATTATTAAAATCATTTAGTAGGGAACTTAAAACTTTTAAAGTTTTGCTTTTTCCAAGTCCAAATTCACCACCACCAAAGAAAAGAATAGTTTTTTTGTTTTCTTTTAATCCAAATTGATTTAAAATGTCTGACCTATCGAAATTTAATAAAAATTTATTTGATAATGGAATACCAGTTACAAAAATTTTTTCTGCAGGAACTTTTTTTGCAATTAAATCTTCTTTCATTTTATTATGTGCAACAAAAAAATAATCAATACATTTTTTTCCTACTAACCATTGGTCGTGTGGTGCAAAGTCTGTCATAATAGAGGCAATTTTGCAATTTATTTTATTATGTTTTTTTAAAAAACTACACATTTGGCTTGCAAAAGGATGTGTAGAAATAATTAAATCTGGCATATATTCTTGTAGTAAAATATTTAATTTTCTTGCTAATATTTTGTTAGATGTACTAGTAAGCTCGGCTACAGGACCTTTTTGAGAAGTGTAATAAATAGTACCCCATGCCCAAGGAGCTTTTTTTGCCATTTCTTTGTAAGCAGTAGTTGTTACTTTTTCTAAGTGTTTGTTTACATATTTCATACAATCAATTATTTCGGTTTCAACATCTTCATAATTATTCTTTATATAATCATTAATTGCATTTGCAGCAGACAAATGTCCACCACCATATGATGCATAAAAAATTAATACCTTTTTCATTTTAAAGCCATTCCTTTCTTGTTTTGCTTGTAAAGCATACACAGAGTTATGGAATTTTTTTCTTCCAAATTACTATATTTATCTGTTAAAAATTGCAGATTCGTTTTATTAATTAAAACATTTATAATTACAAAAAAATTTTACCACAATTTATAAAAAAATAATAGAAGAAGTTGAATAAATTTGTAAATTTTACACAAAATATTTTAAAGAAAATTTAGAAAAGAGAATTATAAAAGATTAAAACTTTTATTTGTAGCTTGAAAATTTTTATACGAAATTTAGATTGGAGGAAGTATTTTGAAAAGGTATTATAAAATATTAGTTTCGATGGCGTTAATATTAGTATTAATAATTCTAATAAATTTTATAACTAAAAATGATAGTAATAAAGCATATGCAGCAGCTAGTAGTTCCGCTTCAGATTTACAACTAATGGCAAGAGCAATAAATGGAGAAGCAAGAGGAGAACCATATGAAGGACAAGTAGCAGTTGGAGCAGTTATATTAAATAGAGTAAAAAATTCTAGTTTTCCAAATACGATAGCAGGTGTTATATATCAACCAGGAGCATTTACAGCGGTATCAGATGGTCAGATAAATGTTCCAATTGCAGAAAATTCTACAGTTGTTAAAGCTGCGCAAGATGCGTTAAATGGTTGGGACCCAACAGGTGGAGCAATATACTATTTTAATCCCAACACAGCAACTAACAAGTGGATATGGTCAAGACCACTTATAAAGCAAATTGGAAAACATAGATTTTGTAAATAATTTGCAATAGATAAAATAGGTGATTATAGCTATCAGTTCTGCAAATGTTGTATGTTTGCAGTTATAGATATAAAATAGATAACTATAGTTATCAGATATATACATGAGAAATAGGAGGATAAAAATGGGTTTAAAAGAAAAAGTTATAGACTGGAAAAACAGACTAAAAGACAGGCATATGCTAACAATTATTGTTACATTAATTGCAATAATAGCTTTGCTTGCAATGGTAATTTATAAAAAGCAAACTGAATATAGGCAAGCTTCAGAAAATTCGTACAATCAAGCTTTTTATGAATTAGTAGATTATGTTCAAAATGTAGAAAATTACTTAGGTAAATCACTAATTTCTACAACGTCAGAGCATGGTGCAGAAACTTTAACACGTGTATGGAAAGAGGCTAATTTAGCCCAAACTTATTTGTCACAATTACCAATAAGTAGTAATGAATTAGAAAATACATCTAAGTTTTTAAACCAAGTAAGTGATTATAGTTATACATTGTCAAGAAAGAATATAAATAATGAACCGTTGTCACAAGAGGACTTAGATAATTTAAAGGAACTACATGATTATAGTGTTAATTTAGAAAATATATTAAATCAACTTTCAAATGATATAAATAATGGAAGAATTAAATGGGGAGAACTTACTAAAAAAGGAAGTAGTGTGTTTGCACAGCAAGTTAGCAATATTTCTAAAGACAGTTTTGGAAATATAGAACAAGAATTTCACGAATATGCAGGGCTAATTTATGATGGTGCTTTTTCTGAACATATTACAAAATCTGAAAAAGTAGGTCTTACAGGTGCAGACATAGACGAGGAAAAAGCGAAAGAAATAGCTAAAAATTTTATTGGAAATAATAAAATAAAAGAAATAAATTCTAATGGTCTAGCAGAAAATGCAGATATTCCAACTTACGATTTTAAAGTTAAATTAAATGATCAAGATGATTCTAATGAACTTGCAATATCAATTACAAAAAAGGGTGGACACATTTTATTTAGCAATTTTAATCGTGAAGTGGGTGTAGAAAATATAGATGACGAAACAGCAAATAAAATTGCCTTAGAATTCTTAAATTCTAGGGGATATACTAATATGAAAAGAACGTATTATCTTAAAGAAGAAGGAATAATGACAATAAATTATGCTTATGTTCAAAATAATGTAACTATGTATCCAGATTTAATAAAAGTAAAGGTAGCACTAGACAATGGTGACATTTTAGGAATAGAAACACAAGGATATTTAAATTCACATACTGTAAGAAATATACCAAAGGTAAAAGTATCAAAAGAAAAAGCAAAAGAAGTTTTAAATAAGAAATTAGAAATAAAGTCTGAAGGTTTAGCATTTATACCAACAGAATATAAAACAGAAATTCTTTGTTGGGAGTTTAAAGGTAATGTAGCAGGTACTGATTTCTTAGTATATATTAATGCTGAAACGGGTAAAGAAGAAGATATTTTAACAATTGTAAATACACCTAATGGAACATTAACAATGTAAAAAAATGATTGTTTTAATGGATTAATGCAAATAAAACTATATAAATTGATTATTTAGAGAATATTGGAAGATATACCAAAGTTGACAATAATGCAAAATTAGCGTACAATTAAAGAGAAATTGTTTAGAAAATAGAAGGAGAATTGTATGCTGAATAATAATAGATTTCTTGAAAAGATAACATCAAGAACAAAAATATATTTAGCGATTATAGCTTTTCTAATAATTATTATATGTATAAACAGACCAAAATTAATAATACCAGGAATATTATTGTTTGTTTTAATAATAATTTATTCGTATTGGACAAATAGCAAGCGAAATGCAGAACTTTCAAGACAAATACAAAATTTAACTATGACTATGGATGGAACTGCTAAAAAATCATTAATAAATTCACCTTTTCCATTAATAATTATAGAAACAACAGGGAATATTATATGGAAAAGCTCTAAATTTGTGTATGAATTTGCTAATATAGATATTAATAATTATTTAATAGATATTCTAGAAGAAATAAAAGAGGATATAAAAGCTGAGCAAGATAAGAAGCAAAAAACTATTGTAAAAAAGGTACAAATAGGAAATAAAGTATATAGTGTTTTAGGAGAATACATTCGCTCTAAAAACGAAGCTTCTGAAAATATAACCATTTTATATTTTATAGACATAACACAATCTATAAAAGAGAAAAAGAAATATGAAGATTCTAAAACTTGTATAGGAATTCTAACAGTAGATAATTACGAAGAAATTATACAAAGAATAGAAGTAGAAAATAGACCACAAGTTATTGCAGAAATAGAAAAAGTAATTTACGAATGGGCTTCTTCTACAGGTGGAATTGTTATAAAAAATGACAGAAATACATTTATATATGTTTTTGAATATAAATATTTAAAAGAAATTAAAGAAAACAAATTTGGTATATTAGATCAAATAAAAGAAATAAATGTGGAAGCTGGTATTCAGCTAACTCTAAGTATTGCGATATCAACAGATGGTGAAACGAATTACGAAAAATATAAAACAGCGTTAGAAAGTATGGATATTGTACTTGGAAGAGGTGGAGACCAAGCAGTTATAAAAGAAGATGGTAAGTATGTCTTCTTTGGTGGCAGAACAGAGGAAATAGAAAAAAGAACAAAGGTAAAAGCAAGAACAGTTGCTCATGCTTTGGAAAATTTAATAAAAGAGTCAGAAAATGTTTTAATTATGGGACATTCTAATGGAGATATAGATTCTATGGGATCAAGCCTTGGTGTTTATAGGCTAGCTAAAACATTAGAAAAAGAAGTAAACATAGTTAATAACACATATGGTATGACATTAAGCAAATTTATAGAAGAACTAGAAAAAGATGATGAATATAAAAATGCAATAATTTCTAAAAATGAAGCTTTAAACAAGGCTACAAATAAAACTTTACTAATAATTACAGATACACATAAACAAAATTATGTGGAAGTTCCAGAATTGCTAGATAAAGCTAGTGAAATTGTTATTATAGACCATCATAGAAGAAGTACAGATTATATTGAAAATGCAACTCTTACATTCCAAGAAGTATATGCATCTTCTGCTTCTGAATTGGTAACAGAAATTTTACAATATACAGATGTAAAAATAAAATTAAAACCAATAGAAGTAGAAGGACTATATGGTGGAATTATGGTAGATACAAAGAACTTTACTTTTAAAACAGGGGTAAGAACATTTGAAGCCGCAGCATATTTACGTAAATGTGGTGTAGATATAATAAAAGTTAAAAAATGGTTCCAAAGTGATTTAAATAGTTATAATGAAATAGCCAACATAGTAAGAAATGCAGAAATGTATGAAAATTCTATAGCTATTGCTATATATGATAAAGAAGATAAAGATGCAAACTTAATTTGTGCAAAAGCTGCAGATGAATTATTAACTATTTCGGATATAACAGCATCATTTGTACTAGGAAATGTTGGAGATAAAATATGTATAAGTGGTAGATCTATAGGTGATGTTAATGTTCAGCTTATATTAGAAAAACTTGGTGGTGGAGGACATATAACTTTAGCTGGAGCTCAAGTTGAAGGTATGACACTAGAAGAGGTAAAACAAGAACTTATAAACAGAATTAATGAATATTTTTCGGAAATTGTAAATTAGTAATTATAGATATAATAAACTCCTTATTAACGTATAAGTTAGTAGGGAGTTATTTTTTTATAATAATATTAGATTGTTTATTATTTTATAATAAACATATTAATAAAATTACTATATAAGTATACATAATACAAAAACAAGATATTCACATACTATTCTTTAAAATACGCAACTTTTACTTTAAAAATAGGGAGTTTTTATTGTTGATAAATGTATGTGGAAATTGTGGAATATCAAAAAATGATGTGGATAAAAAATAAGATAGAAACGTGAAAGTACTAATATAAAAGGGTGGATAATGTGGATAACTATGTGGATAATTATAAAATCGACATAAAAACAACAAAATATAACAAAATAGTTTATAATATGATAAATTTTTTAGTGTAAAATAAAAATATTTAATAATAATAAAAAAATGTTTGAAAAATAAACTAATGTATGTTACTATGGAAAAAAACGAGGTGATAATATGTCAGATGATAAAGAAATAGAAGTTGTAAATGGAAATGGAGAGGGGTTAGAAATATCACAAGTGTATGAACATTTAGAAATTGAAAAGCCAAATACAGAAAAGAAAAAAGAAATTGTTATTCCTAAAGCAAAGAAGAAAGAAGATAACGAAGAAGAAAAAGACGAAGATAATAATAAAGAATAGAAACAATGTGTTTCTATTTTTTTATGTACTAGGAAAAATTTCTAGTAGAAATTTTTTTCAGATTAATTATAAATTTTAATTATAAACTCTTGACATATTATTACAAAGATGTTATTATATATCTTGTTCGAAGAAATGGGTCAGTAGCTCAGTTGGATAGAGCATTGGCCTTCTAAGCCAAGGGTCAGGGGTTCGAATCCCTTCTGGCTCACCATATTCGATAAACTTTAACAAGATTTTTTAAGATAATTGTTTTAGTTAAGGACATTCATAGCGCTAATATGAATGTTCTTTTTTTATTGTATAGTTAAAATCTTCGATTTTTCTATACAACAAAAAAAGATAATGAATTTCGAAAATTCATTATCTCAATTAAAATTATTTTACCTCTTTAACTAAATAATTAGTTTTCAAATAATCTTCAATATCTTTAGAGGATTTACTTGATACTTCTTTTGATAAAAGACCGTTACTTTTAAAATTTTCAAATTGTTCATCTGTCATGTAGATTCTATAAGTTTTATTTGCATCTGGTAAATTGAATACCATACTTTTTAAACTAGATTTATTTTGAGAAACAACTTCAGTATGAGAAGTTACTACATTAGTTGTAGATTCTTTAGTATTTAATTCACTTTTTGCAAAAACGATAGAACAAGCACTTAACATTAAAAGAATACAGCTTACTAATATAATACTAACAATCTTAAAATTTTTACTCATATCAAAACTCCTTTCTTTAAGATTAATTAAAATATAACATATAAAAAGATGTATAACAATAAATTTGATAATTACTTATCAAACCCTTACAAAATCCTTACATTTTTTGATTAAAGATATGATATAATATAAAAAACTTACATAAAACTTGCAAAAATATTACTAGAATTTGGTTTAGAAATATATGACTATATATTAGTATCAATATAGGAGATGATATAATGAAAAAAAGTCATATATTGATGTATATTGTAATTATTCTAATAATCTTTATATTATGTATTAAATGCTATGAAAAGAATAAAAGTATAGAAACATTAGAAAAAATAGAAGAAAATAAAGAAAATACTATTTCTACTCAAAACGAAATAATTAATGAACAAATAGATATTGATAACTATATAAACCAGTGGGAATTATTATTAGTTAATAGTGAAAATAAAATTCCAGAAGATTATAATATAGAGTTAGAAAAAATAGAAGCAAATCAATATGTAGATACGAGAATAGCTAAAGATTTAAGAAATATGTTAAATGATGCAAGGAAAGTTGGATTAGATCCGATAATTTGTTCAAGTTATAGAACTATAGAAAAACAAACAGAACTATATAATAAAAAAGTAAAAGAATATATAAAGCGAGGATATGGAAACAAGAAAGCAAAAGAAATTGCAGCTAAATGGGTTGCTATACCAGGAACTAGTGAACATCAAACTGGACTTGCTGTCGATATTGTTTCCAAGAAATATCAAATTTTAAATGAAAGACAAGCAGATACGGAAACACAACAATGGCTAATGGAAAACTGCTACGACTATGGTTTTATATTAAGATATCCAAAAGAAAAAAATAATATTACTAAAATAACGTATGAACCATGGCATTATAGATATGTTGGAAGAGAAAATGCTAAAAAAATAAAAGAAAAAAATTTATGTTTAGAAGAATATATACAATATTTAAAGAATGGGAGATAAATATGTTTAAAATTTTAGTTGTAGAAGATGATAAAAATATTAGCCAATTAATAAAGGATACATTATCTTTAAATAGTAATTTTATAATTACATGTGTTATGGATGGAGAACAAGCATTAAACGAAATCCATCAAGAAATATATAATATAATTATTTTAGACATAATGATTCCAAAAATAAATGGATTTGAAATATTTGAACAAATAAAAGACTCGGGAATTCCAATAATATTTTTAACAGCAAAAACAGATATTGAATCTAAAATAAAAGCTCTAAGAAATGGTGCACAAGACTATATTACTAAACCATTTGAGCCATTAGAATTATTAGCAAGAGTGGAATTAAGACTAAAAAAGGACGTAAGCTATATAATAAATTATAAAAATATAACAATTAACACAAAAGAACGTACAGTATTAAAGAACGATGAAAAAATAGAACTTGCACCAAAAGAATATGACTTATTAATTCTACTTATTAATAATATAGGTTCAGCACTATCAAGGGAATATATATTAAAAAATGTATGGGATATAGATACTTTTATTGAGACTAGAACAATAGATTATCATATTCAACAATTAAGAAAAAAGTTAAACTTGAAAAATGAAATTGTTGCTGTTAATAAGATTGGATATAGATTGGAGAAAATAAATGAAATATAAAAATAAGATATTTATAGTTTTCTTTATATTAATGCTTATTTCAATAACCATAGTAGGTTTTTTAATTATTCAAAACACATATGATAAAAATTTAGAAATGAAAATAGAACAAGCAATAACGCAAGGAAATCTTATATATATGAATTATAGTCTATATGAAGATATAGATACTATGTCACCAATAATATACCAATATCAACAACAAAATGTTAATATTGAAATTAGAAAAAATGAAGATATTTTATATTCAAATATATCAAATAATAATGAAATATTTGATATATTGAAACCAATAGATTCAGATAAAAATAAAATATATATAAAGGATAAATTTTTATATATGAGTTTTGCAAAAGAAGATATTAATGTTATTACTAAAACAGACATTTCTAGTATATATGAATTTAGAAAACAACAAATAGAATTTTTTATAAAAATAGCGATTATATTTACAGTATTTGTAACTATTATGATATATTTTTTAGTTAAAATTTTAACGGCAAGAATAAAGATTTTAGATAATATTGCAAGAAAGATATCCAAAGATAATAATTATGATATTAGAGTGCCAGAAATGGGAAATGATGAAATAGGAAATTTAGGAAAAATAATAAATCAAATGTTAATATCAATTAATGAAGATATTAATCAAATAAATAGGATTTCAAATAATAGACAAGAATTTATAAATAACTTAACACATGAAATTAGAACACCTTTAACGTCAATAGTTGGTTTTTCTAGTTTAATAAAAAATGAAAAAACTACAGACATTAAAAAAATTAAAGAATATTCAGAAAGAATATATAATGAAGGAATATTTTTAAAAGATTTAAGCAATAAACTTACAGACCTAATTTTATTAGAAAATAAAGAATGTTCAAAAGAAAAAAATAACCTTTCAAAAATACTAAAAGATATTTTAGATGACATGAAAATAAAATTTCCAGACATTGAAATCAATAGAAATATATGTGACAATTGTTTTAAATATGTTGATGAAGTTCTTTTTAAGATATTAATAGAAAACATAATAAAAAACAGCATAATGGCCTATGAAAATGATGAAAACATTATAATTGAAGTAAACTTAAACTACAATATATTAACTATAAAAGATTATGGAAAAGGAATAAAAAAATCGGATTTAGAAAAAATAAAAGAGCCATTATATACAACAAACTATGACAGAAATAAAGATATATCAGGAATAGGATTAGGATTAACTATATGCAATAAAATTATAACATATCATAACTGGGAGTGGAAAATTGAAAGTGAAGAAAGACATTGGACTAAAATTAGTATTTTTTTGGAAAGTGAGTGAATAATTTAATTTATGGGAAATATATGGAAAAATAAATATGGAATTACTTATTTAATTATTATAGCAATAGTAATATTAGCTATAATAATAGTAATTTTAAATTATAATAAATTACTATTTAACTCATATGAAAATGAAGTATTTTTAGCAACTAATAATTATGATTCTGTAGATGAAAATAGCAATGAAATTTTAAAATATATAGAAGCAAGTCAATATAGAAGAAGCTATACTCAAATAGAATTAGAGGAATTTAGTCAAAGTAAATTAAATGAATATATACATATTATTTATAGTAAATTAGTAGAACAAAAAATAGTATCTACTGGAAACTTTACACAAAATGCAACGGTTATTCCAAATACTAAAATAGGAGATATTTTTTGTATTGAAATATCAACAGATAATAAAAAGTGTATAACATTAGCTTATACAACAGATATCAAACAAGTATATTTATATATTCATTTAATAAGCAAAGAAAAAGTAGAAAGCACAAATTCAGAAATAGATTTTGAAGAAATAAAAGAAAACATAAAAACATATATAGATATAAAAGAAAGCATAAACTTTGATGAAATTATAAAAAAAGAAGATAAATATTTTCTGTCTGACCATAACAATGAATTAAAAATAATATATGATTGCAATTTAAAAAATATTATATCATTACAATATGGTTTTAAGAATATAATAGATAAATAATTTAAAAGTATAAATAAATGAAAGATTTATACATTAAATAACAAATTTGATTAATATAGTAAAGTCTATTCAAATGTAATGAATAGACTTTTTTATCTATAAAAAGCTATTTTTTAAAAAATAGAACAAATCTATAATAATATATCCTCCAAAGGAGGTGCTTTAAATTATGGAAAATGAAATTATAAAGATTTTTAATAAATTTTCAAGTTTTTTAGGTATTATTTGTGCAACTATAACTGATATATTGGGAGTTCATTGGATATTATTTTTAGGATATTTAATATTAAATGTATTGGATTATTTAACTGGAACTATAAAGGCTAAAATAAAAAAACAAGAAAATTCAAGCAAGGGATTACTAGGAATAATCAAAAAAATATGTTATTGGATTTTAATTTCTGTAGCTTTTCTTATTTCATATTTATTAGTTGATATAGGCAATTGCATAAACATTAATTTGGAATTTGTAATGCTATTTGGCTGGTTTACAGTAGCATGTTTAATTGTAAATGAAGCTAGAAGCATTATAGAAAATTTGATAGAAATAGGAATTAAAGTTCCTGATTTTTTAAGTAAAGGATTAGAAATATATAACAATACTTTAGAAAATATTATTAGCAACCTTTTTAACGACAAAGAAGAAAAAAAATAGAAAAAATACATTATAAACTATATTAACCTATTTTTTGTGAAAATAATTTTAAAATATTTATAATAATGATATAGAAAAATTTTTCTAAAAAAAGAGAAGGGAGATAGCTATGAAAAAAAAATTTAACGAAAAGTTACAAGAATTAGGAATTTTAAAGATTCCAAAAGGAATTTTAATTGTACGGAGAAGAAAAGGAGGAAATTTTAAATTTCATTAATAACAATAGTAGAGGAGGACATACACTTTTAGAAGATAATGAACTTTTAATTAGAAGTGGAGAATTAACTTTATTAGATGATGTATTAGAAAAAGTAGTAAAAAATAATAAAAACATAATTATAACATTAGGAAGTTTAGAAAAAGTGGAACAAAATGGACCAGTTGAAAGTTATATAGAAGAAAATAAAAATGCACAAATCATTATTATTGACAGAACTTATTTTAACAAAAATAAAAAAATAGTAAGAACATATAAGGAAAAAACATATGAGATATTAGAGAATCCAGCCTTAGTAGATTATATAGTAAAAGAGATAGGAAAAATTTATGAAAATAATATTCAATTATTAGGTAAAGATGAAATTAATGGAACAGCCACATCTGCTACAAATGTATATGCTGGACCAGATTCTTCGAATTATGCTTCCATAGGTAGCATTAGCAATGGTGAAGGAATAGTTGTATTAGGAGAAAGTTTGGGATGGTATCATATTAGATATTGGCTTACAAATAGTAATCAAGAAAAGACAGGATATGTACCTAAGTCAACAATATCTACATCTGTAAGTACAAGCGAAGAAAACTTTTTTGGAGGATTTTGTTGTGCAAAGTCAAATATAGAAATAAGGAGTACGCAAAACTTTAATGATACAGTTCCAAAATTTGGTTCAGTTTCTAGACATGAAGGAATGACACTATTATATTCATATGATTATTTTGGTTCTAGAATTTCCTTTGTAGAATACAGTACTTCTAGTGGAACTAAAAGAGGATATGTATATGAAAATGAGATTGATGAACCAATAAAAGGAAAGACATGCGTTGCTAGATTGGGATTAAAAGCAACTGTTTATGCAGGGATAGATACGGCTAAATATGCTAACATAGGTTCAATTTATACTAATGAATTAGTTTCTATATTGGCAAAAGAAGGTGAAAATATATATGTAGAATATAATACAACCAGTGGAAGAAAAAGAGGATATATAAAATATAACCAAGTAGCAGTATATAATCGTCCATCATTATTTCCGGATTTCTACAAGAATGGAACTATATCACATATAAGAGAAGCACGATGTCTAGTTTATGGAGGACCTTGTAATAAAGATGCTGAAATAGGTGCCGTTAATAATGAAGAAGTTATTGCATACAATACATCTGGTGGATTAGATGTATATACATATGAATATAATTATATAGAATATACTGTATCTTCAACTGGAAAATTGAAATCAGGATATGTATTAGCTACTGATATAATAGGAGGAAGTTTACCCGAAGAAAACAACAATATTGAAAACTTTAGTGAATCTTATGAGTATTTTGGAAAAAAAATAAACTATGGAACAACACAAAAAGGAAGAAATATGTTTTACTATAAAGCTGGAACAGGACCAAACCATTTGTTTTTAGTCTTTGCTCAACATGGATGGGAAGATGGAAAAAAGAATGATGGTACATTTTATCATGGAGACGGAAATATGTTATTAAAAATTGCTAAAAATTTTATTAATAGATTTGCAACTATGAATGCTAATACAAGAAATGCAATTTTAAATAAATGGAAAATTTTTATATTCCCTGGAATCAATTTAGATGGAATTGTTAATGGATCTTCTAACAATGGATTTGGCAGATGTTTCAAAAACGGAATAGATCCAAATAGATCTTGGCCAGGAAAATTCAAGATATTTACAGACTCTAGAAATTATACGGGAAATACATATTTAGGAGCACAGGAATTAATTAATTTAAAAAATGTTTTAACATCTAATATTGGAAGTGGATTAAATGTAGCAATAGATATACATGGTTGGGAAAACTCTGTACTAAGTGCAAATACGGAATTAGCAACATTTTACACAAAGCAGTTTGGCAACAAGTATAAAGATACAACAAATGCCACTACAGATACAGGTTACTTTATTACTTGGGCAAGAAATGCTAAAAATAAGGCAACGACTTCAACAGATATGGCAGGACTTGGAGCAAGAACAGCGCTGCTAGAGCTTCCACCAACAACAGATTATAGTGATTCTAAAATTATTAATGATTATGGCACAAAATTTTTTAATGGAACTATTAATTTAATGAACAATATTAGTGGAACAACGACTCCTCCACCATCTAGTAAAAATGAACAGCTCATAGTAAATCTTCAAAAATTGACTTCAGCTGCACAAGAATATTTAAAAATTCATCTAAAAGACCAAACAATACAAAATAGAAATAAATTAATATTACAATATATAAGAGAACCAGCATATAATGGAATTATGTGGGCAGCTACAGCAGAGCCAATTGACTATACATGGATAAGTTTTGCAGAATCCAAAACTGGAATAAAAGTTGGAGATTTGAAAATATATGATACTACAATGAATGATTACATATTGACACAACATTTAGCAGTAGTAGCAGAAACAACTATGATAAGAGAGTTTTCAACAGCAGAAAGTCCATACATTTTACTAGCTAGTGCAATGGGAGATTTACTTCAATTAGGAGGAACTATACAAGATGTATATAATAAAAACAAAGTAGTTTTTTCTGTAGAACAAATTAAAAATTTAATACGTTGCATGGATGATTCATACGCACAAAGTTTAGGATTTAAAAATGCCAATAGCACAGGATTTAGTTTTATGGATTGGTATCAAGACATAGATGGCATAAATATTGGTATAGAATGTAAAAATAAAGACTTGGTCAATGTTATTGATGACTATTACAATTTATTTGGAAATTTAAACAGATATCAATCATTTGCATCTAATTTAGGAATTAAAATACCAACTAATTCAACAGAAATGTATAATTTAGCATTTTCTTATACATCAGGACAAGTAAAATTAGAGGATTTCTTTGATTTAGATGTTACAGCTTTATTTAGAGCATATTTTGGATCATATAACCTTCTAATGTGGCAAGAACTGTTAGCTACTGCCTTTGCAGATAAATTTACAGAAGCTTTTTTAGGAATTGGTAATATACCATAACTATTAAAATAAATATATTGCAAACTAACATTTCTTATGATATATAATAAATACTAGGAGGAGTAATGAAAAATATAAAAAATATAATTATTTCTATAGGATTTATTGTAGGCATTGTAATTCTTATTGGCTATTTATTTAATTTTTTATTTAATTCAAATGGCTATGAACTTAATATATCTAGTTCAAATAAAAGTCAAATAGAGAGTTTAATGAATCAAGAAAGTAATAGCAATATAAAGAAATTAATATTAAAGCCAAAATTAGGTGATGCAGAACTATATATATATACAAATCGACACGAATATGAAAAAATATTAGTAGAAGAAGGCAATCCTATACAGGAATATGTTATGGAAAAAGGAATAAAACAAAGTGCAATATATTTAACAAAAATAATTGTATTAATTATAATTCTTTTAATACTGAAGAGAATATATGAAAAAGAGTAAAAAAGAAAATACTGTCAAAATTCGACAGTATTTTCTTTTTTTATATAATATAATGCAAAAAATATGGTAATAAATTAAATATTTTTATAATAATACAAATAGTAACAAATATGACAATAAATTTCGGGGACGTTTAACAATTCTATAACATCAAAAGTAAATAAGGAATAGTTCTTGTTTTACGACTCGAGGTGATTGTATACGTTGTTACCTAAGTTATTACTGAGCAATCACATAAGATTGCTTTTTTTTATTATTTTAATTAGAGGTCCACCTAAGCCAATCAATAAAAAATTGATTGGAGGAATAATGATGAATAATAAAAAAAGAAGAAGAAGTAAAGATAATCCTTATAAAATGGATTGTTTGGGTAATAAGTATAAAATAAATTTTAAATATAATGGCGAGAATAAAGATATAAAAATATCAAAAGAATTATATGATTTATTCAATAAATTTGAACTAGAAGATTTATCATATATGAATAAGTATGATAGACATATTGAACATTTACATCTTGATGAAATACAAATGTATAACCGTCTAAAGCTAAGTAATAAAAACTTAGAAAATGAAGTTATAGAAGATCTAGAAAATCAAGATTTACATATAGCAATTAAGAAATTACCACAAATACAAAGAAGAAGAATTTATTTATATTATTTTTGTAATATGAAACAAAGAGAAATAGCATTACAAGAAAAAACTTCTATACGAGCCATTCAATATAGTTTAGAATGTGCTTTAAAAAATTTGAAAAAGTTTTTAAAATAAACTTCGTAAAAATATAAAGTAGTGAGGAAATAAGTGAGAGTAAATCTTGCTTATTTCTTTTTTACGAAAGGAGGGAAAATATGAAAAAAGGTATAGATGTTTTAGAACATAATGGAGATATAAACATGGAAAAAGTAAAAAATGATGGTATTGAATTTGTAATAATTAGGATAGGATATGGTAAGAATCAAAGTCAAATTGATAAAAAATTTAGAGCTAATTATGAAAATGCCATAAAAAATAATATTCCAATAGGAATATATTTATATTCTTATGCAATAACTGAAGAAGATGCAAAAAAAGAAGCAGAATTAGTGTTAAATAATATAAAAGACCTGAAAATAGAATACCCAATTTTTATTGATATGGAAGATGCTGATAATTACAAAGCTAAGAGAAATGTATCTAATGAAACGTGTATAAACATTTGTGAAACATTTTGCTTAGAAATAGAAAAAGCAGGCTATTATGCAGGAATATATGCTAATTTAGAGTGGTTTAATAAAAAATTGAATAGCAGTAAATTAGATAAGTTTGATAAATGGGTGGCACAATGGGACGATAAATGTACATATCAAAATAAATATGGTATATGGCAGTATTCTAGTAAAGGAAAAATAAACGGAATTAATGGGAATGTTGATTTAAATTATGCCATTTATAATTATCCTGAAGTTATAAGAAAAACTAAATTAAATCATTTAGAATCAATTACTGATGATTATATGTATTATACTATTAAGTCCGGAGACAACCTTTCGAAAATAGCAAGTACATATAAAACTACTTGGCAAGAAATTTATAATTTAAACAAAGAGATTATTGGAGATAATCCAAATTTAATTTATGAAGGAATGCAACTAAAGATAAGGAGGAATTAAAAATGAACGAAAAAAATATAAAAAAATTTATTTTAGATGAACTAAAGAATTTTAATTTTAAATTTTATTCAAAAGGTTTTAAATATTTAACAGAAGTCATATACATGTGTATATTAAATGAAGATTTGTTGGAAAACTTAACTAAAAATGTTTTTCCTAAAATTGCTAAAAAATATAATGAAAAATCATATTTAAATGTTAAATGGTGTATTGAACAGGTAATAAAAACTATGTATAATAATACGAAAATAGAAGTTATCAGCAATTATTTTAATTTAGATTATAATTTGAAACCAAGTTTAAAATTTATTGTGTATGTAATAGTATCAAAATATAATAACAAGTATTAAATATTTCAAGAAAATAGCCAATACATATTAATTTATGTATTGGCTAAGATTTAGTAAACTATATAAATATATGATTTATTTATATTTTACCTATTATATATCACTAATAGCGCATAAAATCAAGCTTTTTTACTCATCATTTAAAACTTCTAAGTCTGGATATGAAGTATATAAAAAAGGTATATCACAGTCGATATTTTCTAACTCTCCCCTATCAGGAAAAGCCAAAATTAATCTGTCAGCCTTAGGGAGTGAGTGATAGGGGATAGGAATTTACTAGCTTTACAATTCCTTTTTTTATTTTCTTCATCTGCTACAATTATATGATATAACAAGTTTTCATTTGTTAGAAATGTTATAAAAATTGGTTCATAACCTTGATAAAACTTAATAAATTTTCCTTTATACTTACACAGTATATCTAATGCAATAAGCATTTTATCATTAATTTTTCTAGTATTATGAACAAATACATCACCTTTCTTGCTTACCATATTACCATGTAAAACATTATTAAAATTATTATTTTTATCTCCAGATAAAATTTGTAATTGATTTAATTTAGCACATCCAAAATCTTGTAAAAAATTTATTACTTTTAATTTATCTACCATAAAAATTCCTCCTTAAATATGATATTAATAAATGTTTGACACTTAAAAAGTGATGTGATAATATTTAAATATAAAATAAATATATTGTTATAACAATCATCACTAAAAAGTATGTGTACTTGGACTACACATATTTTTTAGGTGAATAGTTAAAAAAATAAATCTTAGAAGTTTGACTTTTCTAAGATATTGTGTTATTATTTAGGTACAGAATAAATGTGTCTAATACCGATAGGCATTTTGTAGATTGTATGTGTAACCGGAAGTACACATACTTTTTTTATGCAAAAAATAGAGCAAATCCGGAAGAATTTGCCCTACGACTTTATGTATGTCTACAATTCCATATTGTTTAGAAGTTTCTTGAGTAATTTTTCTTCTATTATACCAATGAATAGAACTAATATTTCCTTTAATATTAACTATTCCTAATATTATAAAACATAATCCAAGAATTAATAAAATTATGTATTCCATAAATTTCACAACCTTTCAAATTGTATTTGTCTCTCAAATGTTTTATTATAGTGTTTTAATCCAATTTTCAATATCTTGTTCTTTTGTAATAATTTTATCGCTATAACTTTCAAATACAATGTTCATACCTTCGCAAATTTCTGAATTTGGACATAAAGTTCTAATTTCTTTAAATGTCTTTCCAAGCCATCCTGCATTAGTTGCAAAAGGTTTTATGGTTTTTCTTGATAAATCATTTTGATTTAAAAATGTTCTTATTGCTGGAACTGGTCTATACCACCATACAGGAGTTCCAAGTATAATTTCATCATATTTACTTAAATCAATGCCTATGTCTTGTATTTCTGGCAAATGATTACTTGCCTCACTATTTTGCTCATCATTTACAACAGTATCATAATTTTCTGAATATGGAATAACTGTTTTAACTTCTAAAATATCACAATTCAATTTCTCTCTAATTTTATTTGCTATCATTTTTGTATTACCTGTATAAGAAAAATATACTACTAATTTCTTCATAACTTTCCTCCAAAATTTACTTTTTAACTTTTATAAATATTTTCTTTTTATAGCTTATTATATTCTTCATCTATAACCTTTTCGCACCATTCATTATTTGTATTTTCTCCTGGTACTTCTATCGCTAAATGACTAAACCATTTATTTTTTTTAGCACCATGCCAATGTTTTACATTTGCAGGAATTGTTACAACATCTCCTACTTTTAGGCTTTGAGGTTTTTTTCCTTCTTCTTGATACCAACCTTCTCCTTCAACACATATCAAAATTTGTCCTCCATTTTTGCTTGCTTTATGAATATGCCAATTGTTTCTACATTTAGGCTCAAATGTAACATTTGCAATAAATATATTATTTGTTTTTGCTAGTGGTTTTAAGTATGAATTTCCAATAAAATATTGTGCAAAATTAACATTAGGTTCTCCTATTCCAAATATTCCACCATGAATTTCAACTTTTTCACTATTTTCATAAACTTCTTGAATTAAAGGAAATGCACTCCATGCTTTCGCCCATCCACTATAAAAAGCAATTTGTGTAACTATTTCTATTGCTTCTTCTTTTGTTACACCATATTTCTTTCCTAATTCCAAATGTGATTTTAATTGTGGAAATAAACCTTGTGCCATTAAGGTTGATATTGTTATCATACTTCTATCTCTTAAAGATAATTTATCTTCGCTACTCCACACTTCTCCAAATAGTATATCATCATTTAATTCTGCAAATTTTGGAGCTAATTCTCCTAATTTTTCTCTACCTGCTGTTTGTTTTTCCATATACTTCATCCTTTCCATTTAACAAATTGCATACTTTTACCAATTTTTAGTATCTTTTCTGTAATCTTCATTATACATTTATTTTAATTTTTTATTTTCGTAACTTTGTATATTTTCATCATACCATTCTATTTTTTTATTTAATCTATCTAAAGCATCTTGCATATCTTTAATTTGACTAACAAGTTCTTCTCTTTGCTCTATTAAAATTTGTTTTCTACTACCTAGTGTAGAATCTCCTTGTTGAAATAAGGTAGTATATTCTATTAAGCTTTCTATTGATAACCCTGCATCTCTCATACATTTAATGAAATTTACCCAATTGCAGTCAACTTCTGTATAATTTCTAACTCCATTTTCATTTCTATTTACAGGTGGAATTGCTCCTACTCTTTCATAATATCGTAATGTTTCAGCCGATAAATCATATTTATTACTTACTTCCGATATTGTCATGATTAATACCTCCTTTTTTATATACTTATTATATATCACTTGTAGTTAACTATAAGTCAAGAGTTTTTACAAAATCTTTTTAAAAATAGATGAAGAGGAAATTCATTGACAATATTATACCTTTTAAGGTATAACATATTAAAGTAACAATAAGGAAAGTAGACAAAAATAAAAAATATAAATATGTATATTGATTTGTTATCTGAATGTGGTTTAACACTTACAGAAGATTATAAAAAAAGAGTGAAAAAAGTGGTATTGTACAACCTTCTATTGCTAAAATTGAGAATTTTGTACGTACTCCACAATACACTACTTTAATGAAGATGTTATATGCTATGGGATATACTTTAGCAGTAGTACCACTAGAAGAAAAAGTAAAAAAAGGAAATGAAAAATTAGACCTAGAATAATAGTAGATTATTAATTATAAAAGTAATCTGAATTTATTAAAACAAAGAAGCTCTTAGCAAAGTTAGGGGCTTCTTTATTTCATAAAAAAATAAAATCGGAATTTTAAGGACCAAAATCCCGATTTATTATGTCGTATAATTTTAGGATAAACAAAAATATATAATTAACTTTTAAATAAAAACTGTTACCTTTTGCAAAGAAAAGTCAATATATAAGTGTAAGATATCTTAAAATAAGAAAGGATTTAGATCTAAATTGAACGGAAAAATAAAAGATTATATAGAAAACAATGAACTTAAACTAGAAAAAATAATAAATGATTATTCAAACTATGCAATTACTATAATAAACAATATGGTAAAAGATAATTTAAATAAAGAAGATAAAGAAGAAATACTTTCAGAGACTTTTTTTGTAATCTGGAAAAATAAAAACAAATTAGACATTAATAAAAATTTAAGTTCATACATTGCGGGTGTAACAAGAAATATAGTAAAAGAATATTTAAGAAAAATAAGAATTAACTATAATATTTGTGATTACGAGAATATTTTATATAGTTATGATAATATAGAAATTCTAGACACAAATATTGAAGAAATTAAGAAAATAGAAAATAGATTAAACAGAATGAAAGAAATAGATAAAAAAATATTTTTAGAATTTTACTATTCGGGTAAAACGATTAAGGATATAGCTAAAAAACAAAATATTACTACATTTAGCGTAAAACAGAGACTATATAGAATTAGAAATAAAATAAAGAAAGAAGGAAAATAATATGAATGATAATATTTTAAAAAAAGTAAAAACAAAAATAGCTATATCCAATATGCAAGAGGAGGATAGAGTTATGAAAAAAAGTAAAGCAAATATTGCAAGAAAAATAGGAATTGCGGCATGCATAGCAATGTCTGTAACAGGAGTAGTTTTTGCAACAACAAAAATAATTAAAAAATTTGGAGAAAATAGTAGTGACGGAGTTCAAATTGCTGTCGATAACGAATATTATAAAGAGATAAATACAGAATATAAAGAGTCAGACGGAATTAGTGTAAGTATAGAATCTTTTTTAATAGATGATAATAATTTTAATATGAATTTTAAAATAAAAACCAATAATGAAAATATAAAATTAAATGAGGGAAGCATAGATATTTATGATTTAAAAGTAGTAAATGAAAAAAATGAAACAGTTTTTGTAACAGGAGAGTTAGAAGCTAAAGAAAAGCAAGAAATGTATAAAACAGAGGAAGAAGCTAGAAAAAACTATGATGGATATGAAGGAGCATATAGCGCAAATCATACACAAATAAATGATAATGAGATTATATATCATTTAACAGCAACAGGAAATAATGAGGAATTTCCTGTATCAAAAAAATTAAAAGTAAAATTTAGTAAAATAAGAAAGATATATTGGAAAAATGGAAAAGAAAAAAATATGATGTATATTGGTGACTGGAATTATGAACTAGATGTACCAAGTGAAATGGCGAAATCTAATATTAAACAGTATAAATTAGTTTCTATTAGTGATAAAAATTATAAACTAGAAAGTGCCAAAGTTTCTAATACAGCTTTTAAAATATATTTAACTAACTGTGAAGGAATTGCATGGAATGATAACGAATGTGTTGAAACTTCAGACGGAAAGAAATTTTATCCTGCTCATAGGTCAGATGGGGATGGGCTAATAAGCTTTAATGAAGCAGGAGAAGTAACCTATTATAATACATTTAATTTAACAAATTATGATGCAACAGATAAATTAAAAGTTCATTTATTTAAAGAAAATGGAGAAGAAGTTATTGTAGAACTAGAACAAATCAAATAGAAATAAAAAACATCTACTAGAAATAGTAGATGTTTTTTGCGTTATAAGAAAAATAATACCGGGATTTTAAGGACCGTCCCTAAATCCCGATTTATCGCAATTTGATTTTTGACTTTAAATATGTTATCATTACTGTTTGCATATTAAAAATAATAAATAGGGAGGCAAAATGAAAAAATTAGAAGGTAAAAAAATTTTTAAGAACTTATTTATGATAGCATGTATAATTATTTCTGTAAGCTTATGCTCGATGATGTTTGGTTCTAATAATTCTTTGACATGGGTAGGAATAATTGTTGGTATAATGCTATATTGGAATTTAGACATAGGAATTAACAAAAAAGAAGCGCCAATAGTAATATTAGCATTATTTATTTTTACAGGAATAGCAAATAGAATAGCAGAAATAAATCCAATTTTAGGAATTTTTGTGAATTTAATTTCAATATTTCTTATTATGTATATTCCATCTGAAAAGCCAGAATATAAAGCATACATACCATTTATATTAATATATATTTTTGACCAATCTAATATTGCTGTTGGTGAAGATTTTTATACTAGAATGGTAAGTTTAGTAGTAGGTGGAATAATAACTGGAGCTGTGTATTATTTTAGACATAAAAATTCGGAAGAAGGAATACACATAAGCAAAATTATGAAAGATATAGATATAACATCACCTAGATTTATAATATCTATTAGAATGGCTATAGGTGTAAGTATTGCAATACTTATAGGAACATTGTTAGGTTTGCAAAGGACTATGTGGATTTCGATGTCGGTAATGTCTTTAACACAATTAGAATTTGAAACAACAAAAGAAAGATTTAAACATAGAATTGTATATACATTAATTGGAGCAGTAGCATTTGTACTATTATTCCAAGTATTAATACCAGAAAAATATAATGGATTGGCAAGTATAATCCTAAGCTATATATATACTTTTATAAAAGATTATAAGCATCAAATTATATTTATAACAGTAAATGCATTAAGTGCTTCTATGTTAATATTTGATCCAACAGAAGCAATAGGAACAAGAATATTATTAATAATATCTGGATGTATGTTAGCAATGGCTATAAATAAAATAGATTTAAAAAAGCCAATGATTGCAATAAAAGAGCGTTTGGCAAAACCAGATATTGCATAATATATAAAAATTAACTCTTGAGGATATAGGAAAAATATGGTATAATAAAAAACAGATTGACCATATAAGGAGTAATTATGGATATAGATGAAAAAAAGGCTGCAGTACAAGCGATTCTATTTGCAGCAGGTAGAGAAGTTAAGTTAAACGAAATAATGTCTAGTTTAGAGCTAGGGGAAGAAGAAGCGATTTCTATTTTAAATAGTATGGCTTCTGATTTTGATGAGAAAAAATCTGGAATAAAATTAATAAGAATGGAAGACTCATATCAATTAGCTACAAAAACAGACTATTATAAATATGTATATCCAATAATCGACAAAAGAAATAAACCTAATTTATCTAATGCAGCATTGGAAACATTAGCAATTATTGCATATAATCCCAAAATTACAAGAGCGCAAATAGAAGAAATTAGAGGAGTAAACTCTGATGGTGCAATATATAAATTACTAGAATATGAACTAATAGAAAATGCTGGAAAGCTTAATGCACCAGGAAAACCAGTTACATATAAAACTACAAACGAATTTTTAAAAAAGTTTGGGTATAATAGTTTAGAAGATTTACCAGAACTTCCAAAATATAAGTTGGACGAAAACGAGCAAATTGTATTAGATGAGTTTGAAGATCCAGCAGAGGCTCCAATGCCCGCTGAGGTTGTAGAAGAGAATTTATAAGGATAAAATAAAAAATAAATTGGAGGTTAATTATGGGAGACAATAAAAATTTTGTAAAAGATATAACAAATATAGAAGAGGATTTTGCGCAATGGTATACAGATATTGTGCTAAAAGCAGAACTTGCTGATTATACAGATGTAAAAGGATTTATATCAATACGTCCTTATGGTTATGGAATATGGGAAAATATTCAAAAATATGCAGATAAAAAATTTAAAGATGCAGGAGTTAAAAATCTTTCAATGCCAGTTTTAATTCCAGAAAGTTTATTAAATAAGGAAAAAGACCATGTAGAAGGTTTTGCACCAGAAGTAGCATGGGTAACACATGGTGGAGGAAGTAAACTAGAAGAAAGATTATGTGTAAGACCAACATCTGAAACAATATTTTGCAATATGTATGCTAAATGGTTAAATTCATGGAGAGATTTACCTTTTTTATATAATCAATGGTGTAATGTATTAAGATGGGAAAAAGAAACAAGACCATTTTTACGTTCTAGAGAATTTTTATGGCAAGAAGGTCATACAATTCACGAAACTGCAGAAGAAGCAAAAGGATTTACATTAAAAATGTTAGATGTTTATGAAGAAGTTTTAGAAGACTTATTAGCTCTTCCAGTTTTAAAAGGACAAAAAACAGAAACAGAAAAATTTGCAGGAGCAGAAGCAACATATACCGTAGAAACACTAATGCATGATGGTAGAGCATTACAAGGTGGAACATCACATTACTTTGGTCAAAACTTTGCTAAACCATTCGAAGTAAAATTCCAAAACAGAGAAGGAAAAGAAGAATATGCATACCAAACATCTTGGGGAATAAGTACAAGGTTAATTGGCGCAATAATTATGGCACATGGAGATAACAGAGGATTAAAATTGCCACCAAAGGTTGCTCCAATCCAAGTGGTTGTAGTTCCAGTAGCTCAACAAAAAGAAGGAGTTGTAGAAAAAGCAACAGAACTTACTAATAGCTTAAAAAACGAATTTAGAACAGAAATAGATATAAGAGATAATTATACACCTGGTTATAAATTTAATTATTGGGAAATGAAAGGAGTACCAATAAGATTAGAAATAGGACCACGTGATATAGAAAATAACCAATGTGTTTTAGTTAGACGTGACACATTAGAAAAAGAAATTGTGAGCTTAGATAATGTAAACGCAAGAATTGCAGAATTATTAGAAGAAATACAAAAAAATATGTTTAATATGGCAAAAGAAAATACAGAAAATAAAACAACAATTGCTAAAAACTTAGAAGAATTCGAGAATAATATAAACACAAACCAAGGTTATGTAAAAACAATGTGGTGTGGAAGTGCAGAGTGTGAAGAAAAAATACATAACTTAACAGGTGCAAAATCAAGATGTATGCCATTTAACCAAGAACATATTTCTGATACTTGCGTATGTTGTGGTAAACCAGCAACTAAAATGGTTGTTTGGGGAAGACAATATTAATATGAGATAAATAAAAAACTGTATCTTTACTAAAAAGTAAAGATACAGTTTTTTATTTAGTAATAATTTTCTATACTAGAAAATTATATGTTAAAAATCTCTTCCATCATCTTCCTTAGAAAGGTTATGGTCTATTTTTGAATTTTTTAAAGCATTTTTAGCAGAGTTAGAATAATCTTTGTTTGAAGTATTTTTTATATAATTGTTAAGTCCATCTTTTAAATTAGTTACACATGAATTCATTTTTAACCAGTATGCTGTCTTTTCTTTCTTCTCATCACTAACTCTAGAAGAATCGCGTAAGTCCTTATAATTTAAATAAACATCTTTTGCAAAATCTTTTGGCAATGTAACATTTATAGATTTAGAATCTATACCACCTTCAAATTCGCGAGATAGTTTAGTATAATTTAATTTTAATGTAACATCACTACCACAAACGCTAGCTTCATTATATGATTCTAAATAATAATCATCAAATAAAATTTTATCATCTGGATTTTTTTCAAAATATGTATCTTCTGCTACATATTGTATTAAATCGTTTGTGTTATGAAAAATTTCAGATTTATCATAATCATCTAAAGAATATTCAGTAGATGCAAGCCTTGCATCATTTATATGAGAGTATGTAGTTCCTCCAAGCAAAACTGCAGCAGAAAGCATACCAGCAGCAATTAATCTGTTACAAATTAATTTAGTGTTTCTTTTACGTGAAGAACTATAATTACGTTGTTTTTTATGATTAGGTTTTGACACTGAACGCTTTTTGTTTTGTTGGGAAGGTTGTTTGGTTTGATATTCTATATCGCTAGAGCGGGTTGAAGTATGAGCCCTTTGATTTTTAGAAAGCACTTTTAAATATGTAAGGTCTAATCCATCTGTAGCTTCTTTTTGACTTGTTATTAATTGTTCTTGGTTACCCTTTTTAGATTTTATATCTGCCATACTAATAATATTATCCTTTTTATTAGCCATAAAATTCATTCCTTTCTTTTGTATCGTATCAAATTTAATGTCATTTTACTACTAAAATCTTTATTAGTCAATTAAAGAATAATTTTGCAAATAATGTTTACAATAAAAATTGCATATGATATAATTTTTTAGGTAAAGAGGTGAAGTAATTGAACCAAATATTAGCAGTAGAAAATGACCCAAAAAATAAGAAAAAGAAGAAAAATACTACAGCAGATATAAAAAAGGTAATAACAGTTTTTTGTGTAATAACAATATTATTTGGAATTGCAATAACTGGGCAAGGAGTATATGCTATTGTAAACAACTTTAAAACAGATACAAAAACCGAAATTCCAGAGCAAAATATAGCAATAAATAGTGATACAAACACAGGAAAAGTTATAATTTCGGGTACAGTTCCAAATGGTATTCAAAAAATAATATATAAATGGAACGAAGAAGAAGAACAAGAGATTTCTAAAAATGGTGAAACACAAATAAACGAAGAAATAGAATTACCAGTTGGTAATAATAAATTAAGTGTAACTATAGTAGATATGAAGAATAGCTTTACACCATATACAAAAGAATTTACAGCAGATTTAGACTTACCACAATTAGCTTTAAGCCTAAACGAAGACGGATCAAAAATAAAAATAGTTGCAAAAGATATGGCAGAACTATCTTATGTAACTTACCAATGGGATGACAGCGATATTCAAACTATATATCCAGAAGAAAATTCAAAAGCTCAATTAGAAACAGAAATAGATGCAATGTCTGGAAAACATAAATTAACAGTAATTGCAGTAAATACAAATAATAAGACAACAACAAAAACACAAGAAGTAGACGGAGTAGATCAATCTGCAAAACCAGCAGTTAGTGCTTCAATAGATTCAGCAGACAGGTCAAAAATACTATTCTCTGCAACAGACGAAAATGGACTAAAGAATTTATCATTTACAATAAATGGACAAAGATATGAATTGCCCGCAAGCGAAAATCAAAAAGAATTACAATATACTTTCCAAGTAAAAGAAGGACATTATTCTATAAGTGTTGAAGCAGAAAATATATATGGACAAAAAGAAGCTCAGAATTTTATTTATGATTACTAAAATATAATATAAAGCATTAAAAGACAGGTTTTGCCTGTCTTTTAATACACAGAAGGAGAAAAATGGAAAACGAAATAATAAAAATAATATTTTACTTTTTTTTATATTCATTATTAGGTTGGGCAATGGAGTCAACCTATCTTTCAATAGGTCAAAGAAGATTAGTAAATACAGGATTTTTACATGGACCATTTTGCCCAATTTATGGTTTTGGAGCAGTGGTTTTATATGTACTTTTAATTAAGTTACAAGGAAATCCAATTGCAATATTTTGTGTAGGATTTTTTGTTTTATCTGTTTGGGAATATTTTGTAGGTTTTTTATTAGAAAAAATATTTAAAACAAAATATTGGGATTATTCAAATAATAAATTTAATATAAATGGAAGAGTATGTTTGTTAAATTCTATGTACTGGGGGTTTTTAAGTATATTTTTTATAGAAATATGGAACCCTCTAGTAGAAACACAGATAGCTAAAATACCTATAAATATAATTTTTTATATAGACATTATTTTAATAATATATATATTAATAGACTTTATTACAAGTGCAGTAAAAGCTTCGAACCTACAAAAGAGAATACAAAGAGTAATACAAATAGGAGAAAATTTAAAAGAAAGATTAGAAGAACTAAAAAAGACTTCTTCAGAAAAACAAAAAGTTGCTTTACAAAAAGTGATAGATGATTTAAAATTAAATCAAAAAATGATGAAAGATAAAATAGATAAACAAGTTCTAAAATTAAATAAAGCATTTCCATCTATTCAATCTGAACACATAAAAGAATACGTAAAACTAAAAGTAAAAGAAATAAAAAACAAGAAAAAGGAGTAAATTATGATACAAGAGATATATATAATTGATGATGATAAATACTCATTACAAGATTTAAAACAACTATTTGTAGATAATGATGAATATAAATTTGTAAATGTTTCTACAGAAGAAATTAACAAAGCTTTAATGAATATTCCATCATTAATTATAATAAATGAAGATAATGTAGACAGAGATGTAGAAGAATTATGTGCTACAATAAGAAAGAATGAAGATAATAGTATAACTCCAATAATAGTTATTTCTTCTAATGCAGATAAAGAGCATAGATTAAATGTTTTAAAAAAGGCAGTAGAATATTATATAAGAAAGCCTGTTGACCAAGATTATTTGTATTATACAATTAAAAATTTAATGAGGTTAATGTATACAAATAGACGTGTTAGTCCATTAACTGGGTTACCAGGAAATGTACAAATACATGCGGAATTAAAAAAGAGATTGTTTAATAAAGAGGAATTTGGTGTATTATATTTAGACTTAGATAATTTTAAAGCATACAATGATGTTTATGGTTTTATTAAAGGTGATGAAATAATAAAATTTACTGCAAGAACAATTGTAAGAAATGTACATAAATTACAAAATAATGATTGCTTTGTTGGTCATATTGGTGGAGATGATTTTGTAGCTGTGGTTTCTAAAACTGACTATGACGAAATTTGTAAAAATATTATTAATGATTTCGACACAGAAATTTTAAGTTATTTTACAGAAGAAGATAGAAAAAGAGGATATATAGAAGTTGCAAATAGAAGAGGAATTTTAGAAGATTTTCCACTTACTTCAATTTCTATTGGTGTAGTAGATGCAGGTGTAGATAGATTTGAAAACATACTAGAAATAGGCGAAGTTGGTGCACAAGTAAAACATTTAGCAAAAACAATGCTTGGTAGTAGTTATGTAATAGATAGAAGAAAGGAATAATTTTAGCTAAATTTTATAAAGAAAATTACAATTTAAATTAATATCGTTCTAATACAACCCCTTATTGAATACATTGTAACAAAAGTATTCACATGGGGGTTTTCTTTATGAAAAATCTATCAATAGAAAAACGTGCAATAGAACTTGCACATTATATTATAAATTCAAAAGATACAGTAAGGGGTGCAGCGTCTAAATTTGGAATTAGTAAGAGTACGGTGCACAAAGACTTAAGTGAAAGATTACTAAAGATAAACCCAGTATTGGCAAAGGAAGTACGAAAAATATTAGATAAAAATAAAGCAGAAAGGCACATAAGAGGAGGAATGGCAACAAAGCTTAAATATAGCCATATAAAGGAAGATAAAGCGGGATAATTGCGAAATAAAATTACGATGAACCTAAGACTTTTAGAATTTAAATTTTCTATAAAATCTTAGGTTCCTTTTTTAGTTAACATGATATTCACAAGACTTAATAAATTAACATAAAATATATTAGGTGATAGCAATGAATAAAATAAAAAAGGGAAGTGTTGTGATAAAAAAATCAGACAAAAATAAAATTATTTTTATAGTAGAAAAAATAAAACTAGAGAAAAAAAAGAGAATAGCAACATTAAAAGGAGTATATGTACGAATTATAGAAAAGCTTCCTGTAGAAGAATTAGAGCTGGTAGACCGAAAATATGTAAATAAATATATAGAAGAAAACACAAAAATTTTAGAAAATAAAATTTATAAAAGAAGAAATTCGTATAATAACATTAAAACAGGAAAAATATTTCACCTAGATGGCGACAAAAGGTATATGGAAAAATCATATAAATATTATAAAAAATTAGGATTAAATGCTATAGTAAAATATGTTCCAGAAGAAAAACAAGAATATGTAATAAAAGACATAATATCTAAATACGAACCAGATATTTTAGTAATAACCGGACATGATGGAATGATAAAAAAAGGGAGAAACTATAATGATATATACAATTACATGAATTCTAGATTTTTCGTAAATACAGTAAAAAAAGCAAGAGAACATAAAATGGGAAATAATTTAGTTATATTTGCAGGAGCTTGTCAAAGTTTTTTTGAAGCGTTAATAGATGCTGGTGCAAATTTTGCTTCATCACCAGGAAGAGTATTAATAGACTTTGCAGATCCACTAATAGTAGCAGAAAGAATTGCCACTACCAACAGCGAATATTATATAACTATAGATGATATAGCAAATGACTTAAGAGATGGAAAAGAAGGAATTGGAGGAATAGGAGCAAGAGGAAAAAAGAGAAAGTAAATAAGAACAATAAACGATACTATTTTTTTAGCTGAAATAAGAGATAACACTAGAAAAGTAATAAAAATGTAATTTAATTGTAATGTAAATGTAATAAAATAAAAACAAGTAGCAATAAGAGCCTATATATCAAGGAAAAAGACTGGTACACAGAAGGTTTGACGTTTTGACACCTTTCGACAAAACTGCTATAATTAGAGCAGTTTTAAAAAGTAGGTGATGGAATGATTTGTAGAGATGATATAACAAATCTAAAAACAGATATTGATGGAAAGATTGGTCAAAAGATTATTGTAAAAGGATCTTTAGGAAGAAGCAGAACTTTCGAGAAAGAAGCCACAATAGAAAAAGCCTATCCAAATATTTTTATAGTAAAATATGAGGAAAACGATAGAAATGTAACATATAGTTATACTGATATCTTAACTAGAACTGTAGAAGTTCAAGTATTTGATGGCCAAGAATATAGCCCATTAATACCACCAGCAGAAGATAAAAGATTAAGTAAAAAAATAGATTTATAATATTTTGCTTAAATATAGATGAAAATTCCTAGAAATAGGAATTTTTTTTTGCCTTATTCATATAAATATAAAAAAGAAAAGGAGGTAAAAAATGAGTATAGAAGTTTTACAAGACAACTTATGTGTAAATAGACTTATAGAAGGGAAAAAGAAGGAAATTACATTAGAAAGTTCTATAATAGTTCCAGATATAAAGCCAGATATTGTAAAAACAATAGATTTAAGTGGAAATGTTTGTATATATAAAAAAGAAATGATAAATGGAAAGATTAAAATAGATGGTACAATAGATAGCAATATTATATATTTGGCAGATAGTGGAGATGAAACTATAAGAGGTCTTAATAGCAATATAGATTTTTCAGAATTTTTGGATGTAGAAAGCAAAGTAGAAGAGGCAGATATAGATGTTAATATAGTTTTAAAAAACATGGAATGTGATGTACTAAATGGAAGAAAAATTAATTTAAAAGCTAGTATAGAGGTTAATGTAAGAATATATTCTAATAATGGAGTAAGTATATTAAAAGAAATAAAAGGAGTTAAAGGAATACAAAAACTTAATAAAATAGTTCAATTAAATTCTATGGTAGGAAAAAATAGTACAAATGCAAATGCTAAAGAAAACATAATATTAAATCCAGAAGAAAAAATTATGGAAATTTTAAAAAAAGAAGTAAAAATAATAAATAAAGATTTTAAAATTAGTTATAATAAAATTGTAGCTAAAGCTGAACTTAGTGTAAAAATATTGTATTTAACAGAAAACGGAAAAATAAATTATGTAGAGAAACTAATTCCTATTATGGGATTTATAGATATGGAAAATATAACAGAAGAAAATATATGTGAACTAAAATATTGTATAAAAAATATTTTAATAAAACTTAATAACACAGAAGAAAATTCTATATACTTAGAAGTAGAAACAGAAATTAGTTGTTATTCATATCAAACTAAAGATATAGAATTAATACAAGATGTATTTACACCATTTTCTAATATAGAATATAAACAAAAGACGATAAAAGCAATGGTAGGATTGCAAAATATAAGTGATAATTACGTAATGAAGGAGCAAATTACAAATTCAGAAATTAGTAATGGAAGAATTTATAATATTAGTACAAGAGCAAATATAAATAGTATAAAGATACTTGGTAATAAAGCTATTTACGAAGGAGAGACAATTGTAAATATTTTATACGAAAGTATAGAAACTACTCATATAGATAAAAAGGAATTTAAATTTCCAATTAATTATGAAATAAATATATTAGATGGAATGAAAGAAGAAAATTTAGACATTATTATCGATGTAGAAAAATGCGATATAGTAACAGAAAATGAAAATATTAACCTTAATATAGGATTAAATATTAATACAAAAATGTTTAAAACGATAGAACTTAATATTATAGATGAACTAGAAGAAACGGAATTAGAAGAAAAAGAAGAACATAGTATAATAATATATTTTGTTAAACCTGGAGACACATTATGGAATATTGCTAAAAGGTATAAGAGCACAGTAGAAAATATAAAACAAATTAATAATATAGAAGATGAAGATAAAATAGAAGTAAACCAACAACTATTTATACCTAGATATGTAGAAAAAGTTCAGGCTATGTAATATGGAAAAAATATATTCTAGAAAAAAGATAAATTTATCTAAAGAGTATAAGTTAGTTCTTGCAGTTCTAATAACAGCGATACTTACAGTATGTTATTTAGTAAAAACAATTGGACCTACTTTTAACCAATTATGTTTAAACGAAGCAAAATCTGTAGCAACACAAATAGTACACGAAACAATAGACGAAGTTATGGAAAAATATGGCTATAATGATCTAGTTACATTAGTAAAAGATAAAGAAGGAAAAATAGTTTCGATGCAGGCAAACATTGCAATAATAAATAAAATTATTTCACAAATTTCTTTAAAAATACAAGATAAAATAGATAATACCCCAAATAGGGACATATATATAAGGTTAGGATCATTTACAGGGATTAAATTATTATCGGGAAGAGGCCCAAAAGTTCCAATTAGAATATCTAGTATAGGTAATATAAACACAGAGGTTGCAAGCGAATTTACATCTACAGGAATAAACCAATCTATACATAGGATTTTTACAAATATAACTTGTAAGATAGAAGTATTAACACCATTTAATACCATAAGCAATGAAATAGAAGAAAAAATAATATTAGCAGAAAATGTAATTATAGGAAATATACCAGAAAATTATTTAGATATTGGAAAACTATTAGGTGAAAAATAATTAGTTGACATATTAAATTTCAAAAAAATTTCAAAAAAACTCCACAAAAGGCGAAAAACGTGTTATAATGAGGACGAAGTGTTATATTTTATAAAATGCCTAGTAATATATTATTGAAATATAAAAAATAAAGGAGATAATATATGGATAAATTAAATGTAAAGAACTTAATTAATATTAAAGTAATTGGAATCGGTGGAGCTGGTAACAATGCTGTTAATAGAATGATTGAAGATGGAATCGAGGGTGTAGAATTTTATGAGTTTAACACAGAAGTAAAAGTTCTCGAAAAGTCAAAAACGAAAAATGTTATGCAAATCGGGAAAGAAATTACAAAAGGATTAGGTGCTGGAGGAGATGTATCCATAGGTGAAAGAGCAGCAATGGAAAACAAAGAAGAAATCAAGAATATATTACAAGGTACAGATTTATTGTTCCTAACAGCTGGAATGGGTGGAGGAACAGGAACAGGTGCAATTCCTACAATAGCACAATTTGCAAAAGAGATGGGAATCTTAACAGTAGGTATAGTTTCTAGACCATTTTCTTTTGAAGGAAAAATACGAATGGCAAGAGCACAAAGAGGAATAGACGAATTACGTGAAAATGTAAATTCACTAATAGTTGTTTTAAACGACAACTTATTAAAAGGAAACAGTAGGCTTACACTACAAAGTGCCTTTAAAGAAGTAGACTTAGTTCTAGAAAAGGGAATAAAAGGTATAACAGACCAAATTGCAACACCAGGTTTAGTAAATATAGACTTTGCAGATATTAGAACAATTATAGGCTACAAAGGAAATGCTTACATGGGTATTGGTAGAGGCAAAGGTGAACACAGAAACGAAGTTGCGGTAAAAGAAGCAATAGGAAATCCTTTAACAGAAACAATGATACAAAATGCTAAAGGAGTAATTGTAAACATAGCAGGAAGTGGAGAAATGCCTTTAGACGAGATAAATGCAATAATGACAGTAATAGGAGATAGAGTAGACAATCCAGAAGCAAATATAATTTTTGGAACAATTATAGACGATTCTTTACAAGATGAAATAATAATTACAGTTATAGCAACAGGAATCGGAATGTAACAAATATTCGGGATTAAGTGACGGTCCTTAAAATCCCGGTTTAAAACACCAAATGTTTTTACATTAAGGTGTTTTTTTTTGCCTAAATATGATAATATTAACACATATGAGGTGAGAAAATGAGTTTAAAATTAATATATGGAAAATCGGGTTCTGGTAAAAGTGAATATTGCTTTAAAGAAATTGCTAAAGATATAAATAAAGAAAAGATATATTTAATTGTGCCAAACCAAATGGCATTAATGGCTGAGAAAAAGTTAATGGAAATTACAAATAATGTGAGCCTAATAAATACAGAAGTAATTACATTTAATAGAATGGCTTTTAGAGTAAGAAATGAAATAGGTGGAGCTAAAAAAACTAACTTAAGTAAAAGCGGAAAAGCAATGTTACTTTACGATATTTTGTGCAAACAAAAAGATTCGCTAAATTTTTTAGGGAAAAGTTCTGAAAATGTAGATATAATAGGAAATTCTATAACTGAATTTAAAAAACATAGAATAGATATAAATAAATTAAGGGAAGAATGTAATAATACCCAAGATGTGTATTTAAAGTTAAAACTAAATGACATGATTACAATGTACGAAGAATTTGAAAGTAGTATTCAAAATAGATTTTTAGACGAAAATGATGTTTTAGATATTTTAAATAATCAAATAGTAGAAAGTAATCAATTTAAAGATGCAATAATATACATAGACGAATTTGTAGGCTTTACAACTCAGGAATATCAAATAATAGCAAAATTACTGCAAATTGCAAAACAAGTAAATATTACAATTTGCACAGATAATTTAATGCAAAATGAAGAACTAGACAAAGATATTTTTTATGCAAGTAAAAATACAGGAATCAAGTTAATTAATATTGCCAAAGAATATGGTATAGAAATTGAAGAAGATGTAAAGCTTAAAAATTTATATAGGTTTAAAAATGAAGAACTTAAACATTTAGAAGAAAACTTTTATAAAATACCTTACAAAAAATATGAGGAAGAGCCAAAAAATATAAAAATGTTTTTAGCTAACAATCAATATAGTGAAATAGAACATATAGCAACTCAAATAGTAAAACTAGTTAGAAATGAAGAGTATAGGTATAAAGATATATCTGTTATAACTAAAAATTTAAGTATATATTCTAGTTTAATAAAAGTTATATTTAGCAATTATAATATTCCAGTGTTTATAGATGAAAAAAGAGAATTAAGTGAAAATATAATAGTTAAATTTTTAATTTCGGTTCTAGAAATATGCAATAAAAATTGGTCATATGAATCTGTATTTAATTATTTAAAAACTGGATTTGTAAACATAGAAAGAGAAGAAATATTTAAACTGGAAAATTATTGCATAAGATGGGGAATAAAAGGAAACAAGTGGTATAAAGAAGATTGGAATTATGTAGGAAAAGATGAATATACAAAAGAAGAAGTAGATAGGCTAAACGAATTAAGAAGAATGATAGTAAAACCAATAAGAAATTTACAAGAAAAAGCAAAAAAAGATAATACATTTTTTAATTTGACTAAAATTTTATATGAGTTTTTACAAGAAATGAAATTGGAAGAAACCATAAAATTAAAAATAAATAAATTAGAAGAAAAAGGATTTATAGAACTTGCAAATGAATACGAAACTAGTTTTAAAGTTTTAATAGAATTATTTGACGAAATTGTGTTAGTATTTGGAGAAGAAAAAACAAATTTTGATAAATATATAAGCACATTAAAAATAGGATTAAAAAATACAGGGCTTGGTAAAATTCCAGCAACACAAGATGAAGTAATTGTTGGTGATGTTAGTAGGTCGAGAAGCCATAAAGTTAAAGCTGTATTTATTATAGGAATAAATGATGGGGAATTTCCAAGTGTATATAAAGACGAAGGATTTTTTAACGATAAAGATAGAGAATATTTAAAAGAGCAAGGCTTTGAACTTGCCAATGGAAGCTTAGAAAATTTATACGAAGAGAATTTTAATATATACAAAGCTTTTACAGTTGCAGAAGAAAAATTGTTTTTATCTTATGCTTCATCAGATAATGAAGGACGAACACTAAGACCATCAATCTTAATAACAAAGATGAAAAAGATATATTCAAACTTGCAAGAAACAAGTGACATAATAAGCCAAGAAAAAGAAATTATTACTAAAAATAATACATTTGACAACTTAATAGAAAAGCTAAACGATTATCAAGAAGGAAAAGATGTAGAAGATATATGGTTTGATGTTTTAAATTATTATGAAAACGATGCATTATGGAAAAGCAGGCTTTTAAAAAGTTTAGAGGGAATTACTTATACAAATATTCCAGAACAAATAAAGCCAGAATTTGTGAAAAAGTTATATGGAGAAACTTTGCATACAACAATTTCTAGATTAGAAAGATATAGAAGTTGCCCATTTTCTTTTTACTTAGAATATGGATTAAAATTAAAAGAAAAGAAATCTTTAAAATTAGACCCAATAGATACAGGTTCGTTTATGCATGAGGTTATAGATACATTTTTTGAGAATGTATCTAATAAAAAAATTTCGATAAAAGAAATTGAAAATGCAGATATAGAAAAAATTGTGAAACAAATAGTAGAAGAAAAACTAAATTTAACATCTAACTACATTTTTAAAAGTATTCCAAAATTTATTATTCTTACAAATAGATTATGTAGATTGGTGACGCTTTCTATAATATATATTGTGCAAGGGCTAAAAAATACCGATTTTGAAGTAGTAGGAAACGAGATCGAGTTTAAAAATGGTAAAGAATATAGACCTATAGAAATCGTTACAAAAGATGGTAAAAAAGTAGAAATAACAGGAAAAATAGATAGAATAGATTTAGCAAAAGATGAAACGGGTAAATATATTAGGATAATAGACTATAAATCTTCTGCAAAAGATATAAATTTAAATGAAGTATTAGCAGGGTTACAATTACAGTTAATTACTTATTTAGATGCAGTATGCCAAGACAAAGATTTAATACCAGCAGGAATATTGTATTTTGGACTAGTAGAACCTAAAATAGATAAAGGAAAAAGAGCTAAAGATATAACAGAAGAGGAGATAGAACAAAAACTAAGGGAACATTTTAGAATGAATGGATTAGTTTTAGCAGAAATGAATATTATAAATATGATGGATAATAAACTAAAAGACGGAGAAAAGTCAGATGTAATTCCTGTAAAAATAAAGAAAGATGGAACTATGGACAAAACTTCTAAAGTAGTTTCTAGAAAAGAATTCGAAATTTTACAAAAGTATGTAAAAAACACTTTAGCCCAAATTTCTAAAGAAATTTTAGATGGAAATATCGATATAAAACCATACTATAATGTTAAAACTAAAAGAAAACCTTGTGAATATTGTAAATACAATTCGATTTGTAATTTTAAAAAAGGTTTTTATGGAAATGACTATAATTATATAGATAATATGGAAAAAGCATATATACTAGAATGTATGAAAGGAGATATTAATGAATCTAAGTAATGAAAATGTTATTCATTTTAAAGATGGCGATGTAGAATATTTACAATTTAGAGAATTACTAAAATATTCTGATAAGATACAACATGCATATTCGTTAAAACCTTTAAAATTTAGTGATGATAACGAAAAATCAGCAGAAAATTATAGAAAAATATGTAAATCATTAAAAATAGATTCTAATAAAATAATAAAATCTACGCAAAAACACACAGATATTGTACAAAATATAACAGAATTTACAGATGAAGAGTTTGAATTTGTAGATGGATTTGTAACAAACAAAATAGAAATACCATTAGTTACTAAATATGCAGATTGTACACCAATAATTTTTTATGATAAAATAAAAAACGTAATAGGAAATGTTCATTCTGGTTGGAGAGGTACATTGAAAAAGATAAGCCCAAAAGCAGTTATAATGATGAAAGAAAAATATGGGTGTAACACAGAAGACATTATAGTGTGCATAGGGCCATGTATAAAGCAATGCCATTTCGAAGTAGAAGAAGATTTTATACAAAAATTTAAAGAAGAATTTGGAAATATAGAAAAATACTATAAAAAAGGTAAGACTATAGAAAATGAACCAACAGAAAAAGTAGTAGAAAAGCAAAAATATTATTTTGATACAACAAAATTAATAATAGACTATTTAATGGAAATAGGAATAAAAAAAGAAAATATATTTGATAGCAATATCTGCAGTGTATGCAATTCGAACAAAATGCACTCATATAGAGCAGAAAAAGAATTAGCAGATAGAAATATGAATATAATAGAACTTTTGTAAGCTTTATTTGAATTTTGGAGACGTTATTAAAAGTTCAACAAATAATAATATATGAACAAAAAAGAACGTTTATAATACTCACAATGTTTAATGTTTGGAAAGGAGAAATTATGATACCAAATAAATTAGAAAAAGAGGATACTTTAGGAATAATTGCACCATCAGATAATGTTACAGAGCAAAACTTAGAAGAATTTAATAATTCAATTTTGTTAATGGAGCAAGCTGGATATAACATAAAGATAGGCAAAAATGTTTTTTCTAATGAAACAGGTTATGGAGCAACAGCAAAGCAAAAAGCAGATGATTTAAATAGGATGTTTGCAGATAAAGATGTAAAAATGGTCTGGTGTGCTAAAGGTGGTTATAATTCCAATTCTATTTTTGAATTAATTGATTATGAACTAATAAAAAATAATCCTAAAATATTATGTGGGTATAGTGACACTACTGCTATAGCTAATATAATTTATGAAAAAACAGGTTTGGTTACATTTTCTGGACAAACATTTAAAGGACTATCTTCATGTGAAACTGAATATTGCTATAATGAAATTATAAAAAGATTTCAAAATGCAGACTTAGAACTTGGAGATAATAGTGATAAATATAATGTAATACAAAAAGGTAAAGCAGAAGGTGTTATGATTGGCGGAAATTTAAGTATATTTTCTAATTTAATAACAGGGAAATATAGTATGAACATTAAAGATAAAATTTTATTTTTAGAAGAATTTCCACTAGAATCACCACCAGAAGCAGTTAGTTCATATTTTTACAGAATGAAACAAAATGATGTGTTTAGCAAAATTAAAGGAATATGGTTTGGTGGATATGAACACGAATCTGGCATAACACTTTCTAAAATATTAAAAGATACAATAGGAGATGAATATGATTTTCCAATAATACAATCAAGCAATTTTGGACATATAGATAAAAAAACAGTTATACCAATTGGAATAAGAGTAAGAATAGATACAGAAGATGAAATAAAAATAAGATTATTAGAAAAATGTGTAAAATAGCATAAAGAGGTGTAAAAATTGTACGATAATTGGGAAGACTTAGAAAAATCAATAATAGGTTGTAAAAAATGTAAATTATGTAACAATAGAACAAACATTGTATTTGCAGAAGGAAATAAAAATGCTAATGTAATGTTTATAGGTGAAGGACCAGGCGCAGACGAAGATAAGCAAGGAATACCATTTGTAGGAAAAGCAGGTCAGCTAATGAATAAAGCATTTGAAGGATTGGAAATAGACAGAAAGAAAATATATATTGCAAACATAGTAAAATGCAGACCACCTAACAATAGAGTACCAGAAGCAGACGAAGCACAAGCGTGTTTAAATTATTTAAGAAATCAAGTAATACTGGTAAAACCACAAATAATAGTACTAATGGGAAGTACAGCACTTCAGAACATATTAGGAAAAGAATACAAAATAACAGCATCAAGAGGACATTGGATAGAAAAAAAAGGAATAATGTATATGCCAACATGGCACCCCGCAGCACTTTTAAGAGATGAAAACAAAAAGATAGACTTTTGGAAAGACCTAAAAAAAGTACTAGAAATGTGTAAAGAATTAAAAACAGAAATCGGGATTTAGGGACGGTCCTTAAAATCCCGATTAAAACAGTAATTAAATTTTAGCAAAAATAAATTTATAATGGAATAAAAAATAAGTATACTGGTAAGAAAATAAAAATTGGAGGGGTATTATGGAAAAATATTTTAAAGATATGGATTATGAAAAATTAAGTGAAGATATAGCTTTTAAAGGTAAAAGAGTTACAGTAAAAATTGAAAGATATTATAATAAAAGAGATAATAAAGAAATTTATCGTGAACATATAAAATCTGGAAACGGAGCTGTTATAATGCCTTTTCTAGATGATAACACATTAATTATGATAGAAGAAGTAAGAACTCCTATAGAAAAAAGTATATTAGCATTTCCAGCAGGTCTAATAGAAGAAGGGGAAAAGCCAGAAGAAGCAGCTATAAGAGAATTAGAAGAGGAAACTGGTTATAGAGCAGGTATAATAGAAGAAATGATATATGAATATCCAGCAGTTGGGTATTCTAACGAAAAAGTATACATATTTAAGGCAAAAAATTTAACAAAAACACAAAGACATTTAGACGCAACAGAAGATATAAAAGTACGTAAAATTTCTATAGATGAATTAAAAGAATTATACAAAAACGGAGAAATACATTCTTCGGCAGAAATAATAGCTATATTAAGTTATTTTTCGAATATATAAAATTATACAGGAGGAAAAATGAATAGTTTACTAGAAGAATCAAATAGATGCTTAAATTGTAAGGTTAAGCCATGCCAAAAAGCATGCCCTTTAGGAAATGATATACCTAGTTTTATTAAATTTGTTAAAGAAGATAATTTAAAGGAGGCTTTTAATGTTTTAACTCAAACTACCGTGCTAGGTGCAATTTGTGGTAGAGTGTGTCCTCATTTTAAACAATGTAAAGGAAGCTGTGTACGTGGAATAAAGTCTGAGCCTATAAGTATTGGCGAATTGGAAGCATATGTGTTTGATAACGCATTTAAAGAAAATTATGATATAAAAACAACTAATGAATTAGAAGGAAAAAAGGTTGCAATAATAGGAGGAGGACCAGCTGGTCTTACTTGTGCAGCATTTTTAAGGATGTCTGGTGCAGATGTTACTATTTACGAAAAACAACCAAAACTTGGTGGTATTACAAGATATGGAATACCAGACTTTAGACTATCTAGAGAAATAATAGATAAAAATATAGAAAAAATATTAAATTTAGGAATAAAAGCAGAATGTAATAAAGCTTTAGGAAAAGATTATAACTTAGAAGATTTAGAAAAAGAATATGATGCTATATATTTAAGTTTTGGAGCAAATGTTTCATCAAAAATGAATATACCAGGTGAAAACTTACAAGGGGTATATGGAGGAAATGAGTTACTAGAAACAAATATACACCCAAATTATGAAGGTAAAAATGTAGCAGTAAGTGGTGGGGGAAATGTAGCCATGGATACTGCAAGAACAATAAAACGATTAGGAGCAAAAAATGTATATGTAATATACAGAAGAGCAAAAGAACAAATGCCAGCAGAAGAATTAGAAATAGAAGAAGCAGAAAAAGAAGGAGTAGAATTTTTATTTAAAACAAATATTGTAAAAATATTAGGAAACGAAAAAGTAGAAAAATTAGAATGTATAAAAACAGAGTTAGTAGAAAAAGAAGGAGAAAAAAGACCTGTACCTGTAAATATAGAAAATTCTAATTATTTACTAGATATGGACTATGTAGTAATGGCTGTAGGTTCTAAGCCTGATGGAGAAATTGTTTCTAAAACAAAACTAGAAGTAACACAATATGGGAATATAAAAGTAGATGAAAATTATATGACATCTAAAAAAGGAATATTTGCAGGTGGAGATTTAATAGGAACAAAGTCAACTGTTGCATGGGCTGCACGTTCTGGAAGAAATGCTTCAGAAGTGATAAAAAAATATTTGCTAGAAGAATAAATAGCAATACAAAAATAAACATATTATAAAGAACTAAGTAAAGCAAATACTAAATATTTACTTTTTACATTTTTTGATATATAATTTGGCAAACAAAAATAATGAAGGGATGAAGTTTATGTACAATTATAAAGAGGTAGAGAAAAAATGGCAAAATAAGTGGTATACAGAAGGTACCTTTAATGCAAAAAACGATTATTCAAAAGAAAAATGGTTTGGACTAATAGAATTTCCTTATCCATCTGGTCAAGGATTACATGTTGGGCACCCAAGAAGTTATACAGCACTAGATATAATAGCTAGAAAAAGAAGAATGCAAGGGTATAATGTATTATTTCCTATTGGGTTTGATGCATTTGGTCTTCCAGCAGAAAACTATGCAATAAAAAACCATGTTCATCCTAAAATAACAACAGAAAAAAATATAAATCATTTTAAAGAGCAATTAAAATCTATTGGTTTCTCTTTTGATTGGTCAAGAGAAGTAAACACAACAGACCCTAATTACTATAAATGGACACAATGGATTTTTATACAATTATATAAAAAAGGTTTAGCATACAAAACAACTATGCCAATAAACTTTTGTACAGGCTGTAAAGTAGGACTAGCAAACGAAGAAGTTGTAAATGGAGTTTGCGAAAGATGTGGAAGTCCAGTTGTACAAAAAGAAAAAAGCCAATGGATGCTAAAAATTACAGAATATGCACAAAGATTAATAGACGATTTAGACGATGTTAATTTCTTAGAAAAAATTAAAGCACAACAAATAAATTGGATTGGAAGAAGTGAAGGTGCAGAAGTTAACTTTAAAATAAGTGGAGAAGATGATAAACTTCTAATTTATACAACTAGACCAGATACAATATTTGGAGCAACATATATGGTTGTAGCACCAGAACATGAAATTATAAAAAAATACAAAGACAAAATTACAAATCTTGAAGAAGTAGAAGAATATAAAAGAAAAGCATCATTAAAATCCGATTTCGAAAGAGCAGAGCTAAACAAAGAAAAAACAGGTGTAGAAATAAAAGGAATAAAAGCAGTAAACCCATTAACAAATGAAGAAATTCCAATTTGGATTTCAGATTATGTATTAATAACATATGGTACAGGTGCTATTATGGCTGTTCCTGCACATGATGCAAGAGATTTCGAATTTGCTAAAAAGTTTAATTTACCAATTAAACAAGTTATAGTAGAAAAAACAAACAAAGAAACATTAGAAGAAATAACAGAACCAATTACAGATGTAAATAATGGTATAGCAGTAAATTCAGAATTTTTAAATGGACTAGAATCAAAAGAAGCAATAAATAAAGCAATAGAATATATAGAAGAAAATAATTTAGGTAAAAGAAAAGTAAATTATAAACTTCGTGATTGGGTATTTTCTAGACAACGTTATTGGGGAGAACCAATACCTATGGTATATTGCGATAAATGTGGATGGGTTCCAATTCCAGAAGAAGAATTACCTTTAAAATTACCAGATGTAGAAGATTACGAGCCAGGAGAAAATGGAGAATCTCCACTTTCAAAACAAGAAGATTGGATAAATACAACTTGCCCATGTTGCCATGGAAAAGCAAGAAGAGAAACAGACACAATGCCACAATGGGCTGGATCTTCATGGTATTACCTAAGATATATGGATCCACATAATGATAATGAATTAGCTTCAAAAGAAGCACTAGAATATTGGTCACCAGTAGACTGGTATAATGGAGGTATGGAACATACTACTTTACACTTACTATATTCAAGATTTTGGCATAAATTTTTATATGATATTGGAGTGGTACCAACTAAAGAGCCATATGCAAAACGTACATCACATGGAATGATATTAGGAAGCAATGGCGAAAAAATGTCTAAATCTAAAGGAAACGTAATAAATCCAGACGAAATAGTAGAAGAATTTGGAGCAGATGCATTTAGAGTTTATGAAATGTTTATGGGACCTTTCGACCAAACAGCTCCATGGTCTATGGAAAGCATTAGAGGATGTATGAAGTTCCTAGATAGAGTTTGGAATATGCAAGATTTCTTAGTAGAAGGAGATAAATATTCAGAAAAATTCGAAAAGATGATGAATAAAGCAATAAAGAAAATTTCTACAGATATAGAAGAAATGAAGTTTAATACTTCTGTTGCTACATTTATGACAATGGTAAATGAATTTTATAAAGAAAAACAAATTAACAAAGCAGAATTTAGCACGTTTTTACAATTATTAAATCCATTTGCACCACATATGACAGAAGAATTATACAAAATAATAGGTGGAAAAGAAGATTTAGCATATAAAGATTGGCCAACATATGATGAAGCAAAAACAGTAGAGGCTGAAATAGAAATACCTGTTCAAATAAAAGGAAAAGTTAAAGCGACAATTACTATAAAAAAAGATGAAGATGAAGAAATAGTAAAACAAAAAGCAAATGAAGCAGTTGCGAGCCAAATAGAAGGCAAAAAAATAATAAAAGAAATATATGTTAAAAATAAAATATATAACATAGTAATTGCTTAAAAAGAACAAATAATTTGGACTATATTAAACTATAATATACATATCAGTTAAAAAAGAACATTACAGTTATGTTTTGTAACATAGCTGTAATGCTTTTTTAATAAGAATGTTATAGAAGTTTAATTTATATATAGTATAATATAATTATCTATAAGTGTATTAGGGAGAAAGAATATGGGGATAGAAGCAAACTTAAAAAAAGAGGGAATTCAAGTTATAGAAGAACTTGATAAGATAAAAGTTAATACAATAGCTAAAAATGTTGCTCAAAAAATTGTGGCTGCATTTCCTAATATGGAGTTTAAATTAGGTGAAATATTTATAAAACTTTCACAAATAAAAATGTATTATGCAGAAGTTCCAAAAGGTTTTTCAGAAGCTAATTATTTTTATAAAAATACATCAATATATTTTAATTGTGAAGTACCATTAGAAAAAATTGAAGACTATGCTATACACGAGTGCATTCACTATTTGCAAGAAAGAAAAGATAAAGCCGGTTTTTTAATAAGATTAGGTTTATGTGATTTAACACAATACAAAGTGCATGGTTTGGCGCTAAATGAGGCAGCAGTACAATATGCTACAGCAAGAGCTACAAAAGAGCCAAAAGATAATGTGAAATATTATGGAATTTCGTTTGATACAATTAGCCCTACTTGTTACCCTTTAATATGTAATTTGATTGTACAAATGGCATATGTAACAGGAGAAGATGTACTTTTAGATAGTGTATTTAACAGTAATAATAATTTTAAAGAAACATTTATAGAAAAAACAACAGAAGAGACATTTTACACTTTAGAGAAAAATTTTGACAAATTGTTAAAATTAGAGGAAGAATTATTAAAACTAAACAACAAAATAGAAATTACAGATAATTTAAACTCTTCTATGAATAAAAAAAGAGTTAAAATAAAAAATGATATTCAAAAAACTTTTATGGATTCTCAAAACTTAATAATAACTTCTTATTTTGATACATCTTTTAACAAAATTACAAATTTAGAAGAAGTAGAAAACTACAGAAGAGCTTTATATAACTATAAAGATTTAGTAGGATATGTAGAAGGAAAAGATGAATTTAACGAATATTATATAAAAACAATGAATAAATTAGAAAACAAATATAATGAATTAGAAAATGAAAATTTATTAGATGACACAGAAGAAATAGTAGATTTACCAATAGAAAGAAAAAACAAATTCCAAATTATATGGCAAACTATAAAGAAATTTTTATTTAAATCAGGAGAAGAATATCAAAGAGAAACTGAAAAATAGCATTTAGCTATTGACAATATAAAAAATAGATGATATTATATATAAGCGATTAAAGAAGAAGGTAACCACTTCCACCTTGTCTATATAAATAGAAAGGTAAAATAATTCAATATATATAGTATATAATTATTTTAGTGGGTTAACTTGCGTCTTTAAGTTAATTCATTTTTTTATTGCTTATTTATAAGCAAAATATATGGAGGTGTTTTATAATAAAACAAGATTTACCTATTAACGAAAAAATAAGAGCCAAAGAAGTAAACTTAATAGATGAAAATGGCGAAAAATTAGGAGTAATGTCACTTAATGAAGCTTTAAAAATAGCTTCAGAAAAGAATTTAGATGTAGCTTTAGTTTCTCCAAATACTGTGCCACCTGTTTGCAAAATTATGAATTATGGTAAATATAAATTCGAACAAGCAAAAAGGGAAAAAGAGGCAAAGAAAAAACAAAAAGTATTTGAATTAAAAGAAATAAGAGTAACACCTAATATAGAAGAACACGATTTTAGCTTCAAATCTAAAAATGTAAGAAAATTCATAGAAGATGGTGCAAAAGTAAAAATTACAGTTAGATTTAGAGGAAGAGAAGTTAATAATGTTAAATTAGGAGAAGCAGTTATCAACAAATTTATAGAAGAATTAAAAGATGTAGCAACTCCAGAAAAGAAACCTTTATTAGAAGGTAGAAATATGTTTGTAATTTTATCAAAAAAAGCATAAATAGAAAGGAGCAATTAAAATGCCAAAATTAAAAACAAATAAAGCTGCAAGCAAAAGATATGGGTTTACAGCAAAAGGAAAAGTAAAAAGAACATCTGCAAATGCAAGACACAGATTATCTACAAAAACAAGCAGACAAAAAATGTCTAGAAAACAAAATTCTTATGCAGACAAAACATGTGTAGAAGGAATTAAAAAATTATTACCTTATGGTTAATAAGAAGAACGAAGAATAAGGAGGAATAGAAAATGGCAAGAGTAAAAACAGCAAGAATTACTCGTAAAAAACATAAAAAAGTATTAAAACAAGCAAAAGGATATTTTGGAGCAAAAAGATATAGATTCAGAATGGCTAAACAAGCTGTTATGAAATCTGGAATGTATGCTTATATAGCTAGAAAAGATAAAAAGAGTAATTTTAGAAAATTATGGATAGCAAGAATAAATGCTGCTGCAAGAATGAATGGAATTTCTTACAGCAAATTAATAGCAGGGTTAAAGAAAGCTAATGTAACAATAAACAGAAAAATGTTAGCAGACATAGCTATAACAGATCCAAAAGCATTTACAGAAATTGCAGAAATCGCAAAAAAAGCATAATTTAAAAAAGTTCTAAAATACTAGTTTTTTAAACTAGTATTTTTATGTGCTAAAATTTTATTTTAAATTTTAACAAAAAAATCTTAAAATGCTCATATTATATATTAAGAAAGGAGGAATATTTTATGTCTGAAGACCAAAAAGTAGTATCTATTATAGATTATATAAACGAAAATAACATATGTAACAAATATTTAAATAAGATAAATTCTATAGTTGGAAATAGTAATGTAGAAGTGTTAGCAAGAGTAAAAGATAAAGAATCTGCATTACAAAAAATGCAAGTAAGAAAATTTGCATATGCAAACCAGATAAGTGATTTTATAGGATTTATGTTAGTTACAGACAAGATAGAAGATGTATATAAAATTAGAAATGAACTAAAAAATACATTTGGAAATGGTATAGAAGAAGATTATATTAAAAATCCTAAAAATGGATACCAAAGTATTCACTTAAACTATTTTGTAGAGCAAAATATTCCTCTAGAAATACAAATAAAAACTAAAAGAATGAAGTTAGCACAAGACATAGTACATGATAAAATATATAAGAATTTTAAATTATCAGAAGATTTAAGAAATGTGCTAAGCCAATTAGCATTTTTAAAGATTTTAAAATAAAAGCTTTGTCAAAGAGATATAAAGCAGATTCGAATACAATAAAAGCAATAAAGAATATTCTTTATTGCTTTTTCATTTTTGGCTTTGCAATTAATGAAGCTAAATATCCAAAGAAAATTGCAGCTGCAATTCCACCAGCAGCATTTTTTATACCACCAGTAAATGCACCTAAAAGTCCAGAAGTTTTAACACCTTCTATAGCACCTTTAGCTAAGTTATACCCAAATCCAGTAAGAGGAACAGTAGCACCTGCACCTGCAAACTCTACTAAATACTTATATATGCCAAGCCCACCTAAAATAACACCAAGCGTTACGAAAGAAACTAGAATTCTTGCAGGAGTTAATTTTGTTTTATCTATTAAAATTTGTCCAATTACACATATTAAACCACCAACAACAAAAGCTTTTAATAATGAGCTCCATTCAAAAACTGACATCCAATCTATATTACTCATAAAAATTCCTCCAATAATTACGATTTATACAGGCTAACTGTTTATACTGCAAAATCTTCATAATAACTACGATTTATACTTCAATACTAATAGCATGTGCAATGCCGGGAATACTTTCGCCTTGCTGTGATGATGTGGCATTCATTAAAGCCCCAGTTGCTATTAACAATATTTTTTTATATTTTTTGGTTTGTAGCATATTAAATAAATAGCCAGAAAAAACTGTACCACAACAAGCACAACCACTTCCTCCAGAATGAGTATCTTGAGTTTCTTTGTCAAAAATTAAAACACCGCAATCATTATAGTTAGACTTTATGTTATAACCTTTTGTTTGTGCAAGTTCGATTAATATGTCTTTACCAACATGACCTAAATCACCAGTTATTATTGCATCATAATAACTAGGCTTTCTTCCTGTATCAGTTAAATGGGTAATTAAAGTATCTAATGCAGCAGGAGCCATTGCAGCACCCATATTGTTACCATCTTTAATGCCCATATCTATAATTTTTCCAGGAGTAAAATGAGTTATAAAAGGCCCAGTACCATTAGAAGATAAAATTGCAGAGCCAGCGCCAGTAACAGTCCATTGAGAAGATTGTGGTCTTTGATTTCCTAGTTCTAATGGAAACCTAAATTGCTTTTCTGCACTACAAAAATGGCTAGAAGCACCACAAATAATATTATTTGCAGCTCCACTATCTATAAATATAGAGCCTACACCTAAACCTTCAACAAAAGTAGAACAAGCACCAAATATACCTATAAAAGGAATATCTAAGTCACGAAGACCAAAACTAGAAGATATACATTGGTTTAATAAGTCACCAGCAAAACAATAATCTATGCTAGAAGCAGGAAGATTAGATTTTTTTATTGCAGAATAAAAAGTTTCTTTTAATATTTTACTTTCAGCTTTTTCCCAAGTTTTTTCTCCCCAAAACTCATCTTCTAAACATTTATCAAAATATTTAGCAAGAGGTCCTTCTGCTTCTTTTGGACCAACGATACAGGCAGTATCTAATATGGTGGGAAGATTTGTAAATTTTATAGTTTGTTTTCCTAACTTTTCCAAAAAATCATCTCCTTATGTTAAAGTAATACCTTGTGTATTAAAAATAAGGTATATAATTCCAACAATTATAGAGCTACAAATACCAAAAACCAAAACAGGACCTGCAATAGTAAACATTTTACTACCAACACCCATAACATAGCCTTCAGATTTATATTCTATAGATGGAGCAACAATCGAATTAGCAAAACCTGTAATAGGAACTAAAGAACCAGCTCCTGCAAATTTACCTATTTTGTTAAAAATATTTAATCCAGTTAAAAATGCACTAAGACCTATTAAAATAATAGAAGCGATAGTTCCAGATGTAGCTTCGTCTAAACCACGTGCTTTACAGATAAGAAGAATAATTTGTCCAAAAGTACAAATTAAGCCACCTACCCAAAAAGCGTTAAAACAGTTTTTTAAGATAGGGGAATTTGGGGACTTTTTATTTACATATTCTTGATATTTTTTTTGCGTTTCTATAGGTTGCATAAAAACTCCTTTCTATTCATTCGAATGGTCAATAAAAAAGGTAAGTTCTATTTCTGCAAAATATTCTACAATTTTTCCATCTTGAATATTTGCAGTTTGATCTATAACTTTAACCTCTGATATATAATTTATCGTTTTAGAAGCTTCACTAATAGTTTGTACAATTGCATCTTTCCAAGATATATTAGAAGAACCTCTAACGCGAATGTGTTTTTCAACAGTCATTTGCTAATACCTCCTATAAATAAAATTAGTAATATTTTTTACAATTAATTTAATTTTATACAAGAAAATGGTATAATGTATAAAGTTATAATGAGAAAGGAAGAAAAATATTTAATGAAAATAGATTTTGCACGAAATATTGCACTAAAAATAATATACGAAGTAAATGCTAAACAAGCATATTCTAATATAGTGCTAGACAAATACATTAACGAAAATAGGGACAAACTAAGTAATGTAGATATTAATTTTATTTCGGAATTAGTATATGGTGTTATAACATGGAAATTAACATTAGAATATATAATTCAGAAATATTCAAAAACTAAGCTTAAAAAAATGTCGGATTGGGTAAAAAATATTTTATACTTGGGAAGTTATCAAATAATATTTTTGGACAAAGTACCAAAATCAGCAGCAGTAAACGAAAGTGTTAATTTATGCAAAAAATATAATTTTAAATCTGCAAATTTAGTTAATGCAATTTTAAGAAAAATAAGCAAAGAAGATTACGAAGAAATTAATAATATAACAAATAGTATAACTAAAGTTAGTTTAAAATATTCTATGCCAGAATGGATGGTAAAAAAGTTTTTTAGCGAATATGGTGAAAGCAAAGCAAAAGAAATTTGTAAGAATTTAAATTTAAGACCAAATATGTCTGTAAGATTAAATAGTTTAAAAGAAAAAATAGAAATAGGAAATAAAGGAATTTTAGAAGATTTTAGAGTAGTTACAAAAACTAAAAATATTATTAAGACAAAAGAATATGAAGAAGGCTATATAACTCTACAAGATGAAGCAGCTGGTTTAAGTAGCTTCGTTTTAAAACCCAAAAAAGGAGATTTTGTATTAGATGCATGTAGTGCTCCTGGTGGGAAAACAACATATTTAGCAGAGTTAATGCAAGATGAAGGAAAAATTATAGCATGGGATATTTACGAAGAAAGATTAAAACAAGTTAGCCAAAATGCTAAAAGATTAGGCATAAGTATTATAGAAACGCAAGTAAATAATGCAACTATTTTAAAAGAAGAGTTTAAGAATAAATTTGATAAAATATTACTAGATGTGCCTTGCCTTGGGCTAGGAGTAATTAGAAGAAAACCAGATATAAAATGGAATAGGAAAGAAGAAGATATTAAAGATATTTCTACTATTCAGTACGAAATATTAAAAACTTGTGCAAATTATTTAAAAAAAGATGGAGTTCTAGTATATTCTACATGTAGTATGCTAAAAGAAGAAAATGAACTTATAATAAATAAATTTTTACAAGAAGAGAATTTTATAACTGTTAATATAGAAGAAAATATTCCTAAAGAATTTTATAAAATAACTAAAAATAATATGGTGCAATTTTTGCCAAGCGAAAAACATGATGGATTTTTTATAACAATGCTAAAAAGAAAATAAAAACAGCTATATTACGATAATATTACATTAATATTATGTTTAAATTAAACACCTTGACTTTTTTACATAAACATATAAAATATTGGTATATAAAAACAGTAAAAGTGCTACGCACAATATATATACAAAAGAAGGGAGACGTTTATATGTTAAATAAAGTAAAAGAAGAAAAAGGAATAACATTAGTTGTTTTAATAATTACAATAATTATATTACTATGTTTAGCAGGAGTTATAGTATATTTAGTATTTGGTCAAGATGGTTTAAAAGGTAAAGATAATGCTTTAGAAGCTGAAAGAGATAAAGCATATGCAAAAGATATAGTAACTATGGCATTAAAAGTAGTGGAAAAAGATAGAGAGCAAATGAATGTTAATGGTTTAGTACAAACTAATACAAATCCAGATGTTATAGATGCAGTAGTAAAAACAATAGATAAGTCTTCAAACTTTAAAGAAGGTGCAGATGGAAGTTCAGTAGAATATGTAACAAGTAGTGGAGATAAATATATTGTTAAAATAGATACTAAAAGTTTAAAAGTACAAGAAGTAAACTAAAGAAAAGGCATATACACTAGTTGTATATGCCTAAAAAAATGTTAATAAAAAGGAGCATATATATGAATATAGGAATAGATATAGGTGGAAGCCATGTAGGAGTAGGACTTGTAGGATCAAGTGGAAAGATAATAAACAAAAAAGAAGTAGATATAACCGAAAAAGATAAAAAGAATATAGAAAAAATGATAACAAATACTATAATAAATTTTATAAAACAAATTTTAAAAGAACAAGATATAGAGGCAAAAGAAATTGGTTATGTGGGAATTGCCTCACCAGGTACAATAGAAAACAATTGTATATATAATGTAGTAAACTTAGGTTTAGAAAAATTAGACATAGCTAAATATATAAAAAAAGAATTTAACTTAGAAGTAAAAATAAAAAATGATGCTAAATGTGCAGGAATTGCAGAAAGTATGTATGGAAGTACAAAATTTGCTCAAGATAATATATATTTGTGTTTAGGAACAGGAATAGGTGGAGCAGCATTTATAAATAATAAATTAGTAGAACCAAGATATAAATCCGGAATGGAATTTGGCCACATGATAATAGATAAAGATGGAAGAGAATGTAAATGTGGAAGCAAAGGATGTTTCGAAAAATATTGCTCTATGAAAACATTAAAAAGAGAGATTATAGAAACATTAGAATTAGATAAAAACGATACGGGTGCAAATATTGTAAATGAAATTAGAAAACATATAGATGACTTAAGAGTAAGACCGTTAATAAAAGAATATGTAGAGTATTTGGCAATAGGAATATCTAATTTAGTAAATATATTCGAACCAGAAGTTGTATGTATTGGTGGAAGTTTTGTATTTATAGGTGATTTAATTATTCCAAAGCTAAAAAAAGAAATACAAGAAAAGAAATTATTGTTTAATCCAAGAAAGGACGTAAACATAGTACTTGCAACATTAAGTAATGATGCAGGGATAATTGGAGCAGCAAGCTTATTATAGAAAAATCACTTAAATACTTGTACAAAGTTTAAGATTGTGATATAAAATATGTATGAATATTATAGGAGAGGTGGAACATTTGTGGAAGGCGAAGTAAGTAACGAGAAAAAAACAATATTAATTGTTGACGATGAGCAACCAATAATTGATATGTTAGTATACAATTTAGAAAAAGAAGGATATAACACATTAGAGGCGACAGATGGAGAAAAAGCAGTAGACATTGCTTTAAATAATACACCTGACTTAATATTATTAGATATTATGATACCTAAAATGGACGGGTTATCTGTATGCAAAAGAATAAGACATAATTTAAATGTTCCAATTATAATGTTAAGTGCAAAAGGTGAAGAAATAGACAAAATATTAGGCCTAGAATTAGGTGCAGATGATTATATTACAAAACCTTTTAGTATAAGGGAATTAATGGCGAGAATAAAGGCTAATTTAAGAAAAGGTAAAGGTAGCTATGAAGAAGGAAAATTAGAAGCCAATACTAATAAAATTGTTGTAGGAAATTTGCAATTAGACATAGATAAATTCGAAACTAGAGTAAAAAATAAAGTTGTTGATTTAACATTAAGAGAATTTGAAGTATTAAAATACTTAGCAAATCAATTAGGGCAAGTTGTAACAAGAGAGACTTTATTAGAAAAAGTATGGGGATATGAATATTATGGTGACATAAGAACTGTAGATGTTACAGTAAGAAGAATAAGAGAAAAAATAGAAGAAGATACATCTAACCCAAAAATTTTAATAACAAAAAGAGGAGTTGGCTATTATATAGCCACAGGTGATAAATAAAAAATAATTTAAATAAATTGCTAAAATAAAAATTAAGATCGTCGGTTAAAATATACAGTATTCAGTCTATTTTACTGGCGATTTTATTATAAGGAGTAATAAATGATAAAGAATATACAATTAAAGATAGTACTAATATTTTTTATATTAGGTATGCTGACTATTATTGGATTAGGCTTCTTTTTTACAAATTCTTTAGAAGCCATAAATGTAGCTATTAACACAGCAGAAGTTACAGATGTTATAAACGTTAATATTAGTAATGTAAAATTAATACTTATGATTTCATTAATAACATTAGGAGCTATAAGCATTATAGTTGGAATATTTCTTTCAAAAACAGTAGTAAAACCAATAGATAAATTAATAAAGAATGCAGAAAAACTAACATCAAAAGAAAAAAGTAAACATATAAGAAGTAAAAATGAAATAGATAATTTAGCAGATACATTCGAAGAAATGACAACAAAGCTTCAAGAAAACTTATCTGAAATATCTACACAAAAAAAGCAAATGGAAACCATACTTATTCATATGAGTGATGGTATAATTGCATTTAATATGGAAGGAAAAGTTATACTTATAAATCCAGCTGCAACAAGAGCTTTATCTATTATGGATGAAGAAACAAATTTTGAAACAATATTTAAAAATGTCAATTTAAATATAAATATGGAAAAAATTATTTACCTAGAAGATTGGACATCATCTGAGCAAAAGGTTAAGGTAAAAGATAAATATCTAAATTTAGCGTTTGAGATTTTAAAAGACGAAAAAGATAGACCATCTGGTGTAATGGTACTTATACAAGACATAACAGAACACGTAAAACTAGATAATATGAGAAAAGAGTTTGTAGCAGATGTATCACATGAACTTAAAACACCTATTACATCTATTATGGGATATGCAGATACTTTACTAGAAACAGAGCATGATAAAACAATAGAAACTAAATTTTTAGGTGTAATATCATCAGAAGCAAAAAGAATGTCTAAATTGGTAACAGATTTATTATCACTTTCAAGATTTGACAATAATAAAACAAATATAGTAAAAGAAGAATTTGACTTAGGTGAGCTTGCTAAAAAATGCCAAGAGAAGCTTCAAATAGAAATAGACAAAAAGCAACTTAAAGTAAACTGTTTAGTTACAGCAAATGTTCCACCTGTATATGCAGAAAAAGATGGAATAGAAAGAGTTATAATAAACATATTGTCAAATAGTATAAAATATACTAATGAAAAAGGTACTATTAATATATATGTAGGTTTTGTATATAATGATGCTTACATTAAATGTATAGATACAGGGATGGGAATACCAGAAGAGGATTTAGAAAGAATTTTTGAAAGATTTTATAGGGTAGACAAAGCACGAACAAGGGAAATGGGTGGAACAGGATTAGGACTATCCATAGCAAAAGAAATTTTAGACAGAAATAATGGAACTATAGATATTAAGAGCAAATTAAACGAAGGAACAGAAGTTGTAATAAGAATCCCTACAAAAACTAATAATAAATTTATCCTAAAGGAGGAAGAAAAATTAAATGAGGGAAAAGACAGTAGGAAACCAAATAACCAAGAAACAAAAAATAGTTAAAGAAATAGTAAGTTGGGTTGTTTGTATTGTAATTGCAGTTATATTAGCTTTACTAATAAAATATTTTGTGTTAACACCAACAGTAGTAAAGCAAAAGTCAATGTATCCTACATTAGAAGAAAATCAAAGATTAATTTTAAATAGATTAGGAAGAACATTAAAAAAGATGCCAGAAAGAGGAGATATAATTACTTTCGAGGCACCATCAAATACATATAGAACAGAGGAAGATACAGACCTTTCTAACCCAGTAGCAGTTTACGAATATAGTGAAAAAAGCTTTTTGGAAAACTTTAAATACAATGTATTAGAAATAGGAAAAGTTAGTTATATAAAAAGGGTTATAGGTTTACCAGGTGAACATATACAAATAAAAAATGGGAAAGTATATGTAAATGAAGAAGAGTTAGAAGAAGATTATTTGCAACCAGGAATTGTTACAGATGATTCTGAAGGAATATTTTATGATATTGTAGTGCCAGAAAACACAGTATTTGCAATGGGAGATAATAGGAACTCTAGTGTAGACTGTAGAGCTTTTGGCTGTATACCATTAGAAAAGATAGAGGGAAATGTATTACTTAGATTTTGGCCATTAAATAAGTTTGGAAAAGTAGAAGAGTAGGAGGAATACACTTGTTTAAGAATATTGTAGGTCATGAAGAGATAAAGAAAATATTAGAAAATAATATAAAAACAAAAAATATATTACATAGTTATTTATTTATAGGAGAAGAGGGGATTGGAAAGCAAACTTTAGGTAGAGAGTTTGCTAAAGCAGTTTTGTGCAATTCCGAAGATGAAAAGCCATGTGATACCTGTAAACCATGTGTAGAATTTAATACAAACAATAATGTGAATTTTACCATAATAAATGAAGAAGGTGTTGCAATAAAAATAGAGCAAATAAGAAATATGCAAGTTAAAATTGCAGAAAAACCACTTAATTCAGATTATAAAATATATTTAATTAACGATGCAGACCTTATGACAACAGAAGCTCAAAATTGTTTATTAAAAACATTAGAAGAGCCACCAGAGTATATAGTTATAATTTTAATAACATCAAATGAAAACAAAATTTTAAATACAATAAAATCTAGATGTATGAAAATATATTTTAATAAATTAGAAAACAGTGATGTAAAAAAGATTTTAGAAGAAAAGTTTGAAGTTAGTGATGTAAATGATTCTTTTTTAGATGCAGCAAGTGGAAGTATAAAAAAAGCACTATTAATTAAAGAAAATTCGTCAGAATACGAGCAAATAAATAAAATATTTGATATAATAGATAAAGAAAATTTAGTAAGCTTTATAAATTCAGCAAGCTCTATATATGAAAGTAAAGATGATATTTATAATATTTTAGATTATATAAATATTTTATTAGATATAAAAATTAAGCAAAATACAAAAGATTCTTTTAAATATGCAAAATGTATTTTTATAGTAGAAGAAGTAAAAAAAAGATTAAGAGCAAATAGTAATTATGATATGTCTGTAGACTATCTATTAATGAATATGTGGAAGGAGATTAATAGTGAAAGAAGTAGTAGGTATTAAATTTAAGAAACCAGGTAAAATATATTTTTTTGATCCAGCAGGTTTAAAACTTAATTTACAAGATATGGTTATAGCAGATACTGCAAATGGTGAAGAATTTGCCAAAATAGCTATGGCAAATAAATTAATGCCGGACGAAAAAATAATAGAACCACTTAGAAAAGTAATAAGACTAGCAAATAAAAAAGATATAAAGCAAAACGAAGAAAACAAAGCAAAAGAACGTGAGGCTTTTAATATTGCAATAGAAAAAATAAAGAAACATAAATTACCAATGAAGCTTATAGATGTAGAATACAAATTTGACAGAACTAAAATATTGTTTTATTTTACTGCAGATGGAAGAATTGATTTTAGGGAATTGGTAAAAGATTTAGCAGCCATATTTAAAACAAGGATAGAACTTAGACAAATTGGTGTAAGAGATGAAGTTAGAAGAATGGGCGGAAATGGAATATGTGGAAGAGAGTTATGTTGTTGCAGTTTCTTAAACAACTTTGATGCTGTTTCTATAAAGATGGCAAAAGAGCAGAATATGTCTTTAAACCCTTCTAAAATATCTGGCTTATGCGGAAGGCTAATGTGTTGTTTAAAGTATGAGCAAGAAGCATATGAAGATAAGTTGCAACGTTTACCAAAAGTAGGATCTATTGTAGGAACATTAGATGGTGAAGGTGTAGTAGATAATGTAGAAATACTAAAAGAAAATGTAAGAGTAAAATTTGAAGATGATGATGGATATCATTATAAAAAATACAAAGCAGAAGAAGTAAAACTAATAAAAGAAAGTGAAACAGAAGAGATAGATTTAGAAGAAAAAGAAAACGAAAAAGAACTAGAAGAACTAGAGAAATTAGCAAAGGATGATATCCTAGTAGACGATGATATGTAGAATTAATAATATGTTATATTACTAAAATGCTATATGAAAAGGATTATAAATTTTGCAGTAGCAAAATTTATAAAGCAAGATTTTAAGAAAAGTAATAAAAAATGCAGCAACGAAAGGTGGTGAAGAATATGGCATATAAAATAACAGATAAATGTATAAGTTGTGGAGCTTGTGCAGCAGAATGTCCAGTAGGATGCATATCACAAGGAGATGATAAATTTGTAATAGATCCAGAAGTATGTATTTCTTGTGGTACATGTGCAGGAGTTTGCCCAGTAGAAGCGCCTGAAGATATGAACAATTAATTTACATAAAAAGAAGTTACAAAAAAGTAACTTCTTTTATTTTGCCTTCTTTAATATAAATTTTATCAATTATTTTTAACCAAAATTTTCTTTTTTCATCTATATTAAAAGTATTATATATATCAGGAATGTCTTTATTTATTAACTCATTTAAATATGTAAAATCTTTTTGAGGTTTTTCTTTTTGTTCTTCTTCTAATTTTAATATTTCTTTATTTATTTTGATATAATCTTGCTTGTAATCTTCTTTAGAAATTAAATCATCTAAATATAAATCTTTTAATTTTGAGAGTTTATTTTTTAAACTATTTATTTTTATATTGTTTTTTTGTGGTTTGGGTTTTGTTTTGATTATAGATTTCGAAATATATTGTTTACACAAATATTTTAAATTATTTATTAGATATTCTTCTACTGATTTATCTGATATAACTTTAGAATTTTGACATTGCTTCTCATTTATTCCGACCTTGTATTTGTATTGCTTATCACAAAAATAATTTATTATTTTGTTTTTACTTCTATAATCTACTTTACGAACTAATCTAGATTTACAATAATAACAATATAACATTCCTGCAAAAATAGAAGGTATATTTTCTTTTTTTAATACTTTTTCAACTCTAGGCAACAAGTTTTGAACTTCGTTAAAAAGTTCTTTATCCATAATAGGAGGAATGTAGTTATCTAAATATACATTTTTTCTATACAACTTATATTTTCCAATATAAGCAGTTTCGCGTAGGTAATTAAATAGAGCATCTTTACCTTTCCCAGGAAAATGTTTAACAAAGTAACTATAAGTTTTTTTATGGTCACCATTTACAGAAATAAAATATTTATATAGATTTCTAATATTTTCTGCTTCTTCTGAATCAATTACAAATTTTTTATCTTTTATTTTATATCCATATTTAGGAGTACCAGAAGTTACTTCACCTTTTTCACGTTTGTTTTTGAATACAAATCTTATTCTTTCGGAAGTTTTTCCTATTTCTCTTTGTGCTAAAGATACTTTTAAATTAAACATAAACATACCATCTGCAGTAGAAGTGTCAACATCATCTTCATCTATTGCTTTCATTGTACAATGGTTATCTTGTAAAATCTTATTTATGTTGTTGGCATCTAATACATTTCTACTTAATCTATCTAATTTAGTAAAGAGTATCATATCATATGCAACAGATTTTTCTAGCATTTCTTGCAATGCTTTTCTTTTTTTCATAGAAGAGGCTGATATACCTTCATCTATATAGACATCATATTTATAGTCATTTTCTTTACAATATTTAGTTAGTGAATCTTTTTGTGCTTGTATAGAAAAGCCATATTTTACTTGTTCTTCTGTACTAACTCTACAATAACAAGCAACAGTTTTCATATAAAAAACCTCCTTAAACAAATATTCGGTACTTGTATAAGAAGGTATTATGTAATATAATAATAAAAACTGCTTATACAAGTAGTGTTTGAGAATAGATAATGTAAAACTTTGGCGAGGGATACATTATCTATTTTTTATTTTAATTTTTTTCTATTATTTTCCTTTTTATTTCCTTCACTTAATAGTTTAGTGTCAAATTTTTCAATTTTTGATATGTTTTTATTATTTTTAAATGTTGTAAGTTGATATATAGCTTCTTTATTTAGTTTTAATAATCGTTCTTGTTGAGAAAGTCCTTCTTTTATAAAAGTTGCGTTTAAATTTTCTATATTTGCTAATACTATTAATTGAGAAATCGTTGCATTATCTCTAATATTTCCTTTTGCATTAGGATTTGCTTTTTTCCATTCTTTAGCTGTCATTCCAAATAATGCTACATTCAGTATATCAGCTTCGTTAGCGTAAGTAACAGATTGATGCTGTATAGATACATTTTCAGGAATAAGATTTTGTTTTATTGCATCAGTATGTATTCTATAATTTGTTTTAGCAATCAATCTTTTTATATTCCAATCAGAGGAAAGTCTATTGCTTTCATCGTTTTTTAATCTTTGATAATCAGTAATTACATAAAGTTTAAATTCTGGGCTAATCCAACTGGCAAATTCGAAAGCAATATCTTTATGAGCGAAAGTGCCACCACCTCTACCAGATTTTGATATTATTCCAATAGCATTAGTGGAAGATATCCATTTTTGAGGAGATAAAGTAAAAGCATTTCTTCCTGATTCATTTTTAAACCTATCAAATTCGATAGGTTTAAAATTAGGATTGTGTAAACTTTCCCATAAACCTAAAAATTCTATTGTAGCTCTTGTTCTCATCCAATTATTTATTACAATGAAAGCATCATCTGGATTTTCGTGTTTAGCAATATCTGTTAATGAAATATAATCATTTTCATTATCATTAGAAATAATTCCAATTTCTATACCATCTGCTTGTATTGTTTCTCTATATAGTTCTTTACTTTCTTTTATTTCATTTTCACTCATTATTTTTCCTTTTCTTTCTAATTATATTTTTCATTGACAAACTTTGGTCGGGGAGTAGTTAGTTATTTTTTATTTAATTTTATATTAATGACAAACTTTACAAGGAGCTCTTCCTTCAGATTGAGCTTGCTGTAAAGTTATTTGATGTCCTTTACCTTTTAAAGTTCTACAACCTTGATTGTGATATTTGGTTCCAGTTTCACCAACCCAAACCATTTGAGATTTATTGGTTGAAGTGCTAGCTTGACTACTTGTTTTTTTTGATGTTCCAGCATTTTCAGATGAAGTTTTTTTAGAAGAGCTAGAATTATTATTAGATGTAGGTGTGGTCTTTGGTGTTTCAGTTACCTGGTTTACAGGTTCTTGTTTTTGTTCATTAGCAGTATTTAATTCTTCTCGTAATGACTTATTTGTTTGTTGTAAGCTATTGATTTGATTGTTATTATTTTGTATTTCAGCACTTAGTTCATTATTTTTATCCTTTAATGTATTTATTTGATTATTTAATTCTTCAATTTGTGAATGATTTTCATAATTATTTGAATTAGAATAAGCTAATAAACAAGATAATGTTAAAAAAGATAAAACTATAATTACTATATTTTTTTTATCTCTAAAAAAAGATTTTTTTGAATTTGAAGAATGTTTTGCTCCTGAAATATTATTAGATTCTGTATTATTATTAGTCATGTTTAATCCCCCTTTTACTATATCATTTATTCCAAATGTAGTTTTATTGTAAACTTTATTATAAACTGCTTTTTTAGGATTAGTAATATATCCCATTCCTTTTTTACCATAAAAAGGATTAATAGCTTTTTTAGCACTTCTTTTTATTCTTCCAGTAGTCCTTGCTTTAAAACTTTTCTTTAAATTAGGAGTTCTAAATCCAAATTTCATATTAATTACTCCTTTTATTTTCTTTTTTTCTTTCTTCTAAACTCTACAACAACACCAAGTATTCTAATAGGCAAATTTTCAATTTGTTCATTAGTATATACCATGGGCGAATACGATGGATTCAATGGCTGTAGTATAATTCCATTTTCATTTTTAAATACTCTTTTGAATGTGCCATCATTACCATTAACCATTACAACGCAGTCATCGCCAGATTCACAATCATCTACTTTTTCAAGGATAAGAGTATCACCTTCTAAATATTCCGACTCCATAGAATTGCCTTTTACACGTAATCCAAAGTATTTTTTACCACCTCGTAACATATCGGCAGATATTTCTTCTGTATCCATAATATCTTCTATACATTCCATAGGTATTCCTGCAGGTATAGTGCCATATACGAATACTAGTGCAGAATTGGATTGAATAATTTGACCATTTGATTTACTTTCAACCAAATCAGATTTTTGAATACCAAAATAATTAGCCAGTAATTGTATTTTGTCAATTCTAGGATATATATTAGCATTATACCAATCAGTAAAAGTAGAATATGGTATTTCTAAATCACGACATACGTCATTTCTGGATTTATTATTTAAATTCATATAATATTGCAAATTATTTGCAAAAATTTCTTTATTTCCTAAATCGCTCATTTTTACCTCCTGCAACAATTATACGACTTTACCGTAAAAAAATCAAGAAAAAAATAAAAAAAATACGGATAAACTATTGACAACGAAAAAACCGTGATATATAATTCAAAACAATAAACGGAGAAACCGTTAAAAAGAGAGGAGGAAAGACTTTGGAATTAACATTAAGAGCGTTAAGAATAAATAAGGGATATAGCCAAGAAAAAGCTTCAAAATTAATAGGAATAAGTGTAGATACGCTTGCTAATTATGAAAAAGGAATAACTTTTCCGGATATTCCAGTACTAAAAAAGATAGAAGAAGTTTATGAAACTAATTATAATAACATAAATTTTTTTACATTAAAATAACGACTAAAACGTAACAGAAAAAGAACGAAAGAGGTGAAAAGATGAAAATAGAAGAGAGACTAAATAGCTTAGAAGGAATTACATATAGTGAATGGCAAAAAATAAAACTAGTAATAGATAATCGATTTGCTGAAATAAAACTAAAAAGTACCTTCAATATAAATGAAGATACCTTAAAACAATTAAAAACTATTCTTTAAAATCATTTTTTTCCATTTCATTAAGAATAGTTTTATACATACTTAAGTATTCATCGTAAGCTTGAACAGGAGTATCAATTTTACGATTTAAGATAATAGCGATAGCTAAATCGTGAGCACGTTGTTCATTAGACATAAAATTCACCACCTTTCAACAGAATTATAGCATAGGTGGAGTAAGAACGAAAGAGGTGAGAAGATGAAATTAATAACGTTAATATTTATCAATATAGTTTGTTTTGGAATAGGATATGCTTTGGGTAAGTTCAAACAATAGAAATTATCCAATTTATAAAGCTTTGGCAAACAGTTACGACAAAGTATACAAGAGAGATTATTGAAATGAATATAAGAAGTTTTAATAAACTTAAACTGAAAGATTTAATGAAATTTTGACGAGTTTTAGGGAATTGTCTGTTATTTAGTTTATAAGAAAAACTTCTAGTTGGTAAATATAATTTACGACGAGTATTTTCAAATAATTTTTCTAGCTTTCGACACACTGATTCATAAGCCGCATAAGAAACAGAATTTTCATTAGTTGTATTTTGAAATATTTGAAAAACGTTTATAAGCTCTCCGTCAATTAACTCGTAATATTTCATTTTTATATTATTAAAAAAATTAATATATTCTAATGCTATTTTAGGAGAAATTTTTTTATATAAATTAATTTCCATTTTTTTAAATAAGGGTAAATATACATAATATAATTGTTTTTCTAAAATTTTAGTTCTTTGAGGGTTTTTCAAAGATATTTGACTTACTTTATAACCAAAGAAACCACTAATAAAACAAGTAATTATAGCTACTAAATTATCAATATCAAAATTTGAAAACATAATAATAACCTCGCTTTCGAGGTAATTATAACAGAATATTAATAAATAGAGAAGAGGTAAGAAGATGGAAATAGAAATTTTAGCAATTATTATTCTTGGAATAGCTTGGATATTTTCTACAGTAATGGCAGGTAAGATTGCAGGGAAAATAGGTGTGATTGTTTATTTAGTATATGGAATGTTAATAATTAGTCCTTTTGTATTTGGTTTGATAAATAAGCTACTAGAACAGTAAGACAATGATTAGCTTGCGAAGAATTATTTTCTTTTAAAAAATTATTTAATTCTTTAAAAGTATCTAATTTCAAATCGTCAAAATAAATAAAAAGTTTATTAACAGATGAAAAATAATCATTTAAATCATTGTTATCATGAGAAAGTATAACTGCTTCAGTTGCTTCTATAAATTCATTTAAGGCAGTTATTCTAGAAGCATTAAATATTTCTAATTTTTTTATTTTAGTTTGATGACAATTATTTATTATTGCGGTAACTATTGGAGATACAATAGCAGAAACTCCTAAAATGAAAGCCATTACCCAAGACCAAAACTCCATAAAATTCACCACCTTTCAACAGAATTATAGCATAGGTGGAGTAAGAACGAAAGAGGTGAGAAGATGGAAGAAAGAAAAGCTGAGGAAAAGATGGCTATAGATAATAATGAGACTTTAATTAGTATTTTAGTTGCAATGACTATTGGAACTTTGGGAGGAATAATTAATGCACTTATATCTTTATTATTTTAAGAAATATAAATGCAATTACAATACAAAAATAAAAGAGAGAGGAGTTAGAGAATGGAAGACGAATTTGAAGAATTAAAAAAAATAGAACAAATAGCAAAACCGTTAATTGATTTTATAAAACAAAATTACAACCCTCATACAAGCATTGTGATAAATGAAGATAGTATAAAGGTTGTAACGGATGAAATAAATATTCCTTTAATTAACTAATTTTAATTGCAGGGTAGAATGGTTTAATAAAGTGATGAAAATAACTACCACAAGAATCAGCAGAGACTAAATTGTAATATCTTTCTTGAGGAACTCCATGATATTGATAAATCCCACCACGATTAAATTCAATTTCAAGAGTATTATTTTCATAACCAACCGAACGAATATCGGAAGAGCTGACAAATTGTCGATTCATATATAACACCTCACTTTCTACAAATTAAAATATTTTTCTCTTATGTGTGAGGTAATTATAATACAAATTTTGATAGAAAGGAAGGAGGAGGCATGGATTATGAAAAAGTAAATAAAGCAATTATAGAAATACTAGAAGAAAAATATGGAGTAAAAATAGAAAGCAAAGTTGAAAGGAAGTGAAAACTATGAGTGATCAACAAAAATTTGATTATTTACTAGGAAAATTTACTAGAAAAGCAACAACATTCATAGGAACAGTATTATTTTTTGGAACAATCGAATTAGTATGTCTAGCACATATATTTTTAAGATAGAAAGGAGGTGAAAAAGATATGGAATATTTTATATTACTTGCTGTAATAGGTATCTTAATAGCTTACATAGTTATAAGAGAAACATTAATACAAGCACAAATAAAAGAATTAGAAGAAGATCGTAATAATTCAGAATTAAGAGCAGTAATACATTTTAGAAAAATAAATGAAGTTGAGAATTTAATAAAAGAAGAACAAAGAAAACCATTATATGAAAGAAACAACTTTAAGTTAGTAAGCAAAATAAAAGAAGTAATTTCCAACGCCAATTAGATAATTACTTCGTTAAAAGAAAATAAATAAACATTCTCTTAAATTATAATAGCACGATTTAATAAAAAAATCAAATAGCACATTGAAAATTGAATAGATTATCAGACGAAAAGCAGTAATATTTTAGAAGTATTGACAGAAGTTCTTCTTATGATAGAATATATGTATAATTTAAATATTAGAGCATAGATATTATAGGAAGGGGGATTTTTTATGAGTAAAATAAATCAAGAAATAGAAGATATGACATCAGAAATATTGTTAAACAATGATATGTATAGAGTCCCTGTTAATGTGATAAAAATAGCTAATGCAAATGGAATTAAAGTATATGCTGGAGAGATAGAAGAAAAAATTTCAGGAGCAATAAGCTATATAAAACAAGAAGATGTATTTAAAATATTAGTAAATAAAAATGATGCAAAAGTAAGACAAAGATTTACAATTGCACATGAATTAGGTCATTATTTTTTAGATAGAGATTTTTTAAAAGGTGAAGAAATACATGTAGATACTACTTTATATAGAGGAGATATAGAAATTGATGAAGAAGCAAAAAAAAGAGAGCAGAAAGTAAATTACTTTGCAGGAGCTTTACTTATGAACAAAACTCTTTTAGAAAAACTAAGAAATGAAAATACAATAAAAGAGCTTGCAGATATATTTGAAGTATCTGTTTCAGCAATGACAGTTAGATTGGACATATTAGGAATTTTATGAAAAAAGATAATAATAAATCAACAACAGAGAAATATAAAATTTTAATCTCCGAAATATTAAATAGAAGTGATAAAGAAGAAATAGAAGTAAAAGAAAAAAACGATATAACTAAAACAGTAGATGAAATCTCAAAAAAATGGAAAATGAATGAAAGAATTATTGAATTATTTGCTAATAATATTGAACAAGATCAGAAATTAAGAAGTAGATATGCAAAAATATTAATTAGAATATTATCAGTAGAATTAATAGCATTAATATTGATATTTGTTTTAAAAGGACTAGGAAAATTAAATTATTCTGATAGTACATTTAACATATTTATATCTGGTGGTATTGCAGAAATATTTGTACTTGTCAGATTGATAGTTAAATATTTATTTAAGGACAATTTAACAGAAGCTTTAAAAATAATAATAACAATGAACAATAAAAGAATCATAAAAAATCAAAGTAAGAAGGAAAATAAAACATCTGATAAACGTTGAGAAATCAACGTTTTTTTGATACATAAAAATATTTTAAAAAAGTTATAAAAAAGTGTTGACAACAATACGTACGTGTGATAATATAATACCAGTTCAAGAGAAAGGAGGTAGAAGTCCTATGATTAAGAACAAAATAAAAAGGCTAGTCAGAGCCTACCAAGCAAAGAGACTAGCCAAAAGTAGAATAGATAATAATCATAAGAATATTAATCTAATTCTACAAGGACTTAAAGAGAGGGGATATTAAAATCCCTTCTTCCTTACCTTGATAAGTAGTATATATTAAAAACGTACGAAAGTCAAGGAAGGGAGCTAATCATATGGAAGAAAAGAAATTGAAGATTATATTAAATAAAAGTGGAAATGGAAATATTAATCCAAGATGTCCAATTCCAATAGATTGGTTTAGAAAATTAGGATTTACAGAACAAGAAGTAGAAGCAAATGCAAGATTGGAAGAAATTGACGGAAAATATAAATTAGTAATTGAAAAATAAATAAAAAGAAACTACTTAATACTGCAAGGTCTGGTAAACATTCAGTATTAAGTAGCCAATAACTTGGCTAAAAGGCTAAGCCTATTAGTCGTATTCAATTATACGATAAATAAAAGCCTTTTGTCAAGTTTGAGGAAACTGACAGGAGGCTATTTTTATGGAAAAAATACTAAGAGGAATAATAATTTTAGGAATATTTATAGGAGTTCCTTTATTAGCAGAATATATATCAAATGTAGTAACAATGGACATGATTATAAAAGGTGTTTATTTGGCACTAGGATTAAGTCTAATAAAAATAATAAAGGAGTGTAGATAAATTATGAGTAATGAAGAATTAATTGCAGAGAACAGTAAATTAAGAGAAGAAATAAAACAACTTAAAGAATTATTAAAAAGAAAGAGTGGAAGCAACAGCAGAGCTTATGAAGAAATAAGAGCAATGATAATAGCAAAAGTTAATAAAGAAGTAGAAGTAGATCTAATAGATGGAATAGAAAGAGATTGGACTAGAAAAAGAGCAGAGAAACAAATAATGAGTGACCTTAAGTGGGATTTAAGAGTAAGAAGAATAGCAGATTTTAGAGATGAACATATAGAACAAGCAAGAGAATACTTAAAAAAGTATGAAATTCCAGAAGAGTTGAAGAAATCGAGGTGGGCAGAATAAAAATGGAAAGTGAATTTGTAGTAATTAGCTTAGAAAAATATAACGAATTATATAAAAACAATAAAATCCTAAATGATATATATGATGTGGTTTTAGATAATTTATATATAAACTGTATTAAAGAACCTACATTAAGTATAGAGGGGATAGAGAAATTAATAGAAATTATAACACATAACAACCAATATATGGAAAGAAAGTTAAATGTATTAAAGGAGGAGCAAACAAAAGATGAGTGATATAGAGAAAAGATATGATGAATTAGAAGAAGCAATATTAACTTTAAATATGCAAATAAATGAAACTACGGATAAATATGTTAAAGAAATATTAGAAGATTGCATAGATAGACTACAAGAAGAATTTGACGAAATAAAAGATGATACAGAAAGTATCTGGGAGAGAGAAAAGAAAGACTTAGAAAATGAATATTGGAGGAGTGTAATTTAATGGAAGACGAAATTAATAAAAACAAGTACTCTGAAATATTAAAAGGATTAGATTTTGAACATCTTGTATATGAAAGGGCAATATTAGATAGGAAGAAAGATAATTTATACATAATGGATAAAGAGCTAAAAGAAGAGTTTAAAAGGAGGATAACAAATGGAAGCAATGTTTAGAGACTTAAAAGCAGATGAAATAGATGTAAGAATTGCTAGCGTAAAGATAAATGGTCTTAGTCTTTTATTGTATAAAGATGCAAGAGTAGATATGGATATATTAGATGAAACGATTGGACCTAAGAATTGGCAAAGAAAACATAGTAGAGATAATGCAAATTGTATTATAGAAATTTGGGATAATGAAAAACAACAATGGATTTCGAAAGAAGATACTGGAGTAGAAAGCTTTACACAAAAAGAAAAAGGATTAGCAAGTGACAGTTTTAAAAGAGCAGGATTTAATTGGGGAATAGGTAGAGAATTATATACAGCACCATTTATCTGGGTAACTAATAAGAATGCACAAATACAAGATAGTAAAAGAAAAGATAAAAATGGAAATATTATATACACATGTAACGATAAGTTTATAGTGGAAAAAATACAAATTACAAATAAAGAAATAACTGGATTAGCAATATATAATGAAACATTAAAACAAAGAGCTTTTGTATATGCAAAAAATAATAGTGAAACAAAGTAGGTGTTTAAATGCAAACTACAGGGAATATAACCGATATTAACATAGATTTTAATACACATAAACCTAAAATAACGCTGTTATTAAATATGCAACAACCAGAAGTAATAGAACAATTAAAAAATGAGGACAAGCTAAATATAGAGATAAAGAAATACAGAAAAAAACGTAGTTTAGATGCAAATGCTTATTGCTGGGTACTATGTGACAAGATAGCAAAAGAATTAAGTAAAGATGGAATTATAACAACAAAGGAAAAAATATATAAAGAGGCTATAAAAGATATAGGAACATTTGAACCGATGATAGTAGAAGAAAAAGCATTTGAAAATTTTAAAAGAATATGGGAGAAACAAGGTTTAGGCTTTCTAATACAAGAAGTTACTAGAAAAGCTAAATGTGTAAAAGTACATTGTTATTATGGGTCTTCTACTTACGATAGCAAAGAAATGAGTTTATTAATAGAACTATTAGTAGAAGAGGCAAAACAACTAAATATAGAAGTAAAAACAGAACAAGAAATAGAAAGCTTACTAAAAACGTGGCACTAATTTGTGACGAAGAATAAAGGAGAAAAGCACTCTTTTTAGTTAGTGCCACTAAAGCTCCCCCATAAAGGAGAAATAAATGAGTAAAAGTATATTACAAAATAATAAAAAATGTTACATAACGAAAAGTACAAATAACCTACATAAACATCACATATTTGGAGGAACAGCGAATAGAAAGCTAAGTGAAGAAGATGGAATGTGGATTTGGCTAAGAGCAGATTGGCACAACATGAGTGATTATGGAGTGCATTTTAATAAAGAATTAGATTTAAAACTAAAAAGAATAGCACAGAAAAGATGGCAAGAATATTACCACAAAACAAAAGAAGATTTTATAAAAAAATATGGAAAAAGTTACATATAGAAAGGAAAAAATATGAAAGTATTAATCTACGTAATAATTATTATTTTATGTTTAGTGTTAGATGGATTACTTATATGTATTTCAAATAGAAAGAAAAAATATTCTTTTTATATTGGTTATATAGGAGGAATGTTAGTATATGTAATCCTATTTTTAAATTATATATTTTTATTTGGATAGACAACAAGGGATAAGACAACATAGTTTTATCCTTTTAATACTAAAGAGAGGAGATCAAAGAATGTGGCAAAAGATAGTTTTATTTTATATACAGAGCAAAAAGAAGTAATAGATAAACTTAGTGATGAGCAAGCAGGAAAATTAATAAAAGCTATTTATGAATATGTTGAAACAGGACAAATGCCAAAATTAGATGCATTACTTGAAATTATAGTAATTCCTTTTAAACAGAATATAGATAGAAATGCAAATAAATATGAAGAAACAAAGAAAAAAAGAAGTGAAGCAGGGAAAATAGGAGCAGAAGTAAAAAAACAAATGAAAGCAAAACAAGCAAATGCTAATTTTGCTAAAAGCAAACAAGCAAATCAAGCTGATAATGTAAATGATAATGAAAATGTAAATGAAAATGATAATGACAACAATAACAATGATTTTGTAAGCGACAGTTGTGTTGACGGTCTACAAGAAGTTATTGATTTTTATAGCAATAATATAGGATTTTTGAATCCATATGGTCTAAAAATTCTAGAAAGTTATGTAGAAGATATGTCTAGTGAATTAGTTATTTATGCAATGCAAATAGCTGTAGAAAATAACAAAAAGACAATTAGCTATATTAAAGCAATATTAAATAATTGGTCTAAAGCTAATATAAAAACATTAGAAGTGGCAAAAAAAGAGAACAAGAAGAAAATAAGTAATGACAAACAAATAGAGCAACGTAAATATACAGAAGATGAGTTTAAAAGTTTATATGCAAATAAGGAGTGATAACAAATGAAAATAGCACAGATAACAAGGCAATTAAGCTTTGAAAATATAAAGCCTAAAAAGAAAATAAGATATATGCAAATACTAGATAGATTAGTTTATGGAAATAAGACAGCAAAAGAGATAGCAGTAGAATTATTTGATTTAGGATTTACAAATACAAGTGAAAGAAATACAACAGCACCTAGACTTACAGAATTAGAAAAGATGGGATATGTGGAAGAAACAGCAAAGAAAACTTGTGAATACACAGGTAAAGCAGTAACTGTATATAAGATAACTCAAAAAGGTTATGAAGTAGTTAATTATAATCATATTCCAAGAATAGATTAGGAGGAAAGTATGGATAAAATAAATGTTGATTTGTATGGTGGAAAGAGTATATTTGGTGGAAGAGAGACACCTTTAGAAGCTGAAATTACTTATTGCGATAAGTATAAAGAATGTAGTTTTTATAAACAAGGAAAATGTTTTAGTGCAGGAAGATGGAAACCAGATTGTAAATTTGGAAACAAACGTAGAGAAATTGGATATACAAGTAGAGCTAGAAAATATTATGAATTTAAAAACAAATGGGATAATGACGAATGTAGAAGTAAACTAGAAGAGCCAGACAATATAGTTGGAAAAATTGGCGATATATTCGTTCTAAATACTGGATATTTGTATGAAGATGAAAGTGGAAGATATTACATTGATACACATTTTACTAAATCACCTTTAATTTATGTATCTAAAGAAAAATTTACAAACAATTTAATAAAGCTAATATGCGAAGCGAAACCTAGAACATTATTTGAAAAGGCTGAAATAAAAAGTTATCAAGAAAAAATAGTTCCAAGATTTTTATATGAATTAAAAACAGAGTTTAAAAAAATATATGACAGCTTTATAAAAGAATATCCAGAATATGAGAACAAAAAAATAAATTTTGTTGGAAGAAAAGCATATATAAATACTTTAAAAAATGGTAGCGAGTTAGTAGATTGTCATAAGAATGTTTGGAAAATAGAAAATAAAGAAATAGTTTGTTACAACTGGAGTACGTGGTTGCCATTTGAAAGAAACAAAGGAACTGAAACAAGGATAAAAATAACAGATGAGATGACATAACAAATAACCGATAATGAGCAAGTAACTGAAAATACTAAATTTGCAGATTAAAGGAGTTACTAAATGAAACAAATAGATAAAAGGTATCTTTGTTATTGGTGTATGGGTTGCAATGCAGAAGAGTTAGACAACTTTGAACCAAAGCAAAGATGTAAAAACTTTGTACCACGGAGATAAAAATTGGGAAAAGATTTGGAGAGAGGAGCTAAAGAAAAAATGAAAATATTAGCAATAGACCCAGGAAATATAGAAAGTGCATACTGCGTAATAGATGAAGAAACATATAAACCAGAAGAATTTGGAAAAGTTAAAAATGAGATTTTATTGAATTTAATTTATAGCAGATTATCTAATAGTGTTAATTATTACACAATGGTAATTGAAATGATAGCAAGTTATGGTATGCCAGTCGGTAAAGAAGTATTTGATACTTGCGTGTGGATAGGTAGATTTGTAGAAGCATATGATAAAGATTATAAATTTATCTACAGAAAAGATGAAAAGATTAATATATGTCATAGTATGAAGGCAAAGGATAGCAATATAAGACAAGCCTTAATAGATAGATTTGGACCTGTAGGAACAAAGAAAAATCCAGGTTGGTTTTATGGATTTAAAGCAGATATATGGAGTGCATATGCTGTAGGTATTACATATTTAGATTTGAATAAAGAGGTGAAAATGAATGAGTGAAGCAGATAATTTTAAAAATAGATATTTGCAACAACCAATAACTTTTTTAACGGTAGGACAATACACAGGACTTAAAGATAGAAACGGAAAAGAAATATATGAGGGAGACATAGTAAAAATTATAGATACAGAATATCATACTAAGCATATAGCTAGTATAGAATTTTTAGAAGCAAGTTTTATATTACATATGATAAAGGGAGAATTTGCTGGAGATATATTAGGGGCTGATAGTTGGTTAGACCAAGAAAAAGAAGTAATAGGCAACATATATGACAATCCAGAATTATTAGGAGGTAACAATGGACGAGATTAAAGAAAACGAATTTGTTAGAACTAAAGATGGAATTATAGATAAAATATTTAAATTTGATGAAATATTGAATGAGTATTGGTGTGAAAAAGGTCTGGTAATTGATCCAGAAAATAAAATTGGAACACATTTAAAAGACATAGTAAACCATAGCTTTAACATAATAGATTTAATAGAAGTAGGAGATATAGTATTTATAGAAGATTTCTTCGGCTATAATTTTATACATGTTTTTGATGAAAGTATGTTAGAAGCATTAAAGAAAGATGTAAAAGATGGAATAAAAATTAAAACAATACTAACACATGAACAATACGAAAGAAATTGTTATAGATTGGAGAATAATTAATGCTAACAGACGAAGAAAAAGAACTAATACAAAGGATAAGAGCAGACTTAGGAATATTAGATAATGTACTTAAGAAGAGGCTAGAAAATAAATCTAGCAAAGCAGAAGTAACAAGAATTAGAATAAAAACAGAGGAGAGTTTTTATAAGCTTAAAAATTATTATAAATAATAAAAAACAAAACACCTACATATATTATATATTTTATAATAAAAATATTAAAAAGTAAAGAATGGAGGTACAAATGATAGAGCAAGATGCCAAGAAAGAATTATATTCTTATTTACATAGTAAAAAACTTGAAGAAAGAAAGTTAGAGCAAATAGAAGAACAAAAGGCAAAACTTACAAAAATCACTTCTATTTTGTCAGATATGCCAAAAGGAACAACAGATTATGATAAAATGAGTAAAAACATAGCGATATTATTAGATTTAATAAGTGAGCATATAAAGATAATGACAGAAGAAGAAAAAAATTTAATAAGAATTACGAATAAAATAAATAAAGTAGAGCAACCTTATAGAAATATCTTAGAATTAAGATTTGTAAAAGGAATGAAAGTTGAAGAAGTTTCTGTAGAATTAGATAGAGATTATAGATATACAAAAAGATTAATTAAAAAATCTATAAAAAAATATGCAGAACTTTAAAAAAAGACACCTTTTTACCCTTTTATGACACCCCAAAAGTTTGATATATATATAATAGCAAATAAGTTAGATAATAAATATCTAATACTATTTGTATATATACTATAATATTTCTTTAGTGTATAGGTAAGTTTGAAAAACTGAATAACCCAAGCCTATGTTAAGAGCAGATGTTTTAAATGTCTGCTCTTTAAAAAATTTGATTAAAATTAAAAAAAGTGGTATAATAACACTAGAAGTTGAATAAAATACAAATAAAAGTACAGGAAATACTAAAAAAATTATAGAAAATACTAAAAAAAGTTGATTTTTTTAAATAACTCTAGTATAATATTTATACGAATTAGGGAAGAAACTCACTGGCATTTGCAACCTCCTTAATTCAAACTTAATAAGAATGTTCAAAAGAAGGACGAAAAATACTAGAGAACGCAATCTCTAGTATTTTTGATTAAAAAAGCAACCCTGTATTGCTACAGGGCTACCGAAGAATTATGTACTAATCAAACATCTTTAGGATGTACGCAATTATGATTAGCACTAATAACTTAATAAGTATGTTCATTTTCTCACCACCTTTCTCAAGGAGGTTTAATATGGAAGAACAGAATTATTATACTATTTTTAAGATAAATAATCAACAAATAGGATAAAAAATATATTAAAGATTACAAGAAGTACAAAGATGTTTTTGAACTTATCACTAGATAGGTTCTTTTTTTGTTAGAAGAAATAAAAAATATCAAGAAAATGGACTAAAGAAAGTGCTTTAAATTATATAAAAACAGCAAAGCAAAAAGGTTTAACATATTGGAGTGCAAAAGATTTCTTGAAAAATCATAAGACAATGCATTCTATTTATTGCTCTAATATATAAGGAGTGACCTATATGAATACAAATGAAATAACTGAAAAATATAAAAAAGAAATATGTCCTTATTGCATACATTATAAAAATAAAGATTATAAGGAATGTAGTGTAGTTGTAACAATAGATGGACAAGATAAATGTGTTAATTGTAAATGTATAGAATATTGCAAAGAAAGGATAGATAAAGAATGTCAGCATTAACAATAGTAATATTAATTATATTAAGTCCAATTATATTAATAGCTGGATTTATTAGTTTAACTATTATATTAGGAATAATCTATGCTATTTTTAGTATACCAATAAGTTTAGCAAAAAAGCAGGTGATAAAATGCCAAGAGGAAGACCGAAAAAATACACAGAAGTAGAAATAATGCAACAGAAAGTAGAGAAATATTTTAAAGAATGTGAAATAAAGCACGAACCTTATACAATAACAGGGTTGTGTTTAGCATTAGATATATGTAGAGATACATTGTCAGAATATGCTAAAAACAAAGAATTTTCCGACACTATAAAAAAAGCAAAATTAAGAGTAGAAAATTATTTAGAAAAACATTTAATAACAGATAGTTCAACAACAGGAATAATATTCAACTTAAAAAATAATTTCGGTTGGACTGATAAACAGCAATTAGAACATAGTGGAACTATAAATAATCCATTTGAAGGTTTATCAACAGAAGAACTAAGGCAGCTGACAAGTGATGATAAATATTAGAGTAAAAGAAGAAATAATCAGACAAGCACGTTTAGAATTAGCTAGACGTGATTTTTTTGAATATTGTAAATTAACTGCAGGGGACTTCTATAAAAAAGATAGACTATTTTTACAAGATATGTGTTATCAATTACAAGATTTTTATCAAAGCAATAAACCAGAAGATAAAATAATGGTAATGAATTTACCTCCAAGACATGGAAAATCAAGAACAGCAGGAAAATTAACTGAGTGGGTATTTGGAAAAAACAATCATGAAAAAGTAATGACTGGATCATATAATGAAACTCTATCAGGAACATTTGCAAAATCTGTAAGAGATACAATCGCATCAAAGAAAACAGAAGGAGTAATAGTATATAATGATATATTTCCAAATACAAAAATAAAATATGGTGAAGCTAGTGCAAATAAATGGGCGTTAGAAGGAAGTAGTCAAGCAAATTATTTAGCAACATCACCAACAGGAACTGCAACAGGTTTTGGATGTACTTTAATGATAATAGATGACTTAATAAAAAATGAAAAAGAAGCATACAACGAAGCAACATTAGAAAAGTTAATAAGTTGGTTTAACAATACAATGTTATCAAGAACAGAAAATGGATTTAAGCTAATTATAATTATGACTAGATGGGCAGAAAATGATTTAGCAGGATATATTTTAAACAATTATGATAATGTAAGGCATATAAATTATAAAGCTGTACAAAAAGATGGCTCAATGTTATGTCCAGAAATCTTAAGTAAAGAAGATTATTTACTTAAGACTAAAAATATGAATAAAGATATTATATATGCAAATTATCAACAAGAGCCGATAGATGTAAAAAATAGATTATACAGTGGATTTAAAACATACGACAAATTACCACCAGCACATTATATTATGAATTATACAGATACAGCAGATAAAGGAGAAGATTATTTATGTTCAATAGATTATCAAATGTATAATAATTCATACTACATTTTAGATGTTATTTATACTCAAGAAAGTATGGAAATAACAGAGCCAGCAGTAGCTAAAATGTTAACAAAAGATAATGTAGGATATGCAAACATTGAAAGTAATAATGGAGGAAGAGGATTTTCAAGAAACGTAAGAGAAGAATTAAGGAAATTGAAGAATTATCATACAAAAATAAATCCTTTTTACCAAACTGAAAATAAAGAAGCAAGAATATTAAGTAATTCGACAGGAGTAATGAACAATATATATTTTCCATTGAATTGGGAAGATAAATGGCCAGAATTTGCAAAACATTTGAAACACTATGTAAGAACTGGGAAGAACGAACACGATGATGCAGAGGATTGTTTAACAGGAGTATATGAACATCCAAAGCCAAACACAATAAGTTTTGGTTATAACAGTATTATGTAAGGAGAAAGATATGGACGTAATAGAAAAAATACAATATCAAGATGACTTTTTAAAAGAAGAGAATATAAATAATAATATAAGCATATTATGGGGAAGAGCTTTACCAATACTAATGCATAGAAAATACTTATATGATAGATTTACAAGAAAATATGATAAAAGTGATGTTGTAGTAGCATTAGAATATTATATAACTATAATAGCAAGTGGATATTTTGGAGGGAAAGAGCCACAATACAAAGTTAAAAAGCAAAACGAAACACAAAAAGGTATATTGAAGAAAATATTTGGAAAGATATTTGGAGAAAAAAATAACCCAGATGAATTTCAAGCTATCATTGATTATATTACGAAATATAATGATAATGGTAGTTTTTTTTATGATTGTGTAAAAGATTATATATCAACGGGTGCTTGCTATGGCTTAGTATATGAAAATAATGATAATGAAGAAGTATATGCACATACATCTAGTTTAAATACTGTAGCTATATGGAATTATGAAACACCTCAAAGAAAAATTGGACTACTAAGAGCTTGGTTTGAAAATACAGCTTCTGGAGGTATAGAAACGCATTTAGAAATAATAACAAAAGATTATAAAAAGCAATATGTAGATGGAATAGAAAAGAAAGATATAAATCAAAAAGCTGAATACGAATTTACAGAAGTCAAAGATAGTAGAAAAAAAGTTTTGTGGGATGATGTGCCTTGCTTTGCAGTCGAAAATCCTGATTCTTTAAGTCTTTTTGAAAATGTAATAACTTTAATAAAAAAACATGAACAAGTAATAAAAAACAATGCAAATACATTTGAATATAATGATAATGCTAAATTAAAAATAACAGGATTTACACCAGATAATGAAGCAATAATACAAGCTACAGATAAAGATGGAGAACTACAAGTAGATAATAATGGACAACCAGTAATGATTGCTAACCCTGCAAGACAAAAAGAAGATGAGGTTATATTAAATGCAAAAGTATTTTATACACCAGACAAAAGTGGAGATATAGCTTGGGTAACTAAGGATATAAACGATACAGCTTCTGAAAACCATAAAAAAACTTGTTTAGATATGGCGTTAATGATAAGTGGTGTACCAAATGTAACAGATCAAGGATTTACTAATGCAGATAATTCAAGTGCATTAGAAAAGAAATTTTTCCCATTGGAGCAAGTGTTACAACAAGCAGACCACTTATTTAAAGCAGAGTTTTTAAGAATGTGGAAAATGATTACTGCAAGAATAAATTTAAAGAAAAATAAACAATATGATTTTAGAGATATAGAAGTAATTTTGATAAGAAATTTACCAACAGATACTGAAAGTGTTGTAAATGCTTGGTTAAAATTAAGAGGACTACTATCAGATAAAACAGTGATAGATCACTTACCATATGATTTAGATAGTGAAGCAGAACTTGCAGAAATGGACATACAAAATGAGGCTAATATAGAAAAGAATTTAGAAAATATGCAAAAAATGGGACAAGACACAAGTAATGCACAATTAAATACAGAACAACGAAATCAAGACAATAAAAAAATGACGGAAAACCAAGAAGTCAAAACAGAAGTAAAGCAAAACAATGTTAAGCAGTCAGACACCGTAACAAAGTGAGGTGTTGTAAATGGATAATTGGAATTATCATGACAAAAAGATGAAAGAGTTGAAACAATTGTACTTAAAAACAAGTAAGCAAACACAAAACACATTACAAGAAATAATAGATACTTTTAAGTTTGATTTTGATACTTTATACAATGTAGCAGATACCAAGACTAAAAAAAGAGTTAATACATATATAGAAGAATGGAAAGATAAAGGACTATTAACAGGATATTTTGGAACATTAGCAAAGAGCATTTACGGTAGAACAAGAGTAAAAAATAGTGAAATATTTGAATTACTTATATATAGTGCTTATGTAGAAGAACAGGAAAAATTAAAAGAACAAGAATTAAATATAATGTATGATGATGCGAATTATTATTATCAAGAAGGACAGCAAGAAGTATATGATACATTGCCTAAAAAAGAAAAGAAGAGTCCATCAATTCTAAAATGGGCTTTATTTTTAGCTTTATTAGATGAGCCAAATGTGAAAGGATATATATTTGAACAATATATACAAGCAACAATACAATTTAATGTTCAACAAATATATAGACAAATAACAATAGATTTACAGCAACAAAATGAGATTGATATAACAAATGATATATATCAAAGTATAATTAAGCGACAAAACAATTTTAAGCTTAATATAAATGGAGATAAAATATCAGGAGATATAGATGCACAATTAATTGAAGTAAATAATCTTGCTAAGGTAGAAGGAATAAAAGAAGTAGATAACAATGCACAGGTAAGATTTATTGCTGTTATAGATGGAAAAGAAACGGATATGTGTCATAGTTTAGATGGTCAACTATTCTATATAAATAAGAAGAATGAGTTTAACAGATACTATGGAGAAACACAGAAAGACTTAAGAATAGAAAAAATAAAGTGCTTTGGACTAGTAATAGGATTAAACTTACCACCAATAAGTCATCACTTTCATTGGTGTAGAAGTACAATCACTTATCAAGTTCCAAAAGAAGATATTTCATTAAATACAAAGTATAATATATTTAGTAATAAAACGGAAAAACAAATAGAAAGAAAATATAATATAAATAAAGTAAGAATGAAAGGCGTAGATAAAAAGCTGCTTAATAATATTCTTACTAATATGAATAAAGTATATAATGATTTCCCACAAGTTAAAGGACAAATAAAAGAAATACAATCAATAAGTCATCCATATGGAGGATTGAATATAACACCAGATATAAAAGATGACAAATATATAATGCAAATAAATAGAAATAAATTTAATGATGAAAAGATGACAGAGAAAGAATATAATAGAGATTTAAAATCAGGTTTTCATCCAAAAGGAACTACTTATAAAGATATGGGAATACATGAATTAGGACATTGCGTTACTTATAAAATAATAAGAAACAAATATAGTACTCCAAAACAAATAGCTAATGATTGGAACAAAAACATAACATCAAAGGAAATCGTTGAAAAATCATTTAAAAATTTAGGAATAAGTGATAAATTAACAAAAGATATATTGAGAAAGCAAATATCTAATTATACTAGTATTGATTATGGAGAGACAATAGGAGAAGCGTTTGCAGATTATTATGCAAATGGTAAAAATTCAAAATCATTAAGTAAGGAAATAATAAAAGTTATGAAAGGAATGATTTAAATGATTTTAAATCCTAGATGGTTACCATGGCTATCTGATGAAGAAGATGAGTATGGAAATAGGAGAAAGCTAAAGAAAGATACACCAGAAGATATAAGAAAAGAATATGAACAATTACTGAAAGAAGAACAAGACAGTATAAAGAAAAATAAATTAAAGAAAACAATTTTTTAATTAAGTTATAAAGTTATTATAAATATAAATCAAGACGCAGACGTGTGTCTTTTTTTTGTTGCCGTTTTATCGTAGTTAGGCTTTATAAAATAAACGAAATAAATCAAGAAAGTCAATGGCTGGGGGCAGTAATGCAAATGGCTGGGAACTAGGAGGTTAAAAATGGAAGATGATAACAAAAACAATGCAATGGCTGGGACTCAAAATGGAGAAATGGCTGGGGCAGAAAATAATCAAACTCAAGGACAACAGACAACACAAACTAATGGGTTTGATGAGTTCTTAAAAGACTCTAAAAACCAAGCAGAGTTTGATAGAAGAGTTCAAAAAGCAATAGAAACAGCAAAAGCAAATTGGCAAGAAGTTATGGACAATGAAAAGTCAGAAGCTGAAAAACTTGCAAAAATGAACAAAGAACAAAAACTTGAATATCAAGCACAAAAAGCTGAAAAGGAAAAATCAGATGCACTTGCAAAATTAAATGCTTACGAATTAAAGGAGCAAGCTTTAAAAATAGCAAGTGAAAAAGGATTAGAGGTATCATTACTAAATTTCTTTGATTTTAGTACAGCAAAAGCTGAAGAGTTGAATCCTAAAATAGAAGAAATATCTAGTGCGTTTAATAAAGCTGTAGAAAAAGCTGTAAATGAAAGATTAAAAGAAGATACGCCAATAAGCAAAAATGGTACACCAGGTAGCCAACCTAAAACAGTACCATCATTTTTTTAATAAAAGGAGGAATTAAAAATGGCAGAAAGTACAAGAATTGATGCTTTAAGCATTGAATTACAAACAAGAGGAAAAGATAAATTAGCAGAGGAATATGGAAAGGTAATTGAAAATATTAATGCTAATACATTAAGTGCAAAATTAAAAAACAAAGATTTAAGTGGAGACCCAACAAGTGGTTCTGTAGAAGCAAAAAGATTTGTAAATGCGAAAGGACAAGCATATGGAACAGCTAGGAGTGGTGGAGCTGGAAATAAAGTAAAATCAAAACCAGTAGTTATTCCAATTGATGATAACACTGAATATATGGAAGAAGTCGAAGAAAAAGATTTAAAACTATATGGAGTAAATGGCTTAATAGAAAGAAGAACAGCTAATCATCAAAAATCTATGGAAGTAGAATTAGAAACAAAATTCTTTGATGTTGCAGCAGATGCAGGAACAGAATTTACACCTACTGAAACATCTATAGAAGATGAAATTGAAGAAGCTATTCAAAAAGTAGAAACTGTAAAAAATGATTTCGTAAGAGGAGTTCCAAGAAACTTAATTAATGTTATAATGAAACCTTCTGTTTATGGAAAATTAAGAAATAAAATTGCCACTCTACCAAATGCTAATGCAAATGTAGCATCATATGAGAGTGGTATTTTTAATAACACTAGAGTATATTCAAATGTATTTTTACCAGATGATGTTGATTATATTGTAATGGTAGATGGAGCAGTAGCACAACCTGTACTACCATCTATTTATTCACCTAAAAAAATTGATTTATCTGACGCAACAGCATTTGGAATGTTTTTATATAAAGGAACAAAAGCTGTTATGGAAGATTTAATATTTGTAAAAAAAAACAGTTAGCTAATTTAGGAGAACTAACTGTTAATTCTGTTGAAGGAGCAACAGTAGGAAATACAAAAATTACTGTTACTCCAACAATAGAAGAAGGACATAGTTATAAATATAAAGTAGCTTCTAACCCAACTATGCCAACATATGACCAAGTATGTTCAAGTGGGTATACAAACTGGAATGGTACAGATGAAATAACTGCAACAACAGGACAAAAAATTGTAGTTGTAGAAGTAGATAGCGACAATAAAGCTAAAAAGACGGGAGAAGCTACTATAACCTCAAAAGCTGAATAGAAAGGAAGGTAATAGAATGACAGATACTGAAAATCTTGAAAAAATCAAATCCGATTTAGGAGCTAATTATAGAAATGATGAAAATGTTTTAAAAGATATATTAGAGGAAGTTAGTTCTATTGCCTCTGATATTTCAAATAGAAAAACAGATGATAAAAAGTTATTTCCATACATAAAAAAAGCAGTTAAATCTGAATATCTTGCTAGAGGTGCAGAGGGATTAACAAGTAGAAATGAAGGAAGTGTTTCCAGTTCATTTGAAGATATCATAGATAAATTAAGAAGTAACATTATCAAATCTGGTTTAAGGAGGATTAAATAATGTTACTAAAAAATTTAAAAGAAGTATGGGTATCAGAATATGAAATAGTAAATGACCATGGAGAGAAAAAGAAAGTATGGAAATTTAAAAAGTTAAACACTAATACAGGAACAGCATATCTTAATTTACAACAAGACTTAAACGAATTAGATAGGAATAGTGCAGGAGAAGTAGATTATAGTATAGAAAATGCAAGAACTGATATGGAATATGATATAAAAAAAGGTAACGGAGTATCATTAACAGATATATCAAAGTTTAGCAACTTCATACCAGATTATTTAGTAACTGACTGTCCTAAGATAGGAAATACTACTTTATATAAATTGGAGAAAAACAATGGCAATTAAATTAAAGTGTAAAATAAAAGCAAAGCATAATTTCAAAAAATTCGAGCAAATGAGAAAAGAATTACCACAAGCAATCCAAAAAGGTATAGAAGAAGTGTTGGATAACTTACAAACAGAAGCTATACGATTAGAAAAAGGACATAATCAAGAAGGAATAATAATAGATAGGGTTGATATGTCTACGAGAGAAATAAAAGGAAGAATTTATGCAGACCCTAGTAAATTTATGAGTAATGAACAATCGTATTTATGGTTTGAATATTTTGGAACAGGACAATATGCAGAGCAAGAACACATTGGAATTACTAAACACTTTTTAGAGAGTGGATATACAGAATGGTTTATTCCAGTAAATAAAGTAGATAGAAGCTTAGGCTTTCCAATTATAGAAATACAAGGAATGCAATTTTATATAGCACATGGACAAGAACCGAATCACTTTTTACAGGATGCAGAGTTTAAAACTAGAGATACTAATATAGAAACGATTGAAAAACATATATATGAAATGCTAAGGGAGGTATGTAAATGATACATGAATTTACAACTAAAGATATGTCGGATTTATTATATAATGACTTATCTACAATACAAGATAATGAAGGAAAAACGACAGAGATAGCTTTAACGACACCAACGACAGAAAGTGTATTTCCATGTAGGATATTAGAAACACCTTTGGAAACTACAAACAAGACTAATAATGGCATACCAATATTAAAGACATTCCAAGTTTCTATAGAACATTGGGATAATGAACAAAGATTTTGTATGGAAATGGCAAATAGAACAGACAAACAATTACAAAAAAGAAATTTTACAAGGACTAATTCTAGTCCTATTATTTTTGACCAAATAACAAAAAAATATAAGTTTATAACTAACTATGAAGTTCATTACAATGCGATAATGAACTCTTTTAGTTGTATAAAATAAATTATAAAGGAGGAATAAAATATGGAAAAAGGAACACCATATTCAACAATGTTAAGCAAATTATATTATAGTGAGGAACTAGAAGGAGAGAAAAAACAAGTTGCTTGGGTACAAGAAATTCCAGAATTTGATCCAGCGCCAGAAGGTATAGAATTTAGTGCATTAGATACAGATTATACTGGACAAGTTCCTGGTAGACGTAGTGCAGATGCTATAGCTATACCAATACTATTTACAGAAGCACAACATGATACATTAAAAGCATTAGATAAAACTAAGGATTATTATTGGTTTATAGAACTACCAGAAGAAACAGCGACAACACCAAAGAAACCAGTTTGCTTTAATTTCCAAGCTAAAGTAAGACTTGGAATGGCAGCTTTAGCTGTTGATGAAATGTTGCAAGAAACAATAACATTATATAAATCAACAGAAGTTTCTGAAACAAAAGGATTACCAACATCAATTGGTTAATATAATAAAGAAATTAATATATTTGAGAATGTCTGAGAAAGACATTCTCCTTTTTGCAAAGAGGAGAAAGGAAGATAATAATGATATTAGAAACAAAAAATAAAAAAATAAATTTAGTACTAAGAACAAGAAAAATAGCAGATGTAGCTAAAAAATTAGAAGGAAAAAATTTTGAAGATGTATATTTTAAAGCAATGAGTGAATTTGATTTAGATGCTTTAAGTAAAATAATATTTACTTTAGCAGAAAATGAAGATAAAACAAATGCTTTTAAAAATAGCTCAGAAGTATATGATTTTATAGATGATTATATGGCAGAAAATAATAAAACATATAAAAATATATTTGAAGAAATAGCAGAGGATATAAATGAAGAGGGTTTTTTCAACAGCAAGATGAGCAAAAAGGAACTAAAAGACAAGATATCAAATCCTTTATCATCAATGAATATGAACGATGTTATAAGGAACTCAGCAGAAAAAGCAATAACAAGAGTAGCAGAAGAGCAATTTCAAGGATACAAAGCATAAATGATATTATAGATGATATTAAAATATCTAAAAACTTGAAAGAATTAGTATATGCTATGGAAGCATTAGCATATTATTTTAATATGACACCTGAAGAATATTGGAATGCTGAATATAGATGCATTAATACATACTTAAAAGTAAATATGATTAAGATGCTAGATGATTTTAAAATGCAAATAACTTTACAAGAAGCAGTGACTGATAAACTTATTAAAGCAGATAGCATGAGCAAAAGACCTAAAGTAATTCCGTTAAGAAAGATGTTTTCAAAATTATTTAAAGAAGAGTCAAAAATAAAAATACAATCTCCAAAAGAACAAATAGCAAGATTAAGAAAATTAAAATAATTTTTGACATTTGTAAAATGTTGTATTATACTTTTGCTATAAATAAAAGGAGGGATACATATGACAGGAAATGAAGAAATTATTAAAAAGCCTGTTTATAAGAAATGGTGGTTTTGGCTAATAATAATAGTTGTATTAATAGCAATAGTTGGAGGAACACAAGGAAATAATAATACTAGCCAAAATAAAGATAATAGTATAAACAACTCAACTATAAAAGAAGAGGCCAATCAAGATGATAATGTTCCAACTGAATACAAGAATGCGTTAAAAAAAGCTAAGACATATTCAGATATAATGCACATGTCAAAAAAAGGTATATACAATCAATTAACATCTGAAATTGAAGGCTTTAAGGAGGATGCTGCACAATATGCTATAGATAATATTAAAGCAGATTGGAAAGCCAACGCATTAGCTAAAGCTAAAGATTATCAAAAAACAATGAGTATGTCAAAGCAAGGAGTATACAATCAATTAACATCTGAAATTGAAGGTTTTACAGAAGAAGAAGCACAATATGCTATCGATAATTTAGAAAATTAATCTATACAATAATACTAAAATAAATAATGTGTTTAGACAGTTGAGGAAGGATAAGAAAATTGAAAGAGATGTTGCAATTCTTGTAAATAAATGGTATTGTTTTGATGGAGGGGATAAAAATGTCAATTTTTAATCAAAGAATAAAACAAGGAATAGAAGATTACAAAGAAAATCTAAAACCCAAAAACGGAAACACACATATTCTATTAATAGAAACAATAGTAGATGTCGAATATAAACAAAAGCAAGAATATATGACTAAAATAAATGATCTTTTAGATTTTATGCAAGAAAGAAATTACGAAATTGTAGATATTAAACTAGAAATAAACGAACAAAGAAGCTTAGCTGGATATTCATATGAAACAATGATTATTTATAAATAATAAAAACACTTACAGAAATGTAGGTGTTTTTTATTTTGAAAAAATATATAAAGAGAGGTCAATTGAAAGTGTCTAGTATATATGGCTCACATAATTTCCTCTCTTTTACTATTTTGAAAAGAGGTGAGAAAAATTACTGTAGAAGAATTAGATATTATTGTACAAGCTAGTGTTGAACAAGCATTAAGTGAGTTTAAGAAAATAGTACCACAGCTAAAGAAAACTATAAAACAAATTGAAGATGATTTGAATAATATAGATACTAAAGGTATGACTAATAAAGTTCAACAAGCGGTGAAACAAGTAAAACAAAAAATAAATGAAGTAAAGAATACAGGAGTAGATAGGCAACTGCAATCACAATTTGATAGAGCAGGAGCAAGTGCTCAAAAATATCAATGGCAATTAAATCAAACAAAAGAAAAATTACGTCAATTATACAACGAAATGGATAATATACAAGCAAATACTTGGAAAGCATATACTCCAGAAGGTGTAGAAGTAGGCAATCAGTCAATAGAACCTGCTGTAAACAACGATTTAGCAATGAATAAACAATATCAAAATCTATCTAAAGAAGTTATTAAGTTAGAAGGAGAAATAGCAAGTTTAAATAGTAAACTAAACACTACGAAACAGGAATATACACAAATAGGAGGCCAAATTCAGCAAACGACATCAAAACAAAGTTTGTGGAATAATGTTGTAAATAAAGTAAAAACAGCAATAGCAGGGATAAAGAAAAATACAAACAGTACAGGAAGTGCTTTTGAATCAGTTGCTAATATATCTGAGAAAGTAAAAAATGGTTGCAGTCAAATACTTAAGATTACAGGTAGAGTTGTAACAAGAATAAGACAAATCGGAACAGGATTTAAACAAGGGTTGACGCATATTTTAAAATATGCAGGAGCTCTTTTTTCATTACAAACAATATATTCTGCATTAAGTGGCTCAGCTAATGCTTGGTTAAGTAGTCAAAATGCACAGGCACAGCAGTTACAAGCCAATATAGATTACTTGAAAAATAGTTTTGGCAGTGTATTAGCTCCAGTAATAGAATACATAGTAAATCTTGTATATCAGCTAATGAAAGCAATACAATCAGTTGTGTATGCATTATCAGGAATAAATATATTTGCTAATGCAAGTGCTAAAGCATATTCAAGTATGGCGAGCAGTGCAAAGGAGGCTAATAAAGAAACAAAGCAACTAGCAGGAGTGCATAGTGAAATAAATAATATACAAAGCAATGAAGGTAGCTCTGGCGGAAGTGGAGGAGGTATTGTAACTCCAAGTTTTGATTTATCACAACTAGACAATCAAATGAGTCCATTAGCTCAAAAACTTTATGAGTTTTTCAAGCCACTTGTAGATAGTTGGAATATGTATGGAGCGAGTTTAGTAGAACAAGTAAAATTAACAGCTAGCCAGATAGGAGAACTATTAAGTTCTGTATGGGGAAGCTTTGAAAAAATTATTACAAATGGGACTGTATATGCTATTTTAGGAAATATATTAGCAATTATAGGAAACATAGCTCAAGCATGGGCTAATGCATGGACTTATAATAATAATGGAGATGCCATAATACAAAATTTAGCTAACGCATTTAATAATTTATTAGTTGCAATAAATAATGTTGTAAGTAGTCCAGCTTTTCAAGAATGGCTTAATAATTGTTCTGATAAATTCAGGGAGATATCTGAAAAAATAGGAAGTATAGATTGGCAACCTTTAATTGATACATTGTTTGAAATAGGAAGTACTATAGGTACAGTAGCATTAAATATTTTAAGTGGATTAGTTGATATATTCAAATGGTTTGTAGAACATCCTGATATTGCTGTAATCATAGCTAGTATTGCAACAGCAATAGTATTATTAGTAAATGCTATGAAAGCAATTTCGGGAATAACATCAGTAATAAAAACAGTAAAAGAATTGGCTGAGGGGATAGGCACGAGTATATCGACAATTGTTTCAACAATAGGAGGAATTGTTTTAGTAATAACAGGAATAGTAACAGCTATTTCAAGTTTTATTAGTATGCTTTCAGAGGGATTTAGTTGGTTAAAAGAAGTAATAATGCTAGTTGGAATAGCAATTACGGCAGTAGGAGCAGTTATATTAGGAGTTCCAGCCACAGTTGCAGCGGTAGTCGCAGCAGTAGTAGCAGTAGTAGCAACATTAATTGTAATAGTAAAAGAACATTGGACAGAAATATGCAATGCATTAAGTAGTGCATGGGAATGGATAAAAACAAAGGCAGTAGAAATATGGACCAACTTAGCAGAATTTTTTACTAATCTTTGGAATAGTATATGTGAAATTGCGACAAATATATGGAATGGAATAAAAGATTTTTTTGTAAACATATGGACAGGTATATCAAACTTCTTTAGTAACATTTGGAATGGTATTAAAAACGTTGCAATGACGGTATGGTATGCTATTACAACTGTAATTAGCAATGTAATCAATGGCATAAGAAATACAATATCGAATGTTTTAAATGCAATAAGTACAATATGGAATAATATATGGAATAGCATAAAAAATGTGGTGGTTAGTATCTGGAACGGTATTTGGGGAGCTATTAAATCTGTAATAAATAGTATACTTGGAGGAATTGAAAGCTTTGTAAATGGAGTAATAAGAGGAATTAACTGGGTACTAGGAGGAATAAGTAAAGTAGCAAATGCGGTAGGAAGTTTAATAGGATTAGATCCAATAAATTTACAGTTAAGTACAATATCTTTACCCCGTTTAGCTAAAGGAGCTGTATTAAGAGTACCAACAATAGCTGAAATGGCAGAATATCCAGGAGCAAGTACAAACCCTGAAATTGTAACACCACAAAATATAATGGAAGAAACTTTTGATAGAGTAATGTCAAGATACCAAGATAGTAATAATAGCCAACCAATTTATTTAACTGTAAATGTTGGTAATGAAAAATTAGGCAAGATTTTATTAGATGATTTAAGAAACATGAAAAGAAGAAGTGGAAAGGGAATAGAGGCTTTAGTAGGAGGATAGAAATATGAATGATTTACCACCTGGATGGAAAAAGAATAAAGACGGTCTCTGGGAATATACCATGTTCCCAGAGGAAGTCAAAGAAATGAATAAACAATTTATAAGAACATTTATGTTGGCTATTTTAAATATAATTCAAGCATTGTTTATAATTATTCTTGTGTTATCGAATTTCTGTAATCATTAGGAATAGAAAACTTCAAATGAAAGGTCTTTGATTTTTGAACTGTATTAATTGTAATATCAAACTTAGATGGAAGCTCTTTGACATTATTAAATATTAGATACCCTTCGTAAGAAGTGAGAGGTTTTATTTCTAGCAATGGTTTAATAGGTGAATATTTTAAATCTTGACTATTAGTGGAGATAAGTTGACCTTTATTATACTTAAAGCTAACAGGGAAGCGAAAATCTAATTCACAAGAACTATTAATTATATATTTATCATTTAAAGTTATTTGATTAATTGTAGTCGGGTTTTTAGACTTATTTGTAATTCTAATTAATATTGCAATACAAAAATTATTTTTAGTAAAAGTTGGAAAAATTACACCATATTCGTTTTGATAATAGTCAGTCTTGGATAATGTTATAAAATTTTTAGATAAATCTATTAAAGATAACTTAAGCCTAAAAAATTCATTTATAGCTGTATATGTAGACAATATAGCACCATATATAGATATAATAAGAGCAAATAAAGCAATAATATCAGTAATATTCATATAAAGAACCACCTTTCTATGAAAGTATATAATAAAATATAAAAATTTACAATAAAGGAGTAATAATTATGTTATGGAAAGTTAACGGAGTAGTACAAAAAACGCCAAGTACATATAAAGATAATATAGAAGATACGGACAATGACAGTTATACTAGTAAAGTAACAGGAGCTTTAATAGACAATCCTATAGCAGTAGGAATGTTAAAGCTAGAAATGTCTTGGGATATGCTAACAGAGGAAGAAGCAGAACATCTATTACAATTAAGCTATAGAAATCCTTTAATAGCAACAGTTAAATGCCCATCTGTCCAAGGTGGAATGTTAGAAAATGCTAAATTTAGAGTAAGCAAAAGAACAAGTGAAATGCACCTAACAGGAGAGGATGAAGATACTTCTAAATCTCTTTGGAAGGTGTCTTTTAATTTAATGCAAAAAGAATTAACAGAACAACAAAAACAAACTGTATTAAATGCAGGAGGTTAGAAATGTATAGTACAAGTCAAAAATGGAAAGAAAAGATATATGGCAATGTAAAAAGTATTTTGAATATTTACATAGACAATGTACCAATAAATTCAAATTATATATTAGATTTTAAAGTAGGAAAAACATTATTTGATGATGAAGAATTAAAACTTGGTAGTACAAGCAGTAGATATATAGAACTAAAAATATACAAAAATCAAGTACCAAAAACTATTAGTAAAGTTAAAGTAGATTATGGGATTTTAATAGATAATGAATATGAAATAATTCCAATTGGGATATTCAATGTAGATGATTATACAGACAATGATGATAACACAATAACACTAAAATGTATTGATAATATGAGCAAGTTTGAATTTAATTATGATGGAAGTAAATTAATATATCCAGCTACATTAAAACAAGTTTTAGAAGATATATGTGAGAAAGCAGAAGTAGAACTAGGTTCTACTTCTTTTCTCAACTATGACAGACAAATTTCTGTTTATGATAATACAATTACAGCAAGAGATTATTTAAGTTATATATCTGAATGTGCTGGAGGATTTGCTTGTATTGGAAGAGATGGAAAATTATATATAAGAACATTTTATCAAGATGAACAAGAAATTTTTCTGGAATTATTTGGAGAATACAAATGGGGAGAAAAATATAAAATCTCTAAACTAAGTTATGAAAATGGTGTTGAAAGCTTCAAATTTGGAGATGATACAGGAAATAACTTATGGATAAATCAAGAAAATATTTATGTTACAGATGAAAAACAAGTAGAAAGTATTTACAACCAAATAAATGGGTTAGAAGCATATAGTTTTGAAGGAAAAACAATAATAGATCCTGCATTGGATGAAGGAGATAAAATAATAATTGATGGAAAACCTATAATTTATCAAGGCGAAGCAGATTTTCATGGAAGATTTATTACAGAAATTAGTAGTAAGATAGCGATAAGAGAAAAGCAAGAAACTACAGTAAAAGAATCAAGTCAAAAACTTATTAATAGAAGGGTACAAAGCAGAATAGATGAAACAGAAGGAAAAATCACTCAACTCGTAGAAGAAAATACAGATTTTAGCAATAAATTAACTAATGTAACACAAAACATAGATTCTATAGAAGAAGAAATAAGTAGAATTTATTATTTTGAAAAAACAGTTTCAGGAATAAATGAATTATTACTAGAAGATGCCTTAAAAGTAAATTTAATTTCTTTTAGAGCTAAAGCTAAAAGTATAAAAGGAATATATCCAAACAAAAAATTATTTCCAAGCAAAAGTTTATTTCCGAAAAAAGGTGGGACAACAATAACTATATTACTTAGAACCTATAGTAGATATGTAGAACCAAGTCCAATATTACCAAGTCTTAAATTATATCCAAATAAAAAGTTGTTTCCAAAACCTAAGATTTTCGAAACAAAAGAATTTGAATTTTATATAAAAAGACCATTAAGAAGTTATAAAGATAAAAGTGATGAGTTTGTAATAGAAATAGAAAACGAAACAGGTTTTTGTGTGGTGAAAATATTAAGATATGTAGACTATAATAACGGAGAATATACAATATATGAAGAACCTAGAGAAGAAATATTAGATAAAATAGATATAGAATTATATAAAGGAAATAACTACATATCTATAAAGGAATTTACAGATTGGGACATTGAAGCGACATATTTATTTAATAATGAACTTAATAAAGAATTTGCACCAAGAGTAGAGAGTAATGCTAAAATTCGTAAAACTGCAGATGAAATAAATTTAGAAGTTTCAAAAAAGGCAGGAAAAGATGAATTAGTTTCATTAATAAATATAAGTCCAGAAACAATAAAAATAAAATCTTCAAAGATACAATTAGAAGGAGTTACAACTATAAATAATGGATTTTCAATTGATGAAAAAGGAAATGCAAGTATTTCTAATGGAGCTGTTAAAATAAATGAAAAAGGAATAGAAATGTCAAGTGGAACAAAAATATTAGGAGGAGAAGGAATGTTAACACAATTTCTATTTAATGGTTACGGACAAGTTGGACATATATCTTCCATACAATGGGTTGAACGTGTAGCAGTGTACATTCCAGTATATATTCCAAAGAATTTCGTAATAACAGATGCTGTATTATATGGTCAACATACTCCTAGTTTTGTTTGGAAATATGATAATGGAGCACAAAAACTTAATTGCTATGCAAGAAATGTAAAACTTTATAAAACGAATAGTAAAGAGGCTCCAGATATAAGCAATGGAACAGTTTTTGATTTAGCACCAAATTATGAAGGAACGGTGGTATCAAATTTGGGAAGTACGTCTGGAAAAACATTCGCTGCTAGTAATTCAGAAGAATTTAATGTATCTAATATAAAAGAATTTTTACAGCAAGGATTCCAATATTTGTATTTAGCAGATTATATTAATAATCCTAGCAACACAGATGACTTCGAATCTTATCAAAAGTCTGGAATGATAGATGCGCATTTATTTGTAACCGGTTACTTAAAATCATAAAATATAAGGGAGGAATATGAGATGATAGAACTAGAAAGAATAGGTTGGAAAGATGAACCTAGTCAAGAAACACCAATAGACTCAGGAAATTTAAATCAAATGGAAAACAATACAGAAAAAGCTTTAATACAACTTGAAAAAGATATAGATAATAAAATAATAGAAGAACTAGAAAAAATAAAAACAAATGTGACCATAGAAACGAATGCAGATAGAAATTATAGTCATACTGGTGGAAATCAATATTTGCAAGAGCCAATACAATTTCAAGTAAGTAGAGGAAATGCAAATGAAAAGCTAACATTTGTAACTAATGGAATAAAAATAGGAGCAGGAATAAATCACATAAATGTTAAAGGAACAGTTTCTGTACTGCATAAGGAAAGTGATGGACGTAATGCATTTATATACATAAGAAAAAATGGTATAAAAATGACAGAAATTCAACATAGATTACAAAATATGAATGAAGCTTATAATATGTTTACATTTTACAATTATATGGAAGTAAAAGAGGGAGATTTAATCCAATTGTATATAGCTTTAGATAATGCAAATTTTACAATTAAAGGTTTAAGTAAAATATCTGCAACGCAACTATCTGTAGAAGTTGTAGACTAAGGAGGAGCTATGGAAAACAAAGAAGATAACTTCGAAATACAAGTTCTTACTAGATTAGCAGTAATTGAAAGTAAACTAGATGACTACAAAAAAATAGAAGATATAACATATAGAGCTTACAATAATGCTAAAGAAAATACAAAAGATATAAATAATATAAAAGAAAATATAACATCTTTAGAGAAAGACGTAGAAGCTATAAAAGAGCAACCAAGACAAAGATGGTTTAATTTAGTAGGTAATATAATATCTATTGTAATAACAGCAATAGTAACATTTATATTAGCTAAAATAGGAATTTAATAAAGGAGTGATAACTATGTTAAGCAATAAAATATATGACGTATTAAAGTATATAGCACAAATTGTCTTACCAGCTTTAGCAACCCTATATTTAGCATTAGCAGGAATATGGAATTTACCATATGGAGAAGCAATATCTGGAACAGTAATGGCTATAGATACATTTTTAGGCGCAATCTTAATGCTTTCTAGCACGAAATATAATAAGAAGGGGGAATAGTATATGGAAGATAATGAAGAAATAGTAGAAACAATGGAACTAGCAGAACAAGATAATAGAGGGGAGGATAATGAATAATGAAAATAATCGAAAAATTATTATCAATTAATCCTTTTAGTAGAACAGGAGAAAAATTAAATTCCGTAAAACAAATTGTAGTACATTGGGTTGGAAATGCTAATACATCTGCAATAGCAAATAGAAACTATTTTGAAAGTTTAAAGAATAAACATATATATGCAAGTTCTCATTATATTATTGGATTAGATGGAGAAATAATAAGATGTATTCCAGAAAGCGAAGTTGCTTATCACGCAGGAAATGGAACAGTAAATAGAAATAGCATAGGAATTGAAAATTGTCATCCGGATTGGACGGGAAAATTTAATGATGTTACATACAATAGCCTAGTAGAATTATGTGCAGATATTTGTAGAAGATATAATCTAAATACTAATAATATGATTAGACATTATGATGTAACAGGAAAAGTATGTCCTAAATATTATGTAGAAAATGAAAATACTTGGATACAATTCAAGAAAGATGTTGCAAATAAAATTGGACAACCTGTAACAGAAGTTGTAATAGAACAAGAAGGGAGCGATGAAACAGTGAGAAAATATAAAAATGGAAGTACAAGAGAATATATATATGCAGATACTAATTTAACAAAACAAATAGGAAGTTTAAGCCCATATGAAGAGTGCGACTGTTTTGGAATATATAACAACAGACCTATGGTACGTTATAAAGTCGATGGATCTAATAACTACAAGATAGGTTTTGCTAAATGGACTGGTGGAGTGAAATAAATATAAAAAGTTAGAAGAGGTGTAGTGTAATGTTTATGCTACACCTATTTTTTTTGTGTCTATTTTTTGTTGCAAAAATTCTATTTAATGTATATAATTTAATAAAGAAAGGGGTGAATAATATGAGCGAAATTTATAAAAATGATATAATAAAAGATTCTAAATACCTGATTCATAAGTTTAATGTGGGCGAAAAACCAGTTACAAATATGCAAATACAGAAGTTAATGTATTTTTTTGAAGCATATTATACACTTAAAAAAAATCTAGATAGTTTATATGACTGCCATTTTAATGCGTGGGCTTTTGGACCAGTTTCTATTCCTTTATATAAGGAATATAGAAAGTTTGGAGGAAATCAGATAGAATTAACTGAACAGGATATTGAAGATGGAAATAATATTTCTTCAGATAAAAAAGAAGTTTTAAATGAAATATATGAAGCTTTTAAAAATGCACCAGCAACACGATTAGTAGATTTAACTCATATGGAAGATTCACCTTGGACAGAAGTATGGGAAAAAAATGGAAACAAAGTAGGAAGTGGGGAAAATACATATATAGATAAAATAAAGACTAAAGAGTGGTTTAAAAAGCATTTTGTTAAAGAAGATTAATTTTTCGATAGATCCAACTTCCGTAAATAAAAATCCTAAAATTCCTAATAAAGTACAAAAGATGAAAGAAAATGTAAAAAATCAGTATGAAGAAGTGCAGCAATATTTAGGACTTGAATTTAATGATACAAATGTTTATGAAATAGAAAAAATATTGCTAGCAACAGAAGATTTAATAAATAACTGTATTGAAGATACTGTATATAGAACTATAAGAGATGATAATTATTCTAATTTAACTTTTGTATATCATTCTTTATCTTTGAAATTAGAAAGATATAAAATAAATAAAGAAATAGAAGAAATTAATAGAAAAAATAGTGAATTAAAAGAACAACAAGAAAAAATAGAAAAACAACAAGAAAAGCAAGAAGAACAATCAAATAATTTAATATATAATTTATTAAGCTTTTTAGCATCATTTAGTATTGTTTCAGGAGTAGTTGGAGCAATTGAAAATATTGAATCAACATTAAATATTATGATTTTTATGACATTTGCTTTATTAATAGTAATAACTACATTGATAGGATTATATAATTTTTATAAAAAACCTGAACAAAAAAGTAAACTACAGAATAATTATTTTTTATGGAAGCTATTATTAGGAGTATTAATAGTATTGATGATTATATCTGGAATTAAATATTTGATAAATAATAAAGAAAAATTTTACTCTAATGATAAAATAAATCAAATAATAGAAAATAAATTGATTGAAGAAAATTTAATAATAAACAATTAAGGTAATTAGAACAAATCTAGTTACCTTTTTGTTGATATTTGTAACATTATATAACACTAAAATACTTTACATTTTGGTAAAGATATGCTAATATAAATATACAATATATATTACATAACGATTACAAAAATATTAAAAAAAATTTACGTTTTGTGATTTATATTGACACAAATGAATAAAATTTATAATATATATAAAAAGAATAAGAGCCGAAGCCCTTATTCAACCGTTGAATTATTGGATTGGTTGACGTTAGTTACTGGACTGACATCAACCTTTTCTTTATTTATGGAAAATTGATATCCAAAGATGCCAATTATTCCAACCAGTATTGATAAACAAAGAAACATAAATCCAATGCTTATGTATTTTTTATCCATAAGACACCTCCCTCTTTTGTATTTACACCTTGCAGTCTAATGAAAGCTAGGTGCATAAGATAATATTTAGTTGGGTTAGAAATAAATACTAATTTATGCACCCAACCTGAAGGAGTGATTCAACTGGAACATATCTTATCAAAAAAAGAAAAAATATGCAATAAAAAATAGAAAAATCTGGAATAAAATAAAATTATAATTTGTTTAATTGGAAAACGCTTGAAATCACGAGATTTTAATCATATAATTACTCTAAACACACATAAAAACGTCTTAGAATTGATTGTCGTAAGAATACACTTTAAACGCAGTAGTATCAACGATTTCAAAGAAACTACTTTACAATATTATAAAAATATTACTAATATGTTCGTAAAATACTGTTGCCCAGTAGAAGCGCCAGAGGAAGAATAAAAAAGATGGTAATACATAGCAAAAGAGGTTACGAAAGTAGCCTCTTTTAAAAATGCTTAAAAATTTATATTAAAGGTGATACACAAATGAAGATTACATGGATAAACAGAAGAAAAAGTTATGAAAAGGCTATAAAAAATAAAAAACTTAGATATGTGCAAATTTTAGAAAGATTATGCTTAGGGAATAAGTCTGCAAAAGAGATTGCTGTGGAATTGTATAATTTAAATTTTGTAAATACAGATGAACGAAATGTAGCAGCTCCTAGATTAACGGAATTAGAAAAAATGGGATTTGTAGAGGAAACAGCGAAGAAAATATGCGAATACACGGGAAGAACTGTAACCGTATATAAAATTACTAAAGAAGGATTTAATTTTGTAAACGAAATTAAGTAATAAATAAGAGAACTAAATAAAATGTAATACAAATTTAATAAAACGATTAGATTTTTTGAAAAATAGTATCCGTAATTATGCTAAAAACTTAGAATAATAAAGAAAAAGATATATGTAAATAAATATATACAAAATTGATAAAAAGTGTATATTTATATAAGAAAACAGTATGTAATGATACAAAAGAAGGAGCTGGTAAAATGGAAATTGTTAGAGGTAAGAAATTAAAAAACAAGCTGAGTATAATAGTAATAAGCATTATAGTGGGAATAGTACTATTGGTTATGGGAATAATTTCATATGCTAAAAGTAATGAAGAAATTACAACATTAAGTATTTTTACTAAAAATGGAGATAGTACTGTTAATTTAAGTGGTGCAAAATATACTATAAAGAAAGTAATGCAGGATAAAGATGGAAAAGAGATAGAAGAAGAAGCAAAAGACTTTAAAGGAAATCTTATAGGAAACATAGAAAATATAAATGGAACAGATTATAGGGTTATAGAAAGTGACAAAAATGGAGAAATAAATTTAGACTTAAAGTCTGGGAGATATAGAGTAACAGAAGTGCAAGCACCTACAGGATATAAGTTAAATGACAATAATACATATGAGGCTAATTTAGAGGCTAAAGGGGAATATTCTATATTTTGTGAAAATAGAGAATGGGAAAAAGAATATGAAGCATCAGATAATGCTTCAACATTTTTTGTTGTATTAGATATAAAAGAATCAAAAGACGAAGAATATCTTGCTTTAGTAATAGTAAAAGCAGATAATTATATTATACCAGCAGAAGAAATGGAAAATAATAAAGCAAAAGAATTACAAAGTGGAATTCATATTATTAGATATAATGCTAACAATAAAATTAAAGAAGTGGTATGGCTAAATAATAAAGTAGTAGAAAAATTAAAAAATGTGAATACTAAAGTATCTCAAGAAGAATTTGAATTAAAATTAGAGATAATACAAGAAACAGATAAAAATTATGTATTAGGTTTTAATATATTAGAAAATAATGATGGTGAATCATTTTCTATTGGATTTTTAATGTATTTTTCTAAAGATGGTACACCAGAGAAAATATCTAGTGAGAATTATGACTGTATAATAAATACAACAGATAGTATAGTAAATAATAATATAACAACAATAGGAATGGTAAATGGTATTACAATTATACCAGCAGAAGAAACAAGTGATAACAAAGAAATTTCTGTAGGTATAGATGGAAAACTTACTAAAATACTAATACAATTTAATGAAATAGGGAAAGTAAATTGGGCTATTAACATAGGTGATATAATCCAAGAAACCAATATGATAGAAAAAGATAACAAAATTGTAGTAGATATAGAAGTTAAGGAAAAAACAACTATAGATGAAAATAATACAGTAAGTAAAGAAAAAATAGAAGTAGAACCTGGAAAATATCAATTAATAGCTAATAACAATGGAAAAATAGAAGAAATTAGAGAAAGAAAGAATCCAATCTTAATTGTTGATGAAGAGAAAATTATAAATTATTCAAATAAGTTAACATCAGATGGAGGAAACTTTATATCAATTCGCTTTAGTTATGATGTGGACGATAATGATTGTATAATAAATTCAGAATGGACAACAAAAGGAGAAGAAATAATCCTAGAGAGAGATGAAGATTATATTATAAAATTAAATTCTGAAGAGAAAGTAGAATGGATAAGAAAATTTGATACAAATGATTGGAATACAGGAAATTTAGAAATTTTTGAAGTTAATAATGGATATATTGTTACAGGTTCTGTAGATAATATTTATATAGAAGATACAACTTCAAAATTACCAATAGATGGAATAGATTTTGAAGAACCAATAGAAGCTAAGCTAAATAAAGATGGTCAAATAATGTATGCTAAAAATGTAGAAAAGAACGAAGAAAATGATTTAAAATATTGGATAAAAGACGTAATAAGGTTAGAAAATAATAAATACGTATATTTAAAAGGAAATTATGAGATTATAGAAAATGTTCCGATGCAAGAAAAAGATAAAGAACCTAGACCGACAACAGAAACTTTAATTTTTGAGAAATTAGAAAAATATGAAGAAAGAGAAGAAAAAAGAGAAAAAATAGATAAGCAAATTATAAATATTACAAATAAGCAAGAAGACTCATTACAAATTATAAAAAAAGATTCTAGAACTGCACAATTATTACCAGGTGCAAAATTTACAATAAAAAGAATAAATGAAAACAATGGTAATATAACAAAAGAAGATGCAATAGATAAAGATGGAAAATTAATAGGAAATATAGAAAATATTAATGGTAAAGACCTAAGAGTTGTTACAACAAATGAAAAAGGAGAAATTAATGAATCACTTCCAGTAGGTAAATATGAAATTATAGAAGTTAAAGCTCCAGAAGGGTATTATTTAAAACCTACTGTAGAAGAAAACACATATGAAGTAGAAATTACAGAACAACAAGAGGAGAAGAAAGAATGGAAGGAAATTTGGAATAGAATTGTAGGAAGAGGAAGAAATATAGAATTAAGAAATATAGACTTATACGAAGAGTACAGTAATTTATCTGTTTTAGATGTAAACGAAAGTGGTGTAGTAGTATATTTAAATACAGAAAATATAAATATTCCACCAGAAGATACCATAGATAATAAAGAAATAAACCTTAATAATCCGGTAATTATTAAATATAATTTAGATAATAAAGTTGAATGGGTAAAAAATACAATAAAAATAGAAAATATAAAGAGAACTAATGATGGCTATATATTAAATGGATGGTGTAAAGAAGATACTGAAATTTCAGCAGAAGATACAACCAATAATAAGTCTTTTATATTGGAAGGTGGTGGTTCACCAACAATAAAACTAGATAAAAATTTTAATATTGTATCTTTTTGGGCTGGAGATAGTGCTATTATAGACAATTTTTATTTATTAAAAATATATAAAAGCAAAACACTTCCAGAAATTTGTAATGTTAAAGATGAAAAAATTCAATTGAATGAAGGAACATATGTAGTAAAATTAAATGATCAACTTAAAATAGAAAAAATAAGTGGAAATTTAGGAAATATTAAAAGCTATTATAGTGAAGAAGGTATATACAAATTAGAAGATAATAGAATATTATACAGAAGAACTCAAGAAAAAGATGAAAAGGTGACAGTAGGAAATAATAAAGAGTTTACTTTAATAAATGGAAAAGAATACTTAGTGGATTGTGATTTTAATGGAAAAATAAACAATATATTTATAGGAATGGATGAAATAGATGAAGTAACAGAAGATGTAGATGGTTATTTGCTAAAAGTAAATAATGAAACAAGTACTAAGATACCAGCTGAATATACTAATAATGGAAAAGAAATAACTATAAATGATTATATGTATATAAAATTAAATCAAAATTTAAAATTAGTAAATAAGACTATAGGAGTAGAAAAAAGATATAGCCAAGAGAAGATTGCTTTAATGAATGTTGAAGAAGATGGATATATATTAAAAATATTTTCAAATAATGCAATTACTATTCCTAAATCTAATACAACCAATAATATAGATATAAATTTAAATGATCTTACAGAAAATATAATAAAATTTGATAAAGATTTGAAGGTAATAGAAGTAATAAATGAATTACAATTTGATCCTAGAAGTTATTCTTTATCAGACTTTGAAGGAAAATATGATGATATATATGTGATAGATATTAATGTGGGAAAATATCCTATAACAATACAATCTAAATATACTGTAAGGAATGAAGAAATAAATTTATCTAATAACACATATAAGATTATATATAATTCAGACTTTAAAGTAATTGGAGCATGTACAGGAGAACTAGAATATAATTTAAAAGAAGGAATTGTTTTTAAAGAAGAAAATAATTACGAAAGAATAATACCAAGTACTGAAACTGAAAGTGGCAAAGAAATTAAATTAAAATCTGGAAAGTCTTATATACTATATAATAAAAATGATATGAAAGTTAAACAAGTTCTTACTGGTTATAAATTAGATTCAGATTATAGTATAGAAATTGATAATGCACTATATCTTGAAAATGAAGATGGAGAAGAGTTTGTAATAAAAGCTGAAGATACAGAAGATAATGAAACAATTACAATAGAAGCAAATAGTAATTATATAGTTTTTGTTAATATGGATACATTTAAAATCAAAAGTATAATGTATACTTCAGATTCAGTATATAATATAGAAAAAAATGATGATGGATATATTTTAGATGGAAGATTTTATGAAGATAAAATTATTTTAGGAAAATATACTGAATCAGGAAAAGATATAAAGTTACCGCAATGGGAAGAATGGTCAAACTACACTATAAAGTATAATGAACAAGGAAAAATTCAGTGTATAGTGAAAGGTGACTTTGTAAAGCTAGAAAAGAAAAATGAAACTTATAAGTTTTTATTAAAAGATAAGAGTAAAAATAGAGATGAAATCAATAATAATGATGCATATAAATTAATAATATTAGATAGTAATTGGAATACTATAAAAGAAATAAATGATTTCTTATTAGAAACTTCAGATGGTGGATATATATATAATAAAGAATATATAACTAATACTACAATAACAAAAGAAAATAATACAATAGGAGAAGATATTTTTGTAAATAAAGGAAGATACCTTGTAAAAGAAAATAAAGAAGGAAAAATAGAATGGTTAGTGAAAGAACAATACTTTATTAAAGAACTCACAGAAATAAACAATACGTATTTTGGAGGAACTTTAATATATACAACTTATAGTCAATTTAAAATTGAACTTAATAGAATTTCAGAAGAAACTATTAAAGAACAACTAACAAACAAAAAAGTAATAAACATAACAAATGAATCAGATGTAGGAAAAATAGTTACAAAATATGTAGACAAAGCAACAAACAAAGAAATAGCAGTAAGTGAAGAAATTACAGATAGGGTAGGAGCAGATTACGAGACGAAAGCAAAAGAAATAGAATACTATAAATTAGAAGGAACTCCAGAAAATGCAAAAGGAAAAGTAACAAATGGAACAACAGAAGTAATTTATTACTACAATAAGCAAGACTTTAATATAAAAGCAGACAAAACAATTTCAGAACTATATGTAAATGGAGAAAAGCAAGATGTAAAAAATAACAAAAATAATATTTTCCAAGTATCAATAAATAGAAAAGAAGTAACAAAAACAGATTTAAAAATAAGATATATAATAAGAATATCAAACACAGGAGAAATACCAGGAACAGCAGGAAAAGTTACAGATCAAATACCAGAAGGGTTAGAATTCTATCAAGAAGACAATCCAGATTATTGGAAATTAGAAAATGGTGTAGCAATAACAGATAAATTAGACAATAAAGTTATACTACCGGGACAATTTGAAGAATTAGAAATAATATTAAGATGTTCTAATTTAGAAGACAAATTAGGTGTAAAAACAAACCATGTAGTGGCAGAAAATATGAATAATGAACCTAATTTTGAAGATACAAACAAAGAAGATGACAAAGGAAAATGTGACTTAATAGTTTCAATAGGTTTAGGTGGAACAGACATAATAGCAATATTAGGAGTTTCTACAATTTCACTAATAGTAGTTGCGAAGGTAATTAATAAATTTAGAAAAAGAAGTAAATAGAGATATTTGTCGTAAATAATAATTTTTAAGAAATTTGATGTTCAATTACTTATCTTAAATAATAAAAAAGTAGACATGTACAAAATAAATACATGTCTACTTTTTTGTTGATTGATAATAAAAACTAAGATTTAGTTAAGATTTTAACCCTCGTTCCTTAATCCCGATTATCCCATTGGGATTATTCTTTGTTTGTTAATTCTTCTAATGCTAATAATTCTTCCCATCTGCTATCTACAATTTTTTGGAAGTCTTCTATCATCCACTCATTACCAGGTTTAAACATATGTCTAAAACGTTTTTGTGGTTTTAAGAATTCTTCTATAGGAAGTTTTTTGGCAGGTTTATATGTTATTTTATATTTTCCATCTACAACTTCGTATAATGGCCAATAACATGTATCGGCAGCTAATTTGTTAATTTGCATTAGGTCTTCTGTTGGATATCCCCATCCTCTTGGGCAAGGTGCTAATACATTTAAAAAGGTTGGACCTTCTGTGTATATTGCTTTTTCAGCTTTTTCATATAAATCTTTAAAGTTATTCATTGCAAGTGTTTGTGCAACATATGGTAAATGATGAGCAACCATTATTTTTGCTAAATCTTTTCTAGCTTGAGACTTACCAGGTACTACTGTTCCAGCAGGTGAAGTTGTTGTATCTGCATATTTTGGTGTTGCAGAAGAACGTTGAATACCTGTGTTCATGTATGCACCATTGTCATAACATACATATAACATGTCATGACCTCTTTCCATAGCACCAGAAAGTGATTGTAAACCTATGTCATAAGTTCCACCATCTCCACCAAAGGCGATAAATTTAGTATGCTTGTCATCTTCTATTTTACCTTGTCTTTTTAAAGATTTATATGCAGCTTCTACTCCAGATAAAGTACTCCCAGCATTTTCGAAAGCTGTATGAATAAAAGAATCTGTCCAAGATGTATATGGGTAAGTGAATGTAGAAACTTCCATACAACCAGTAGCACCAGAGATTACAGCATGGTCTTCAGGCTTTACAGCACGTAAAATCATTCTAGCAACGGGTGGAGCTCCACATCCTGCACACATTTTGTGACCTTCTGAAAAACGTGAAGGTTTTGTTGCAACTACTTCTTTTAAATTATATGCCATTATTATTCAGCTCCTTTCGTTCTTAATCCTAAATATCTATAGGGATTATCTATTTTTCCTGTTTTTACAATTTCTTCTAAGTCTGCATAAACTTTTTCTATATCATCACATTTTGTATCTCTTCCACCAATACCGTAAATATAACTTACAGTAGGAACATTAACATTATTTACATACATACCAGATGTAATATCTGTAAATAATGCACCACCAGCAGCATTTAAAGAATCTGCTTTATCTAATACTGCAACAGCTTTTAAATGAGAAAGAGCTTTGGCAATTTCTTCAGCAGGGAAAGGTCTAAATACACGAACTTTTAAAAGTCCTGCTTTAATTCCTTTATTACGTAAGTCATCTACTACAAATTTTGCAGTACCTGCTGTAGAATTCATACAAACTATAGCAATTTCTGCATCATCTAATTTATATTCTTCAAAAAGTCCATATTTTCTACCAGTTAATTTTTCAAATTCTTCAGCTACTTCTAAAATAACTTTTTTAGCATTTTTCATAGCTTCAGCTTGGGCAGCTTTATGTTCGAATAGATAACCTTGTAAATCTAAAGGCCCCATAGATATAGGTTCTTCATGATTTAATAAATAGTGGTCTGGTTTATATGTTCCAACAAAGTCTTTTACTTTGTCATCTTCTAATAAATCGATTGTTTCTATAGAATGTGATGTAATGAAACCATCTTGGCAAACCATTAAAGGTAATAATACATCTTTATGTTCTGCAATTCTGTGAGCCATTAATAAGTTATCATAAGCTTCTTGGTTGTTTTCAGAAAATAGCATTATCCAACCAGCATCTCTAACACCCATTGCGTCTGAATGATCATTATGAATGTTTAATGGCCCAGAAACAGCACGGTTTACAAGTGACATTACTATTGGTAAACGTAGAGATGAAGCTATATATATCATTTCCCACATAAATGATAAACCATTTGAAGATGTAGCAGTCATAGCTCTAGAACCAGCTGCTTCTGCTCCAACACATGCGCTCATTGCACTGTGTTCACTTTCTACTGCAACAAATTCTGTATCTACAGAACCATTGCTAACAAAAGTAGAAAAATATTGTGGTATTTCTGTTGATGGTGTAATAGGAAATGCAGCAACAACATCTGGATTTATTTGTTTCATGGCTGTAGCAGCAGCTTCATTACCACTTAAACGTTCTCTTATACTCATTATTCAATTCCCTCCTCTACCATTGAAATTGCTTTAAAAGGACAAACTTTTGCGCATACTCCACATCCTTTACAATAGTCGTAGTTAAAATCTGTTCTTTTCATATCTTCTCCAACTGGAATTGCATTTTCTGGGCAAACAGGGAAGCATAAACCACATTGTTTACATTTTTCACTGTCAAATATAGGTTTCATACTTCTCCAATCGCCAGTTTTTATCTCGCGAGAGTTTCCAGCTGTATATACTGTTCCTCCAATTGTCATATCTTCCATTGGAGTTGAATTGTTTATATTTGTTTTATCCATTGTCTAAACTCCTTTCTTCGTATTTTGTATACTAAAGTTATACTGCTATATAAATTTTTACTGTGATTTTAAGGACTGTACTTTAATACAATTTATTGTACTTTTATAACTTTTTGTAAAGCTATTTCTAAAGCTTTCATGTTTCCTTCTATAACTTCTGGCTTTTTAGCAAATTTGTGCTTAAATGAACCTTCCATATCTTTAAGAAAGTCTTCTTCTGGAATAATTCCTGTTACTTTAACAACAGCTGCAAGCATAGGTGTATTAGGAAAATATTTTCCTAAAGCTTCCACAGAAACTGTTCTTGCATCTATTGTATATATATGTCCTTTATATCCTTTTAATAATCTTTTTAAAGTTTCTCCATCTTTTGTAGTATTAATAATAATTGCACCAGATTCTTTTAATCCTGAAGTTACATCTACAGAATTTAATAAAGTATCGTCTACAACTACTACATAATCTGGGTTGTAAATATTACAATGTATTCTAATAGGCGCTGTACTAATTCTATTGTAGGCTGTTATTGGTGCACCCATTCTTTCAGCACCATATTCAGGAAATCCTTGTATGTATTTACCTGTATTAAATGCTGCATCAGCTAACAATAAAGAAGCTGTTTTTGCACCTTGACCACCTCTACCATGCCATCTAATTTCGATTAAATTATCCATTGGTATAAAATTACCTCCTTTTAGTAAATTTGTATATATATGTGTGTAAATATACACTTAAAGTATATTCTTAAAAGCGGTAAGTGTCAAGAAATTTTCTTAGAATAAATGGTCATATAAGAAAAGAAATTAAATAAAATATGATACTTAATTTAAATTTAAAGTATGTGCATTTTAAAGTATGTGTCAACCTAATATACCTAATTTAAAAATTAATTAACATAAATAGACATTAAAGAAAAATTATGATATAATAGAAAAGATGTAACTGTTGACGTAGTCTATCTATAAGGAGAAAAAAATGACTAAAGACTTAAAAAAATTAAACTACAAAGAGGCTTGGAAATATTTTTAGATACAGCAAATCAACCAGTAAAAGAAGCTACAGAGTATATTGTAACATTGCGACGGGCTCAGACCATTGATCTAAGAAAAGAGGAGCAAGCTAAAGAAAGAATATTAGAAGTAATTAAGCCAAGAACTTTAATATTCGTTGATGGTGCAAGTCTAAATGGTAAGACAACTTTTGCTAATAGACTAGCAAAACAAATTGAGGCAATAGTTGTAGATGTTGACTCGGTTTGTTTAGAATGGTTAAATTCTCAGCTACAAAGATGTAGAACTAGAAGGCAAACTATGCAGGTGCTCCTAAATGCGAGCAAGGCGTCAGACGAATACTTACTAAATACCATAGAAAGTTTAATTAGTAAGTATAGCAAAGAAGGTAAGCCGGTAATTTTGGTAGGAGGCTACTTGGAAGTTATTTACCGGTCTATAGTTGCCAGAACTCTGGGAAGTTATTTTAATAACATGGTAAGTTTATTTTGCTGTGAATTAGATTTTCATAAAGTAGAAAATTTTATGAAAAAAAGAGCAAATGAAACAGGAATCTTATCAACAAAAGAAGAAATTTTAGAACAGTACTTGTTATCTAAAAAACGTATAGATACAGAAGGAGGAAGACTTCTTGGTTTTGGAATGAATTATTCTTTTGTGATAGATAGTTCTGTTAGTAATTTGTTTGAATAAAAAATGGTGGGATACAAGGAGATAATCTTTGTATTCCATCTTTTTTGTAGACATAATTAAAAGGGTATGATATAATTCTTTAGCTAACGCAAACTAGAAAAAAGGTCTAAAAGGAGGAAACGCAATGATTATTAAAAGAACATTAAGACCAAAAGAATTAAATGAGTTTAACCGGCTTTTTGGAGATTTAAAACATTCTATAAAACCAGTTAAACCAGAAGAATTACAGGAGGAAATTATTCAAGATGATGAAATAGCTTCTAAAATTGCAATAATTTCTGAAAAAATATTTACTCAGGATGTTCCAAAGGAGGTTCAGTCAACACATACTCAAATTGTTTTAGCATTAAAAAATGAGATGAATAGTGTCCAAAAGCAAATAATTAATATGTATTGCAGATTACAAAAGAATGCTTACATTGTACTTTTTGGCGAAGATTTAGTAGGCAATGTAGATGAAGATACTGGATTAGATAGTATTATTTTAAATGAACTTTTGGATGAAAAGTTTATTACAGATATGAGAATTTGTAAAAATGAAATAGATCCAGGTCTGGGTATGGAGCTAGGAGTATTTGATTTAGAAACTGATGAAACTGCGGGGTATATAACAAAATATAGTAATTTTAAACGGATGAATCTACCAACAGAATTTATAAAGAAAGCTAAGGAACTGCACATTACGGAAGAAGAATTAAATAATATTAAGTTTTATTATTTAATATTATTGAATATTGCAGTACATCCATTTTTTGATAACACAGTTTTAATAATTGAATTTAATAGACCTCTTTATAGGTGTTTAAATAGAATTATTAAGAAAATGGACAGTGATTTTAGAGCTTTTTGGCAAGAAGCTGGTAGACAGATAAAGGAAATTTACTATAAAAAAGATACAAAAGTAGAAAAAATTTACAAAGAATTATTAGACGATGTAAATGTAAAACGTGGAAGAGAACTGCTAGAAGAAAACAATTTTTTTAATTTAGCAACAGGTATAATTCTCGAAAATGAATTACAGATAAGACGATTTCTAGCTTTGAAAAAAGAAGAAAAAAATATTGTAATAAATGAAGTTGTTAAATTAGAAAGAAATATTAATAATTTAATAGCAAGTGAATTTAAAGATTTTACACCGGAAATGTTATTCGAACCGAATGAATATGAAGAACAAATTAGAGAATTAACATTTACTATGTATGCTTTTAAATTTGCTAAAAAAGAACTCGAAAGAATATTTGCAGAAAAAGGCTTATCAAAGCAAGATTGGTATTTCTTTAAAAATATGGCAAATATTTTTGAAGAAAGAGATATGCTTGAAAAAAACTATGAACAATACAAAAATGCAGATACAAAAGATTTCTTAGCAATTAACAACTTAGCAGTTAATTATAACTTGAATTCGGTAGCAACACTAAATGTAAATTGTACAGAATTATGCAAGTATATATTAGCCTATAGTATGGCAATAAAAGAAAAGACAGAAGAGGAGAAGGCATTGGAGGAAGCATGTGATGAGTTTTTTGCTATAATAAAAATTAAAACCAGAGTAAATATTAAGAAAAAGATTATGTTAGAAGCGCAAAGAAAGCATGGCGTGAGCGAAGCAAGAATAAATCTGTTTACATTTTTTATTAACAAAATACTGTAATTTTTCATTCTAAAGGAATTGGCGAGGTATTACCTCGCCTTTTTCTGTTAGATTAATATAAGAAGAAAAAACGATAAATCTTTACGCAAATAAGGCTTCTAACATTGACTTTTTACAGGTTTTCATATATTATAGTAGTGTCAAATTTTATGTATAGATGAGATATAAAAGCACTAGCTTAAGGAGGAAGATTTATGGGAGAAGTAATAGTTATAACATCTGGTAAAGGTGGAGTAGGAAAAACTACTACAACAGCTAATTTAGGTTCAGCCCTAGCGTTAGAAGGTAAAAAAGTAGTATTAGTAGATACAGATATAGGACTTCGTAATTTAGACGTTGTAATGGGATTAGAAAATAGAATTGTATACGATATTGTAGATGTTGTAGAAGAAAAATGTAAATTAAGACAAGCTTTAATAAAAGACAAACGTTTCCAAGAACTATTCCTATTACCAGCTGCCCAAACAAGAGATAAAAGTGCAATAACAGAAGAACAAATGAGAAAATTAACAGATCAACTAAAAGAAGAATTTGACTACATTTTAATAGACTGCCCAGCAGGGATAGAGCAAGGTTTTAAAAATGCAATTATAGGTGCAGATAAAGCTATAGTTGTTACAATGCCAGAAATTTCAGCAATAAGAGATGCAGACAGAATAATAGGTTTATTAGAATCATCAGAAATAAAAAGCCCACAATTAATTATTAATAAATTAAGACCAGAAATGGCAAGAAAAGGTAAAATGATGGATGTTGATGATATAGTAGATTTATTATCAATAGAACTTTTAGGAGTAGTACCAGATGATGAATATGTAATTACACAAGCAAATAAAGGGGAGCCTGTTATATCTAACAGAAAAGCACCTTCTGGTAAAGCATATATGGAAACTGCTAAACGTCTTTTAGGAGAAGATATAGAAGTAACTATACCAGGAAGAGAAAAGGGATTTTTCGCAGCTTTAAAGAGATTATTTAAAAGGAAATAAATAACAGTGGAGGTAGAATATGTTTGAAAACGTAGTAGGTTTCTTTAAGAAGTTATTAAAAAAAGAAGACGAAGAAGATAATAATAAAGATGTGGCGAAAGAAAGATTACATCTAGTTTTAATGCAAGATAGAGCAAATGTATCTGCAGATTTTTTAGAAATGATGAAACAAGAAATTATAGATGTAATTAAAAAATATATAGATGTAGATGAAAGAGAAATAGATGTTCATTTAACAAATAAAACTAATGAAGATGGCACAGCAGCAGCGCCAGCATTATATGCTAATATTCCAATAGTTAGCATTAAACATACAGGCGAAATGGATGAAGAAATAAAAGAAAAGGTTCAAGAAGAAATAGCTGAAAAAAATAATAAAGATAAAAAAGATGTTAAGAATGAAAAAGAGGAAGAGCCAAAACCAAAAACAGAAGAACAAGACAATAAAGAAAAAGTAGATTCAGAAAAAGAAGAATTACAAGAAACAAAACAAGACATAAAAAAAGAAAACAGTGAAGAAAAGAAAGCAGATAATAAAAACAACGAAGATGCAGAAATAGAAGAAAATAAAAATGAAGAAGAAAAAGCTAACAATGCAAAAAAACAAGAAGAGCTAAAAAAAGATAATGATATACAGGAAAATACACAAATAAAACAAGAACCTGTAATACATAATAATAGTAAAAGAAGAAATAAAAAAAGAAAAGGTAGAAGATAAGAGGATGTTTAACAAATAAAGATAAAATAACTATAAAATTAAATACGAAAAGGATGAAAGATGAGAAAGAAAATATTAAAAAACATTGACTGGGGAATTTTTATATGTTGCATTCTACTTTCAATTATAGGAATGGTAGCACTGTTTTCTGCCACATATGATTCTGAAGATACAAGTTTGCAAAGGCAGTTAATATGGTTTGTTATTTGTATACCAATAGTATTCATAATTATATTTATAGATTATGAATCAATTGCAAAAATATCGCCTATTCTGTATGGTGCAGTGCTCTTACTGCTAATAGCAGTATTATTTACAGATTCGGTAAATGGAGCAAGAAGCTGGTTTAATTTTGGATTCCTTTCAATTCAACCAGCAGAATTTGCGAAAATAGCAGTGGTTTTAACTTTAGCGCTTGTCTTGTGTAAAATACAAGAAAAAGACAAAAATGATATAAACAAACCAACCAAATTATTAATGGCTTTAGCAGTAGTAGCAGTTCCAGTACTTTTAATAATAAAACAACCGGATTATGGTACAGCTGCAGCATTTTTAGTTGCAACAGTAATGATGATATTTACAGCAGGTATTAATAAAAAATATATAATAGGAACAATATTGTTAATAGTTATAGCGGTTCCTTTACTATACTTTTTTATATTACCAAGTCATGCAAAACAAAGAATAGAGGTATTTTTAAATCCAGAATCTGACCCACGTGGTTCAGGATATAATTTAACACAATCTAAATTAGCTATAGGTGCTGGACAATTAACAGGAATGGGATTATTAAAAGGTAACCAAACTCAACTTGGCTTTTTATATCCTAAAACAACAGACTTTATATTTTCTGTAATTGGTGAAGAAATGGGATTTATAGGTGCAGGAGCTGTTATAATAATTTATGTAATACTCATAACTAAAGCAATATATGTATCCAAAACAGCAAAAGATGACTTGGGATCGTATATTGCAATAGGAATAGCAGGAATATTTTTATTTCATATGTTAGAAAACATTGGAATGACAATGGGATTATTACCAATAACAGGTGTACCACTACCTTTTGTAAGCTATGGGGGAAGCTCTTTGCTAACTAATTTTATTTTAATAGCAATACTTTTAAATATAAGTGGAAGAAGGCAAAAGGCAATATTTATAGAATAAAATTTTAAATTAATAAAATAATTATAGTCCACTAAAGTATAAAAAATTTTAGTGGATATTTTTTTATAGGAATTTTTTGCAAATTAAAGGAGAAAGAAAGTGTATTTAAAAAGAATTAAAATTGGAAATTTGGAATTAAAAAACAATATATTTTTAGCACCAATGGCAGGAATTACAGACAAGCCATTTAGAATTTTGTGTAAAGAAATGGGAGTAGGTCTTGCAACGACAGAAATGGTAAGTGCTAAAGCAATTTTTTACAAGGATAATAAGACAAAGAAATTATACAATACAGAAGGAGAAGAGGGGCCAATTAGTATTCAACTATTTGGTAGTGACATAGAAGCAATTAAATATGCTACACAAGAAGTAGATAAAATAGCAGATATTATAGACTTTAATATGGGGTGCCCTGCTCCAAAAATTGTAAAAAATGGTGATGGAAGTAATTTATTATTACATTTAGATTTATTAGAAAAGATTGTTATGGCAATAAGAGAAAATACAGAAAAACCTATTACATTTAAAATAAGAAAAGGTTGGGACGAAAATAATATTGTTGCAGAAGAAACAGCGAAAATAATAGAAAGAGCTGGTGGAGATGCAATCGTAATACATGGAAGAACAAGAAAAGAATTTTATTCTGGTAAAGCAGATTGGGATATTATAAAAAAAGTAAAAGAAAGTGTAAAAATTCCGGTTATAGGAAATGGTGATATAGTAGACGAAGAGACAGCATTAAGAATGTTTAAAGAGACAAATGTAGATGGAATAATGATAGGAAGAGCTGCATTTGGAAACCCATGGATTTTTAGAGAAATAATATATTTTTTAGAGAACGGAGAAAAGTTAGAGAAGCCAACTTTAGAAGAAAGATATAATACTATGGTAAGACATATAAATATGGAGATAGAAGAACGAGGAGAAGAAGTTGCAATAAAGGAAATGAGAAAGCAATTAAGTTGGTATATAAAAAATTTAAAAGATGCAAGCAATATGAGAGATAGGATAAATAAAATAATTTCTAAAGAGGAATTGCTAGAAGAAATAAAAGAATATTTTGAATATATAAAAAATAACTGAATAAAATTTAAAAAGGAATAGTTTAATACTATTCTTTTTTTGTAGTCAAAATTATCTTTGGTAGTATCAATTTGTATAGTAGATAATTGGCGTGTATTAATATTTAAGAGAATTTTTTATTAGGAGGATTAAATGAAAAAAAGTAAATTAATATTAGTTATTATTTGTATATTAATCATTATAAGTATATTTATTTTTGCATTAAATAATAATAAAAAAGTTGAAAGTGGGAATAATGATAATAATCAAATTTTAAATATGAACTCGTATAAAGCTCAGATAGAGTTAACTGTTATAAGCAATAAAAATACTAATAAATATAAAATTATACAAGAATATAAAAAAGATGAATATTGTATTCAAGAAATAATGGAACCAGAGAATATTAGAGGTGTAAAAATAGAATATAGTAATAATACTTTAACATTAAAGAACACTAGTTTAAATCTTACAAATGTATATGAAAACTATAAGTATATTGCAGAGAATAATTTATTTTTAGATAAATTTATAGAAGATTTTAAAAACAGTGAAAATTCAAGTAAAGAAGAATCAGAAAATGACATTATTTTAAGTACAGATTGTAAAACAAAAGAAAACAAATATCAAGTAAAAAAGAAATTAATTATAGATAAAAAAACAAATAAACCAGTAAAATTAGAAGTACAAGACATTAACCAAAATATAACTGCTTACATATTATATAATGAGATAAGTTATAAGTAGTAAAAAGCTATTTTCTTTATCTCGAGCTAGTATTTAAAACAAGATATATACTAATAATGGGAGTGAAGAAAATGAATATAAGAAGAGGCGACATGTTTTATGCAGACTTAAGTCCTGTTGTTGGCTCAGAACAAGGAGGAATTAGACCAGTTTTAATAATTCAAAATGATTTGGGAAATAAGTATAGTCCAACCGTAATTGCAGCAGCAATTACATCTCAAAAAACTAAAAATAAGTTGCCTACACATATAGAAATAAATTCGAAAGATTTTGGTTTAAAATCAGATTCTATAGTACTTGCAGAACAAATTAGAACAATAGACAAAAGCAGATTAAAAGAGAGGATAGGACATATAGATAATGATGAAATTATAGGCAAAATAAATAATGCACTAGGAGTTAGCTTTGGATTAGGTGAATAAATTTGCTAATAAACATTTGTTATAAAACTTTGCAATTTATTTTTATAACAATTTTAAGTATTAAAAAGCGTGTCTTAAATTTTCTTAAGCATTATATTTGTTAGAAAATCTGAGGCACGCTATAATTTGTTATGATATAAATTATTTAACTCGGATTGTATTAAAAAGCAACCAGAGATTTTAAGGTCCTTCCCCGAATCCCGATTACACTTGTAATTTTTTTATTATTTTTATTTCTTCATATAATTTTTCTACTATTTCTTTTCTTGTTAAATAGGCTGTTTGGTATTCATGATAAATTTTGTGTATATTACTAAAATTTTCGCCTTCTTCAAAAAGTATTTCCATTCCTTCTTTGTAATAGTTCTTTTTCTTTTCTGTGTGGGCTTTTTCCATTTTTTCTTCGTATTCTAAAATTTGTTCTATTCTTTTTATTTGATTTTTTAAATAGTCTACATATCCAGAAACACAGCTAATTTCATAATAAGTGTCATCTATTACTACTTTAAATAAGGCTTTAACTACTTTTTTGTTAAGCTTGCCAAGTTTTACTCCTTGTGCAGCGTTATCTAATGCTGCAACTTTAATATTTGGAACAGTATCTTTTATTAAATCTTTTAAAGTGTCAGATATATGAATATGTGTTTTATATTGTCTTTTTGTAACTAATGCATCATAATCGTCTGCAACTTTTATAATTTGATCTTCATATGGTATTAAATCACCTTCTAAACCTTCTGGATAACCTGTACCGTCTAATGTTTCGTGATGATATTTAGGACCTAGTGCGTAGGGTCTTAAACGAATATCATCTATACACATTTTGTAACCAATAAGTGTATGTGTTTTCATAATATCAAATTCTTCATTAGTCAATTTATCTGGTTTATTTAAAATTTTTGCAGGAATAAACATTTTGCCAATATCATGAAGATATGCACATATTGTACAATAAGAAGTGAAATTTTTATCGCAATGTAAATATTCACATAATCTACAGGTAATACTGGCAACATTTTCACTATGAATTCTAGTAAAAGGGTCTAAACTATCTAACATAGTTAATTGATATCTCATTGTAACATCTAAATTATACGATTTTAAAGTTGTTTTATCGTAAAAATCAAATTTATTATCTAACATTTAAAACTCCTCTTTTGTAAAATTATATTTTTAACTTTTTAATCTCTTTTAATTCATCATTTAATTTATCTATAATTTTTTCCTTTTCAGATAAAGCATTTTCATAATCTGCTAAAATACTTACACAATTATCTACAGTTTCACCGGCAATAAATAATAGTTTCATTCCTTCTAAATAATAATTTTTTTGCTTTTCAGAAGAAGCTGAAATCATTTTATCATGATATTTTTTTATTTGCTTTAATCTCTTTATATTTTCTTTTAAATAGTCTACGTAGTTAAAAGCAGAAGATATTTCGTAAATAGTATCATCTATTACAACTTTTTTTAGGGCTTTTGTAGCAGGCAAATTATTTTTACCATTATGTGCATTTTCTATTAATATTTTTAGAGTATCAACAATTCCAATATGTGATTTATATTGTCTTTTGCTAACAATAGCATCAAATTCGTCTGCAACTCTAATAATTTGTGCTTCTATTGGAATCTTGTCACCAGCTAGTCCTTCTGGGTAACCTTTACCATTTAGAGCTTCGTGATGATATTTAGCACCAGCTGAATATGGTCTTAAATTAAGGTCATTCATACACATTTTATAACCAATAGTTGTATGTGTTTTCATAATTTCGTATTCTTCGTCTGTAAGTTTTGCAGGTTTTTGCAAAATAGAAGGTGGAATAAACATTTTTCCAATATCATGTAAATATGCACAAGTAGTGCAATATATAGTAAAATCTTTATTTAAATGCAAATAGTCACATATTCTACAAGTTATATTTGCAACACTTTCAGAATGTTTACGTGTAAAATTATCTAGTGAATCTAACATTTTTAATTGATATCTAGCTGTAGAATCTAAGTCGTAAGATTTTAAGACAGTTTTGTCGTAAAAGTCAAATTTTTCTTTAATCATTTTGTTACTCCTTTGTATATTATTATTACATATAAGTAATTAATTAATCCGAAATCTCTACAAAAATATAATATCATTAAATGAAATAAAGTTCAATATATTGTTGATTTATATCGATTTTTAATATATTATAAGTAAGTACAAAAAGATAAAAAGGTGATAAAAATGTATTTAAAAAGATTAGAATTACAAGGATTTAAATCCTTTGCAGATAAAACAATTTTAGAATTTATGCCAGGAATTACCACAGTTATAGGTCCAAATGGTTCTGGAAAAAGCAATATTTCGGACGCAATTCGTTGGGTATTAGGAGAACAAAGTATAAAATCTTTAAGAGGTGCAAAATCTGAAGATATAATTTTTGCTGGAACACAAAACAGGAAATCTTTAGGTTTTGCAGAAGCGTCTTTGGTTTTTGACAATAATGATGGTAAATTACCAATAGAATATGCAGAAGTTACAGTTACAAGAAGAATATATAGAACTGGCGAAACGGGATATTTTATAAATAAAACACCATGTAGACTAAAAGATATTTTAGAATTATTTATGGACACAGGAATAGGTAAAGATGGTTATTCTATTATAGGACAAGGAAAAATAGATGAAATATTAAGCAATAAGTCAGAAGACAGAAGACATATTTTTGAAGAGGCAGCAGGAATTGTAAAATATCGTTCAAGAAAAGAAGATTCAGAAAAGAAATTAGAAAGAGCAAAATTAAATTTATTAAGAATAAATGATATATTAGCAGAAATAGAAAACAACATAGAGCCATTAAAAATTCAATCTGAAAAGGCAAAGAAATTTTTAAGTTTAAGAGAAGAACTAAAAGGAATAGAAGTAGGTCTGTTTTTATATAATATAGATTTGTATAAAGAAAGATTAGAAAAAATAACTGCAGACGAAGAAATTATGAATGCAACATATGAAAGTGAAGAAAACAGTCAAAAGCTAAAAAACGAAGAAAAAAACAATTTAAAATTGGAAATAAATAATTTAATAGAAGAAATAGAGAAAATGCAAAATATTGGTTTCGAAAGCACAAACCAAATAGAGAAAATAAATTCTAATATAAATGTTTCAGAAGAAAGAATTAATAATATAAAAGAAAATAATATAAGATATGAAACAGAAATAAATGAACTAAATGAAAAAATAAATGAACTAAAAGAAGAAGAAAAACAAAAGATAGCTAAAAAAGAAAATTTATATAATAACAAAGAAAAGTTCGAAAAAGAATTAAAAGAAAAAGAAGAAGAGTTAAGTAAATTAACAACAAAACTATCTAGTAAACAGTTAGAGATAGAAAACAAAAAGAGAATAATAGAAGAAAATACAGACAATAAATACGAAATGCAAAATGAAATAAATACACAAGATGTAAAAGTGGATTCTATAATAAAAAATGTTAAGTCAAAAACAGAAGAATTAGATCTTACAATTTCGGAATTAGACCAATCTAGATTAAAGAAAAGTGAAATAGAGCAAAACTTTTTAGATATCGAAAACAAAAGAAATGAAATAAAAAATGATTTAAGTGAAATAGAAAATAAGAAGATAGAAGCAGATAATAAAATAAAAACATACGAATTACAAATAAATCAATTAGGGCAAGAGATTAGAATAAAAGAATCTAGATTAAAGTTTTTAGAAGAAACAGAAAAGGAAAAAGAAGGATATACAAAAAGTGTTAAATCTTTGCTTAAATCTGCAGAAGTAAACGAAGAATTAAAAAAAGGATTACATGATGTAGTAGCAAATTTAATAAATGTTAAAAAAGAATATGAAATTGCAATCGAAATGGCATTAGGTGCAAGTCTTCAAAATGTAGTTACAGAAACAGAACAAGATGCCAAAAGATTAATAGAATACTTAAGAAATAATAATTTAGGAAGAGTAACATTTTTACCTATTTCTGCAGTTAATGGTAAAAAATTAGAAAAGGCACATTTAAATATTAAAGGTGTAATAGGAATTGCCTCAGACTTAGTTGAATACAACAATAAATATGACGGAATATTTAAAAATTTATTAGGTAGAACAGTAATAGTAGAAGATATGGAAGCAGGAGTTGCTGTAGCTAAGAAAAACAGTTATTCATTTAGAATTGTAACTTTAAAAGGAGATATAATTAATTCTTCTGGAGCTATGACAGGTGGTTCTGTACAAGCTAAAACGGTAAATATATTAGGAAGAAGTAGAGAAATAGAAGCTCTAAAGGAAGAATTAAAGAGTTTAAATATAAAAATAAAGAATAAAGAAGAGGAAAAAGAAAAATACATAGAAAGTATAGAAGACTTATTAGAAACAATAGAAAGCCTAGAAACTAATCTACAAGAAATAGATATAGAATATGCTACACAAAAACAAAAAGTAGAGCTAATAGTAGAAAATGTAGATAAATTAGTTAGCAGAATGGATAAAACAAAACAAGAAATAGAAAACTTAAATAAACAAAAAACAGAAATTATAGAACATAAGAAACAATTAATAGAAAACTTAGAAAATTTAGAAGAAGAAATTCAAAAACTAAATTTAGAAGTAGAAGAATTTGTTAAAGTAAATAAAGATGACCAAACTTACATAGACAATTTAAACATGGATATAACAAACTTAAAAATATCTGTATCATCATTTGAAGAGAGTGAAATGTCAATAGATGAAATTACAGAAAGAATAAAAATAGATATAAAAAATAATACCTTAAGTTTAGAGGCTAAGAAAGAACAAATAGAAAAAAATAAACAAGAAGAGGAAAGCTTAAAAGCTAAGATAGAAGAATTACAAAATGATATTGTTAAAATAAAAGAAAATGTAAAAAATAGTGGATCTAAAATAGAAGAATTAAAAGATAGCAAAAACGAAAAAAATAAATATTTAGAGAAAATAGAAAAAGAGATAGAAGAGCAATTTACAAGATTGCAAGATATAAAAGAGCAATTAGTAAAAATTGATATAAAGAAAAATAAAACATCACAAGATTTAGAAGATGTAGTAAACAAATTGTGGGAAGAATACGAATTAACTCCTAATAATGCAGAAGGATTTGCAAAAACAAAAGATCAAGCTAAAACACAAAAAGAAGTTAATTATTTAAGAACACAAATTAGAGATTTGGGAAGTATAAATATAGATTCTATTAAAGAATACCAAACCTTAAAAGAAAGATATGACTTTATGTGTGAGCAAAGACTAGACCTAGAAAATTCTATGTCCAAATTAAGAAATGTAATTTCTGAAATGATAAATATAATGAAAACACAATTTAAAGATAAATTTAAACTTATAAACAAAAACTTTAATGAAGTATTTACAGAATTATTTGGTGGAGGAAAAGCAGAACTAATATTAGAAAATGAAGAAGATGTTTTAAATTGTGGAATAGACATAAGAGTACAACCACCAGGCAAGAAACTACAAAATATGACATTACTATCTGGAGGAGAAAAAGCATTTACAGCAATTGCAATATTATTTGCAATATTAAAAATAAACCCAGCACCATTTTGTGTATTAGACGAAATAGAGGCAGCATTAGACGATGTTAATGTTAATAGATATGCAGAATATTTAAAGAAATTTGCACAATATACACAATTCTTAGTAATAACACATAGAAAGGGAACAATGGAAGCAGCAGACACAGTATATGGAATAACAATGGAAGAAAACGGAATAAGTAAGTTACTTTCTATGAAACTTAAATAACCCAAAATTGGGGTTTTGGGACGGTCTTAAAAAACCCGGTTAATTAAATAAATAAAATCTCGATGCAACAATATCAAGCATCGAGATTTTTTTAATATTTGAGAAATCTATTTAAAAAATTCTTAAAATCCCAATTATAATTAATAAAATTCCAGACAAGATATTCCACTTTTTTATAGAAGTATTATATAAAACTATTTTCTTTCCAAGAATAATCCCAACATTTAAAAATAAAAATTGAAAAAGAGGAACTAATATAGGAAACAGCAAACTATATATTCCAAAAGAAGAACTTGTAATCCCAACACAAATAGAATCTAAAGAAAGGGCAAAAGCCAAATAAATAGATTCATTTTTTTCTATAATTTTAGAGTTATTTAAATCAGAAGAAATTGGATTTCTAATAATTTGTATAGTAATACCTAACGGTTTTAAAAATATTTTGTGACTTTTGTATTCTTTTTTTTCATTAGTATTCATTGATTCATATATAATTAAAAATCCCATTAAACATAGGAGAATTACGCTAATAATTTTTATTATATTAGTAGGAAAAAGAGAAGCTAGAAAATATCCAAACGAAACAGAAATACATACAAAAGCAAAAGATACAATAAACAATATAAATTTTGCAGGAGTAGATATAGATGTTTTCCTAAGACCATATGTAATTCCAATTCCTAAAGCATCTATACTAACAGATAAAGCTAGAAGAATAATAGTAAATAGCATCATATCACCTCTATACATAATATGTAAACATTAAAAATAGGTGAAAGGTTGTAATAAAAAAATAAATACAAGCATATAAATTAATAAACTATACAAAGGAGAGATTTATATGTGGCATACAAAAAATATTAAAGAAACCGCAAAAGAACTTAGGACAAATATAAAGACAGGTCTAAGTGAAGAAGATGTAAAAATAAGACAAGAGGAATTTGGTAAAAACAAAATAGAAGAAGGTAAAAAAGTAAGTTTATTAGTAAAATTTTTAGCTCAATTTAAAGATTTTATGATAATAATTTTAATATTAGCAGCAGGAATTTCTGCACTGGTAAGTTATTTTGAAGGAACAGGAGATTACTTTGATTCTGTAATAATTATTGCTATAGTTATTTTTAATGGAATTATTGGATTAATACAAGAAAATAGAGCAGAAAAATCTATAGAAGCTTTAAAGAAAATGTCTGCTCCAATTGCTAAAGTTAGAAGAAATGGAAAAGTTTTTACTGTAAATGGAGAAGATATAGTTCCAGGAGATATTGTTATTTTAGAAACAGGTTGCTATGTTCCAGCAGATATTAGGCTAATAAATACATATAATTTAAAAATAGAAGAGGCTAGCTTAACAGGTGAAACAGAAGCAGTAGAAAAGGATGAAAATATATTATTCGAAAACGAAAAAGTTGCACTAGGTGATAGAATTAATATGGCTTTTGCGAGCACTGCTGTGGTAAATGGACATGCAGAAGGAATAGTAACCAATATAGGAATGGGGACAGAAGTAGGAAAAATTGCAAATATGATAATAAAAAATGAAGCACCTACAACACCAATACAAAAAAAGTTAGAAGAAGTTGGAAAAGTGCTAGGAATTGCATGTATTGCAATTTGTGCATTAATCTTTTTAATAGGAATTATAAAGAAAATATCTGCAGTAGAAATGTTTATGACATCAGTTGGATTAGCTGTTGCAGCAATACCAGAGGGACTTCCAGCAATTGTAACTATAATTCTTTCTATAGCGGTAACAAAAATGGCAAAAAGAAATGCGATAATAAGAAAATTGCCTGCAGTAGAAACACTAGGAAGTAGTAAAGTAATTTGCTCAGATAAGACAGGTACACTTACAGAAAATAATATGAAAGTTGTGGAAATTATAGGAGATAAGTCAAAAGTGTTAGAATATGGAGCATTATGTTGTAATTGCGAGGTAGTAGAAGGAAAAGTAGCAGGTGAACCAACAGAAGTTGCAATTGTAAAAGAGGCAATTAAGGAAAATAAAAATAAAGTATTGCCTCGAATATACGAAATACCATTTGATTCCAATAGAAAATTAATGACAGTAGTAAATGAGCTAGAAAATGGAAAATATAGAATTATAACAAAAGGTGCACCAGAAATATTATTAAATATATGTGAAAATTATGAGGAAAACAATAATATAAATAAAATAAGTGACAGATTTTTAAGTAATATAAAAAGTAAAAATGAAAAAATGGCTCAAAATGCTTTAAGAGTATTAGGAGTAGCATATTTAGATGTAGATATAATGCCAAAAGAAATAACATCAGATTTTATAGAAAGAGGCTTAACCTTTATAGGTTTAATTGGAATGATAGATCCACCAAGAAAAGGTGTAAAAGAAGCGGTGTTAGCGTGTAGAAGAGCAGGAATAAAAACAGTAATGATTACAGGAGACCATATAACTACAGCAAAAGCAATTGCAAAGGATTTAGAAATATTAAAAGGCAGAGAACTTGCAATAACAGGAGAAGAATTAGACAAAATTCCAGATAGTAAATTGGAAAAAGAGATAATGAGTTATTCAGTTTTTGCAAGGGTTACGCCAGAACATAAAGTTAGAATTGTTAAGGCCTTTCAACAAACGGGAGCTGTAGTTGCAATGACAGGTGATGGAGTTAATGATGCACCAGCACTAAAAAAATCTAACATAGGAATTGCAATGGGGCTAAAGGGTACAGATGTTGCAAAAAATGCAGCAGATATGATTTTGAATGATGACAATTTTGTTACCATTGTTAGTGCAGTAAAGCAAGGAAGAAATATATTTGATAACATAAAAAAGGCAATTCATTTTTTAATTGCCACAAATATAGGAGAAATAGTTACAATTTTTGTTGGATTATTATTAGGTGTAAAGTCACCATTACTTGCAATACAACTATTATGGGTAAATTTGGTTACAGATTCATTGCCAGCAATAGCATTAGGATTAGAACCACCAGAAAAAGATATAATGAATAGACCACCAAGAGATGCTAAAAAGAGCATATTTGCAGATGGATTAATGGGCAAAATAGTATCGGAAGGTTTTATGATTGGAATGTTTACAATATTAGCCTTTTTTATAGGAAACAAATATTATGGAATAGAAGTTGCAAGAACAATGGCTTTTATAAGCCTAGGAATGTTAGAGTTAATACATAGTTTTAATGTAAAAAGTGAAGAATCAATATTTAAAGTTGGAATATTAGAAAATAAATATTTAATAGGAGCGTTTTTATTAGGAACAGTATTGCAATTAGGAATAGTATTTATACCAACTTTAGCAGAGTTATTTAAATTAACAGAATTAAATTCTATTCAATGGTTAATAACTTTAGGAATTTCTGTAGCACCAATTGTTATAATAGAAATTCAGAAAAAATTTAATGAGCTTAAATTTGGAAAGGTGGTATATGACTATAAATTAAAACAAGAAATATAATTTAGTAAATACACAAAAAATAAGCGTGCTATAGAAAATTTGTATTATAAATCTATAGTACGCTTTTATTTAGAATAATTTTTTTAGTTTAAAATTAATTTATTAAAAATTATTGGTTTGTTCCGTCATTGTCAGTAGATAATATTAATTTTACAATTGTACCTTCTTCAACAGCAGTATCTACCATTATACTTTGGCTTACAACTGTGCCAGAACCTTCGGAAGTAATATTTATATTATTAGCTTTAGCCATGTTCTCTGCTTGTGAAAGTGATTTACCTTTAAAATCTGGTACTTTTACCGAAACTCTTGTATCATTTTCTGCTGAATATAAAACTATAATAGATTTTTTAGGAATGCTAGAACCAGGCTTTGGATTTTGGTCTGTTATTAATGTTGTATTTTTATCACCACTAATATTAATTTTTGTATTAAAACCAGCCTGTTTTAATATTTTTTCTGCTTCTGTAACAGTTTTATTTCTAATATCTGGAACAGTTACATAACTTGTATTTTCTTCTACAGGAGATGTAGGAGTTTGTATGTTGCTAGAATTTATACCTAAGATAGGTAAAATTTCAGTTAACATTTGAGAGATTACAGGTCCACAAACTTGACCTCCTTGGTGACTACCTTGTCCATTAGGATTTGGGTTATGTATAGCCATTAGTAAACAAATTTCTGGCTTTTCGGTAGGAGCAATTGCAACATATGAAGCAATATAACCTTCATCTTCACGCCCAGCTTGTGGCTCAGATGTACCAGTTTTACCACCTATAGAATAACCTTCAACTTTAGCAAGTCTTCCAGAACCATCGTCTACTACTGATTTCATTAAATCTCTCATTCTTTCAGAAGTAGATTTAGAAATAACTTGTCTTACTTGAACAGGTTCTATATCTGTAGTAGTGCCAGTTTCTGGGTTTATAATTTGTTTTACAATTCTTGGTTTCATTAAAACTCCATCATTAGCTATTGCTGAAATAGCAGATACTAATTGGATAGGTGTAATGGTAAATCTTTGCCCAAAAGACATGGTTGCAAGTTCTACATCGTTAACATCTTCTAGTTCCCAATATGTACTACTAGCTTCTTGAGGCAAATCTATATTAGTTTTATTAAAAAAGCCAAATGCTTCGTAATATTTATATAATGTAGGAGCACCTATTCTTTGACCCAACTGCATAAGTGAAGGGTTACAAGAAACTTGAAGAGCTTGCCTTAATGTTTTAGTGCCTTTATGACCTTGTGTCCAACAGCTAATTTTTCTATCTGCAACAACATAAACACCATCACAGTAAAAATCACCAGCAACATCTTCAGATGTAATATTTTCTTCTAAAGCAACAGCAGCAGTTATTAACTTATATGGTGAACCAGGTTCATAAGGTGAAGAAATTACATCATTTTTCCACATACTGTATAATTCGTTAGACTGTGTAGCAGAGTCTAATTTGTCCCATGTACTTTTTAATTCATCTGTATTTGGTTCGAATGGAGTATTTAAATTATAATCTGGATAACACGCCATTCCCAAAACGTCTCCAGTACTAGGTGCTAATGCAACAACTGTACCACTGTCAGCATGGTTTTCTTCGACAGCCTGTTTTAAATATTTTTCTAAAATAGTTTGAATATTAAAATCTAATGTTAAGACAATATCACTACCATTTTCCGCAGGAATATAAGTTTGGTTACTATCTGGAATTTCTTCCCTAATTGCATCTGTTGATGTTGTTAGTTTACCCGGAGTACCTTGCAAAACTTTATTCCAACTATCTTCTATTCCTTGAATACCTGTATTATCTGTACCACAAAAGCCTATTAAGTTAGAAGCTAAATTGTTGTAAGGATAAACTCTTTTAGTATCTTCGTCTATATTTATACCAGTACTTATTTTTTCTTCTTCCATCCAAGATTTTAATTCATCAATTTTAGTTTTATCAACTTTTTTTGCTATAGTTTGAACATTAGAAGTACTATTAACTTTTTCTAAAGTTTCATCATAATTTAATTCAAAAATATCTGAAAAAGCTTTTGCAACTTTTTCTTTCTTAGCTTTAGTTTCTTCTGGAGTATTTGCAACTATTTTTTTAGGATTAATTGTTACAGTATCTGTGGGTGTACTAATTGCTAAGGTTTTTCCAGTAGAATCGTAAATAGTTCCCCTGCTAGTACTTATAATTTGATCTGTAGTTTGCTGATTATATGCTTTTTCCTTTAATGCAGAACCTTGAACAAATTGAAGCCAAATAAGCCTAATTAGTAGTAACAAAAATATTATAAGCAAAGAGGCAAGTACAATTCTAAACTTCTTTACAGCTAATAAATTAGTAGAAAACTCATTATTAGCAGATTTATATAATTTATTATTTTTCTTTTTCATAAAATCACCTAAATTTTAATAGGGATTAAGGGACCACCTTCGTTGGGGACGGTACTTAAAATCCCGTTAATATAAAATACTTAATATATTTTATATTAAGTATTTTGTAAAATCAATAAGAATATATATTTTTAAACAAAGGATTTGACATAATTCTAGCAGACTTGCTATAATATAAAGGAAATTCTTAGAAAATGGAGATAAAATATGAATTTATATAATGAAACAAAATTTTTAATGGAAAAATATAATATAAAAGCAAATAAAAATTTAGGACAAAATTTTTTAGTAGATGAAAATGTTATAGAAACAGCAATAGAAAAATCTAATATAGAAAAAGATGATTTAGTAATAGAAATAGGTCCAGGGCTTGGAACGCTTACAAAATATTTGTTAGAAAAGGCAGGAAGAGTGATTTGTGTAGAATTAGACGAAAGAATGATAAAAATATTAGAAGAAAGATTCTTTTTATATGATAATTTTGAAGTTATAAATAATGATATACTAAAGGTTGATTTAGATGAAATAATAAATAAGGCAAAAAAAGAATACAATTTAAAAAGTGCTAAAATAGTAGCTAATTTACCATATTATATAACAACACCAATAATAATGAAATTATTAGAAAATAAAGTAATGGTAGATAGCATAACTGTAATGATCCAAAAGGAAGTTGCAGATCGTTTAGCAGAAATTCCAAGCGGTAAAAATACTGGTGCAATAACATATGCGGTGTATTACTATGGTGAAACCGAAAAAATATTAGAAGTTCCAAAAACATCTTTTATACCAGAACCTTCTGTAATATCTGAAGTAATAAAAATAAAAATTAGAAATAGTCCACCAGTATTTGTAAAAAATGAAAAAGCATTTTTTAATTTAATAAAAGTTGCATTTTTACAAAGAAGAAAAACATTAATGAATTCATTAACAAATAATGGAATATCTAATAAAGAAAATTTATTAGATATATTACATAAGTTTAATATAGATGAAAAAATAAGAAGTGAAAAATTAACAATTGAAGAGTTTGCAAAAATTGCGAATGAACTGTATTAAAAAATTGTAATTGCTAATTAAAAGTGAGCAAAATGAAAATTGTTTATATTCAATTAACAATTACTAAATAATTTAGTAGCTAAATTATTATTGCCAAAGATATATTAAAATGATATAATAATTTTGTATAAAAGATAAGAAAGGGAGGTAAACATGAATCAAATTCTGGTCACGGAAAAATTGTATATAACACCGGAAATAAAGCGAAAAAAGAAAGTTTACAAATTCGAATTTTTTATTTCACTTGTAATAGTTTGTGTCTTATCTTCTTATTACATATATGCAGAGTACAATAAAAACAAAGATGAAGCTGTTTCACAAGATATATTAGCACAAGCAAATATAGTGGGAGAAGACCAAACAACAAAAACTCAAGATAAGCTAGTTGTAATGCTGAATAATGATGTAAATACTATAGCAGAAGATGCAGAGGTAGAAAACTTAAACTTAGACGAAGAAACAAAAAGTGTATTAAATAAGGAGTTTGTAACTTCAGATGGAAATGTATATAAACCGATAGCAACTATTAGGATTCCCAAAATTAATATATATTATCCAATTCTTTCAGACACAACAGAAGAATTACTAAAAAAAGCTCCTACTAAGTTTTGTAGAGCTGATCCAAACGAAGTTGGTAATTTTTGTATAGCTGGTCATAATTATAGAAATAAAAAATTCTTTAGTAAAGTCCCAACTCTTACTAATGGTGATATAATAGAAATTACAGACACAAAGGGAAGAATGGTAAAATATACTGTTTATAACAAATATAATGTTACAGAAGATGATATGACGCCAACTAGCCCACTAACAAATGGTAGAAAAGATATTACATTAATAACTTGTACAGATGATTCAAAGGAAAGAGTAATAGTGAAAGCAACAGAGGTGTTATAATGGAATATAATGTAGGAGATATAGTAAGAACTAAAAAGCCACACCCATGTGGAAGTAAATTGTGGAAAATAACAAGAGTTGGTATAGACTTTGGCTTAAAATGCGAAGGATGTGGACATTTTATATTGGTTGAAAGGCAAAAGGCTTTAAAAATGATAACGAAGAAAATGAATTAAAGATTTAGATATATTTCTAAAGTGTTAAAAAGAAAGTAGGCACAAATACTTGTGTTATACTTTCTTTTTTTGCATAGTAGGAAATTTTTTCTGGCAGGAGAAATTTCTGTAGTAAAGAATTATGATATGATTAAAATTTTGCAATAGAGCAAATTTAGGAACAACTTTTAACTTGAGAATGTAGCGAAATTATGTTAAAATGTTTAAGACTTCTAAGTTTTGCTAGTCTTTAAATAAAAGTTTATTAAAAGAAAGGATGATGTACAGAAAAGAAGATTGTAACTCGTGAACTGTGATTTTATAAAAGGGGAATAATATGATAATAATTTCTACTCGGGAGCAAAAAGCTCAAAACGTTATATTAAACGCTTTATTTAATATAACAAATTTAACTATTCGCATAGACGGCGAATTGATAATTTCATTAAACGAAGAGGATGAAACTATCAAAATTTTTCTAAGCTTATTACATCAGAATCTTGTTGGTTCGGTTGAATTTAGGTATGAAGAAGAACCAAAGCCTACGGACGAAGATGTGCCAAAAGTGGAAAACTCATGTGTAATTGATGCAGAAACACATGAAAAACAAAATACACAAGATAAGCAGAAAGAACAAGTTTCAAATGTGATAAATAAAACTCCAAGTGGAATTGTTAGAGACTTCTTTAAAGAAAACGAAAACAAGTTTTTTACAATTAAAGAAGTGTCTGACATTACAGGGCTTAAATATCCAACTGTTGCTGGAGTAATAAGGTCTATATACTTGAAAAGTAAATTTTTAGTTAGAACCGAAGATAAGAAATATGGACATATAGATCCAGAACAAGTACAAGAAAAAAACAGCAGTGAGCATATGTCAAATGCTGTAGAACAGGAGCAGGAAGAGTCCGGCAGTGAGCCTACGTTAAAAGTGGAGGTACAGGTCCAAGAGAAGCCAAGTAGTGAGTCTATATTAAATGTGGAAGAGCAGATTCAAGAGGAATCAAGCAATATTACATTAACTGTAGAAGAAAAATTGAAAATAATGAAAGAGTTATTTTCAAAAGAACGAAACTTGGACGTACTCCGATATATCTTTCCAGGCAAAGGAAGTTTTGTTGTGAGTTTAGCGCAAAAAAAATTTATAGGAGAAGCTCAAGAAGATTTAACAAGAATAATAAGAACTCTGAGCGAATTGGAAGTGATAACATTTGACGAGGAATTTAAAGGTGGAAGATATTTTATCAATCCAAGATGGAGATTATGGGTATTTTTATTCTTAAAAGGTAAACCACAAACAAAAGAATCAATTAAGTATGAAATATCTATGAGTGATTCCGAACTGCAAGAAAATATAAAACAGGCAGTAAGTGAAAATATAATAATAGAAACACAGAAAGAAGGGAAACGACCAACTTATTCCGTACTTTAATATGTTAAATTAGCATATAAAATAGCCGAGGGTTACAAAAACCACCGGCTATTTTCATGTGTGTATATAATCACTTTAATAGGAATTAAAAAATATATTTTTCTATTTCTTGCCATACATTTTCTGTATAAATTTTCCTTTCAGAAGAAAAAGGCAAAGTAGTAATATCACCAATAGGATTTAATACAGATTGTATATCTTCTTTTGCTTTATCAACTTTAGTTACAGCAATTTTATCTGCCTTATTAGCAATAATTATAAATGGAATTTTACTACTAATTATATAATTATACATAAGTTTATCATTTTCTGTAGGTTTATGTCTTATATCAACTAAAAATATGATTAATGAAATTTGTTTTCTTTTATGCAAATATTCTTCTATAAAGTTTCCAACAATTACTTGTTCCTTTTTTGACATTTTGCTGTAGCCATATCCAGGTAAATCTACAAAATAAAATTTTGAATCTATATTATAAAAATTTATTTGTCTTGTTTTTCCTGGCTCACTACTAGTTTTAGCTAATTTTTTCCTATTAATTAAGGTATTTATAAACGAAGATTTACCAACATTAGATTTACCAACCAATACAACTTCAGGCAAATTAGTTGAAGGATATTGCTTTGGACCAACAGCAGAAATTTCAAATTTAGGTTCTTTTACTATCATAAAAATTCTCCTTACTTTTAAATATACTAAATTATAGTTATTTAGATTTAATTTCTATTTTTTCTAGTCCACCCATATATGGTCTTAAAACTTCTGGAACAATTACATTTCCATCTGGCATGTAGTTATTTTCCATAATTGAAATTAGCATACGTGGTGGAGCAACTACAGTATTATTTAATGTATGAGCAAAATAATTTCCTTTTTCACCTTTTATTCTAATTCCTAGTCTACGTGCTTGCGCATCTGTTAAGTTAGAACAACTTCCAACTTCAAAATATTTCTTTTGTCTTGGGCTCCAAGCTTCTACATCGCAAGATTTTGCTTTTAAGTCTGCTAGGTCACCACTACAACATTCTAAAGTTCTTACAGGAATATTCATACTTCTAAAGAATTCAACAGTATATGACCACATTTTGTTATACCAATTCCAAGAGTCTTCTGGTTCACATACAACAATCATTTCTTGTTTTTCAAATTGATGAATTCTATAAATACCACGTTCTTCTAAACCATGAGCGCCTTTTTCTTTTCTGAAACATGGAGAATAAGAGGTCATTGTGTATGGCATATTTTCTTTTTTCAAAATTTGATCTTTAAATTTTCCAATCATAGAATGCTCACTTGTACCAATTAAATATAAATCTTCACCTTCTATTTTGTACATCATTGCATCCATTTCTTCAAAGCTCATAACACCTGTTACAACATCACTCCTTATCATGAAAGGTGGAATACAATATGTAAAACCTTTATTAATCATAAAATCTCTTGCATATGTTAAAACAGCAGAATGTAATCTTGCTACATCACCCATTAAGTAATAAAAACCTTGACCTGCAACACGTCTAGCGCTATCTAAGTCTAATCCATTTAGAGCTTCTAAAATTTCACCATGGAATGGAATTTCATAGTCTGGAACTATAGGCTCACCAAATTTTTCTATTTCAACATTTTCATTATCATCTTTTCCTATAGGAACAGATTCGTGCATAATGTTTGGAATTTTAAACATTCTAACTTTAATTTCTTCGGCATATTTATTTTCTAAAGCTTCATTTTCTTCTAATTGATTATTAATTTTTTGAACTTCGTCTTTAATTTTTTCTGCTTCTTCTTTTTTACCATTTTTCATCAAAATACCAATTTCGGCGCTTAATGTTTTTCTTTTGTTCCTTAATTCATCACCAGCAAGTTGACTTGCTCTATATTTTTTATCTAAGTCGATTACTTCGTCAACTAAAACTAACTTATTGTCTTGAAATTTTTTCTTAATGTTTTCCTTTACAATTTCAGGATTTTCTCTTAAAAATTTAATATCTATCATAATGATTCCCCCTATTATTTTTTTATGTAATTTATAGATAAATCTTGGGCTAATTCAAACCTGTGTTTTTGACCTGTAATGTTATCAGGTCTTTCTGGAATTTCTTCTAAAAACATTTTTTCTGGTCTAACCCAAATATAATTTCCATCTTCTCTTTCATATAATGGTTTGTAAACAACCATTCTTTCGTTAGTTTCCGAGTCACAAGCTATATTTTCTACAAAATAATAATTCCCTTTAAAATGACGATAAATTTTTCCAATTTTTACTTTTTCCATAAAATAATCCTCCTAAATAAAATTAAAGCTAGACTGTATAAAAAACAAAAAACGTCCTTATATAAAATATAAGGACGAATATAATCCGCGGTGCCACCTTAAGTTACTATAAAATAATACTCTCGATTAGTAGGATAACTGCCTAACTTACAGTTTAGCTTTCGCTAAAAACATTTAAGAGTAGATTCGCATATAAATTTTATTTACTTGCACCAACCGTAAATTCTCTAAAAAAATTAAATATGTTACTAATCTCTTATTAACATTTATATTAAACTACACATAGTTTAACATAATTTTGTATGTAGTTCAAGTAATTTAAGGAAATTATTGTAAAAAAGCGAATATTATGCTATAATAATAAGTGCATTATTAATTAGGAACGAGCATGCATTTAACGATGTAAAGCTCAAGTAAGGAGGAAAGTAAAAGTTTTTGCAGGTTGTTAATGGTCAAGAGAAAGGAACAAAATGGCCATGAACAAGAAGTTGGTGTACGTGATTCTCGTAGTTGTTCTGGTATTTGAGGTAGTCATCCAACAGATGACTATTGCGATCCAGAAGGAAACTTTGCAGAGTGTTCTTGAGATGTCGCAGAACCAGCAAGAAACCATCTACCTACAGGAACAGGAGAATGAAATCCTTAAGCAGAAACTTAAGGAGCTAAGTTCTTCTGGAACTCCTTGTAGGATCCCTTTGTAGATACGGAGGTTTCCTACCAGACAGAAGCGGGAGCTCAACAATAGTTGGGTTCTCGTTTTTTTTTGATGTTTTAGATTAAAAGACCACCTGTTCACAGGTGATGATAATTATTGTAATAAAGGCTTTTAAAATTATGTTAATTATGATATAATATGTAAGATAAAAAATAGAAAGGAGACTTTAAAGAATGGAAAAGTCGAGAAAAAAGAATAGCGAAAAGCTATTCTTGCTAAAGGTATGTTTACCAATAGCATATGAAGAAATTGGAGATGTTATAATCGAAGCAGTCGAACGGGGGTGGGCAGTAGAGCAAGACTTTAATCTTATCAACAACATTGTAGGAAGATATGTAAAAACAGCAAAAGATGAAACACTTTCTTACAAAGGAACATTAGAAGAAAAAATGAATCTAATTAGACAATTTAATTATTTTTTATATGAATACGTAGAAACGAGAACTCCAGAAACAACAGAACAAGTAGACAAATTCGTAGAAGAATACTACGAAAATTTTAAAAAAGCAGTAGAATTAGGAGATTAGTATGAATAAGTATAAAAAAATGACAAGAGAGGAACTGAAGGAAATTGTTCGTTCCTACACAGATTTCTCGAAATATACTCGGGAGGAAATGTTAGATAAGATAGAAGAAATTAACTCTAAATTACCATTTCCAGAAATGAAAGTTTTATTAAAAGATATTCAAACTTTTTCAGATGAAGAACTAAAAGAATATTTTAAGAGCTTATATTGCTCAGATTGGACAAGAGATGATCTTTTATGGGATATAGAAAGACATGAAGAATTCGAAGAACTTTCACGTGAAGAATTAGAGGAAAAATATCTAAATCTAGAGGAAAAAAAGTATAATAAAGAAACAATCATAATGGGAATAATATTATTTGCATATATGATAATATCAAGTATGGTTTTTTCTAGAATCGAAAATGGTGATGAGATTACTAAAAAAGAAAGAGAAGCCTTAGAGCAAAAGATTGAACAACAAGAAGAAAAGATAGAAAGCATGGAAGATGTAATAAATGCAATAATTGATGTATATATCTTACAAGAAGATGAAAACACTCCAATAATTTAGAAAAGTAGGGAAGCCTTTTTAGCATAAGCTAAGAAGGTTTCTTGCTGTATAAGAAAGATATATTAAATAAAATATTTTATTAATAAAAAACGAAATTTTGTTTGACAAACAAAAAATCATATGATAGTATGTTATAAAATAAAATGGAGGCGTAGTAAGTGAAAAAAGATAAAAGTGATTTGAATAAAAGAGAAGTTGCAATTTTAAACTTTATATCAAAACAAATAAAAGCGAATCAATACCCACCATCTGTAAGAGAAATATGTAAAGCTGTAGGTTTAAATTCAACAGCAACAGTACATGGGTATTTAGAAAAATTAGAACAAAAGGGTTATATAAGAAAAGAATCTCAAAAAGGAAGAGCATTAAGAGTTGTAGATGGTGAAGATGTTATAAGAAAACCAAAGGATTTATATTCTGGTAAAGAATTAGTAGATGTACCAGTAGTAGGAAAAATAACTGCAGGTGCGCCAATTCTAGCTGTAGAAAATATTACAGATACATTTCCAATTCCATTAGACTTTGTAGGAAATTCCGAAAGCTTTATGCTAACAGTTAGAGGAGAAAGTATGATAGAAGCAGGAATTTTAGATGGTGACTATATATTAGTAAAACAACAAAATACAGCAGAAAATGGTCAAATAGTTGTAGCTTTAATAGATGACGAAGCAACAGTAAAAACATTTTATAAAGAAAAAGATTATATAAGATTACAACCAGAAAATCATACAATGGATCCTATAATAGTGCCAGATTGTAAAATCCTTGGTAAAGTAGCGGGAGTATTTAGAAAAATGTAGTATAAAATAAATACCTTTAAAACATAATATATTATGGGGGAATATATTATGGGAAAAGATAAAAAAATTAAAGAGATAGAAGTGGGAGAAGACGTAAGTAGAAATGGTGAATTTATACCAACAGAATTTGCGTGGATAAGTTTGGGATATCAAAAGGAAAATGCAGAAAGATTGCAAAAACTAACAAATAAGAAAAAAGAAACGAAGAAATAAATATAAAAATAAATGTGGCTTTATTAAAAATTAGTAGAAAATGTTTACAAGTAAAAAGAACTTTTGAAAGTAAGATTTATTACAATTTAATAAATCCACATTTTTTACTTGAAAGAGGCAAAAAATAATGATAAAATTAAGCTATTAGTAAAAGGGGGTATAAGTATGGATGGTAAAAGTAAAGAAATATATTCAGAGCTTAGTGCTTTTTTGGATAGTATAGATGAAGAAAGAAGAAATAAAATACCAGAAGATTTAAGAGAGCTAATAAATAGCAAAAAAGATGATACTTATACACCAAAATATACTAAAGGAACACCTTTAGAAAAGCTAAAAATGAAAAAAGAAACCAAAGATATGATAAATCTGTTAAATTTTAATTATTGGTGCGAAAATGAAAAACAGAGAAAAGAATTAATGGAAGAAATAGCAAATGGTAAGAAAAATGAAGCAACAAAAAATAATGCATTTAATAAAATAATAAATATATTTAAAAAGAAAAACTAAATAAATGGGGGCGCTTAAAATTTAAGCGCTTTTTATGTTTTATAATAAAAATTTAAAATTTTATCAACTCATGTTTTTCTTATTGTATAGTAAATTGAGTGTTATACATATTATAATAATATCCTTTTTTATTAAGCAATTCATTATGAGTTCCCATTTCAACAATTTTTCCATTTTCTAAAAAAACAATCAAATCGCAACTTTTTATTGTAGACAATCTATGTGCAATAATTATAGAAGTAGAATGCTTAGTTAATTTTTTTGTAGCATTTTGTATTAAATTTTCGGTTAATAAATCAATATTGCTTGTAGCTTCATCAAAAATTAAAATAGGTGGTTTTTGTAGCATAATTCTAGCAATATTTATTAACTGAATTTCTCCTTCAGAAAGACCAGAATTATTAGAAATATAAGTATCATATTTATATGGCAAATTAGTTATAAATTGGTGTGCAGAAGCAAGCTTAGAAGCTTCTATAATTTCATCAATAGTTGCATTAGGATTACCATAAGATATATTTTCCTTTATAGTACCTTCAAAAACTTTAGAATCTTGTAAAACTATTCCAATACTTTTTCTTAAATTATAAATGTTATTTATGTTAGTGTTATCTATTAATATTTCACCAGAATTTACTTCATAAAATTTATTTAGCAAATTAACTATTGTAGTTTTACCAGATCCAGATTTTCCAACTATAGCGATACTTTTTCCAGCAGGAATGTATAAATTAAAATTTTGTATAAAAGGTTTGTTAGTGTAGGAAAAACTTACATTTTTAAATTCTATAGAATAATTTAATTTTATAGGTAAGCTGTTATTAGATGCTAGTATAAAATTATTAGTATAAGTAATGTTTAAAAAAGATAAAATTCTTTTTAAAGAAGCAATAGATGTTTGTAATTCATTTATTATAGCAGTTACTTCACTAAATGGCCTAGTAAATAAATTTGTATATATTAAAAAAGTAGAAATATTACCAATTGTTAATTTATTAAATTTACATAGTATAATTCCAAATATAGCTATTAAAATATACAAAATATTAGAAACAAACCTTATAGTAGGATTTGTTAAAGATGAGAAAAACATTGTTTTATAAGAACATTTATATAAATTATAATTTTTATTACAAAAGTTCTTAAGAGAAGTAGATGAATAATTAAAATGTTCTAAAGTTTTTTTACTACTTACAAATTCATCTATATACGAACTTAAACTTGCCATTAAACTTGCTCTTTTTTTAAACAAATTGTTTGTCTTAGAAACAATATATTTAGAAATAGCAAACATAAAAAATGATAGTAATATAAGAATAAATGTTAAAGTGAAATTTAAGTGTAACATTATATATGTTGCTAAAATAATATTTAAAATAGATGTTATAATTTTAGAAAGACTTTGGATAATTCCATTAGAAATATTCTCTGTATCTGTAGAAAACATATTAATTATTTTTCCTTTTTCACATTTTTCTAAAATATACATAGGTAATGAATGTAATTTTTCTAAAAGTGAATTTCTAATATTCTTAGATAATTTACTAGAAAAGCTATTAAAAAAATAAGTTATAAACAAATTAGTAAAAAAAAGTAAAATAAATACAACTGAAAGTGTTAAGTAAAAATTTGTTAAAGGAATATTATTACCAAAAGAATCTATTAATTTACCTAACATGACAGGATAAGTAATATTTAGAAAGGAGGACAGAATAGAAAAGATAATTATTAAAAAAAGATATAATTTAGATAATTTAAAATTAAATAGTTTCATTTATATTAATCTCCTAAAAACTTTTTTATTAAAATTACTTTATAATTATAAATTTAATTTACACTATTTTGCAAATTGTAAATTTTGTTGTATAATTTACAACTTTGTAAAAGTTCGGTATGTGTACCAATATCTTCAATTTTCCCATTGTTAAACACAAGTATTTTTGTACAATTTTGCACTGTGGAAGTTTTTTGAGAAGATATAAATGTAGTAATATTATTTTGTTTAGCAAAAATAAAAATATTTTTTAATATTTGCGATTCTGTATATAAATCTAAAGAACTTGTAACATCATCTAAAAGTAATACTTTCGGACAACCAATAAAAGCTCTTGATATATTTATACGTTGTTTTTGACCACCAGATAAATTACTTGCATTATTATGCACAATAAAATCTAAAGACTTTTCTTTAACGAAATTTATAGAATTAGATAATTCTAAACTTTTAAGAATTTCTTCTTTTGTAGTATCTCTACCTAAAGAAATGTTTTCTAAAATGGTATTGGTAATAAAATCGGGGTTTTGAACAATATAAGTTATATTTGACCTTAAAAAATCAATATTATAATTATTGATATTTTTTCCATATAATTGTAAATTTCCAGAAGATGCAGTTAAGCTATTATTTAATAATTTTAAGAATGTACTTTTACCAGAGCCAGTCATTCCTATAATTCCAATAATTTCACCAGGAAGAACTTTTAAAGATATATTGCTTAAATTATTAGAAGTGTGGTAGGAAAAACTAATATTTTTTAGATTATATACATAATTGCTAAAACTAAATTGGGTAACATTTCCCAAGTGTATTGTAGGCTTTAACTGCAATAATTCTATAATACGTTTTCCAGAACTAAAACACTTTGTATATATCGTAACTAAATTAGATAGAATAGTAACAGATAACAACATTTCGGAAATGTAATTTATTATAGCAATAATTTCTCCCTTAGATATATAACCTAGATTAAACTTAATATTACTAATGTTTAATATGCTTAAAGTAGTAAAATTTAGAATAAAAATAGATATAGGATTTAAAAGAAAGGACAAAATATTAGAAATTTTACTATATACATATGTTAAATTATTTATTTTATTAAATTTATACCTTTCATAAGCTTCTGTAACAAAACTATGAATTAATTTTATGTTATTTAAATTTTCTTTTACTTTTAGAGTTAAGCTATCTAAATAAAAATTAAATTTTGAATAAAAGAAACTAGCAGATTTTATTATAAATAAGATTAACGTAAATAATATTAAGCTAGAGATAAGTACATTTATGGCAATGCTTGTATCTATTAGTAAAATCATAATAATAGAGCTAATAAAAATAAAAGGAATTCTTATTACTAGTCGTATAAACATAGAAATTCCTGTTTCCAGATTATTAACATCATTAATTATTCTATTTACAGTAGAAGAAGTTCCAATCTTATTTAAATTAATAGAAGACACATTTTGTATATGAGAAAATAGGGTTGCTCTTAAATTTTTGCTATATTTTTGCGAAGTAATGGAAGATATATATTGGGCAATACAAGCAAAAGTAAGACCTAATATTGCAAGACACGATAGTAAAATAGAATAATAAGCAAGTTTTTTTGAAGAAAAAGAATTATAATTATCTATAAAAAAGGCTATAATAATTGGCAATAAAACTTCTATTATTGCCTCTAATAATTTTAGAAATGGTCCAAAAACCAAATTAAATTTATAAGGTTTTAAATATTTTAATAATATTTTCATTAAAATAATGTCCTTTCATTGTATGTATATAAAATAATATTGCTTAAATAAATTATATGATTACATAAATAGGCATAAAATTATTATGCCATTAAAATAGTAAAAATATGTAAATATATATAATAAAATTTATCATTTTGCATATAAAAAATATACAATATATAAGTAGACATTTTATTGTATATAATATAAAATGGAATATATATTTAGGAGGAGAAAGATGAAAGCTTTAGTAACCGGTGCATCATCTGGAATAGGCAAGAAAATAGCAATAGAATTGGCAAAAAGAAATTATGACTTAATTCTTGTTTCTAGAGATGAAGAAAAATTAAAAGAAGTACAAAAAGAAATACAAACAAATAGTAAGATAATTGCAATAGATTTATCTAATAAGGAAAATTGTGAAAGATTATATAATGAAACAAAAAATGATAATATAGATATATTAGTAAATAATGCAGGTTTTGGAGTACATGGTGAGTTTGCAAACACAAATTTAGAAAAAGAAGTAAAAATGTTAGAAACAAATATAATAGCAGTTAATATTTTAATGAAATTATATTTAAGAGATATGATAGAAAGAAACAGTGGACATATTTTAAATGTTGCATCTATGGCAGCTTTTGGTCCAGGACCACTAATGAGTGCATATTATGCTTCTAAAGCATATGTATATAGATTATCTCAGGGGGTAAAAACAGAGCTAAAAAAACAAAAATCTAATGTGAAAATTTCTGTATTATGTCCAGGTCCAGTAAGAACAAATTTTAATAAAGTAGCAGGGGTGGATTTTGCGGCTCCATCACTAAGCAGTGAATATGTAGCAAAGTATGCTGTTTGTAAAATGCTAAAAAATAAGTTTACAATTGTACCAGGTACACTAATGAAAATAACTAGATTTTTAGAAAAAATAGCACCACATAATTTAGTAAGTAATATTTCATATTTTGTTAATTATAAAAAAGATAAATAGTAGTAATTGTACGAAAAATATAAAATTCTACATTTAAAGAAATTTAAGTAGAAATATTAATAAGATAAAATTTGGCTAAAGGAGAAAGCTTATGAAATTAATGTTTGCCTCAGATATACATGGAAATTTACATTTTTGTAATAAACTTAAAGAATGTTATGAAAAAGAAGAACCAGATAAATTAATATTATTAGGAGATTTATTATATAACAAGTCACTTTTAGCATTTGGAAGAAATAATGAAAGGCAAAAAACAGCAGGAATATTAAATGATTTAATGGAATATATAATTGCTGTAAGGGGAAACTGTGATACAGATTTAGACCAAGATTTGTTATATTTTCCAATGATGAGTGATTATAAAAAATTAAATGTTGATGGTTATGAACTTTTCATAACACATGGACATTTATACAATAAATATCATTTACCTAGTTCTAATAAAAAAGTAATATTAATACATGGTCATACACATATTCCTTGTATAGAAAATACAAAAGAATATATGTATTTAAATCCGGGTTCTGTATCAGATCCACGCCAAGGAACACCACATACATATATGATATATAAAGAGAAAGAATTTATAATTAAAGACTTAGAAGGAAAGGAAATTAACAGCATAAAACTAGATGAATGCTATTAATTGTAAAAAAATAGAATATCATATAGTATATGGGAAAATAAAAAATTTATATATTCAAGTAAAAGATGGACAGATTATAGTAAAAGCACCAAAATATCTTAGTAAAAAAGATATTTACAATATTTTAGATAAAAAAAGAGATTGGATATTAAAAAAGTTAGAAGAAACAAAAAATACGAAAGAGGAAAGGAAATATACCGATAAAGATATAGAAAAATTAAAAAATAAGCTGGACTGTATTTTAAAAGAATTAATAGAAGAAACAAACTTGATTCCAAATAAAGTAAGAATTAGGAATATTAATTATGCTTGGGGTAGTTGTTCAAGCAATAAAAATATAACAATAAACTTAAAATTAGTAGATAAGCAAGATATAGAAATAAAGTATGTTGTATTACATGAATTGTGTCATTTAAAATATATGAATCATTCAAAAAAATTTTGGAATTTAGTAGAAAAATATATGCCAGAATATAAAGAAGTACGAAAAAAGTTAAAATACAATAGATAAGACAGGAGATACAAAAAATGATAAGTTCAAAAGATGGAATAATAGGTTTTGCAATAGGAGATGCAATGGGAGTTCCAGTGGAATTTACAAACAGAGAAAAATTAATGAGAAACCCAATAACTTCGATGGTAGGTTTTATGGGGCATAATGTGCCAAAAGGAACTTGGTCAGATGATACATCTATGACACTTGCAACAATGGATTCTATAACAAAAGCCAATGGAAATATTATTACAAATGATATGGCAGACAAATTTTTAGAGTGGATGGAACAAGGAAAATATACTCCAGATGGAAAAATTGTAGATATAGACAGAACAACATTAAGAGCATTAGGAAAATATAAGACGACAAGGAGAAGTGCTGTAAACTGTGGATGTACAAGTAATACAGATAATGGAAATGGTTCTTTAATGAGAATGCTACCAATAGTTTATTATTCATATTTAAATTGGTTAGAACAAGACAAAATATTAAAATTGGTAGCAGGAATATCATCAATTACACATGCAAACGAAGTAGTAATTATGGGATGCTATATGTATGTTAATTATGCAATAGAATTATTAAATACTAATAACAGAAAGACAGCGTACACCAAAATTCAAAATTTAGATTATTCGATGTTTTCTATGCCAACAATAAGAGCATATACTAGAATATTAGATAACGAAATTTATCGTTATAGTATAGACGAAATAAAGTCATCTAGCTATATAGTAGATACTTTAGAAGCTATTTTGTGGGTACTTATAAACACAGATACATATAACCAAGCAATAATAGGTGCAATTAACTTAGGAAGTGACACAGATACAATTGCAGCATGTACAGGTGGACTTGCAGGAATTATTTATGGAATAAAAAGTATAAATTCAGACTGGAAAATTGATTTACGCAAGTATTCCGAAATTATAGAAATATGTGAAAAATTTGATGAAACCTTATATAAAATAAATGGTAGAGAAAACAACAATATACCCATAGATAAAAATGAACTACTAAGGAAGATAGAAATTGTAAATGAAGATATAACTAAAGTGCCGGCAGATGCTTTAGTTTGTGCTAATACATCTGGTATATTAGGACAAGGTGGAGAAGGAAATATATTTTCTAGTGCAGGTATAGAACTAGAAAATAAATGCAAAGAATTTGATGTGATACCTAAAGGACAAGCAAAAGTAACAAGAGCATACAGAATTAATACGAAATATATTATGCACACAGTTATACCAAAATGGTATGACGAAAAAGAAACAAATCAAAATGAAATTTTACAAGAATGTTATAAAAATATATTTAGAGTTTCAGCAGACTATGACATAAAAAGTATAGCAATTCCAACATTAGGAATAGGAGCTTGTAGTGCACCAGTAGATATAGCGATAAAAATAGCAATTGATGGAATTATAAAAAACATATCGAAAAATCCAGACATAGAAAAAATATACATAGTATGTAACGATCTTAGAATACAAAGAGCATATGTAGAATATTTATTAGGAAACCGGATAGGGATTTTTAGACAATTCTTAAAATCTTGGTAGAAAATATAAAAAAGCACATAAACTATTTTAATTTATTGTGCTTTTTTTATATTAATATTTTACAATATCATTATATGTTTCTATTGCATAGCTATCAGTCATGCCAGAAATATATGTAATAATAGCTTTTTTATAATCATTTATATTATTCATATCATATAATATTTTATTTTTTAAATTATTTCTATAACTTGATATATTCCAATAGCAAGAAATCCATTTAATAAAAGTATCTATTACCTTTGGATAGAAAGATTTTTGGCTATTTAATTTATATAAAGTTTTCATTCCATCATAACAATTACTTAGAGTATTAAAAATTTCATTTAAAATAAGTGAAAAATATTTTTCTGAAGGTTTCATACAACTGTGTTTATAAATATATTTATAATTAAATTCTTTTAATCTTTTTATTCGTTCATAAGTATTTGCAGAAAATTTTAATCCATCTTCTATAGAAGAGTTATTACATAAATCTGCTATAAAATCACCTATAATATTAGTATTGTTTAAATTAGCAGATTTAGGAACTTCTAATAGATTATATAATTCAGTTAAATTACTATCTAAAATTCCCATAGATATTGCATCTTCTATATCTCTACCTAAATAAGAAATTTTGTCAGATATTTTTACTACACAACCTTCCCATGTATATGGAGAATATTGGTTAGATTTAAGATAATCATTTTCTAAGTTGATAAATTCAGTTCTAGGTTTTAGAGAAAATTCATCTATTTCACCACAATGTGAGATAATTCCATCCCTTACAGCATATGTTAAATTTAAATTTTTTTCTTCGCCATTTATATTAGTTAGTAATTCTATATTATCCACAAAGTTTAAACCATTTCTTTCATGCCAAAAAGAATCTAAATTATTTTCTAAACAAATCTTGTTTAAAATTTGCTCACCTTTATGCCCAAAAGGACTATGGCCAATATCATGTGCTATAGAAATGGCTCTTGTTAAGTTTGTATTTAAACCTAAAGATTTTGCAATAGTATAACTTGTAGCATCAACATTATTTACATGTTCTATACGAGTACATATATGGTCATTTTTAGGCAAGAAGAATACTTGTGTTTTATGTTTTAATCTTCTATATGCATTACAATATATAATTCTGTCATAATCTCTTTCGAATTCGGAACGAACGTCATTTTCTTTTTTATATAAATCATCTTGTCTAGAAATTAAATTATTCCAATTTGGATTATTTGGGGTAGCAGAAACACTGTTAAATTTAAAATCCATTAAAATTCCTCCTTAAACTAGTATAAAGAACCTTAAATAAGGTACTTAAAATTCATTTAAAGTTTATCATAAAAAAATCATATTAGTAAGGAAATTTTTAAAAAATTAAAAACAATACTTGATTTTTTTTTTTAAAGGGAGTATAATATAATTTGAAAAGGTCAAAGAAAGTCAAAGTCAAAGACGAGAAAAACTGAAAAATTACAAAATAGATGAACAAAAGCAAACAAGCTAAACGAACCAACAAAGGAAGTGATGAAATGAGAATCTCAGATTTAATAGAAGACTTTATAAAAGATATGTTAAAAACAGAAGATGAATTAGAAATACAAAGGAATGAGCTTGCAGAACAGTTTAATTGTGTTCCTTCACAAATAAATTACGTAATATCCACACGTTTTAAACCATCACAAGGTTATTATGTAGAAAGTAGAAGAGGTGGAGGAGGTCATATAACAATTAAAAAAATAAATATAACTCAGAGTAATTATTTAATGCATATAATAACAAGTATTGGTGATAATTTAACATCTAAAGAAGTGGACATTTTTATAAGTAATTTTTTATCAGATGGAATTGTAACTAAAAAAGAAGCCAAACTTTTGAAAGTGGCAACAAGTGACAATGTACTTAATGTGCCAATAGAAATAAAGGATATGCTAAGAGCGAGAATTTTTAAAAATATGTTAATAAATTTAGTAGAAGACTAAAATTTAATATTGTATATTAAGGAGGTTTTTATTATGAAATGTCAAAAATGTGGTAGTAAAGAAGCAAATGTAAAATATACACAAATTATTAATGGTGTAAAAAAAGAAATGAACTTATGCGAAGATTGTGCAAAGGAACTTGGAATAGGAAGAGATCTCAACTTTAATATGTCTATGAATTTACCAAGCTTTTTAGGAGGATTTTTTGATGAATACAATATGGATTCATTCATTCCTTCTATAGGTTCTATAAGAGAAGAAGGATGTAACACTTGTGGTACAACTTATAACGAGTTTGCAAATACAGGTTTATTTGGTTGTATGGAATGTTACGATATATTTGCAGATAGGTTGGACCCAATATTAAGAAATATACAAGGTTCTAATAGGCATATAGGCAGAAAATCTAGAAGTTTAGACAAAAGTATAGTAAAAAATATGGAAGAAAAGCAAAAAGAATTAAATAAGAATAAAGAAAATAAAAAAGATTCTAAAGAAAGTTTGGAAGAAAAATTAAAATTAGCAATAAAAGAGGAAAGATATGAAGATGCTGCAAAAATAAGAGATGAAATAAAAAAATTTAATAAAGAAAATTAATAAAAAATCTGAATTAAATTAAAATTAAATATATTTTAGGAGGTAATATATATGCTAAATTGGTATTTACAAAGTGGGAAAGATTCAGATGTAATAATAAGTTCCAGAATAAGACTTGCAAGAAATATATCAAATTATCCATTCGAAACTAAATGTAATATTTCGAAAAAGGAAGAGATAACAAACTTTATAGAAAAATCAATTTCTGGGAATAAATATGGAATTAAACTCTTAAGACTAAAAGATATGGATAACATTACTATAAATAGTTTAATAGAAAAAAGATTAATAAGTCCAGATTTTGTAAGAAATAAAGATACTGCAAAAGCGATACTTATAAATGATGAAGAAAATATATGTGCAATGATACATACAGAAGATCATATTGGTATGCAAGTTTTTGGTGCAGGATTAGAATTAGATAATTTATTAAATTTAATTATAGAATTAGATGAATTTTTAGATGAAAAGCTAAAATTTGCTTTTAATGAAAAATATGGCTTTTTAACAGCATGCCCAATAGAAGCAGGGACAGCAATGAAAGCTTCTGTAATGGTACATGTGCCAGCATTGCAAATTACAGGTAATATTGGAAAAGTACTAGAAATAATAAATAATTTTGGTATGAATGTAACAGGAATTCATGGAGAAGGAAGCAAGTCCGAAGGAGCATTATACCAAATATCTAACAAACAAACATTGGGGATTTCAGAAAAAGAGATTATTAAAAAACTAAAACTAATAACAGACAAAATAATAGAACAAGAAAGAATTGCTAGAAAATATTTAGGCAAAAATAGATTGAATTTAGAAGATAAGTTATATAGAGATTATGGAATTTTAACAAATTGTAGAAAAATTTCAGAAAGTGAATGTAAAGACTTACTTTCAACAGTAAAATTAGGAACAGATTTAGGAATTATTAACGAATTAACAGATTTAAAAATTAATAAATTACAATTATATATACAAGATGCAAATTTACAAAAGTTTTTAGGAACAAAGTTAGAAGGAATAGAGCTAGACGCTAAAAGAGCAAATGTTATAAAAACTATTATAAATGAATAGGTATTAGCTCACACATTTAAATGGAATAATAAGTCGAAATTAAGAATTAAATTTGAACAACTATATTATAAGAGGAGGTAAAAAGTTTATGACATATAAATTTACAAATAGTGCACAAAATGTTCTAGAAATAGCAAAAGAGATAGCAATAGAGTTAGGTCACAATTATATAGGAACAGAACATTTATTATATGGTTTAACAGAAGAAGATAATGGCGTTGCAAGTAAAGTATTAGAAAATCAAAATATAAATTCTGAAAATGTATTAGAAGAGATAGAAAACTTAATAGGAAGAGAAGAAAAAAATATTACTAGTTTAGGGTTTACACCAAGAACTAAAAGAGTACTGGAAAATGCTTTTGTAGAAGCTAGAAAGCTAGATTCAGATTATATAGGAACAGAGCATATTTTAATAGGTATAATGAGGGAAGCAGATAGTATTGCTGTAAGAATATTATTAGACTTAGGTATTAATCCACAAAAATTGTATAATGAAATTGTAAAAGTACTAGAAGAAGATGAAGATATTAATATGCAAGAGGGAAGCCAAAACAGAAAACAAGGTAGTTTTAATTCTACTCCTACATTAAACCAATATGGAACAGATTTAACTAAAAGTGCAGGACTTGGAAAACTAGACCCTGTAATAGGAAGAAAAAATGAAATAGAAAGAGTAATACAAATTTTGTCTAGAAGAACTAAAAATAATCCTTGCTTAATAGGAGAACCGGGAGTTGGAAAAACAGCAGTTGTAGAGGGATTAGCTGAAAAAATAATACAAGGAGATGTTCCAGAATTATTAAAGGATAAAAGAGTTGTAACAATAGATTTATCTAGTATGGTTGCAGGTGCAAAATATAGAGGAGATTTTGAAGAAAGAATAAAGAAAGCTTTAAATGAAGTAAAAAAAGCTGGTGATGTAATACTATTTATAGATGAAATTCACACAATAGTAGGAGCAGGTTCAGCAGAAGGAGCTATTGATGCAGCAAATATTTTAAAGCCATTATTAGCTAGGGGAGATATACAATTAATTGGTGCTACAACTTTAAATGAATATAGAAAATATATAGAAAAAGATAGTGCATTAGAAAGAAGATTTAGTCCTGTAAATGTAAATGAACCAACACACGAAGAAACTGTAGAAATATTAAAAGGAATAAGAGATAAATATGAAGCTCATCATAATATAAAAATAATGGATGAAGCAATAGAATCAGCAGTAGAATTATCTAGTAGATATATAAATGATAGGTTTTTACCAGATAAAGCAATAGATTTAATAGATGAAGCGTCTTCAAAATTAAGATTATCATCTTTAAAAGAGCCAGATAGTTTAAAGGAAAAAGAAAATAAAATAGAAGAGATGAACAAAGAAAAAGAAGATGCTGTAAAAGTTCAAAAATTTGAAAGGGCTGCTAAAATAAGAGATGAAGTAAATAAATTAAAAGAAGAATTAGAAGAGGAAAGAAACAAGTGGAGGAATAAGAAAACAAAAGCTATTGCTAAATTAACACAAGAGGATATTGCTAAAACAATTGCAAGTTGGACAGGTATACCTGTTAATAAGATTAGCCAAGATGAAAATAAAAAGTTAAAGAATTTAGATAAAGAATTGCATAAAAGAGTTGTTGGTCAAAATGAAGCTGTTGAGGCTGTTGCAAAAGCAATACGAAGAAGTAGAGTAGGTCTTAAAAATCCTAATAGACCAATAGGCTCATTTCTTTTCTTAGGACCAACAGGTGTAGGAAAAACAGAATTATCTAAAGCTTTAGCAGAAGGACTATTCGGAACAGAAAATGCAATGATAAGAGTTGATATGTCAGAATTTATGGAACCACATTCTGTTGCTAAGTTGATTGGTGCACCTCCAGGATATGTTGGTTTTGACGATGGTGGTCAATTAACAGAAAAGATTAGAAGAAAACCATATTCTGTAATATTATTTGATGAAATAGAAAAGGCACATCCAGATGTTATGAATATGTTACTTCAAATTTTAGAGGATGGTAGATTAACAGATAGCCAAGGTAGAACAGTAAACTTTAAAAATACAGTAATAATTATGACCTCAAATATAGGTGCAAGGCTAATTACAGATAAAAAATCTTTAGGTTTTATAGATAAAGCAGAGCAAGATTTATCAAAAGAATATGAGGAAATAAAGAAAAATGTAATGGCAGAATTAAAAAGGGAATTAAGACCAGAATTCATAAATCGTATAGATGACATTATAGTATTCCATAAGCTAAATGATAGTGAAATAAATAGTATAATAGATTTATTATTAAAAAATGTTGAAGAAAGATTACAAGATCAAGGATTAAATATAAAAATAGACAAAAGTGTAAAGGAATTAATTGCTAAAAAGGGTGTAGATAAAGAATTTGGTGCAAGACCACTTCGTAGAGCAATACAAAATATTGTAGAAGATAAATTAGCAGAAGAAATATTAGATGGTAATATAAAACCAGGTTTAAAAGGAAAATTAGTAGCAAAAGAGGATAAAGTGGAGCTTAAAATTTGATATTTTATGTAAATTATAGTATAATATAAGAAGTTACATTAGTTGAACACAGAAGGGAGAAAAAACATGATTGATGAAAAACATTATGAGTTACTTGAATTGCAAACATACGAAAAAAATGAAGCTTATGAGCGGATTAAATTAATGTATGGTACAATGAAAGGAGTAACGACCTATCCTGCTGAAGATGGCAAGTATTACATTGTTCAAAGCAAAGTAATAGCCAAGTTGTAAAAAGAAAAAGGAGAAAGTGCTAATTGCACTTCTCCTTTTTCTTCATTTTAAATAGAATTTTACTAATCATTATTAATTAAATTGTTCATATTATACATACCATTATCTTTATTAATTATATATTTTGCAGCCATAACAGCACCATTTGCAAAAACTGTTCTAGAATAGCATCTGTGGGTTACTTCTAAAGTTTCATGTTCACCAAAAAATTGTACAGTATGTTCACCAACAATATTTCCACCACGAATAGAGGAAAATCCAATTTCTAGCTTATTTCTTTTTTCACGTTTATTATGTCTATCAAATTCGTAAATCATTTTATTATTATTTGCTTCATTAATACTATCTGCTAAAAATAATGCTGTACCACTAGGACTATCTATTTTTCTATTATGATGAGTTTCTATAATTTCGATATCTGTATTTGGTAAGCTTTTTGATAAAGAAGCTACAATTTTAGCCATTAAATTTATATCGTAAGACATATTGGCAGATTTAAAAATAGGAATATGTTTTGAATATTCATTTATAGTATTTAATTGTTCATTAGTAAAACCAGTAGTAGCAATTACTACAGGAATATTGTCTTCTTTTGCATAACTTAAAATATTTAAAGTAGCAACTGGAACAGAAAAGTCTATTATAACATCTGGCTTTTCTTCTATTTGAGAAACATTTGTATAAACAGGGTATGTATATATTCCAGTGTTTTCTTTGTCAACACCACCAACAAGAACAATATCTTTATCGTTATCTAATACATTTGCAACTTCTTGTCCCATTTTTCCATTTATTCCATTTATTAATATTTTCATTTTTTTGTTCGTCCTTTCATATCGCCAAAATAAAATTAGAATCGTACAAATAAAACTGTTAAAAAAACATAAGCGTATCTGTAAACCATTTTCAAATTATAACGTTTTTCTAAGTATTTAAAAAATTCAACTGTAGCACAATATTTATCTACAAATGTTACTATATAACTTTCTATGTAGTTAGGAAATTTAATAGTTAAAGGCCACATATGTTTTACGATAATATCCTTTTCTAAATCATTTAACTCAAAATTTTTTAATGAATTTTGCAAAGCTATTTTAGGATGAGCAAAAGCATGTAATTCTTTAAAAGAGTTAATTTTTCTTGGCTCATGCCAGTCATACAAAAAGAAGTCATGAAGCATTGCAGCACGCGAAGCAGAAAAATAGTCTAAGTTAAATTTTTTACATATTAAATAAGTATAATATGCAACATGTAAACAATGGTTATAACATGATGTAGTAGAATGTTGCATATAATTACTCATTTCTCTAACTTTTTCATTCTGACGAATATCATTTATTATATTTTTAAATTCTAAATAATTTTCTTCATTTTTTAATTTTTTAAAAAACATTTATCCACATCCCATAATATTTATATAATATCCTATATAAATATTATATCATCCTGAAAAAAACATGTGAATAAAGTTAATTAAATCTTAATATTTAATATATAGTTATCAATTTAAATTAATCCAAAATTTTTTAAAGAATTTTGTAATCTTTCTTTGTTTGTATCAGATAAACTAACTAAAGGCAATCTTGGATTTCCAAAATTATAACCAATAATATTTAAAGCTTCTTTTACTGGAATAGGGTTAACTTCGCAAAATAAGCTTTCTATTAAATCTATTGCATCTAATTGCATTTTTCTAGCTTGCGAAATATTTCCGTCAAAGAAATTTTGAACCATATTATGTGTATATTTTGGTGCAACATTAGAAAGAACAGATATAACACCAAGACCTCCTAAAGAAAGTACAGGAATAATTTGGTCATCATTACCAGAATAAATATGTAAATTATCCTTACATAATTCTGCAATTTTCGCAACTTGCGAAATATTACCACTAGCTTCTTTTATAGCTACAATGTTTGGAATTTTAGAAAGTTCTAAACATGTTTCTGGAGTAATATTTACACCCGTTCTGCTAGATACACTATATACAATTATTGGTAAATTTGTAGAATTTGCTATTGCTTTATAATGTGCTACTAGACCAGCTTGAGTAGTTTTATTGTAATATGGTGTTACAACCAATAAACCATCTGCGCCAACAGATTCAGAATATTTAGACATTTCTATTGCAGATGCAGTATTATTAGAACCAGTTCCAGCAATTACAGGAATTCTACCATTAACTTTATCTATAGCAAATTTAATAGTATCTTTTTTTTCTTTTTCGGTCATTGTAGAAGATTCGCCAGTAGTACCACATACTATAATACTATCTACACCTTCTGAAATTTGAAATTCTATTAATTTTCCAAATTCTTCAAAATTTATGCCATCTTTTGTAAATGGTGTGGAGATGGCTGTACCACAACCTTTAAATATAATTTTTTTCATAATAACATCTCCCATAGAGATTTTTTAGCTTATATAATTATATGTAGCTAGTTTCTATTGTATTATATGATATAATATAGAAAAAATAAATAAATTATGGAAAAAATATATATAATAATATATAATTATTAAAAATTAAGAGATTTAAATGTAAAGCATATAGGCAGTAAAAAATACAAAGTTAGGAGAGAAAAACAATGACAGCGTCACAAGAAGATTATTTAAAAACAATATATATATTAATTTTACATAAAAATGAAGCAAGAGTTACAGATATTGCAGATTATTTGCAAGTTAGCAAAGCAAGTGTTAATAGAGCATTAAAATCACTAAAAGAAATAGATCTTGTTGACTACGAAGCTTATGGGGAAATAAAGCTAACAGAAAGAGGAAAAGAAGAAGCAACAAATGTTATAAAAAAACATAATGTTTTAAAGGCCTTTTTAATTCAAATACTAAATGTTGATAGCAAAACAGCAGAAGAAGAAGCAAAAAAAATGAAACATGCCATTTCTGAAGATACAGTTAATAAATTTTCGGAGTATATTAAAAGTATAATAAAAGTAGATGAGCTAAAATGCAATTATAGCCCAGAAAATGAAAGATGCCAAAATTGTATAAAATTAACTAAACATAAAAAAACGGGATTTTAAGGACCGTCCCTAAATCCCGGTTTGTTAGAAAAATCTTAGGTTCGCTTTTTTACATTTCGATTAGTTTTTCTACTATTTGTATTGCATTACTTGCAGCACCTTTTCTTATATTATCTGCGACAACCCAAAGATTTACACCGCTTTCTATGCTAAAATCTCTTCTAATTCTACCCACAAATACGTCGTCATGACCTGTTGCTGTTGTTGCTAGTGGGTAAATTTCGGAATTAATATCGTCTTTAACAATAATGCCTTCAAAATTTTTTAAGGTTTCTATTAATTCAGAAAGTTCAAAATCCTTTTCAAATTCCACATTTATAGATTCACTATGTGAATTTTCTACAGGAACTCTAACTGTTGTTGCTGTTATTTTTAAGTCTGGATTATTTAAAATTTTTCTAGTTTCATTAATCATTTTTAATTCTTCTTTAGTATAGCCATTTTCTGTAAATACATCTATTTGTGGTAAACAATTATTATAAATTGGGTATGGGAATTTCTCTAATTTATTAATTCCTTTTCTACCATTTTCTAAATCGCTTAAACCTTTTTGTCCAGCTCCAGAAACAGCTTGGTATGTAGAATACACAATTCTTTTTATTTTGTATTTATCATCTAAAGCTTTTAATGGCAAAACTGCTTGTATTGTAGAACAGTTAGGGTTTGCAATTATTCCTTTATTATTTGCAATTTCTTCTTTATTTACCTCTGGAACAACTAAAGGTACATTTGGGTCCATTCTAAATGCACTACTATTATCTACAACAATGCAACCTTTAGACGCTGCTATTGGAGCATATTTTTTAGCTGTCTCGCCACCTGCAGAAAATATTGCAAAGTCAAAACCTTCATCAAAAGAATTTTCATTTAGTTCTTTAATAACATATTCTTTGTTCATAAAATTAACTTTTTTACCTGCAGATTTGCAAGAAGCAAATAAGACATATTCACTAATTGGTAGTTTCTTTTCTTCTAATACCTTTAGTGCAGTACTACCAACTACACCTGTTGCGCCAACAATGGCTAATTTATAATGTTTCATTTTAAGCACCTCGGCTTTTAATAATAACAAGAATTATAATTATAATTTCTTATAATAAGTATTATATGATAAAAAGGAAAAAAATGCTAGTAAAAAATCGGTATAGAAAGCTTAAATTATATTTTAAAAAACCAATACAAATCGGAATAAGGATTTTGGAAATGCTTTAAAAAAGGAACTTAAAATAAAAAATGCTTGCAAAATAAAAAAATCGTGATATAATATTTTCACAATAAAAAAGACAAAATAAGGACAACACAGTTATAAAATAATCTTTAAGAGAGCTAGATGTAAGCTGAAATTCTAGTAAGATAAAAATAATTGTTATCACCTTATATGTTGCATAGCTGAAAATATAAAATAAAAATTAAAGTAAGCTTTGTCGTACCCTCTGCGTTAAAGAGAATTAAGAGAATAACATTAGTTATTAAATTAGGTGGTACCGCGGAATTTTACCTTTTCGTCCTATGTAGGATGGAAAGGTTTTTTGTATGTTAGGAAAGAATTACATACCATAAAATTTAGCATTCAATTTAAGTGAAAAACCTAATAGTAAAAATAAAGGAGGAGTTACAGTGTACAAAAAAGTAGAACTTAAAGATGGTTTTGTTGGAATGGAAAATGATGTTGCAAAACTATGGAAAGAAAAAAATATTGTAAAGAAAAATTTTGCAATGAACGAAGGAAAAAGATACTTTACATTTTATGATGGTCCACCAACAGCAAATGGAAGACCACATGTTGGACATATCGAAACAAGGGTTATGAAAGATATTATTCCAAGATATAAAGTAATGAAAGGTTACAAAGTTTTAAGAAAAGCAGGCTGGGATACACATGGACTTCCAGTAGAGCTAGAAATAGAAAAAAAATTAGGAATTTCTGGGAAACAACAAATAGAAGATTATGGAGTAGAAAAATTTGTTGAAGAATGTAAAGAAAGCGTTTTCTCATATGTTAATTTATGGGAGCAAATGACAGATAAAGTAGGATATTGGGTAGATATGGAAAAGCCATATGTAACATACCACAATGAATATATAGAATCTGTATGGTGGGCTTTAAAAGAAATGTGGAAAAAAGGTTTGCTTTATGAAGGTCATAGAGTAATGCCATATTGCCCAAGATGTGGAACAGCACTTTCATCACACGAAGTTGCACAAGGATATAAAGATGTTAAAGACTTAACTTGTGTTGCAAAATTTAAAGTTAAAGATGAAGATAATAGATATATTTTAGCTTGGACTACAACACCTTGGACATTACCATCAAACTTAGCATTATGTGTTAATAAAGCATATACATATGTAGATGTAAAAGTTAATGTTGGAACAGAAGAAGAAGCAAAATATGAAGTTTACGTATTGGCTAAAGATTTAGTAGAATCAATCTTAAAAGATAAAGAATACGAAATAATTAAAGAATATAAAGGTTCAGAATTACTAGGAACAAAATATGAACAATTAATGCCATTTGCAAAAATAGAAGGAAAAGCATTCGAAGTAATACATGGTGACTATGTCACTTTAACAGATGGTACAGGTATAGTACATATTGCACCAGCATATGGTGAAGACGATAGCTTAGTTGCTAAGCAAAATGGGATTACATTTGTAAACTTAGTAGATAAAGAAGGAAAATTCGTAGAAGAAGTAGAACCTTGGGCTGGAAAATTTGTAAGAGATTGCAATGAAAGTATATGCAAATGGTTACAAGAAGAAAATAAATTATTTAGTAAAGAAAAACATTTACACTCATATCCACATTGCTGGAGATGTGACACACCACTTTTATATTATCCAAAAGAAAGTTGGTTTGTTGCAATGAGCAAACTAAGAGACAATTTATTAAAAAATAATGACCAAATAAATTGGATGCCAGAAACAATAAAAACAGGAAGATTTGGAAAATTCTTAGAAAACGTTATAGACTGGGGAATTTCTAGAGATAGATATTGGGGAACACCACTTCCTATTTGGACTTGCGAATGTGGTCACAGAGAATGTATAGGTAGTATAGAAGAACTAAAAGAAAAAGGCGAAAATGTACCAGAAAATATAGAATTACATAAACCATATATAGATGAAGTACATTTAAAATGTCCACATTGTGGAAAAGAAATGACAAGGGAAAAAGAAGTTATAGATTGTTGGTTCGATTCTGGATCTATGCCTTTTGCACAATGGCATTATCCATTCGAAAACAAAGAAATATTTGAAGCAAACTTCCCAGCTCAATTCATTTCAGAAGCGATTGACCAAACAAGAGGATGGTTCTATACATTACTTGCAGTTTCTACTTGTTTATTTGATAAACCATCATACGAAAATTGTATTGTATTAGGTCATGTTTTAGATGATAAAGGACAAAAAATGTCTAAATCTAAAAAGAATGGTGTAGACCCATTCGAACTATTAGATACAGTTGGAGCAGATGCTACAAGATGGCATTTCTATACATGTAGTAGTCCTTGGATTCCAACAAGACTTTCTGTAAAAAGTGTACAAGAAACACAAAGAAAATTCTTAAGCACACTATGGAATGTATATTCATTCTATGTTTTATATGCAGAAATAGATAAGTTTAACCCAGTAAAATATAAGGATTTCGAAGTAACAAATGTAATGGATAAATGGATTACATCTAAAATGAATACATTAATAAAGGAAGTAGACGAAAAATTAAATAATTATGATATAACAGCAGCAGCATTACTAATAGAAGATTTTACAGACGAACTTTCTAACTGGTATGTACGTAGAAACAGAGAAAGATTTTGGGCAAGTGGAATGGAAGACGATAAAGTAGGAGCATATATAACTTTATACAGAGTATTAGTGGATTTAATAAAAGTTTCTGCACCATTTGTACCATTTATAACAGAAGATATTTACCAAAACTTAGTTGTAAATTTAAATAGTGAAGAACCAGAAAGTGTTCACCTATGTTTATGGCCAGAAGTTTGCGAAGAAAAAATAGATAAAGACTTAGAAAAAGAAATGGATTTAGCATATAAAATTGTTAAATTAGGTAGAAGTGCAAGAAATGCAGCTAATATAAAAAATAGACAACCACTTTCAGAAATGTTAATTTCTGTAGGAACACTTCCAGAATATTATGGTGACATAGTAAAAGAAGAATTAAATGTAAAAGAAGTTTCTTTAGGTGCAGATATGTCTAAATATGTTGACTTCGAGATAAAACCAAACTTACCAGTTTTAGGAAAAGAATATGGAAAATTAATTCCAAAAATAAGAGAAGCTATATCTAAATTAAACCAAATGGACTTAGCAAACAAGGTAAAACAAGGAAAAGTAGAATATATAGAAGTAGAAGATACACAAATAGCCTTAGACGAAACGAACCTTTTAGTAACAATGCAAGGAAAAGAAGGATATGCATTTGCAGGAGAAGGAGAATTAGGAGTTATATTAGAAACAACAATAACACCAGAACTTAAAGAAGAAGGTTATGTAAGAGAAATTTTATCTAAAGTACAAAATATGAGAAAAGACAGAGGATTCGAAGTATTAGATAGAATTAACTTGTATTTTGCAAACAATGACAACTTAAAAACAACAATAGAAAAATACAAAGAACAAATAATGAAAGATACATTATCAGATAATATATTCTATAACGAAGAAAGAGAAAACTATGTAGAAACAAAAATAAATGATGAGACAATTAACATAGACGTAGAAGTAAATAATTAATTTGAACATTGGGGACGAGTTTAAAAGTTCAAAAAATAAAAAAGCATACTATTAATTTTTATATAGTGTGCTTTTTATATGCACAAAATACCATTACAAACTTTGACAAAATTCTTGTAAAAAAATCTACATTTTTATATAATACAAATAATTAAAATCTAGGGGGAATAGAAATGGCAAATTCAAAATTAATAGTAGTAGAAGGTCCACAAGGCGCAGGAAAAACAACAATTACAGATTATTTAAGATATGCAATGTCATATACAAATTTATATAGACTATGTGGAACTGCAGATAGCTCAAAAGAAGGAAAAAAGAAAGCAGAAGAAATGTACGAAGGATTAATTAGATATTTAAAAGATTTAGAGAATCAAAGTATTAATTTAGTATTTGATAGAACATTTTTTACAGAGGAAAATTATTGTAGACTTGGTTATAAAGAATATTCTTTTACAGATGTATATGAAAAGTTATTAGATGATTTTAGCAAACTAGATTTTGAAATATATTATATAACATTGTACTTAGAGGATGAAGACTTATATTCTAAGAGATTGGAAAGAAAGAATAAAGCAGTAACGAAATATGCAAAATTTGAAAGTGAAAAAAGTATAATGCAACAAAAAGTATATTTAGAGATGTCAGATGAAATAGAAAATAAATACAAAAATATACATTGTCTAAAAATAGAAAATAGTAAAGATTTAGAACTAACAAAGCAAGAATTAAAAGAAAAAATAGGCTTTTAATACTTGAGTAAACATAAAAAATATAGTATAATAATCTTGAGTTTTGCAATATATTTGCAAGAAAATTACAATTAACAGATAGGAGATTTTTTAAGTGAACGTTTCAGACTTTTATTATGATTTACCAGAAGAATTAATAGCACAAACACCAATAGAAAAAAGAGATGAGTCTAGATTAATGGTTTTAAATAGAAAAGACCAAAGTATAGAACATAAACAATTTAAAGATATAATAGATTATCTAGAACCAGGAGATTGCTTAGTAAGAAACAATACTAAAGTTATACCAGCAAGATTATATGGGAAAAAAGCAACAGGTGCTAAAATAGAATTTCTTTTATTAAACCAAATAGAAGGAGATATATGGGAATCTATAGTAAGACCTGGGCATAAATTAAAACCTGGTACAGAAGTAGAATTTGGTGATGGAATATTAAAAGCAACTGTATTAGACATAATGCCAGGTGGAACTAGAAAAGTAGAATTTAAATATGAAGGAATATTTAACGAAATATTAGACAAAATTGGATTAATGCCATTACCACCATATATTCATGAATCGTTAAAAGATAAAGATAGATACCAAACAGTATATGCAAGATATGAAGGATCAGCAGCAGCACCAACAGCAGGTTTACATTTTACACCAGAACTTTTTGAAAAATTAAAGCAAAAAGGAGTAGAAGTTGCAAATGTAACATTACATGTAGGAATTGGAACTTTTAGACCAGTAAAAGTAGAGAATGTAGAAGAGCACCATATGCACTCAGAACATTATTATATAAAACAAGAAGATGTAGACAAAATAAATAATGCAAAAAAGAATGGTAAAAGGGTTATTGCTATAGGAACTACATCTTGTAGAGTATTAGAAACAATAGCAGATGAAAAAGGAATGGTAAAACCTACAGAAGGCGATACACAAATATTTATATACCCTGGGTACAAATTTAAATGTTTAGATGGGTTAATTACAAATTTCCATTTACCAGAATCAACATTAATAATGCTTGTTTCAGCTTTAGCAGGAAAAGAATATATTATGAAAGCTTATAATGAAGCAGTAAAAGAAAGATACAGATTTTTTAGTTTTGGAGATGCAATGTTTATTAATTAAAAAAAGTATTAAATTTTTATAATGTAGCTTTACAAAAGAAATTTCTAAAAAATATAAAATTTAAGTAAGGAGGAAAATATGAAACCAGCAATAACATATGAATTAATTCATAAGTGTAAGCAAACTGGTGCAAGAAGAGGAGTAGTACATACTCCTCATGGAGATATACAAACACCAGTATTTATGCCTGTTGGAACGCAAGCAACAGTAAAAAGTATGACGCCTGATGAACTAAAAAATGAGATAGATGCAAAAATTATATTATCAAATACATACCATTTATATTTAAGACCAGGAGAAGAGGTAATTAAAGAAGCAGGTGGACTTCACAAATTTATGAATTGGGATAGAGCTATTTTAACAGATAGTGGAGGGTTCCAAGTTTTTAGCTTAAGTGGACTTAGAAAAATAACAGAAGAAGGTGTAGAATTTAGATCTCATTTAGATGGAAGAAAAATAGTATTTACACCAGAAAGTGTTATGAATACAGAAAATATTTTAGGATCTGACATAATGATGGCTTTTGATGAATGTTGTCCTTATCCTTCAACATATGACTATACTAAAAAGTCTATGGAAAGAACTACAAGATGGGCAAAAAGATGTAAAGAAGCACACTCAAGACCAGAAGAACAAGGATTATTTGGAATTATACAAGGTGGATTTTATAAAGATTTAAGAGAAAAATCTACAAGAGACTTAGCAAAATTAGATTTACCAGGTTATGCAATAGGTGGAATAAGTGTAGGAGAACCTAAAGAAGAATTTTTAGATATTCTTAGGTTTACAGCACCACTTATGCCAGAAAACAAACCAAGATATCTAATGGGAGTAGGCTCACCAGATTATTTAATAGAAGCAGCTATGGCTGGAATAGATATGTGTGATTGTGTATTACCAACAAGAATTGCGAGAAATGGAACAGCAATGACATGGAATGGAAAAGTTGTAATAAGGAATGCAACTTATGAAAAAGACTGGGGCCCTATAGATAATGAATGTGATTGCTATGCATGTAGAAATTATACTAGAGCATATATTAGACATTTAATAAAAGCAAAAGAAATTTTAGGTGTAAGACTACTTTCAATTCATAATGTCTACTTCTTGACTAAACTTATGGAAAGAGTTAGAATTGAAATAGAAAACGACAATTTCGGAAACTTTAGAAAAGAATTTTATAAAAAATACGGATATGATACAAAAGAATAATAAGTAGGGGGAAGATTATGGATTTATTTGATGATGAAGAACTGTTTAAAGAGCAGAAGAAAAAAGTAAAAAGAAATAGTGTAGTTATAATTTCTTGTATAGTAGTAGCTGTAATATTAATAATAGGAATTGTATGTGCAATGATGTATTTCCAAAGTTTGGAATGGGGAATTACAGTTGATGGAATGGGAATGCCACTAAAAGAAACTACTATTATAACAGATGAACAAACAGGAAAAATATTTGTATCAGTTTCAGATGTTGCACCACGTGTAAAAGGATACCAATATTTAAATGGGGAATATGGTCAAAATACAGAAGACCCTAATTCTGGTGTAGTACAGTGCGCAGACGAAGTAGTAGAAATTAAAGCAAATGAAAACAAAATTAATAAAATATTATTAAAAGAAGATACAAAAGATAATGAATATGGTTATATGTATTTATCAGAAAAAATTAAATATGCAAATGGTCAACTATATGCTTATGTAGAAGATTTACAAGTATTATTAAATGCAAAAATAAATTATAATCAAGCAACAAATAAAATAGTATTAGTAGGAACAGAATATTTATATGAACAATATCAAACGAAAATTGCAAGTTTAGGATATAACTCTGTAGATTCTAACTTTGTTAATAAAAAAGCACTTGCATCAGATATGATTGTAGCTAGAAAAGATAATGGGTTAATTGGTATTATTAGACCAGATGGAAAAGAAATTGCAGGAGCTCGTTATGAAAGTGTACAATGGTTAGAAACAACAGAAGAATTTTTAGTAGAAAGTAATGATAAATATGGAATTATAAGTGAATTAGGTCAAAGTAAGATTTCTATGAATTATGATTCTATAAAATTACTAGATAAAGATACAGGGTTATATATAGTTAGATCTAGCAACAAATATGGTGTAATAAATAAGAGTGAAAGACAAATATTATATTCAGAATATGATCAAATTGGTGTAAACAAAGACCAATATCCAAGTTTAAAAAATGAAAATCAATATTTATTTTATGATTCTATAATTCCTGTACAAAGAGATGAAAAATGGGGATTATTTAATATAAATGGAGAAATGATATTACCAATAGAATATGCAAGTATTGGTTGCATAGTATCTTCACAACAAACAAAATCTGCTAATAATGCAATATTATTAGAGGAATATGAAGGAATTATAGTTGGAAAACAAATAAGCGAAAATGATAGAAATAAAAAATATGCAGTATACAATCCATTAGGAGAACAACTAGTTGACTTTGTACTAGATAATATTTATTATAGAACAGAAAATGGTAAAGATGTATATTACTTAGAAATGGGTGGACAACAAGGAAATCTAGATGAAGTATTTAAAGCAAATGGAATTAAAAAGGTAAATACAAATATTAATGACTCAAACTTAAACAATAATATGAATATAAATAATGGAACATCAAATCCAAATGAATTAGTAAAAAATTAATATCATAAAAATAAGCCTTCCTAAATAAAATTTATTAGGGAGGCTTAAATTATGGAAGAGGGATTATTAAAAAAGAATGGAATGGCTATATTAAAAGGTGAGATAATAGCATTTGGGATAAATATTTTAGCATTAATTATATTATCTTTAATAATGACATATTCTACAATATCGGACAGTGCAATTCCAACATTAGTAGTTGCACTAAATACAATAGCGGTATTAATAGGAAGTTCTGTAGCAACGATAAAATTACAAAAAAGAGGAATTGTAAATGGGATAATAATAGGAAGCTTGTATATATTAATATATTTATTAATTTCGCTAATATTTTCTGGAAATATAAATTTTTCTAGTAAAACTATTTTAATAATATTATTAGGAATTATTTCTGGAGGAATAGGTGGAATAATAGGTGTTAATCTTAACAAAAAGAATTAAATTTAAGAAAAATGAATAAGTATAAAATTCAACTATTTGGGAAAAAATAGTTGAATTTTTTTATGATTTAAGATAGAATTTAAACAGACTATATTCAATGTTTTTAACTAAGGAGGAGAAAAAGTGAACAAGGAAGAAAAGCTAAAAAAAGAGCAAAAAGCAAAAGAAATAAACAAATTGAGAGGATTAAGAATAACGTTAATAACAGTTATTATAATCTTATTATCTATAATATCTTTTGTAGGAATATATGTAAAAGACAAAAATGAGATGTCAGATGTTATTCCAGACTTTATATTAGGGTCAGATATAAAAGGTAATAGGATAATTCAGTTAAATGTTGAAAAAGAAGATACAATAACATTAACAGACACAGAAGGAGCAAAAATTGCTGAAGGAACAGAAAAAGAACTTTCAAGCCAAGGGTATACGGAAGAGGTAATTAAAGAAAATAATTATAAGAAAAGTTCTAAAGAGACTAATAAAGAAGAAACATTAAAACCAGAAAATTATGAAAAGTCAAAACAAATATTAATAAATAGATTAAAAACATCTGGAGTTACAGATTATAAAGTAAGACAAGATAGAGAGAATGGTAATATAGTTATAGAATTAAAAGAAGATAGTTCAACAGACGATATAGTATCTACACTAACTGAAGTAGGGAAATTTGAATTGAAAGATTCAGAAACAGGAGAAATTTTATTAAATAATGATGATGTAAAAGATGCAAAAGTTTTATACAATAATACACAAGCAGGTGTAAATGTATATTTAGAAATAGTATTTAATAAACAAGGTAAAGAAAAATTACAAGAAATATCAAAAACATACAATAGTAATATAAAAGAAGAAACAACAAATACAGTGGGAAATAATACTGTATCAAATGAAATAACAGAAGCAGACTTGAATGTAAATGAAACATCAAATGAAGTAACAAACGAAACTACAACAGAAGGAACTGAAAACGCAGAACAAAATACTAAAAAAATAGACATGATAATAGATGGTACAGCAATAGCTCCAGGACAACAATTCTCAGAAGAGAATATAACAGGAACATTAGACTTGTTAATAGGAACAGGAAGTGCTTTATCTACAAGTGATGAAAACAATAAACTAGATACATACATGGTACAAGCTCAATCTATGGCTTCACTAATAAAAAATGGTGTAATGCCAATTACATATTCATTAGAAGGAAATAAATATATAGAATCTTCTATAACAGTAAATGTATTAAAAAATACAATTATAGTATTATTAGCAATTTTAGCTCTATTATTTATCTTCTTAATAATTAAATTTAGAGTAAATGGAATACTAGCTACAATCTCTAACATAGGATTTATGGCAGTTACATTATTAATTTTAAGATTAACAAATGTAGAAATAGGAATTGGTGGAATTATAGGATTATCATTAGTTGCATTATTAAACTATGTATTACTTTATATGTTATTAAAAGCTATAAAAGGTAAAAAAGAAAATGAAAAAGTAATAAAAAATGTAGTAGTAAAATTCTGTATGATGTTAGTACCAGCATATATAATAGCCATTGTATTTGCATTTAATTCATTTATTCCAATATATAGTTTTGGAATGGTTGTATTCTGGGGACTTACAACATCAATTATATATAATTTACTTGTAACTAAGAATTTAATTATAAAAGCAGAAGAAAAATAATTTGAGAGGGTGAAAAGATGGAACGCAAGAAAACTAAGATGAAAAATAAATTACTATATATATTAATAGCAATTGTAATAATTGCAGGTATAGTAGTAGGCTATACAGCAAAATTTAAATTTAGTTTAGCATATGATGACTCTATTAGAGTAGAAATGTATATTGGAAAAGATTATACAAAAGCAGATGTAGAAGCGATTGCAAAAGAAGCTTTTGGAACAAAAGAAGTACTAATACAAAAAATAGAATTTTTTAATGATTCTGTAGCAATTACAGTAAGAGAAAGTAATGACGAAAAATTAAACAACTTAGTAGCAAAGGTAAACGAAAAATATGGAACAACATTAGCAAAAGAAGATTTAACAGTTGTAGATGTACCACATTATAGAGGGAGAGATATAATGTCAAACTATATTGTTCCAATAGTAATTTCAGCAGTATTAATTATTGTATATTCAATTATAAGATTTAGAAAAATAGAATTAGCAAAAGTTGTAGCAAAATTACTTATTTGGCCAATAATAGTAGAAGCATTATACTTAAGTATATTAGCAATAGCAAGAATACCTATTAGCTATTATACATTACCATTAGGAATTATATTAGCAGTATTAACATTAACAATTATTACATATAAAAATGAGAAAAAATTAGTAGAATATAATAGAAAACAAAAATAACTAGAACAGGGATGAGGGATGGTACTTAAAGTACCAATAGCGTGTCTAAGATTTACAAAAACTTAAGGCACGCTTTTTTTTGCAGAAAAAAACTAGGATAAAAATATTACCCTAGTTATTTTTTTGTAATTTATAATAAGATTTTTTTCCTTTTTTTAGTATAGCAAAACCATCTTTAAAATCTGAATCTGAAAGAACATAATTAGTATCAGAAATTTTATTATCATTTAAAGTAATACCACCTTGCATTATTAACTGACGAGCTTGACCTTTAGATGGTGCAAAGTTTACTTGTATTATTGCATCTAAAATAGAAATATTAGAATTAACTGTTGCAGAAGGCATATTATCTAAACTACCTTGACCTTCGAACAATGCTTTAGCAGATTCTTCTGCTTTTTTTGCTTCTTCTTCGCCATGAATTAGCTTTGTAATTTCGTATGCAGCAACTTTTTTTGCTTCATTAATTTTTTCATCTTTTAAGTTAGAAAGTTCTTCCACTTTTTCCATAGGTAAAAATGTTAGCAAGCTTAAAACTGTTTTTACATCTGCATCATCTATATTTCTCCAATATTGGTAAAATTCGTAAGGTGAAGTTTTTGTAGCATCTAGCCAAAGAGCACCTTTTTCTGTTTTTCCCATTTTCTTACCTTCTTTTGTAGTAAGAAGTTTAAAAGTAAGACCATAAGAATCGGAATGACCAATTCTTCTTATTAAGTCTACTCCTCCTAGAATATTTGACCATTGGTCATTTCCACCCATTTGTAATTTACAACCATATTTATCATGTAAATATAAAAAGTCATAAGATTGCATTAACATATAACTAAGTTCGAAAAATGTTAGTCCTCTTTCCATTCTTTGCTTATAACATTCAGCAGAAAGCATTTTATTTACTGAGAATAAAGAACCGATCTCCCTTGAAAAGTTAATAAAGTTTAAACCTAAAAGCCAATCTGCATTATTAACTATTATTGCACCATTTTTTCCTTCGAAAGATAGAAATTTAGCAATTTGTTTTTTAAAACATTCTACATTATGATCAATTTCTTCTCTAGACATCATTCTTCTCATATCTGTTTTACCAGAAGGGTCACCAATTGTAGCAGTACCACCACCTATTAAAATAATAGGCTTATGACCAGCTTTTTGCATATGCGAAGCGACCATTAAAGAAATAAAATGACCTACATGTAGACTATCTGCAGTTGGGTCAAAACCTATATAAAAAGATATTGAATCATTATCTAATAAATTTTTAATTTCTTCTGGATGTGTTAGTTGCTCTGTATAACCTCTTTTTGTTAATTCCTCGAAAATATTAGACATAAAACGTCCTCCTTATAAATTGATATTTATATTATTTTTTTCTTTTTTTACAGTTTTTATGAAATCTTTATTATTCATAAATCTATTTATATTTGATTCTTCAATTCCTGTTCCTCTACTAATATCTGAAATTGAAGCTTCTTCAATTTGGTTTGATAAAAAGCTCTTTAATTTTGACATTTCAAAATTATCTTTTGGTGCGCAATTAGGGCAAATATCATCTACTGAAGAAAAGAAACACCCACAACGTAAACATTTTTTAAAATTCATATTAAGCTCATTCCTTTCAAGTTTTATTATTGAATAAATTTCTATAAGTATTCTATCATAAAAAAACACAAAAAAAAACCAAATATTACAAAAACATATATAAATTTTATAAAAAAACTGTTGACAATTAATTTATATTATGTAATAATGATAATGGTTATCACTTAAGGAGATGTTATGGAAAGATATAGTAAACAAAGAGAGCTAATATTAAAAGCTTTAAAAGAAAGAACAGACCACCCAACTGCAGAAATGCTATATAAAGATATATTAAAAATTATGCCATCAATAGGCATTGCAACAGTATATAGAAATTTATCTGCTTTATATGAAAATGGTCAAATATTAAAAATAGAAACTAAACAAGGAGAATCAGATAGGTTTGATGGTAACATTATGCCACATTTACATTTTCAATGTTTAGAATGCAATAAAATACAAGATATCTTTTTAGATGAAGACGAAAACGAAAAACTTAATGATAAATTAAAAGAATTTGCTAATATTATCAATGCAAAAGTATCAGAATCTAAAATTTTTTTAAGAGGAAGATGCGAAGAATGCAAGGATAAAGAATAAAAAATATAATAATTTAGGAGGAAAAAATATGAAAGCTTATGTATGTAAAGTATGTGGATATGTACACATTGGAGATGAAGCTCCAGAAAAATGCCCACAATGTGGAGCTAGCAAAGAAAAATTCGAATTAAAAGATATGAGTGGAGCTAAAGATTATGCTGACGAACACAAAATTGGTGTAGCTCAAGGATTAGATGAAATAGTAGTACAAGGATTAAAAGACAACTTTATGGGAGAATGTACAGAAGTTGGAATGTACTTAGCTATGAGTCGTCAAGCAGATAGAGAAGGATACCCAGAAATAGCAGAAGCATTTAAAAGATATGCTTTAGAAGAAGCTGAACACGCTGCAAAATTTGCAGAATTATTAGGTGAAGTTGTATACCCAGATACAAAGAAAAACTTAGAATTAAGAGCAGCTGCAGAACAAGGTGCTTGTATGGGTAAAAAAGAAATAGCTACAAGAGCTAAAGAATTAGGATATGATGCTATACATGATACAGTTCATGAAATGGCTAAAGACGAAGCTCGTCATGGTAGAGGATTTGACGGTTTATTAAAAAGATATTTTTCTAAATAGTAAAAATAAAAACTTCATTAACTTATGTTAGTGGAGTTTTATTTATTATATAAAACTAGCAAAGAATTAAGAAATACAAGTTAGAAAATTATATTTACAAATAAAAATTAAATATGTTATAATTAAATAGACTTAAATTTTAAGAAGGTGTATTTATGGCAATATTATTATTTATAATATATATGCTAATACTTGTAATATTTGGACTTGTTGTTTTTGCAGTAATGCAAATAAAAATGGCGGGTTTAACAGTAAAAGACTTTTGGACTTTTATAGAAGCAAATCAAGAATTAGACAAATTAGATAAGATAGCAAAGAAATATGAAAAAATGAGTACAACACAGCAGATAGTGTTTCTTAAAGAAGCTGAAAAAATATTTAATGCATTTGACAAAGTACCAGCTTCAATTTGGGAAGAAGAAACGAATAAATATCAAAATGTATTAGATGCATATAAAGACATAAAAGTAATGAGATGGATAGAAAATGATAAATCTAATATAAAAAATGAAAATAATGAACAGGTAAAAACTCCAATCCAATAGGAATTGGAGTTTTTGTTTTTTATTATTAGAGTAATTATATGATGTTTAAAATCGTATAATATCACAAAACATACAAATAATAATATAATCATATTGACATACGTAATACAATGTAATACAATAATAGAGAGAGGAGTGAATATTATGACTATTTCAGTAAGATTAAGTGATAAAGATACAGAGTTGATAAAAGCCTATGCTGACATGAATAATATTTCTTTGTCTGAATTAGTAAGAAATGCAGTAATAGAAAAGATAGAAGATGAATATGATTTAAAAGCTTATTATGAAGCAATAGAAGAATACAATAAAAATCCTAAAACTTATACTTTAGATGAAGTAGAAAAGGAGTTGGGATTTGATAATGAAATATAAAGTAGTATTAACCGAAAGAGCAAAGAAACAATTAAAAAAGTTAGATAAACATACATCATCTTTAATTATACGGTTGGCTAAGAAAAAATATTGAGGGGTGTGAAAATCCAAGAGTACATGGCAAAGGTTTAGTAGAAAATAAATCTGGACAATGGAGATACAGAATAGGAGATTATAGAGTAATATGCGAAATAAAAGATGAAGAAATAATAATTTTAGTATTAGAAATAGGGCATAGAAGAGAGATATATGATTAAAGAAGAGTGATAGATTATTCTTTCGCTAAAATATAGGAGAAAAAACTAATAATTTTTATAAATCCAGAAGAAAATAGGAATATTCGAAAAGCATTTGACATATAACAAAAATATAGTATACTATATTTAGCTTAAGCAAGAGAATAATCGAAGGACTCGAATGTTCACAGAGATATGTTGACCACATATCTCATTTTTGTATAATGAAAACCCCGCGTTTTACGTGGGGTTCTAAAAGCTTCTAGCTATGC
>ERZ824522.29-NODE-29-length-188261-cov-8.846684_pt1 | contig 188261 bp, 177 predicted proteins | sample MGYA00519935_ERZ824522 | MGnify/ENA primary metagenome ERZ824522 (study PRJEB31778, sample SAMEA3449160) | human gut metagenome | biome: human gut; feature: human-associated habitat; material: faeces | place: United Kingdom | collected 2010/2012 ...
TTAAAGTATACCATAACTCTTTTTTATTATGGTCTACCAATCGGGGTGCATTTCATTTTACACCTTCTATTTTATTTACTAAAGCTTCCATTTCCTCTGGAAATATATTTTTACCATTCTTTAAAACAATTACACTTTTCTTTCTTCCACAAATAAAAATATATCCATCTTCATCTATTTTAGCTAAATCGCCTGTATGGAACCAACCTTCATTTAATACTTCTTTTGTAGCTTTTTCATCATTATAATACCCAAGCATTACATTTGGACCTTTTACAACAAGTTCTCCCATTCCTTCTTCATTTGCTTCTACTATTTTAGCTTCTACATGTGGAAGAGTTTTTCCTATTGATTCAACTCTAAAATTTTCATTTGTTTCTACACCTATAACAGGAGAAGTTTCTGTTAAACCATATCCTTGGCACAAATTAATTCCCCAATTTCTAAACGCTTCTTTTACTTCTGGGTCTAGAGCTGCTGCTCCACTAATAAATAATTTTATATTACCACCAAATATATTATGTATGTCTTTAAAAATCTCTTTTTTCTCTTCCATCGTTTTATTTTTGTTTTCTTGCATAAGTTTTTCTACAAATTCAAGTTTTCCTTGCTTTTCTAAATTTTTTATAATATTTTTATAAATATTTTCGTATATTGCAGGTACAAAGGCTGCAAAAGTTGTTTTATATTCGTTTAAATTCTCTAATATATGTCTTATTCCTTGGCAAAATGCTCTTTCTGCCCCTATGTATAATGAATATAACATACCAACTGTACATTCAAAAACATGGTGTAGTGGTAAAAATGATAATATTCTATCATTTGAATTTACATCTAATATAGAAGCAAAATCCATTACATTAGATACCATATTTTTATGTGATAAAGCTAACTACTTTTGACTTTGATGTTGTTCCAGAAGTAAATAACATTATACTCATTTCTTCTGGGTTTATTTTTGCATCTATAAAACTTTTGTCTCCTTTTTCTACTAATTCTTTTCCTTGCTCAATTAATTCTTTTTGTGAATAAATTCCTTCTGTATGAATTTTAGTATCCATAGAAATTAAATGTTTTAATTTATTCTTTTCACTATATTTTATTTTTTCTACAATTTCTTCATATGGTTTAGAATAAAATATTGCTTCTACTTCAGATCTTTCTATTAATTCTTCTAATTCATTTGCTGGTAAAGATTTATCTAATGGAACCACTATACCTGTACCACATACAACAGATAAATATGAAAGTTCCCATTCATATCTGTTTTCTCCTATAACTGCTATTCTTTTGTCTTTTAATCCTAAGTTTATTAATGCTGTTCCTAAGTAATTTATCATATCTCTTATTTCACTATGTGTATATGTCTCATATTTACCTTCATCTAACTTAACTTTATACCCTATATTTTTTCCATATAAATTTCTTGTTTTATTTAACATATCTTTTAAGTCTGTTACTTATAAAATATTTTTACTCATTCTTGTTTTCCTCCGTTTCAATTTTGACTATATAAAATTGTAAATGCCAGTTTTGTTTACTTATTAGTAAATATAAAACATACTAGCGTTAAATATAATCTATATAAAAATAATATAACTTTAAAAAAAGGTCAATAATTTTTGCTCCGTTTGTACCGTGAGTACAAAAAAATCTTTATATGTTTTTTTTATTAAATAGCAAGTACGATATTACTTAAAACTTATAGCATGAATAAAACAATATAAGACATTATCATTTAGCTATTTTGTTAGAATAAATATAATCCATTACACTATCTGGGTAATGTTCATCACAAAAGCTATCTAACTTACTATTTGCTTCTATTCCTACAGTTCTTTCTTGTTGTCTATTAGCTGCAGCACACGAAATTCCTATATCAAAAAATAGTAGCACCATTAATATTAATGTTATTTGTTTTAATGTAAACATATCTATATTACTAATTAACTTTTCAATAATTGGATAAATATATTTTACAAATAGTACTCCTCCTGTTCCCCAATATAAACAATGTAACAAACTTGTCCTTCCATTTATATTAAACCATAAATTACTATAATCCCAAGAAACAGTTCCAAAAAATTTTTCTTGAAAGAAAGAAAATAGATATTCTACAATTCCACCTAAAAGCATTGTCACTAAAAATATTTTTAAATTACTTTCATCTTTTATTTTAGAAATAACTAAATAATATATAACTAGTCCTGCTCCATAAACTGGTATTAAAGGTCCATATATTAGACCTTTTCTAGACATAAAATGGCCATTTTGTACAATAGCTACTATTGTTTCTACTATATATCCTATAATGCTACCTATTATAAAAACCCAAAATATTACTAATAAAAATTTAAAAACATCTTTCCTTTTCATAATATATCACCTCAATTTACTATAAAGTAACATATAATAATTAATATAGTTTTTATATTTTATTAATATTGTATTAATTTTTCATATACAATAAAAAAAGCGAAATTTTAAAGACAGTCCTCAAATCTCGCTTTTTATTATTAATATATTTCTCCATTTAATTTTTGGTATTCTTCAAATAGTTGTATACATTCTTCTCTATCTATTTGTTTTTCGTCTAATAGATTTTTATTATTTGTTTCTAAAAATTCATATATAGCATCATCTCTAAAGCCTATATTTCCAGCATCTTTTCTTGTGCAAGCAAAATATACTTCTTTGATGTTAGCCCAAATAATTGCTGATAAACACATTGGGCATGGCTCACAAGATGTATACAAAACATGTCCAGATAAATCATGAGTATTTAATTTTTTGCAAGCCTCTCTTATAGCTTGAACCTCTGCATGTGCTGTTGGATCATTATTTTTTATTACTTGATTATTGGCTACAGAAATAATATTTCCTTCTTTATCTGTTATAACAGCACCAAATGGACCTCCTTCTAAATTTCTCATTCCTTTATTTGCTTGTTCTTTTGCTAATTCCATATATTCGTTCATCTTTATCCTCCTACATAACATATAATAATATTGTAAAAAATTGTAGTAAACTACCTAATAATATAAATAAATGGAAAATTGAATGCATATACTTATGTTTTTTACCTAAGGCATAAAGCACTGCTCCTATTGTATAAGCTAATCCTCCTAGTAATAATAGTACAAATCCGAGCTGTTCCAAGTAGACTTGGTAACAAATTTATTTTAAATATAATGCACCAACCCATTACTAAATAGCAAATCATAGAAAATACTTTAAACTTTTTTATATCGATAGAATTTAAAATAATGCCTAATATTGCCATAAACCAAATAATTCCAAATATAGTCCACCCAAGTGCCGTATCATACTCTCTAAATGTACATAATGCAAATGGTGTATACGAACCTGCAATTAGTAAATAGATCGAACAATGGTCTAGTATTTGGAAAACTTTTTTTGCCTTTCTTTTTGGGTTTAGTCCGTGGTATATACTAGACATCGTATACAAAATTATCATTGTAGCACCATATATAGAACCACTTACTATGCCATAAACATTTCCATTTATTGACGCAAACACTATACATAAGACTAGTGCAACTACACCAAGCACTCCACCAACAATATGTGAAGTCATATTAAAAATTTCTTCTCCCTTTGTATATTTAGGAAGAATTCTATCTCTTAATTTTGTTCTTTCCATAACCCTCCTAACAAATATCTAAATATTTTTTTAAATCTTCCAACTTTGATTCTGTTTCGGTAATACCTTCTTTATATAACGCTTCTAGTTTTGTCTTATTTTTTTCTAAACGGTCTACTGTTACTTCTTTTTCTGGTCTTATTATAAAAATTTTTCCTTCTTTTTCTAATTCTATTAATTCATCTTGCAATTTATTATATCTTTCTGGCATTGTATTCAATTTATTTATTAATTTTGGATATTTATGATATGCAATTTTATATAATTTTTTCATCTTATTTGATGTTGTTGGCTTTCTGTATTTTTTGTCTCTTGTTAAAACTACAACAACTTTTTCATATCCTTCTTGTAAAGCCCATTTTACTGGTATACTATCTGTTACTGCTCCATCTAGATAATGATTTTTATTTATTTCTACCATAGCTGAAGCAAGTGGCATACTAGAAGAGGCTTGTGCAGCTTTAAATAAATTATCACAATTGTCTTTTTCTAAATACTCTGTTTCTGCTTTTTCACAATTAGTTGTAACTATTATAAATCGTTGTTTTGCATCTTCAAATGCCTTATAGTCAAAAGGAACTTTATTTTCAGAAATATCTCCAAATAAATAGTCATATCCAATTATTCCTTTATTTTTTCTAATTGCTTTTCTTCCTATGTATTTTGGATCATCACAATATTCTAAGTTTATTTTTGCAGATCTTCCTTCTTGCTTAGTTATATAACTCATTGCATTTAATGCTCCTGCTGAAACACCTGCTACGCATTCAAATTCCATATTATGTTTTAAAAATGTATCTAATACACCAGATGTATACATTCCTCTTAGTGCCCCACCTTCTAATATTAGTGCTGCTTTTATCATTTTTGCCTCCTAAAATTTTTATAATATTTATTAATTTAATGCAAATATTCCATGTTAGTAGTAAATTTGCTAAAGTTTTTAATAATGTTTCTATTGTATCACAAATAACTTATTTTAGTGTAAACTTTTTGTAAATTTTTTATTTTATTGAACTTTATGTAAATTTGTTGTATAATATTTACATGTGCAACTGTTGATAATACTAAAAGGAGGCTCTATTTATGAATAAGGCAAATGAATTAAAATTAAAAGAGCACATAAAAAAGCTTGTAAAAGAACAAGTTGAATTGGAAGTAGCAGCTCGGTTAAAAGAACAGGTTGAATTGGAAGTAAATGCTAGGTTAGACGAGTTAAAAGCTGAACTTAACCTTCCTCCTGTCGAAATATCTTTAAAGCAATATTTAATAAACTTAGGAGTTGGAAAAACTCGTTGGGGTAAAGGTTTAGAATGTACACTATTTGCTATTGAATATTACCATGCAAATAATGTATCACCTGGAAAGCAGTTTTATAAAGTTCTCGAGGAAAACGGTTTTTCTGAAAGAGAATTGCGTTCTGCTAAAGAAGCCGCCTTTAGAACGAAAACTCCTCTTTATAAAAGAATTTTTGAACGCTTTGAAGGTTTTACCAGAGCTCCTACCAATACACAATTCGTAAAAATTGTAGAAGGCTATTATTATAGTACTTATAATAATTAAGTCAAAAATTCACCAGTAAAACTTTTTGCTTTACTGGTGAATTTTTTGGGTAATGAAACTGGAATTTTAGTTGCTGTCCCCCTAGTCCGATATATAACCAACTAATCTTGTCTTAGAATATCCCTAAATGCTCTAATAATATTTTTGTCCCTATACTACGAATAAAATACCCATATATATTGCATATAGTATTAAATATATTGCTCCATTCATTCTGCTCATTTCATTTTTAGGTGGTATTACTGGAAATAAAGATAGTACTAACATTGCGATTATTAATATTATCATTTGTATATTATATGTAAAATTATATTCTAATGGAGAAATTACTGCTGAAACTCCAATAATGAATAATATATTAAATATATTTGATCCTATAATATTCCCTATAGCAATATCACTATTTCCTTTTATTGCTGCTGTAACACTTGTTACTAGCTCTGGTAAGCTTGTACCTATTGCAAGTATTGTTAACCCTATTATTTTTTCACTTACGTTAAATTGTCTTGCAATTATTAAAGCATTATCTACAGTTAAGTCTCCACCAATTTTTAATCCAATAATTCCTAATATAATAAATATTATATTTTTTGCTATTGGTATTTTTTTGCTATCTGTTTTAATTTCGACAATTGTATCTTCTTCGTCAAATTTTTCTCCTTTTTTTGCCATTACAATTGTATATATTATAAATAATACAAATAAAATAATTAACACTATTGCTTCACTTTTTTGTATTGTTCCTGCAGTGTTACAAAATATCATAAATATAATTGTAACAGCTAAACACATTGGCATTTCTATTAATCTTGTTTCTCTTTGAAATTTTATTGGTCTTATTAACGCTGACAGTCCTAAAATTAATAATAAATTACATAAATTACTTCCTATAATATTACCTATCGACATATCTGCATACCCATTTATACTAGATGTAGTACTCACAAATAACTCTGGCATCGAAGTTCCTATAGATACTATTGTTAGCCCTATTATTATTTCGGGTATATGGAATTTCTTTGCTATATTGCTACTTCCTTCTACTAAAAAGTCTGCTCCTTTTATAAGTAATATAAATCCTAAAATTATTAAACCTATTGATACTAACATATTTCTTCTCCTTCCTTATTTTAAAGTACAAAAAAAGCAATCGCAAGATTTTTAACTGTAAGTGCAAAAATCTAACATTTGCTATATTTTTTTACTATATATAAAAGAGTAACAACGTTTTTTATGTTATCATAAATCTTATTCTTTGTCTAGTAATTTATATAGTGAATTATTACAGTAAACGAAACAATGAATTAAGTTTTAATAGTGTTATGAATCAAATTATTGAATATGGTTTAGAAAACTTGGAAGAAAATTAGATTTTGTATTGTTTTGTATATAAATCGCGAGGAGTTAGATAAATAGTGCTAAAAGTAAAATATTCTAATCAATTAAAAAAGACTACAAATTAATAAATTATACTAAAGTTCAAATTTATATAAATATTCACTTGATTTTAATTTTTTTACAAAAATTGCTCCAAACTTTTCATAATAATTTTTTAAAGTTGTTTTTAAATATATAGTTTTAAACTCCCTCTTTTTAGCTTCATTTAATATAGCATCATTTAATAATTTTGAATATTCATGATTCCTATATTCCTTTTTTACATACATAGTTGAATACCAAGGTGTTAGCGATTCTTCTTCTTCGCAATCTGATGGAAAAATTGATATAAAGCCAATTAATTTATCTTTGTCGATTAAAATCAATTTACAAAATGACTTATAAAAAAACATATTCTTTATTTTTTCTTTTTTTCTTTCAATTCTTGTATTTCTATTATTTTCCTTATTTTGAGCCCATTCTTCGTATTCTAGTTTTGCAACTTCATCTATATATTCCAATTTATTTTTAAGGTTATATATTTCCATATTTTTCTCCTTCTTCACCTCAAATTTGATGCCTTTTTATTATATAAAAAAAGAATACCAACTTCTATAATCGTTGATACTCTAATTATTGGCTGGGCTGGCTAGATTCGAACTAGCGCATGCCAGAGTCAAAGTCTGGTGCCTTACCGCTTGGCTACAGCCCAATATATAATTAACTTCACCCTATTTCTACCTATATGTTTTGTAAAAATCTGGGGTGAGTACTGGGATTCGAACCCAGGATCTCCAGTGCCACAAACTGGCGCGTTAACCAACTACGCCATACTCACCATCTCTTGTGAACATTTATTATTTTAAACTATTACCTATCACTTTGTCAACTCTTTTTTGAATTTTTTTAAATTATTTTTTTATTTTATAAAATTTTCACTATTAATACAAGATTTTTTAACATCGTTGTTTTATATCTTTATTTTTTTACTTTAAATTATTAAACTTATTGGTCTTGCTAGCAAAAGTATTTTATTTACATAAATTGATTTTTTATGTTATCTGTGCTATAATATTTACAGTTACAAAAAATTTTAACTAGTAGGAGGAAAAAGTTATGCGGAAAAGAAAATTAGTGGTAACCTTGTTAGCAACAGTTGTAATTTGTGGAGGAGGTATTGCAGTTCTATCTAGTTCGGAACCAAAAAACGTCTTAGCAAGCGTTGAAGCCGAACTGTCTGAACCAATTGAGGAATATGAAATGTACTTAGTTCAAGATGAACCAGACATAAATGTATTTTCTGTTAGGCAGGATAAAATGCTACTCTTAATTACAACTCCTGATGTTTCAAAGATGTATTGTAGTGTGTACACGAACGAAATCTTCGGAACTCCAGTTGCATTAGCTGATGATTTATCTGCTGTTTTAATTGAAAATGACGAAGGGAAATTCGTCCTTTCAACATCAGACAGTGAAAATCTCGATGAAGAAACACTAATCACTCCATTTGATGAATCAGATACTTCTTTAAAATGGATTGATCTTTATTATTAATTCCAATTAACGCAGAAGGAACATATGCATATCTTACAGCATATGTTCCTTCTTATTTTTGCTTTAACTAATCATAAACACCCATTCACAGGCGGTTGTGATTAGTTATAATATAAAAATCTTATAAAGACTTTTTACTCACATTTATTTATCATCAATATTCAATATTCCTAAATCATATTTTTTTGTAACATAAATTTGTAACATTTTTTAAAAATTTGTAACATACTCAGAGAAATTGGCAAAAAAACAGATGATTAGATATATATCCTCTAATCATCTATATAAGCCACTTTCAGCACTCTCACTTTTTCTTATTTTCTGTGAGTTTGTAATAAAAACTATATTTAATTGGTGCGGATGAGAGGACTCGAACCTCCACGCCGTTGGCACTGGTTCCTAAGACCAGCGCGTCTGCCAGTTTCGCCACATCCGCATTAGCTTTAACATTACTAATAATAGCATATTAAAACTAAAATTGTCAAGTACTTTTTTATCATTATTCTTCAAAATTTAATTTTTCAAAAAATAAATTCATAGAATGCTTCATATTACTATATTCTACGTTCTTAATATTTTTTCATAATAGAAATATTAATTTTCATTAGCTATATGTGCAATTTTTATTGCATCTTCTATAGTATCTACAGCACAAATAAAGCATTTATTGTGGCAAAATCTCGCTGTTTTCACATTTGTCACTTTTTGTAACTCTTCGCCTTGAAGTCCTGCCCATTCATTAGGAAATAATTTTCTGCTAGAAAAAGAACCTAATTTTTCTGGAACAGTATAAATGTTGTACCCGCCTCTATTAGATGGAAAAACAACAAAATTTATTAATTTTGCTTTACTATTATTTGATTCTAGTAAAAATTCTTTCCAAGGAAAAAACTTTTCCAAAACCATAATTCCATCCTTAGAATTTTCTATTGCAATATCTACTTTTTCTTTAGCTTTCACTTTAGAAACAGTACTTTCAATAGCATTGTTGAATATAATTTCAGCTATTTTTAAAGCTTCTTTAAACTTAATATCTGGGTCTATCTCTTCATCCCAATTCGGATTAAATTCAGATATTATGCCAGCTAACTGTACTAATTTATAATCCACATTTATATCTGGTATTTGCCCATTATCACTAGCATCAATATACTGTATTAAGTTTTTATCTAACATTTTCCAAATCTCTTCTGTGTAATTTTTTTCGTATTTTTTAATTATCTCTTTTCCAAATTTTTTCCAAACTAAACCACAAGAAGAATATTTTACGCCATTAGCTCTTTGTCCATTTCCTCCAAATTGATGATGATCTAATTCTCCTCCACCTACATCATAAATATATTGCTCTCTTGTAGCTTTTTCAAGATTAGATGTTCTACATACTATAACTTTTGGCAATAATTTAGAAAACATTATAGTAGAAAATATTTCATCACAGTGAAAAGTTCCATTATGTGTTATGCAATTTGCCTCTTCTATATTTTTAGTAATTTCTATATTCATAATTTCCTCCGTTTTTTAAAAATTATATCACATAATTTTCAAAAAAGCTCATTATTTTTATTTTAGGATAAATAATTTACATTTTATTATATAACATATCCTAAAGTTGTAAAAAACAAATATCCCATCTATTCTTTTTAAAAAGAAATAAATGGGATTTATAATAATTTTATTATACTCCTACTGTTGTAAATCCATTATCAACATGTATAATTTCTCCTGTAATTCCTGATGACATATTGCTAAATAAAAATGTTGTTGTATCTCCAACTTGTTCTATTGTAACATTTTTATGCATTGGAGCTTTTTCTTCTATTACATCTAATATTGATCCAAAATCTTTAATTCCTTTTGCAGATAAAGTTTTTATTGGACCTGAAGATATTCCATTAATCCTAATACCTTTCTTTCCTAAATCTTGTGCTAAATAACGAATACTTGCTTCAAGCGCTGCTTTTGCAACCCCCATTACATTGTATCCAACAACTGCTTTTTCTGATCCATAATATGTATATGTAACAACACTTGCTCCCTCATTTAAAACGTCTTGCATAACCGCTTCATTTACTATCTTTACTAAAGAATATGCGCTTACATCACATGCATGAGCATAGCCATTTCTTGATGTATTTATGAAATCATTTCTTAAATCATCGGTAAAAGCATGTGCTATACTATGTAATATTCCATCTATTTTTCCAAAGTCCGCTTTAATAGCAGAAAAACAATCTCTTATACTTTCATCTGAACCGGCATCACATGGATATAATTTTGTTCCTGGAAATTCTTCTAATAATTTTGCTAATTTTTCTGAACCTTCTTCTGGATTATATGTACAAATTAATTGTGCTCCATTATCATGTGCAGATTTTGCTGCTCCCCATGCAATACTCCATTTGTTTCTTACACCCATTAATACTAATTTTTTATTTTCTAATAACATAATCTTATTCCTCCATCTTTCCTATTTTTCTATACTTTTCATATCTAAGATTTAATAAATCTTCTACATCTAACTTGTCTAATTTGTTTAATGTTTTTGTTATGTATTCTTTCATTTCTTTTGAAACAAACTCTAAATTTTCTTTTTTATCATCTTTTTCTTTTATGATGTCATCTATTATACCTAATTTTTTTAAATCTTTTGCTGTAATCTTCATTTTCTCTGATGCTTCTTTATTTTTAGTTGCATCTTTATACAAAATACTTGCGAATCCTTCTGGTGATAAAACTGAATATACGCTATTTTCTAGCATTGCAATCTTATCTCCAACACCAATTGCTAATGCTCCTCCACTAGAACCTTCTCCAATTACTATAGAAATTATAGGTGTTTTTAATCTTGACATTTCCATTAGACTTCTTGCTATTGCTTCTCCTTGACCTCTTTCTTCTGCTCCTATTCCTGGATAGGCACCTGGTGTATCTACAAGTGTAATTACCGGTCTATGAAACTTTTCTGCTTGTTTCATAAGTCTTAGAGCTTTTCTATATCCTTCTGGATTCGTCATTCCAAAATTTCTTTCCATTTTTTCTTTTGTTGAACTACCTTTTTCTTGACCTATAATTGTAACTGCTTTTCCATTTATTCTTCCTATTCCTCCAATTATAGACTTATCATCACCAAAACATCTATCACCATGAAATTCAATGAAATCGTCTACAATGTTTTCTATATAATCTTTTGCTTTTGGCCTTTGCGAATCTCTAGCAAGCATAACTATATCCCAAGCTGTTTTTTTAGCCATTTTTTCATCTCCTTTCTAACTTTTGTGTAATTCTAAAATTTGTGCCAATGTTCTTTTCATATTTTTTCTTTCTACAATTTTGTCTATAAACCCATGCTCTAGCAAGAACTCTGCTCGTTGAAATCCTTCTGGCAATTTTTGATTTATTGTTTGTTCTATTACTCTTGGTCCTGCAAAACCAATTAACGCATTGGGCTCAGCTAAGATAACGTCTCCTAAACTTGCAAAGCTTGCTGTAACACCTCCTGTTGTTGGATCTGTTAGAACTGTTATGTTTAAAAGTCCACAATCATCTAATTTAGAAACTGCTGCAGATGTCTTTGCCATTTGCATTAATGACACCATTCCTTCTTGCATTCTTGCTCCACCTGACACACAAAAAATTATAAATGGTAGTTTTTCTCTAATTGCATCTTCTATTGCAAGTGTTATTTTTTCACCAACAACACTTCCCATACTTCCCATTAAAAAGTTCCCATCCATTACAGCTATAACGGTTCTATTTCCATGTATTTCACCAATTCCAGTTGTAACAGCTTCTTGAATTTTTGTTTTTTCTTGTAATGTTTCTATTTTCTTAATGTATCCATCAAATTCTATTGGGTTTGTTAATGGCATTTTTTCGTGAGTTTCTACAAATGTACCTTCATCTATTATTTGTTTTATTCTCCTTCTTGCAGATATTCTAAAATGTTTACCGCAATTTGGACATACACTAAAATTTTTATGCACGTCATCTTTATATAAAATTTCTTTACATTCGTCACATTTTACCCATTTTCCTATAAGCATATCTGCCGCTTTTGTATTTTTTTCTGTTTTTTCTTCTTTGTTTATTTTCTTTATTTTATCTATTACCATGGTCTATTTTGTTCCTTTCTATTCCTATGGTTTTAGTTATTATATATTTTCTTTTTATTTTTTTCTATTAGTATGAGTAGTCAGTTTATATGTTTTTAATAAAATAAAGTACCCATTTTTTAACTCTACTTTTGTGTATAGTTAATTTTAAGGTACTTTTTATTAGTTACATATTATATATTTTGGAATTATCTATAACTCAAATTTTCTATTCAAAGTTTTCCCAATCCTATATATCATACAACTCCTTCTTAGAATAATGTGTGTGTAAATATTTATGAGCAACTTCGCTTCCTGGCTTTTGTAAAAATTCTTCATACATTTGCTTTATAACAGGATTTTCGTGTGATTTTCTTATAACGCTTTTTTCGTCAATTGAATATAAAGCATCAGCTCTTAACTTTCTAACATCTATTTCACTTCGAGTTTTAGAACTTTTTATAGGTTGACCTCCACCCATTATGCATCCCCCTGGGCAAGCCATTATTTCCACAAACTGATAGTCAGCCTTTCCTTCTTTTATTTCGTCCATTATTTTTCTGGCATTACTTAAACCACTTACTACTACTGCTTTTACCTTTTTTCCAGCAATCTCTATAACAGCTTCTTTTCTTTCTTTTCCGCCTCGTACAGCTTCATATTCAAACTTAGGCAAATCTTTGTTTTTCAACACATCTGCTGCAGTTCTTAAAGCTGCTTCCATAACTCCACCTGTTGTTCCAAAAATAGCCCCTGCGCCAGTCGCTTCACCCATTGGTTCATCAAATTTATCATTTTGAAGCTCTGTAAATTCTATATTTGCTTGTTTTATCATCCTAGATAATTCACGTGTTGTAATTACATAATCAACATCACGAATTCCCTCTACTTCCATTTCTTCTCTTTGACATTCATATTTTTTTGCAATACATGGCATAACAGAAACCATACATATTTTACTTGGATCCACATTATATTTTTTAGCATAATATGATTTTACCATTGCACCAAACATTTGATGTGGCGATTTACAACTTGACAAATGACCTAACAAATCGGGATAATTCTTTTCTGCAAACCTTACCCAACCAGGGCTACATGATGTAATCATTGGTAAACCTTCTTGTTTTTCGAAACGTTCTATAAATTCGTTTGCTTCTTCCATAATAGTTAAATCTGCACCTGTATTTGTATCAAATACTCTATCAAATCCTAAACTTTTTAGCGCAGACACCATTTTTCCCGTTACATTTGTTCCAACAGCCATATCAAACTCTTCTCCTAATGCAACTCTAACAGCTGGTGCAGTTTGAACAACAGTATATATTTCTGGATTTTTTAAGTTTCTCCATACATCTTTAATATATTCCTTCTCTTTCAAAGCTCCTGTTGGGCATGCTTCTATACATTGGCCACAAAATGTACAATTAACATCTGCTAAACTATTATCACCAACTGTAGAAATACAAGATTCAAATCCTCTATTAATACAATCTATCGCTCCGATTTCTTGTACATTTTTACATGCAGCAACACATCTTCTACATAAAATACATTTATTAAAATCTCTCATTATTGCAGGTGATTTATCATCTATTTTATGGCTAGTCATTTCACCTTCAAATTCTACATGTTGAACATTAAATTTTACTGCCAAGGCCTGCAATTCACAATTGCCATTACGACTGCAAGTTAAGCAATCTCTATGATGGTTAGAAAGTATTAAGTCTAATATAACTCTTCTTGCTTCCATAACTGCTGGTGAATGCGTATGTACAATCATTCCTTCTTCAACCTTTTGAATGCAAGATGTTGCAAACCCTTTTCTTCCTTCAACTTCTACAATGCACATTCTGCAATCTCCCACCTCGTTAATATCCTTTAAAAAACATAATGTAGGAATGTCTATGCCTACTTGTTTTGCAGCTTGCAATATTGTAGTTCCTTCTTTTGCTTTAACTTCTTTATCATCTATTTTTAAAGTTATAAAATTATCTTCCATTTTATTTCTCCCTTCTTAGTTATTAATAGCTTTAAATGGACATTTATCTATACAAGTACCACACTTTATACATATATCTGGATCAATTTTATGTGGCGTTCTTGGCTCTCCAGTAATAGCATTTACTGGGCAATTTCTTTTACATATACCACAACCTTTACATTTTTCTTCATCTATTTGTATTTTTGCTAAAGCTTTACATTGACCTGCTCTACATTTTTTATATTTAATATGTTCCATATATTCATCTCTAAAATATTTTAATGTACTTAAAACTGGATTTGGAGCTGTTTGACCAAGTCCACATATTGCAGATTTTTGAATATTTAGTGCTAATTTTTCTAATTTATATAAATCCTCTTCTTCAGCTTTTCCTTCACACATTCTTTCCAATATTTCTAACATTCTTTTTGTACCGATTCTACAAGGAGTACATTTCCCACAGCTTTCGCTAACAGTGAAATCTAAGTAGAATTTTGCAATATTAACCATACATTTAGAATTATCCATAACAATAAGACCACCAGACCCCATCATAGAGCCAATACTTGCAAGTGATTCATAATCTATTGGAGTATCTAAATGTTCTTTTGGAATACATCCACCAGAAGGTCCACCTGTTTGAGCTGCTTTAAATTCTCTACCATTTGGTATTCCTCCACCTATATCAAATACAATTTCCCTTAATGTAGTTCCCATAGGCACTTCTACTAGTCCAATATTATTTACATTTCCACCTAAAGCAAAAACTTTAGTTCCTTTAGATTTCTCTGTTCCTATACTTGAATACCATTTAGAACCATTTAAAATAATTCTAGTAACATTTGCAAAAGTTTCAACATTATTAATTAATGTTGGCTTTCCCCATAAACCTGCACTCGCTGGATACGGTGGTTTTACACGTGGTTGCCCCCTTCTTCCTTCTATAGATTCCAAAAGTGCTGTTTCCTCGCCACAAACAAATGCACCTGCACCCAATCTTATTTCTATACTAAAAGAAAAATTTGTGCCAAAAATATTTTCACCAAGAAAACCATAATCTTCTGCTTGTTTTATTGCAACTTTAAGTCTTTCTACAGCTATTGGATATTCTGCCCTTACATAAATATAACCTTTATTAGCACCTATACTGTATCCTGCAATTTCCATAGCTTCCAAAATGCTATGTGGGTCGCCCTCTAAAATACTTCTATCCATAAAAGCTCCTGGGTCACCTTCATCAGCATTACATACAACATATTTTTGGTCACCTTCAGCTTGCTTTGTAAATAGCCATTTTCTCCCTGTAGGGAAGCCTGCTCCCCCACGACCTCTTAAACCAGATTCACTAATCTCATTTATTACATCATCTGGTGACATTTCCTTTAAAACTTTTTCTAAAGCCTTGTACCCATCAAATGCTATATATTCGTCTATTTCTTCTGGATTAATAATTCCACAATTCTTTAAAGCAATACGCTTTTGTTTTTTATAAAAATTAAGCTCGTCTAATCTTTTAACTGTTGTTTTATCTATGTCTTTACATAATAATCTTTCTACAATCTCTCCCTTTACTATGTGTTTTTCTATAATTTCCTCACAATCCTCTGGAGTTACCATAGCATAAAAGGTATCCTCTGGTCGTATTATTACAATCGGTCCTTTGGCGCATAACCCAAAGCATCCCGTTTGAATAACTCTAACATTTTGGATACCTTTTTCTTCTATTATTCTTTTAAAATTTTCTATAATTTTTGGTGATTTTGAAGATGTACAGCCTGTTCCTCTACATACTAATATATGTTTTTCTTTTGTACTTGCTTCTATATTAACTCTTAAATCTAACTCTTGTCTTTTTTTATTTCTTATTTCATGAATTTCTTCTAAAGTTTTCATATTATCTCCTTTCGCTAGATATTTTTAATCTTCTTTTTTCATATATTCATCTAATACTTCGTCTAATTTTTTAACAGTTGCTTTACCATATACCTCGCTATTTACAGTAAATACTGGTGCTAACCCACATGCACCAACACATCTTGTTGCATCAATAGAAAACTTGCCATCTGGTGTAGTTTCTCCTTCTTGTATTTGTAATCTTTCTTTTAGTCTATCTAGCAAAGCTTGCGAACCTTTAACAAAACATGCGGTTCCTAGACACACTGATATATTATATTTACCTTTGGGTTTTAACGTAAAACGAGAATAAAATGTTATGACACCATAAATTTCTGCCATTGGAATGTTTAAATAATTAGATATTTCAATTTGTGATTGTTTTGGAATATAACCATATTTTTCTTGAACTTCATTTAGAATTTGAATTAAATTTGATTTTTCTTGTGAATATTTTTGTAGTAGTTTTTTCATTTCTTCTGATAATTTTTCTTCCATACAATTTTTTTCGCCCATATATTCCTCCATTCTTGTACTTTTGGTACGAAATTTTATTTTAGTATATATCTTATATAATGTTATTACAAATATAAATTTATATATTGCATTTAATTACATAGTTGTTTTCATTTGATTACAGTTTCATTTTGTATTATATAAAATATTATGCTTATTTAGTATGTTTTATTAATTTTGTACAATATATTTTATCAAAAAATATACGTTTTCATTATATCAGAGCTTACAAAATTATACAATATTTTTATATAATAAACATGAAAAATCCACTTGCCATAAATTGATATGTTAAGTGGATTTAATTTTATATTTTATCACAAAAATATTATATTATGTTAAAAATCTTTGTAGTCAAAATAATATGAAGAATCATAATAATCATAATAATCTTCGTCTTCTATTATCTCTGTTATACTATCTGTTATTCCCATTGCAAAACCAAATATCATTAATACTATTAGTATTGCTATACATATAAACATTCCTATAGCTCCTGTTGTTATACCTGCTATAGACATTCCTTTTTTGCTTGACTTTATTCCTAATATTCCAAATACTATTGCCAAAATTGCGCATGGTATTGATATATACCATATGCATGAAAGAACTATAGCTACAATTCCAAGTACTAAAGCTGCTATACTAAAACCTTTTTTATCATTTACTTGTTTTTTATCATTTTCCATATTATTTGTATTTTGTTTAGAATTATTTATTGGTTGATTATTTTGTACTACATTTACTGTTTCTTTTTTTACTATTTCTTGAGCACTAGCTTCCTTTTTAATTTCTTCACCATTATTAGGCTCATTACTTTGCATATTAGTTGTTGTATTAGTATTCGCTGTATTTTCGTTATTTGTTACATTGTCATTTAATGTGCTATCATTACTTGCTAAATTGTTATTTAATACCTCTTCATTATTTGGTAAATTATTATCTGTATTGTTGTTATTTATATTATTTTCGTCCATACAGATCCTCCTTCATCTTAGTTTCTATTTAAACTATAGTTTCTTATATATACATAAATTATTAGTTTTTAAATTACTGCTATATAAATAGCTTTCTTATTTAAAAATTACTATCATCTAAGTAATAATTATAATCATTATTTGTTAATTCATCTGTTGCATTTTTCAAAATAGCGAAACCGAATAGAAAAACTGATACAATTAATAATATAGAAAGTACCATACCTATCGCACCTGTTGTAATTCCTGCTATAGACATTCCTCTTTTTGATGATTTTAATCCTAGTACCCCAAATATTATAGCCAAAATTGCACAAGGTATTGATATATACCATATACAAGAAAGAACTAGTGCTACAATTCCAAGTACTAGCGCTGCTATACTAAAATTTTTCTTTTTGTTTTCTACTGCATTTGTTTCTACATTGTTTGAATTTTGATTTTCGTTTAAATTGTTTGTGTTATTTTCCATAATATACCTCCTCTTATTTTCGTTATATTGTGCACTTACTTTTGTTTAATCTTTACTAGACTCAAAGCAAGAAGAACTAAATAATTATATTGGTTTAATCTTTACTTAATCCGAATTTAGGACTATACATTTTTATAGTAAGTTGCGCAATATTGCGTATATAACAAGGACTATGGCGAAGATTATTACATACCAATACTTTGGATAGATCCATGTCATAATTTTATCTTTTTTATTTAAGTTAATTAAATACACTATATTACATAACAATAAATAAAAAATAGTTATAAAAAATATTGGATGAAACAAAAAAGCTTCTTTAAAATGCCCCTTTAAAATGCTTTCTACGCATCTTGTTCCCCCACAAGATGGACATTGTAAGTTTGTTATTTTATAAAACGTGCATTCTGGTGCGTAATTAATTAAATTACTATTTACTCCTAAAATTGCTATTATTAATATTGAAATTTCTATTAATATTAGCGCTATGCTTTTTTTGTTCATTCTTTCACCAATCCTAATACATTTAATATAACATATCGTTTGACTATTTTCTACAAAATAATTATAATTTTTTTATTTTTTTATTACATATCTATTGTAAACCTATAAGAATTATATTTTTTTGTTTGCTGTTTCTCAATTTATATATTTGTAATTTTGTTTTTTTCTTGTTTTGTATAGTTTTATTATATACTCTTATGTTTTACATATTTGGTATATTCTTATTGCACTTTTTGTGAATTTTTTATATTGCTTATATTCTGTTGTATTTTTGCGACTTTCTGTATTTTGGCGTCTTTTTCATATTTCTTTCGAATTCTTGCATATTTTTGTCATTTTTTTATATTTTTTCATCTTGTCGACAATTTTCTACAACATTTTCATTTTAATTATGCTAAAATTATATAAAGCAAAAGAATCTATTTACTTTTCTTCCTCTTTTGCTGATAAAAGTTTTGTTTCTAGAAAGTATCTTTGTTTTTATTTCTTTCTGCATTGATACTTTCGCTTTTATTTTGTTATTTGTTTTTTATTTTTTATATTCTTGCAGGTTAAAGATTTTTATTATATGTCAGATTAGCTCTTATTTAGAATATGTCTTACTTCATTATCATTACAGACCCAATTAATATTTTGTGCTTTTTTAATAAATAATTTATAATAATTATTTTCTTTTATAAAGTAATATGATGGATGATAAATTTCAATAATTTGTCTATTCATTTGTTTATCATTTAGTTTATATACAGTTTCAATTATTTCTTTTAGTCCTTTTCCGCAGCATACTATTAACTTTGGATTAATTATTTCAATTTCAGAAAATATTTTTTTATGATAATCGATTGCATAATTTTTCAGTATTTTCGCATTTGTCTTTTCAAATCCTCCGTCTTTTATTGATATTCATAAATGAAATATTTGTTACATCTTCGTTTAATATTTTTTGCATCTCTTTTATTCTTCTTGGAAATATATAGTTTTTATTCTCTATAAAATTTTCTTTTAGCCATTTAGTTTCATTATCTTTTGGCTCTAGTTTTTTATTTATTTCTTCTTTTTTTGTATCGTACTCATGACTTTCTTTAGAAATATATAATATTGTATTTTCTTTTTCTTTAAATACACAGAATCCATCTTTTATAAAATTACTTTTTGGCACAAATATTTCTTGATAGTTTGGCGTATTATTTTTGTAATTGTTATCTTCTATATGTTCTTTTTTCCATTCTTTAAATAGTTTTTCTAGTTTTATTTCTAGATTGTTCATGTTTTATATACTCCTTTTTTATCTTTTAAACAGTAGTCAAATTATAACATATTTGTTTATACGACAATAGCAATTTTATTGCTATTGTATTATGCTTTAGCATAGTGGAACGAAATACTAACCACCTGTAAGCGGTTTATTATTGTTGTTTAGGTCTATAATCTAAACTTAATCTATTTCTTGAATTTGCTTAGTTCGTTTTTTATTAGTATATAGATTTTATCAGTAAAGTAAGACCTTCGGGTTATGAGATGTGCTTGAAACGTTTATGTAATTTAGTGAAATCAAGGGTTTTAGCTGATATTTCAATAAAAATTGGGGAAATGATTTTTAGAACATTTGTGCATTTTTTGAACTTTTTGGAGGATTTTTTCCCCAACTTTTCCCCAATTTGCTTAGGCTGTTAAAACTTGTTTTCTTGAAATTGTTGAGCGTAGCGATTACAAGTTCATGATACAAGGTTGTTACAGCCTAAGTATACAAAATTTTTGAAGGAAATTTTGTATTACATTAGTTAAATACAGTTTTTGGATGTTTATGGGAAACCTAAAATTTATTTTTGGAGGTTTTAAAAATGAATAATAAAATTACTTATCGTAGAGAAGGAGATTATTTTATACCTAATTTGTCTTTACCTATACAACAAAAAAAGCCAATTGGAAAATATGGTAGGTTAAGATTAAATTACTTAAAAAATTTTAAGAAAGGTCTATATACAGAATTACTTATAGATGGTACTTTAAAACAACATTTATTAAATATAGATGAATGTGCTAATGAGAGAATATATGTACTTATAAAACAATTTGCTGAATCTGAAAATGTTAATGAATACTTAAAAGAACATCATCAGATGGAATGGGTTCAAGCTATGAATAATATCAAAAATAGAGCTGAAGAAATTGTATTAAATGAAATTATATATGTATAGGAGGATATGAAAATGGTTAATTTTAGAGAAGTAAATGATAATGATATATTAAAAGAATGGTTAGATTATAGAGAACAGGAGGTTTTTGGTACTCTTACTGAAGAAACATCATATTTATTTTGATGAGATTGTTGAGAATATTTTAAGAAATGTACCTAAGCAAAGTCAAAAATATGTTAAGAAACAATTGGATAAACTTGATGAGAATTTTATGGATTATCTGCGTTATTGGAATGAGAAGTATTATAGGAATGGTTTTGTTGATGGTGTTAAAATAATTATTGGATGTATTAATAATTAACTATAAATTAAACTTTATAATAGAATACCTGAAGTAAATTATAAAACTTCAGGTATTCTTACTAGGGTTTTTATAGCATTTATCTAGATACTTATGAGCAAATGAAATTATTGTTAATATATCTAATGCTTCATTTTCATTTTGTTTCCAATTTATTTTTGGAGTATGTGCCATTGGATTTCTGACTAAATGAAACAATGAAATTAATAATTCTTTTAATCCATTATATTCATTTTTTTCAGAATCTGTAACTAACATATTTAAAACTATATATGGATCTTTAGTAGCAAATGCAGTTTGAAATAGTTCATTTCCATCAGACTTTAATCCTGAAATTTCTCTTACTCTTTCTGCTATTCCTTTTGTAGCTTCAAAAACTGCATCAAAATAATCTTCTCTTAAATAATCTCTTATGCAATATTTAACCACTTCACTATGTATATTTCTATCATACATCTTTTTCTTCAATGAATTTACTCTTCTATCAACTTCATCTAAACTGTTAGCTTTAACAATTTCAATTACTTTACCTGATGAATCAATTTGACATCCTAATAACAATAATATTTTATTTAATTCTTCTAATATAAATTTATATTGATTTCTTTTCTCTAATTTGGTGTAATTGGTTGGATTCATTACAATTTCAATAAAATTTATAATTTTGTTGAAATTATGAGTAGAATTTATTTCATTAACCAAACAGTTATATAGCCAATCTCTCTTATTAAGACCAACTTTATAATATAAACCATTATTAAAAGAACCATCACTGACTGGTGTTATTTTACTTTCTCTTAAATGTCTTTCTAATTCACTCTTAGTTAATCCTCTACTAGTATCAGCAATAATAGCTGATATATTATGCAAGTTTTGTTCTGTAAATATTCTGTTTAAATTCATTTCTACCTCTCTATCTGCTAATATTAGCACTTGATTTACAAATGTATTTATATTGTTTTAATTTCATGTATTCTTGAAATTACTTTGTCTATATTATCTTTTGCATCTATTTTTTGTAAAAAATTTATCGCATTATAATGAAAAGAGTTATAGGTTGTTTCTTCTGAAATTTTATATATTAAATCAATAAAGTCCTTTTTTTCTTCTTCTAACAAATTATTATATATTTTTTTCATGTAGTATTCATTACTTTCCCTTACAAATTGATATTCTGTAATTATTGATTTTAGTTTATTTCTATTTGACATATTAAATTTGTCAAATCCAATGTTCAAGAATCTTTTTAAAGAACTAGTATAATTAAAATCAACATCTTTTCTATTATAAAAACCAAAAAATTTATCAACAGCCTCATCATATTTTTTCTCATCAATTAATTTAAAAATAGGTATACCATATAAAATCTGTATTGTTTCTGTATTATATTTTTTTACTTTGCTTGCATTCAGATTAAGTCCTAAACAGTTTAATTCTCTTGAAATTACATACATAATATTATTTAATTTTTTAATGTCTTTTACAATTATTATTTGGTCATCTGCATATCTAATATATATTGCATTCGAAATATCGCAAATTTGTTTTACTGTTTTATCATAATTTTGTAAATAAAAATTCGCTAATAACCTTGATTGATCTCCAAATTCATTTTGAGGAATTCCAACTGATTTCAAATGATATTTATCATTTTTTAGATTCCAGTTTCTCAAAAAATACATTAACATATTAATAAATTCCAGTTTCTCACTTGGAACTGATATTAATAATTTCTTTTCCAACAAACTTAAATTTATATTATCATAAAAATTTGCAATATCTAACTTTAATATTATATCATCTTCATCTAACATTTGAATTTGACGGTATAGTATATTCTGAAATTCTTTCCAATTTTTATTCCATAAAGTCGGATTATAACTTTTATATACATATTCTATTTCTGCATCTTCTTCTATTTTTATTTTATTGCCAATTCTCCAACCTCCATATGTATTTTCTGTTCTATTAATTGCTATCTCATCTTCTAACATTTTACATACAAAATAATATAATAGTTCATCTTTAATTGATAATATAGGTATTATTCTTGCAACATTATTTGTTTTATAGGTAAATAACTTTTCATCAATTATATCTGTTCTATATTCATAATTATTTAATTCATTATATAATTTTAAAATAATTTCTTTATATTCTTTTTTATTTACTTTTCTATTTATTTTTATTGTTTATTCTTTAACAATCTTATCGTATAAACTACTTGAAAAAAAATTTAAAAACTCTTCCTCATTTTTTATAAATTTCATAATTTCCTCTTTTACTATATAATTTAAAATATTAATTTATTATCCATTCTCCGTTTTTTTTGCCATTTTTTCTTGCTATTATACCCTTTTCTTGCATTTCTGCCATATAAGTTTTTACAGTTCTTACAGATTTATTAATCTGTATTGATATTTCTTCTTGAGTAGTTGCAGGATTTATTTTTAATATATTTATTATTGCCTGTTCTTCTAAAGTACAATTATTGCCTTTTAAATTATTTTCATTTGCACTTTGAATATTATCTATATGTGTATATCTATTCTTTAATTCATAGTTACTATTTGTTAGTAAATTATAAAAGAATTTTTCTAAAAATAAAGTATCTTCAAATATATTTTTTTGAAAATTTGTATAATTAGCTCTTACTAATGAATTTCTAAAATACCATGAATTATCAGCAAATACTTCATCATTAATGTCAAATCCAAATGTTCTTAAATACTTTATGATGAATACTGCCGTTGTTCTTGTATTTCCTTCACAAAATGGATGTACTTGCCATATATTTGATGTAAATTTACATATATGTTTTATAGATTCATCTAAGCTTAACCCTTTATAAGAGAAGTTTTTTTCTTGTTCAAAGTCATATTCTAATGTTTCTTTTATTGTATCAAATGGTGCATATGTTACTGTATCACCATTTAACACCCATTCTTTTTTAGTAAAGTTATAATCTCTATATACTCCTGCTCTATCAAATATATCTTTAAATAATCTTTTATGAATATTTAATAGTTCTGTTGGTGAAAAATTGAATGCTTTTTCGCTTAATATTTCTGTTATTCTTACTGCAACTTTATCTGCTTCTTCATTCTCTTTTTCAAAGTTTTTTCTGCTATCTTGAACTTCATAATATTCATCTATTCTTGCTTTTACTTCCTCAATATCTATTGTTCCTTCAATATGTTCCTTAGCAGTTTTTATTAAGTATTTTGAAGGCTTTAATCCATCTACATCTTGCAAACCTATAGCTGTTTCCCATGTTTTAGTTTTCTCAACTTGATTTGGTTCACCTTGTTTTATATATTCTGATAATTCTAAATTCCAATCTTCTTTTTTATCCATTTGAAATACCTCCTACATATATATTATATCAATTATCAGATGTAATATCAATATTTAAAGTGCAATTTTTGCACTTTAAATTATAAAATTTGCACTTATACGTATTATCATTTTGCAATTTTGCGTTAATATTCAAATTGAAAGCATTTTTCAAAAATTTGTGATTATTATATTTTTATTATATTTCCATAGTATTACTAGTTTTTACCAATTAACCATGCTATACTATATTTATATTTTAATAAAGGAGGTGGCAGCATGGCGAAATTATATTTGATTTCAAATTATAACTTACTGAACAAAATCAATTTCTATTATAATGCATCATATGGTAATATTTCGTACAAAGATTACATTAAAGAAACTTTGTCTAATGAAATCGATAATAATTATAATCTTAATTTTGTTCAAAAAGAATATTTGAAATTTATAGTTTCATTATTCTAAATTAAATTTATATAAAAGGAGTAGGCATTTTATATGAAAAATAATTTTTTAAAAAAATTATAAAAAACTCTAGTTTATAAATTAGTATAACTAGAGTTTTTATTTTGGGTAATTAAATTATTATCGTTCTATTATTCTTTTTGCATAAGAACAATCAGCCATTATTTTTCTATCATTTATTTTTGCGTTTTCTATTACTTTTTCTACTAATTTTCTTGCGATTCCTTGTCCTTGATATAGGCTACTAACTTCTGTATGAACGATATTCCAATATTCTCCATCTTCTATAAATAAACATTCTCCTATTTCTTTATTATTATCATATGCTATTGATTTATTATTTTCTTTTTCAAATTTTATCTCAATCATAAATAACTCCCTTAAATCTATTTTAAATAAAGCTATCTGGAACTAATCCCAAATTATTTATAATCTCATTTGATCTTTCTAAACAATCATGCATTTCCATTACTTCTGTATAGTCCCATATTTTTAATTTAGATTCAATTGCTTGTATTCCTTTAGATTCTCTCTTTATTTTCTCTATCTGCTTTTCATCAGATACAGCAACTATAGCTTGTACCGCAAAATTATTAGTTGCTTTTTGTAAATTTAATATTAAACTATCTATACTACCATGAGTTTGAACTTCAAAAGCATAAATAACTTTTCCCATATTTCCTATCTGAGCTTGCCATATTGCATCTACAGCTGCTCCGTCTGCTATTTTAACCTCTGATTTACTTTCAAACCCTAGCCATTGTCCTATTTCAACAATTTGATTAATAATATCATTATGTACAAATAACTTTGTATCCTTTTCAATAGGTACTTCATATTCCGCTTGTTCTGAAGGTGTTTCCTTTTTTGATATAGGATATACAATATCCCAAAACATATAGTCGACAATAAGTAAATTAACATTAGCTATGTTTCATTAATCATCTCTTCTTTTATTTGTTTTCCAATATCACATAATCTTTTATAATTACTACCTGTATATTGATAATTATGTGTAGGAACTTTTTCAACTCCTAAATATTTAAAACAAGCACAAGTAACCTTATTACAAATAACATATTCATTAGGATTTATATAGCTTAATAACTCACTCATACTAGATGGACCTATTTGTTTTATATTTTTATAAAAATCATCCCATCTATTTTCAATTGGTTTATTTCCATATAATAAATCTATTAGATATTTCTTTATCTTATTAAATCCATTTAATTCTATAATTTTATCGGCAATATATTTCTTATTGCCCCAAACAATCATTGACCAAAGTTTTCCTATAAATTCTACAAATTCATCTTCTGTCATACTTTAAATTTTTTCTGTAGTCCAGCTTTGATAATATATCATTCTTTCTTTTCTTTCATTAATTGCTTCAATATCAACATTATTTGAAATATGTTGTTTATATTTTTTTATAATATTTTTTAATTTTTCTTTATTCATATTAACTCCTAAAACATGTTTTCACTCATCAATTCTGCTTGTTTTACAACAGTTTGAACTGCATTATCAGCTTTTTCTGGTGGATAATGATATTTTCTTAAAAGTCTTTTTATTTCTCTTCTCATAAATGCTCTTGCTGATTCTTTTTTCTCCCAATCAACTGTCCTATTTTTTCTGACTGTTTCCGTTAATTCGTGAGCTAATTTTATTAGAACATCATCTTGCATTTCTTTTAGAACATTTGGTTCTTTTACTAGTGCATCATAAAAAGCATATTCATCTTCTGTTAAGCCTTTTTCTTTACCCTCATTTCTTGATTCTACAACTTCCTGTGATAATTTCAGTAACTCTTCTATTACTTCTGCACTTGTTATTAACCTATTATTATATTTGTTCATTATAGATTCCATTTTTTCAGAAAATAATTCTGCTTTTACTAAGTTTGTTCTTTTAAATAGTCTTATATTACCTTCTAGTAATTTTTTTAGTAATTCTGCTGCAATGTTTTTATTTTTCATATTTTTTAATCCAGCCATATATTCTTCAGAAAATATAGAAATTTCTGGACTATTTTTTTCAGCAGCTTTAAATATATCTATTATTCCATCTTCTTGTATTGCTTGTTCTAAAACATTTAATATTCGTTGATTAACTTCAGTTGTAGTCAATTTACCTGTTCCAGTAATTTTGCAGACACCAACTTTTACCCCTTTAAAGTATTCTATTTCTACTTTTGTTTTTTCATCTAATAATGAACGAGCTAAAGTTTCTGCTTGTGACAAAGCTGTTGCTTGTTTAATAAATTCTTTTTTATCTTCTTCATCTTGAGATAATATGTAGTTAATTCCGCTTGTAAGCGTTTTTAGCCTACTTTGATTAGAATAACTAAAAAAGTTTGAATAGTTAAATCCATAAAACATGTCTCTCATTATCTCTAATTTTTCTCTAACTATTGCATATGCAGCAGTAATATCTGGTATTTTATCTCTATCCCTATTAGTATATTCATTTAGAGCTACTTTTAAATCTGCTCCAATCCCAATATAATCTACTATTAAACCAGCTTCCTTATCTTTATATACTCTATTAACTCTAGCAATTGCTTGCATTAAATTATGACCTTTCATTGGCTTATCAATGTACATTGTAGCTAAATCTGGTACATCAAATCCAGTAAGCCACATATCTACTACAATTACTATTTTTAACTCTCTTTTACTATCTTTAAATTCTATTGCTAGATTATCTCTATATTGTTTATTACCTACTAATTCATGCCATTCTTCTGGATCGTTATTATTGTCAGTCAATACAACTTTTATTTTTTTACTCCAATTAGGTCTAATTGTTAATATTTCTTTGTATAAATTAATTGCTATTTTTCTGCTCATACTTACAATCATTGCTTTTCCATTTAATATATCTTGTCTTTGTTCATAATGATTTACAATATCATCTGCTAACATTTCTAGTCTCTGTTTTGATCCTATTACAGTTTCTAATTTTGCCAATTCAGCTTTTGACTGTTCTATAACTTCATCTGTTGCTTCATCATTATATGAAATATATTGATATTCTTCATCTATATCATGTAAAATGCATTCATCTAATTTTAATTTAGCCACTCTGTTTTCATAATATATTGGTACTGTTGCATTATCTAATACAGCTTGTGTCATATCATATATATCAATATAATTACCAAATAAAAGTCTTGTGCTTTTATCTGCCATTTCAATTGGTGTACCAGTAAATCCTATAAATGTTGCATTTGGTAATGCATCTCTCATTTTCTTTGCATATCCGATTTTAAATTCTCCAGTTTTTCTGTCTAATTTTTTTTCTGTTCCATACTGACTTCTATGAGCTTCATCTGCAATAAAAACAATATTTTCTCTATCTGATAAAATATCATTATCTTCTTCAAATTTTTGTATTGTTGTAAATATTATCCCTCCAGCATTCACCTTCAAATACTCTTTTAACTCTTTCCTACTCCCAGCTTGTCTACACCTCTGAGGCAATATTTCTCTACTACATGTTGAAAAAGTTGTATATAATTGATTATCTAAATCATTCCTATCTGTTAAAACAACTATTGTAGGGTTGTTTAAATTAATATCTTTTAATAAAAAACCTGCATAGAATACCATTGCAAAGCTCTTTCCAGATCCTTGTGTATGCCATACAACTCCAGCCTTCCTTGTATGTTCTTTTAAAGCTTTTTCTGTACTTAAAATAGATTTTCTTACAGCAAAATATTGATGATACCCTGCTAATATTTTAATATTTTTACCTTCTTTATTTTGAAACATAATGAAATTAGTTATTATATCTATTATTCTTTCTTTCCTAAAAACGCCATTCAATAGAACATCAACTTGTTCAATATTTTCTTCTGGTTTTTCACCATTTTTTGATTTCCATGTCATATATCTCGAAAAATCTGCTGTTATTGTTCCAACTCTTGCATTAACCCCATCAGATATAACATTAAATGCATTATAGTAGAATAATGTTCTAATGTCTTGTTGATAATTTTTTATTTGATTATATGCATTTTCAATTGTTGTTTCTTCTTTTATTGCACTTTTCAATTCAAATACAACAAGTGGAATACCATTTATAAAAATAATTACATCTGGTCTTTTTTCTTTATATTCTATAATGGTGTATTGATTTATGACATGAAAGGAATTATTTTCTATATTATTTCTGTCAACTAATTTGGCAGTATATGTTCTATCACCTTCTATTGGTATTTCTACTCCAGCATAAAGCATGTGATAAAATTCATAATTAGCTTGTACTAAGCCAATATTAGTAAAAGTTCTTATTTTTCTATATACTTCATCTGCAATATCTTGCGTTATATCAGGATTAATTTTAAAAATAGAATTTAAAAATATGTCTTTTAAAATTACTTCTTTATAATCTCTTTCAATTTCTGGTCCGTATAAATATTCATAACCTAATCCTTGTAATTGTTCAATTATTGCTTGTTCTACTTGTTCTTCTTTAAACATAATTTTCCCCCTAAATTACATTATTCATTAATAATATTCATGAACTTTCTTCCATTGCTATTCATAGATAAATAACTTTTTGTATGACTAAATTTCTATATTATCTAGGCCAATTTCTCCATTCATTAACTTTGGTAGTAATGTATCTCTTAATTTTATTAAATTGTTATTTTCGTGTTCTATTTCTTTTTGCCTTTTTCTCATTGGCTTAATCATATCACAAAATTTATTTTGTTTTTCTAATAATATTTTTTTTATTCTATAAGATGTTAAATAATCAACTTTCATATTTGGTCTTACAGAAGTTTCACTATCTATTCTATGAATATAATTATAAAAATCCATTGTTTTCATAGTCAGGAATATATACAAAGGATTATAATTTTCATTTACTTTAAGTCTTATAAGTCCATTATTACACACTACTTTAATTGAATCTTCTATTAAATATGCAATTCCATTAACTGCTGTTCTTGTAATAACAATATCTCCAATATCAAGTTTATAATTATCAAAATCCTTGTCAGTCATTTTTGTAAATCCCCACTCATAACATTTTCTATTATTAGTCATATCACCTACTCTGATACAACGAATACCTGTATCATAATCAACAATAGGGGCTCTTTGAATTGCATCTGCACCTGTGCCTATTTTTTTGACACAATCTTCTAGTAAATCTTCCTCTGCATCGTTATTATCTTCCATAAATTGTTTAAATAATGTTAATATTAATTCCTGCAAATTATTATTTATATAGTTATTTAATTCTATTTTTTTATCGAAACTTCTTAATATCTTTGAAATTTTTTCTCTATCTTCTTGTTTTTTGGGAATATTAATTTTTATATTATAAACTCTATCTCTATTTAATCCAGGTACTGCGCTATGACTATTCATTTTTTCTAAGCCTAAAGTCTGTAAAAAATAATACCAAAATATACTATCTTCATTTTCTTTTTTTAATTTCACAACATATGTAGTATCAATAGCCCAAAAATCATTTTTTTCATATTTCACACTTCCAACAGTTCCTTTTCTTCCTATTATAATCCCAGGTCCTTGAAAATAAGCTTTATCATTATAGTCAACAATTCCATTTGAACCATATACTGGTATTTTACCTTTTTTTCTCTGATTTCTTGTCAATCCTTTTCCATATTCTAGTTCAATTTCATCTTTTAAATATTTTTGAATCATCTCTACCATTCGTATATAACCTCACTATTTTCATTTAATATTTCTATAGGGTCCCTTTCATCATTCAATCTTATAATAACTTTCTCTTTTTCACTTTCACCTTTAACCCAACTAATTATATCTACATAGTTTAATTCTTCTTCATTTTCTTCTTGTATTTCAAATATCCTGATAAACTTTTTATTTATAGCATTATAAATAAGTTCTTTGAAATAATCTTCTTTACAAAATTTTCTATATTCAGTGAAATCTTTTATTCCTTCCGTATTACATATATATTTAATCAAATCTTTTCCTTGGTCAATTCCTTTTACCACAATATTATCTCTTTTTATCTCTTCTTTCCAATTTAACTTTTGTAGGAGTATATTATCTTTAGTTAAAATAAGAGCTTTACTCCTTTTTAATTTATTAAATTGAATAATAGTTTCTAAAAAAATTACATCTTTAAATCCTGCATCCGAAAACTCTTTTCCACTTTCTCTCTCGCCATTAATTTCTATAGTTCCCTTTCCACTGAAAAATGGTAACTTTTTATTTATAGATCTATTAATAATATTATAAAAATTTTCTTTATTTAATTCAATTATATTTATTTTCTCTTTTTTTATATATTCATTTGCTTTCTTTCTTATATATTTTTCATATTTGGATACTGACATATTATTTTTCTTATTTATTTTAATATCCCATCCAATTTTAGAACAATCATTTAGTAATACATCTACTTTTGAATCTAAATTTTCATATTTATATCTGTATTCCTCAATATATTGTTTTATTAACTCTTCAATTACTATTTTAGGTATAACTATATGTATTTTTTTATATTCATTCTCATCTATAAATTCTTTTAATTTTTTATATGTTTCATTAAAAGAAAATTGTAAAAGATTTGGTTCTATACATTTTATAATATTTGTATCCATAAATATATTTAATTTTTGCATATTATATCCTTCTTTTATTTTATTTAAAATTTTAATTCATTTAATATTTTTTTTATTTCTTCATCTAATTTTACTGATTCTTCCATTTGTTGTAGTAAATCTTCAGTTAATTCTTTCATTTTTTCTTCAAAAGGTATTCCATCATCTTTTACTTCTTCTGTTCCAACATATCTTCCTGGAGTCAATACATAATTATTTTCTTTTATTTCTTCTTTAGTAGCAGATTTACAAAATCCTGCAACATCTACATAATTTTCATTTTTTCTCCAACTATGATATGTTTTAGCTATTTTTTGTATATCATCTCCTGAAAGTTCTCTTACTTTCCTATCTATCATATGTCCAAAATTTCTTGCATCTATAAACAATATCTTCTCTTTATTATTTTCATTTTTATTTCTTCTCATAATCCATAAAGAGCAAGGTATTCCTGTTGCATAGAATAATTGACTAGGCATTGCTACAATACATTCCACAACATCTTCCTCTATCATATTTTTTCTAATTGTTCCCTCATTAGAAGTGTCACTTGATAAAGATCCATTAGCTAATACAGTACCTGCTACACCTTTTTCAGGATTTAAATGATGAATCATATGTTGTAACCAAGCATAGTTTGCATTACCTGTTGGAGGTACACCAAATTCCCAACGAGGATCTTCTTGTAATCTGTCTCCTCCCCAATCTGATACGTTAAAAGGAGGATTTGCTAATATATAATCCGCTTTTAATGTCTTATGCAAATCTTCATGAAAAGTATCTGCATTATGGCTTCCTAAATTACCATCTATTCTTCTAATAGCTAAATTCATTTTTGCTAGCTTCCACGTTGTAGGATTTCTTTCTTGTCCAAATATAGATACATCATTAATATTTCCTTGATGTTCTTTTACAAATTTTGATGATTGAACAAACATTCCTCCTGAACCACAACAAGGATCATATACTCTTCCTTTAAATGGCTCTATCATCTCAACTAAAGTCTTAACAATACATGTTGGTGTATAGAATTCTCCTCCTCCTTTACCTTCTGCAGATGCAAATTTACTTAAGAAATATTCATATACTCTCCCCAACATATCCATTTCTTTAGCTTTATCTGTTCCTATTTCTATATTTGTAAATAATGTAACTAACTCTCCTAAAGTTGTTTTCTCTAATTCAGGTCTTGAATAATTTTTATTAAGTACACCTTTTAATGATGGATTTTCTTTTTCAATAGATTCCATTGCATTATCAATTACTTTTCCTATTTCTGGAGTATTTGCGTATCTTAATATTTCATTCCATCTCGCAATTTTTGGAACCCAAAATATATTTTCTGCGGTATATTCGTCCTTATCTTCTTCATCTGCATATTCATCTTTTAATAATTCTTGATATTTTGTTTCAAAAGCATCAGATACATATTTTAGAAATATTAGTCCCAAAACAACATGTTTGTATTCGCTTGAGTCCATACTCCCTCTTAATTTATCTGCTGCTTGCCATAATTTATCTTCATATCCTAATATAGTACTACTTTCACTTTTTGACATATTTTCCTCCAAAATTTTCTAATTTTCCATTTATAATATATCATAAAATCTTTTATTTCTCAACCAATTGCACTTTTTTTATAAAAAAATAGAAGTATTTCTACTTCCATTTACTATTATAATAATTAGCTTTGAATAATTTTACTAAATTATCTTTATACTTTAATAATCTATAATCCGCCTCCTTAAGTTTTGCATATTTTTCACTTTTCTTATCCTTTATTTTATCCATTTCCTCATCAATCTTCTCTTCAACTTCTTCAATACTATCAATAATCCAAGCAAAATTATGTATAGGATTGTATAAATTTAATGTAAGTATCATCTCATTTCCTTTTTTATCTTCTGATGAAATACCTCCATATTCATTCCTGTAAAATATTTCATTATAATCTATTTCCACTGGGTTATAAAAAAATTCATTTTCTATTTTACCATTATTTATATCTCCTTTATATTTATCACTTTTGTTTCCATTACATTTAGGACATGAATACATCAAATTATCATATTCATATTTCAACTCTGGCTTTATATTCTCAAATGCATTTTTGGGTATAAAGTGGTCAATCTCAAATGGTTCAGGAGCAATTATGCTATCTGGCATATTACAATACGCACACCTGCTTTTAAAATCTTCTTTTAAATTTTCTTTATAACGACTATATGTTTTATACTTTTTTTTACAATTTCTAGTAATCTTAAAATCTCTAAATTTTTTATATTTCATTTTTTACTCCATCAATTTTTTAGCATCTTCTATCAATTTTAGTATTTCTTTTAATTCCTCTATATTTATAACTTCTTCTAAATAACTTCGTTGTATTGGAAGATATTTATCTAGTTCTTTTTCTTTTTCTACTATTCTATTAACAATATCTTGGTTCTCAGTATTTTTAGCTAGTTCGATTTTTAACTCATCCAATTCTTCTTGTGTTGTATTTCTAAGTTCACTATATCTTTTTACATTTTTTAACATATTTTCTGTTTTTTCTTTGGCATATTCCCTTATCTTAAAGAACTCACTTTTAGCATAAACTTTATCTGGATCCACATAATTATTTTTCATACTATCTTCAACTACATTTGTCATAATAATAGTTGGAAAATCAGGTGCATCCCTTCTTATTTGTTCAAAAATATCTGAACCATTAAAAATTTCATTGCTATTTACTACTATTTTATGATCAATTATTAAAATTGAAATTTCAAATTTTAAAATATCATCAATTATAACTTTTATTAGGTTTTCTGTTAATTTTCCATTTTCTGTATTCAAATCATAAATTTTAAATTTTAAGTCATTTGCTTCCAAATTATATCTTTTAATAATAGTTATTATTGTTCTTTGTATTGAATTGATTTCATTCTTATCATCATCAATTATTCCAATTACCATAAACTTAATCTCCTATAGGAAAATTTATTATTATTTTAAATCCATTTTCTATCTGAATCGTATGTATTTCTCCATTATTTCTATTTACTGCATCTTTACATATCCACAATCCTAAACCAGTTCCTTCCTCTTTTGAAGTTTCCCCTGGTTCAAAAATTTGATCTGGATTGTATTTATATTTTTCATTTAATTTAGGTCCATTATTTTCGAAAGAAATATCTATCATGTCTGAATTTTTTATTAATGTTATGCTTATTTTTCTTTTTCCTCCATCTTTTTTCTCTAAGAACCAAGCTGAATTCAAATATAAGTTATTAAATATTAAGTATAAGTCTATTTTTGAAATTTTTATATTTATTTGTTCTGTAAAATTCAGTTCTACTTCTATACCTTTCTGTTCTAATAATTTTATCCATTTATTTCTAAAATTATTCATAAATTCAGTAAGATTCACATCTTCTACTTCAAAACTATCTTTAGATACCCCATCCATTATCAAATTAACCCATGTACTCAGTAACTCATCAGTACTAGTATATTTACTAATTTGTTTATATGGATCAAATAAAGGATCTCCTTTATATTCTTTATATTCCAAGATATAATCTATACATGATTCCAATTGTTGATTTCTACTTCCTAAATCAGTTGCTATTTTACTTATTTCATGTGAAAATGTACTTGCTATTATACCAGCTGAACTAAAATTCATTAATATTCTATTTGTATCTGTTTGGCTCTGCTTTTCTTTAAAACTTTCATATACTGCATCTTTATATTCTTCTTCTGTATGTTGTTTATTATTATTTTCTTTTTCTCTTCCATTATTATTTTCTTTTTCTTTTACTACATCTTTAATTACTTGATAACTTTTGCTTATTCTGTCAGTCTTTAATTTTAGCCAATTACCATACTCTCTATATACATATTGCCTATCATATTCAAATTTAGATATTATCTTTTGAATAATTTCTACGAACAAATAATAAGTTTCATTTAATGCTAAGCTTTCTCTGTTAGCCATATCTGTAAGATTTTTGTTATCATTTCTACTAATATTAATATTTCCTATTAACTGATATGGTTCAACTCTCCAAAATCCTGTTGGGTGCGTTACACCTGCTGGGCTTAATTGTGCTCTTTTTCCTAAACCTAGCCAATCATACATAGGCCCATCTTCACCATAAGGTCTTACTTTGAAATTATCTCTATATAATTTAATCCCAGAAAATTTTTTTAGCAGTTCTTTCCTTTTATTTACTTTTATATCTTTTATAATTGAATATTCACTTTTTCCTGATTTTAAAAAATATAGTTCAAAAGAAAATTTTCCTACTTTCTTTATCTGGTCCTCACTTTCATTTTCTATTAGATCTTTTACATTTATATCATATTCAATTACTTTATCATAATCTTCTTTTTGGTAATTTTTTTGAGAAAAAGCTTTTCTTTTCCAAAATTCTTGTATATCAAAAGTGTATTCTTTATCATTTATAACCTTTTTTTGTTGTTTAGCATTAAGATCAATTTCGTTTCTTTCCATATACATTTTTATTTTTTCATTTCCATCGAATTCTGCTTTAATTCTATAATCATAATGCTCTTTACTCATAAAAATGTCATTTGTTTTAAAATTTAAATCAGGTCTTACTAAATTTCTTAATAATATATTGAACTTATCAGTATTTCCAAATGGATTAATACTGTTGAGGTTATTGTTTATTCTACTAAATATTTTTTCATTCCACGTCTCTCTTGTTTGTTTTAATATAATTATTGTGCCATGTTCTGCATCATAATTTTCTACATATTTATAATTATCCTTTAAAATTTCTTGCAATATTTCTTTAAAATTTTCTTTTTTTATTTGAACTTCTGCATTTATTTCATCCAACAATTTAACTTTATCAAATTGAGTCCAATCTATGCTCCAATATACAGTTGGTTTATTCTCTTTTTTTGTATATACCTCTGTTTGTAAGGATAACTTTTCCAGTGCAAATCTTCCTATTCCTTTCGCTCCAGTTTTTATTCTACCTTTTTTACTATATACATTAATTTCTTTATCATCAGTTCCTATATTCATCCAAACATTTTTTATTATATCTTCATCCATTCCTGTTCCGTTGTCAACTATAATAATTTTATTCTTTGAAAAGAAAATATCTTTTAATTTTTCTAACTCTTCTTCTGATAATTTTTTCTTTTTTATATATTTGTTATCATTTAATTCATATCCAGTCTTTATTATAGAAATTTCAGTTTCTGTAAAATTATTTTTTAAAACTGATATATTAATCTCATTTGGAATATCCTCATATGGTATATCAAATTGTATATATGCATTTTCTGCATCCGCATCATATGCATTCTTTACAAGTTCTATAATAGCTCCATTTGAATCCGAAATATTTTCTCTTCCTATTAGTCTAGCTGTTTTTGATGAAACATTAAATTTTACTTTTTCCATCTATGAAATCCCTTCTAAAACATATAATTATTTATATCACTACTAGTAATTCTTATAGATTCACCACTAGCATTAATCCCAACATTTTTTACATATTCAAAAAATTCTTTACTTTCTAAAATTTCTTTTGCTTCTTTTAAAGTTTTGTCTTTTTTAGGTATTATATATATACCAGAATATGGTATTGTATCCTTATCTAATTCATATATTTTAACTTTTTTCGTCACTACTATTGATAGTAATAATTTTTCTCTATTCATATCATTTAGAGCTTGACTTCTACCGTATTCATACCACCTTGCTGAAGTATCAGATTTTCTGTTATCCAAAGCTTTTTTATTTAACATTAAGTATTTATATGCATTTGGATATAACTTTTTCAATTTATTCTCTTCATATCTTATAATAATATTTTGTTGATCATATTTATATGGAAATATAATCATTTCTGAAATTTTATTGTTTAAACTTCTTGGACTAACTGCTTTTTTTAGAATTCCTTTTTCTATACTCATTTCACCTTTTTTTATATAGTTTGTATTCTCTGTATAATCATTTATAACAAACACTGAATTCAATAATGTAGCAACAGAATTAGATGCTTTAAAAAAATCTCCAAATCTTTTATTCTTACTATTAATTTTTTTATTTGAAAATATCCATTTTCCATTTAGATTTTTCTTATATAAGTTTTTTTCTGTTTTATTATATTCATTTACATATTTTATACTCTTACTGTTACTATTTTTCTCTATTATAATTACTGCTGAAGAAGTCAAAATATTTCTATTTTGATTACTATTATTTTTATTAAATAGTTTTCTATTATCGTAATCATGTATCTCTAATATATGTGGTAGCATATATTGTCTTAGTTCTTGAGAAAATACGTTCTTAAATATACTTCCTGGTATTAAATACGCCATCCTTCCATGTTCTTTTAAGCTGATTATTCCTTTTTCAATAAATGCATAGCAATAATCAAACTTTCCTTTTTCACATACTTTAAAATTTTCTTTTGTATATTTTCGTGTTTTTTCATCTAGATCCCTATAATTAATATATGGAGGATTCCCTATAACATAATCAAATTTAAATTCAAAGTTCTTTTTTAGAGAATCCTCACAATATAAATGCCATTTAACTTTATTAATATTGTATTTGTTAGCAATAGTATCTAAATTTTCTTTACATTTTTTATAATGTTTTGGATCTAATTCTATACCATATATATCATTCTCTAATCCTGATTTTATTTCTGTTATATCTTTATTTTGTCTTAATGAATCTTCAATATATCTTTCTACAATTCTTATTAGAATTTGCCCGTCACCACACGAATTTTCTATAACTTTTTTTCCATATATATCTTTTTTATATTCTGCCCAATCTAATAATTCTTCTACATTTTCTACGGGTGTAAAAATTTGACATTTATATTTGCAATTTTTATCCATTTTTATTCCTCTTTATTTTACAATTATTCTTTTAAATTTTATCATAATAGTTATTTTTTAACAACTATTCAACTATATTTTTATAAATTTTATATACTTATTTTTCATGTGTACTCCTCTTTTTCTTCTTTTGATCTTTTTCCTTTACCTTTCCATTCTCCCTTTCCTTCATCTGTTTTATCTGCTCTTTCATTTTTCTAGAATTATCACCAACTTCATCACACATTCTAATTTCTTTCCTAATGTTCTCTATTGCAGAAGTAACATTAATTATTTCCTTAGTTAGAACCTCTTTCTCACTTTTATTATCTAATTTTTGTCTTTTATAATACAGCCTATTCCTTGTATTCAAAGTCTTTTGTAATTCTTCTTGCTTTTGCTCTTTTAAATTGTCTATATCTTTTATAGTTTCTAGCTTATACTTACATATAAACCTTATTTGTTCTGAATACTTTTTCATTTTCTTTACTTCTGCTCTCATCTTTGGAGTAAGTTTATAGTTTAAATTTTTCTTTGGATATACTTTTAATAAATAACAATAGTAATAATATAAAGCAATTATTCCTTTAGGTTTTCTAAATTCCTTTACACTACCTTTATAAAATAATCTTTTATCATAAGTTTTTGGTTTTATTACTTCTTCTCTACTTGGATATCTACTACAAATTTTGTTTTGAATATTCTCAATAGAATATTCTTCTCCAAATGCTCTTTCTATTCTAATATTTCTTTTATGTGGATACATTCTCACACTAATTTTATTTGCTCTAAAATATACTTCATATCCCATTTCTTTTAATCTTTTTAAAAATTCTTTATAAGTCCATGAATGTTCTATCGCATAATCTATATCTTCTTTTGCAAATTTATAATAATCTGAATCTCTCATAGATTTTTTATAAAAGTTTTCAAAGTTAATTCCAGATTTACAAGTCTTCTCTTTTAAAATACTTAAACCATATTCTTCACATATTTCGTCTGATATTTTTCTTAATAATGCTGTATTTTCTAAATTACTATAATACTTTTTTCCATCTTTAAATGAAACTGAATTAATTACAAAATGATTATGAAGATGTTGAGTATTTAAATGAGTAGATACTACAACTTGAAATCTATCTCCCCACATTTCATTTGCAAGTTTTACTCCAATTTCATGTGCTATCTCTGAAGTAACTTCTCCTTCATTAAAAGATTGATATGCATGAAATGCAAGTATTCCATTTTCTTTCCCATAAAATGTTTTTACAAATTGCATTTGCTTAACTGCATCTTTTACTTCACAATTTATTCCTGTAGTATAAAATTGTTTTTCTGTCTTATCTGGATTAGTTACATAAGTCATTACTTGCCTGATACTATCAAAGTTATCCATTTCATATTCGCTATAATTGTTTTTTGTCTTTTCTTCATTTGTTGCATAGTTAATTACATGATCTAATCTATTTTGTACTTTCCATATTTTTGTTGTTGCCATTTGCTTTCTCCTCTCTTCTAAAAAGGGGATTGGGGAATTTCCCCATTTAGAATTTCGAGCTGACGAAATTCATTGCTTGTTAGGACAACAATATGCTTCTTTTTAGTACTAAAATTATTACTTTTTTCTATCAAATGCACACCATATTTTGAAAAATACTTGGACTTTTTTTACTAAAATCCAAGTACTTTTCTTCTTATTTTTTATTATAAATTATTTAATTTATAATAATTATTTTTGCAGAAATCTAATCTTTCTTTATCATTCACATTACTTTTCGCTTCATGATTTTCATCTTCTATTTTAAATATTCTATTTATTTTTCTTAATAAAATTTCTTGATTTATATCTCTTATTAAACATGGAACTTTGTCATATCCTACTGCTTTTGCTGCTACTAATCTTGCTTCATCTCTAAAAATATAATATCCATTTTCTTTTTGAATAATTTCAAATGGTTTCTTAATTCCATTTCTTTTTATTGTTTCCATATATCTACAAACCTTTTCTAAATTTCTATTACAAGTTCTGTTATATTTAACTCCTTTTATATCTTTTGTTTCTATTTCTTTATATCCTTTATAAACCTTCATATTATCAAATCCTTTCTTTTTTTCTATTTACTTTTTCAATTTTTTGTATTAAAATATAGTTACAATCGTTTGGGTTAGTATTTTTAGTTTAGCGACTTATACTAACTCTTTTTTCATACTTTTTAGTGTTACTCCATAACACATCTGATACAATTTTGAGATAATTGCATCTACCAATTGCTCATCTAAACATTGACTAAATCTTTTAATTAAACCTTGCTTATTAAACCTTGCTTATTAAATCTTGTTGTAATAATTATTGGTAATCTATTCTCGTTTCTATTTTCAATTATTGTATATAATTTTTCTAATGCCCAGTTACTTATTTTTTCTGTTCCTAGATCATCAATAATTATCATATCTACATTTGAATATAGCTCAATTAATTCATTTTCTGACTTCGTATTATCTTTAAAAGTTTCCTTTATCATATCTAATAAAGTCATTAATCTTCCCATTAATACTATCTTGTCATTTTCAATTAATTTATTAGCAATAGATGCTGCTAAATGTGTTTTTCCATCTCCTGACTCGCCCATTATTATCAGTCCATTGGCTTCTGCACTTGTAATATTTTTATTTACATAGTCTTTAGCAATTGCTATAGCCAATTCATTTTCGGAATTAATATTAAAATTTTCAAAATTCATATTTTGAAATTTTCTACCAATATAATTTTGTTTATATATCTTGTTTATAACCTCTCTAAAATGTTTTCTTTTTACATTTTGATAATCTTGTTTATCTTTCTCTTTCCAATATTCTTGTGCTTTTTTGCAAGTACATCTTTCATATTTAATATTATCTGGAGAAAGATTAGCATATAAATAATTAAATCCAATTGGAGTTAATTCTCTGCCACAAAATTCACATTTTTTTAATTTTTTGTGAATAACTTCGTTATATTTTATATTCTCTAAAACCATTTCCGCTCTCCTCTCTTATATTTTCTTCTTTTCTTATTCTTAATTCTTTTGTATTCTTTTCTTCTCCGTTACTTAACGTTTGAATAACGTTACTTTTTTCATTTTCACTTTTTAATTTTTCACGATATCTTTTTTGTCTTTCTCTATTTTGCATTCGATATTTTTCATACTTTTCAATACTTTGATACTTGTCCCAATTTTTTATTAGAAATGTATCCCCTTCTTTTATTAACATTTCTAATTCCAGAAACTTATTTAAAATCTTTTCTATTTTTTTCTTAGATTTTCCCATAATCTTTGAAAAATTTTCTATTGTCATAGGATTATTGTCTCCTATTTCTAATCTTCCTTTGTTATTACATTCAACTGCTAGTGCAATTAACTGTATCCATACTCTAAAATAAGTATCTCCATCAGTTAATTTTAAAATCAATTGAATCTTTCTGTTTGAAAAAATATTAGTTTCTGTTTTAAACCAAGGTAATTCATACATATCCTCCTTTCCTCACTTTCCCTATTAGCTAGTAACTAACTGATTCTTTTTCTTTTCTATTTAAATATTCATCTAATGCTTGAACTCTAAATAGAAATTTTCCACCAACTTTGGAGCATGGTATTTGTTTTCTTCTTACTAATTGATTAATTAACCAGTAAGATATTCCTAAATACTCTGCTGCTTCTTTCATTGTTAGTGTCGTTCTTTGTACTTTTTGTAGTTCCATAAAATCGCCTCCTATTTTTAGAATTTTATTGACATCTGTTTTATAATGTAGTATATTGTCATTAACGATGTTTCAGTTGAATTGTAATTGTTAACCTGTTAAAAATCAAGATTTATTGGTAGTTTTTGATATCACTTTGAATTTCAACTTAAGCATTTAAAATTGTTAACGAGGTGAAACTATTGATATTTCCGTTTTTCTTACTTGACTTTACAGATAAAGAAGAAACTATAACTACGAATTTTTTTAAGATTGAATCATTTACTTATAAACCTAATTCAATACAAAATTTTCAACCTGTACTAACTAGTGATAGATTTAAGACAAATGATGAATATTATTCTTATCTTTCTAAGAACAATATTCATGATATTGAAAATCGTTATGTGCAAGAGACACATACAATTAGAAATCCTATTGGAAATTTTCTGTTTAATTTTTTAAATGTAACTTCTATTGATAATATTTTTTTAAAAAGATTGATATTCAAATATGGAATAGCTACTTTGAATGATCCTGTAGGCCAAAACTTTAGTGACGATTTTAATTTGTTTTATGATGATTCTCGTGCTAGTGAACAGGATAATAGTATTGATATCGATTATTTTGATTCACATTTAAATATTGGTATTAAAGAAATTAAAAAATCTTATATTACCTTACACAAAACATTAAAAGACATTATTGATTTTTCTTATAATATTAATGAGGAAAAGTACTTGAATGGATTAACTCCTTCTCAAAGATATTATATATTTATTCATTCATATGAATCAGATGAATATATGGTTTTGTTTAAGTATTTAAGCGATGTGAGTTTTAATCAAGAATTTGATTTTTTAGAGTATGATAAATCAATAAAAAGTTCTAATTTTAAAACTCCTCAATCTTTAGCAAAATATATAAAGAATGAATGTAAAAGAAATCAAAACTTTCATATTAAGAGTTACTTATACTCTTTTAATTCTCTTATGAGTGCATATTACTTTTGTGTTTTATATTTTATAGAAAACAATATACCTATAAAAATATGTAAAAATTGTGGAAAATATTTTATTCCAGAAAATAGAATTTCCTCTGTTTACTGTAACAGAATATTTGAAAATAATAAAACATGTAGAGATGTTGGCGCAACTAATGCATATAACGAAAAACTAAAAAAAGATGAAGTAAATGGATTATACAGAAAAACTTTATCTGCTAAAAAAATGTTAGCAAATAGAAATCCTGATATACCAATATATTTAGAAAAATATGAAAAATGGAAATCTGAAGCAAATCAATTTAAGCAAGATATTAAAAATGGTAAAAAAACAGAAGATGAATTTAAAAAATGGATAGAAAAAACGAGAAGAAATTATTAGTATTCAGAGAAAAGATTTCTTGGTTCTTTTCTCTGAGAGCAAATAAAAAAACAGTACTACACTGCAATACTGTCCTACTATTATTTGTTTATCCATATTTTGAAAGCTTTTTTACCATATTGAGAAGCATATATTATTTTCCCTGTTTTAGGATCTTTTCTACTGCTTCTAAATATGTAATAGCCTTTTTGAACTTTTGCTTTATTCATTTCAATACCTCCCTTCTTAAAAAATGACACAAAAAAAGCACCAAAATCAGACTTACTAATTTTGATGCTTTTGGGCAATAAAAAAAGACTATCAACATGATAATCTCCTTTTAGGCATACTTACCCAAGAAGTATGATAACTCTATTTTTTTAATATGTCAAGCTAAAAATATTGATTTTTGTACATTTTAACAATAAAATCTATTTAGGAAATCACTCACATGCTAATGTCATATATTTACATAAAAAGAGGTTGCTGATGTTATATAATTATAGTGAAGTAATCAAACTTTATAAAAATGATTATAACTTACTTAATGCAATAAAGTCTAAAAAAATATTTAAAATTGAGCGTGGCATATACTCAGACCAAAGAAATAATTATAATAAATATGAATTACTGTTAAAAAAATATCCAAAAAGTTTTTTGGTAAAAGATTCAGCCCTTTTTTATATAAATTTTTTGATTGAAGAACCACCAACAGTACATTTGGGCACAGCAAGAAACGCACTAAGGATAAATGATAAAAGAGTTAAACAACATTTTTATAAAAATTTAGATAATATATTTATTAAAAATTCTGATGTTGAACACATTTTGAGTATTTCGAATATAACTTCATATACTACTGAAAATGGTAATGAAATAAGAATTTTAAATATTAATGCTTTGTTATATGATCTTATTAGAAACCAATCTAAAATTGAAGAAAACAAATTTAATGAAATTATTAATAAATTTAAAAATTGTTCTTTTCTAGACAAATTTGATTACAGAACTGTAGAATATAATCTAGAATTTGAACAAATACATAAATATGACTATGAACTAATATTTGATCTTCAATCTATTTCATGGCATAATGATCTATATAAAGATTTTTATGATTAATATTTTACCATCTCCCACCCATAGTTATGCCTGAAAGGAGGTGAAAAAGGTAATGGCTGGGAGTATTGAAAAAAGAGGAAAAGATAGTTACAGGTTAGTATGTACAAATGGCTATGACTTAAATGGAAAGCTTATTAAGCATACCAAAACAATACACGGCACTAAAAAAGATGCTCAAATAGAACTTGCTAAATTTGTTGCTGATGTTCAAAATGGTCTTGTAATTGAAGGAAAATCTCTTAAATTTTCTGAATTTACAGAAATATGGAAAAAAGATTATGGTTCAAAAGAACTTGCACCTTCAACATATAAAAGATATTGCAGAATGTTAGAAACAAGAATTCTTCCCTACTTTGGACATTTCTATATTAATAAGATAAAACCTACAGATATTATGCATTTTTATGATTTATTAAGTAGGGATACACAATTAGTTAGGAAGAAAAGTAATAATGGTAAGAAAACTCTAAAACCTTTATCTGGTAAGACAATATTAGAACATCACAGACTACTTCGTGCAATGCTACATAAAGCTATATACTGGCAATTGCTTGTATCTAATCCAGCAGAAAGAGTTCAACCACCTAAAACAATGAAACCAAAAAGAAGATATTACGATGATGAACAATGTAAAATACTATTAGAAAATCTAACAGAACTTGGTGAAGAACAAATTAAATATAAAGTTGCAATCATCTTAACAATATTTACTGGTGTAAGACTTGGTGAACTTATGGGATTAGAATGGCAAGATGTAGATTTTAAAACTGGCATAGTAAGTATAAATCGTTCTAGTCAATATTTAGCTGACAAAGGTATTTTTACTAAAACACCAAAAACAGAAAGTTCTATTAGAGAAGTAGCAATTCCTGATTTCGTTGTTTCTTTGCTTGAAGAATATAAGTTATGGTATGATGAACAAAAATCATTCTATGGCGAATCATGGACGAATTCTAATAGGTTATTTGTACAAGCTGATGGCAAACCAATGCATCCTTCTACAATTAGCAAATGGTTTGTAAAATACGTAGCACAAATAGGACTACCTGTAATTAATTTTCACGGATTAAGACACACAAATGCTACACTTTTAATATCACAAAATATTGATGTAGCAGTAGTAGCAGCAAGGTTAGGTCATGCACAAATTACAACAACATTTAATTTCTATGTACACCCTATTATTTCTCATAATAGAAATGCAGGAAATGTATTACAAAACTTGCTACTACAAAAAAACTAGTCTAAAATCTTTTTTCAAATTTCACTAAAGTGATTTAAAAAGTCATTAAATTTTTCACGATAAAAAAAGTAAAAGACTACTAAATATAAAATTAGGTTTCCCATAGTCTTTTACTGAAAATTTATTAGAAATATCAATAGTTTTTGAGGATTTCTTCCCCAACTTTTCCCCAATTCGACATAATAATGACGTTTTTAAGCATTATTGCAACCAATTTTTAAACAATAAAAAATCACTAAAACCATTACAGTTCTAGTGATATATACTTTGGTTGCGGGGGTAAGACTCGAACTTACGACCTTCGGGTTATGAGAATACATAGAATTATCATATATATTTTTATAATTAACAATATTGTATATAAAATGCAATGGATTAGCACTCTTATTTACCAAATGTTCATTTCCAATATAAAATTATATACCATATTTCTTATTAACCCACAATGTATTATTTTTTAACTTATTTTATCATTTTTATTATTTTTCTCTACTCTGGATATATAATAAAATTTACTATATTTCATATATTAAGGAATTTTCTTTAGCTAATAAATTAGTAAAATTTTTATATGCCATTAATTCTAAAAATTTCATTTTTTTCATTTTCTTTGCCATTTCTTCATTTAAAGCAATCATATCAGGAACATTTCTTGCTGTGACTTTTATATTGTCATTTTTTAATATATCTTTTTTTCCATTTGGTGATATAAAAAAATCTTCACTATAATTAACTATAATGTAAGAAATTAACTTTAATTTTTCTTCTTCCTTTAGCTCTCTAAATTGTTGTATAAAAAATTTGTATTTTTTATTTTCTTTGCTAATAAACATTATTACAACCGTTTTTTCTTTTAAAGGAAATACGCATAAATTAATGTTCTCTATAACATATTTAGGAGAATAATTATATATATCATTAATGATCCCACCTTTCAAATCTCCAGGCAATGCTATATGTCCTTGAAATCCAATAGGTGCAACATAATCTAATACATTCCAATAGATTAATTCATAACTAGACGTTGACTTCTTATTAAGTACATCCAACGCTCTTTGAAATTCATTCTTTATTTCATTCAAATCTAAATAGTTTACTTTTTGTTTTTCTAAAAGTTCTATTTTACAAAAGTATTCTGTTTCATTAATCATTTTTCTATACATAGCAATTTCATTTAGCCTTTTATCATACATTTTTAAAGTATTTTTCAAATCTATTTGTGCCATAATCTTTTTTCTTGGAAGTTGTAATAATCTGTTTTCATCTTCATAATCTTTAAACAAATTATTATCACATTCATTACAAATCCTATGGAACGTACCACTATTTTTAACACCTTTTGCTTCTTTTATAAAAGGTGCTTCGAAAAAGTAATTTGAATTTAATATCATTCCCTTTTCACTTAAATTACTTAATATGAATTTAGGTAGAGAATGTGAATTACAAAAGCTACTTACTTTCTTCTTACAACATAAACAATATTCTAATTTTGAATTTGCTCTTGCATCTTTTATCATTTGATTGTATTGTTTTAAATATATATTTCTACTAATATCTTCCATATAAATCCCTACTTTTTATTAATTTAGTTTTTTTATATTATAATATTTTTATCGAATCTTCTAATCTTCTTGTTTTCTTAATAAATTTAGTTCAATAGCCATATACATTTGTATTTACATTTATTTTTGTTATAAATTTACCTATTAATTCTTTTTTGAGCAAAGTGTTTTAAATTTAATTTTATAGCTTTATCAATAGTTCCTAATATATCCTTGTTTTGTAATTTAATCACATTATTTAGCAATAAAATCAAAATCTTTTATCATCTTGTAGTATCAAACTTACCTATGCTCATTTCATTGTTAGTACTTTAATTTAAAATTCCATTTCTTCCTTGCTTCGCTCGAAAAATACATGCTTTTGAAGCTTTTATGCTATTTTCGTTTTAATCTCTTCTTTGCAATTAGTCTCTCATCTTTTTTAAGTACTCTTCAATAAATTTTCTAGAAGGAGAATATAATTTTTCTGGCAAATTATCTAGCTCAAACCACTTCCATTCATCTTCTTTTGTAGGTTCCATTACTTTTAATTCACCACTATGTTTATTAGCTATAATATGCAAAGTTATGTAGTGTCTATCTTCTGCTATATCGTCTGCAGCATTAAATAATTCTAAATTATCAACATCTAAATTTGTTTCCTCTTTCACTTCTCTTTTGGTACAGTCCCAAAAAGTTTCATCATACTCTTGCTTTCCACCAGGTAATGTCCAACAGTCTATTTCATATATTCCACCTGTATCTTTTCTATTTTTTGATCTATGACCTAATAATAATTTATTCCCATCTAAAATTATTACTCCAATTCCAATTTTTATATTCTTTTCCATTTTTTCCTCCTGTATATCAATATAATTCTATCTTTAATCTTAGTTAATGAAAAAATTTTAATTTTCAATACCTAAAACTACATATAAAATATTTTTTTCAACTTACTCTTTTTTCTACATTATAACACATATTTTATTTATTGCTTTTCTCATTTTAATATGCTAAACTCTTTATAGTAAACAAGTAGTTTCGCCATATGTGCATTTGTCTTTTCAAATATACATATCGAAGAAAGCTAACCTTATTGTATAGAAAAAATCGTTAAAAAGTACTAAAATTTCAAAGAAAAATCGATTTTCTATACAATAAAAACCGAGTCTTAATCACTCCACAGTATCTCTATTAAATATAGCATACAGTCATTGGTGAGGAACTATAAAGACTAAACAACTTATAATACGAGGAGGTTTTAATATGTTTCGTTCTAATTCTATAAGGCCTATCGTTTTAGGTCTTGCCAAAAAAGATAATAAAATTTTGGTTGGTCAAGGATATGATAAAGTAAAAAATCAAACTTTTTATAGAGCTTTAGGCGGTGGAATTGAATTTACAGAAACTAGCAAAGATGCCATAGTACGAGAGTTTAAAGAAGAAATTAATGCTGATATAATAGTACACAATCTTTTAGATGTTTCGGAAAATATCTTTACTTATAAAGGAAATTATGGTCATGAAATTGTTTTTACTTATTCTATAGACATACCAGAAAAATTTTATAAAGAAAAATATTTAATAAAAGATGACTCATCTGAATATATAGCTATATGGGTAGATATTGATGATTTTAAATCTGGTAATAAAATTTTATACCCTGATGATTTCTTAAAATATTTATAAAGATTTCACATACTTTTATTTTAAAAATATTTTTCTTTTAGCCTCACATTATTACAATTTTTATATATGCGCATTTCTTTTAATCTAAAAATTAACTATGATTATTTAATTTTCTACTTGTTTAGAAAAATCTTGAAGAAAATCAACTAAATCTTCTGTTTTAGGTAATGGTATTTTAGCTCTATTTTTTACAATTTCTTCAAAATAATGTTTTACGAAGTCTTCGATAAGTTCTTCCTGCTTGTCTACGGCTTGTACTTTTGCAAATAACTCTTTAAACTCTTTTGGTTTAATAGCATTGAATTTCTCAATTAACATATCTACTTCGCTTTCTGTAAGCATATATTCATATATCATATTTACTACAATACCATTATACAACCTCGATAAAATTATGCTATCATCTTCTTTAATATGATCTCCTAACATTTTTATAACTTTTCCGCCAATTAATCCTCCAACAACTCCTCCACTAATACCAATAAGAGTACCAATTCCAGGAGAAATTGTAGTTCCTGCCATTGCTCCAATTTTTGTTGCAACTAAAGAAGTTCCTAAAGTTCCTGCACTAGCTGTAGCCATTGTTCCTATAAGAGATAACATATTTTTTGTATATTGTGCACTGGAAATCCTTTTTCTAAATATGTTATATGTATCTGGAATGGAAAATACCATAAGCGTAAAAGTTGTAGTTACTGTATTACTCCTTAGTAACTTGGATAATTGCTTCATTGCAGTAGCTCCAGATATTGCTGATTTACCTGCCATAGAACGAATGGCATTTACAATAGTTTGTACCGATTTATAACCCATTTGTTTTACTATATAATTACTAAATGGAATTAAATGTTTTGTTAGAGTAGTTCGGGCTATTTGTTGTGTTAATATGTGTGCAAAAAAAGATAATCCAAACACTTGAAAAGCAGTAAAAAAAGCAGAATTAAAAGCTTCTTTTTTATTTTCGCTTTTTGAATATGCAAAAATATATGCCGCTAAAAAAGATATTCCAAATGTAAAAGAACAATTAATTGCACCTGTTGTTATATCATATGTTAGTGATTCAATAGTACCAGGTCTACATAAATTTAATGCTTGTTTATATGTTAATTGGCCTTTTTTTATATATTTAGATGCATCATTAGGATTAGTAACACCTGGCACTTTTCCTTCAACAATTCTATTTCTAAATTCATTTATTGCTTCTGCATATTTATCTTTCGGTACTTCTACCATCATTGGTTCACCTTTTGAATTTATATAACGAAACTTTCCTGTTGTTTTATCAAAACAAGCATTTATACATCTTTTTCCTGTTTTATAATACTTAGTTTGAATTTCAACACCATTTACAATTCGATCTGCTCCATTTTTCTCGTTAGTACGCCCTACAACTTCAGCATCTTTTCCTTGAATTTTATCTAATAATGTTAAAGATTCTTCTGCCATCTCTCCATGCCCATGTTTAGAATTTACTCTTGCATAATTTTCAGGAATAATGGCTTCTAAATCTGCAAAAATGTTTTCTGCTGAAATGGCTGCTTCTTTAATTGTTTTTTTGTATGATTCTTTGTAATATTCAAAGAAATTAGAATTTTTATTTAAATTAAATAAGAATTTCCCATCAAAAAATATATCAATCGTATCCCCACTCGCTTTGCACAGCTTAAAGTCGTCTGGATTAAAAAATTCCCACTTAAAATAGTGATATATATATGATAGCTTATCTTTTTTATTCATTTTTTCATTAGCTTGCTTTACAGCCATCGGACTTGCTTTAAAAAATATACCTATATTTGTAATAACCATACCATATTTATTATTTTGTTCTAAATTTTGTCCCCAAAGAATTTTATGCTCTCTTGGGATTGGAAATTGCTCATGTATTTTTTTCTTGTCTTTATCTGAAAGATTACCTTCACTATTTTTATTTAATTTTTCTATTGCTTTTTTTATAAATGTTTCCATTGTATACTCCATTTAATTATATTTTTGTCTGTTTCATTAAATATTCCTTAGCTTACCAAAGTTAACCCTATACTTACTAAATCAATATATCAGCCAAGTCTAATCTTTCTCACCAATCTCATTTTCCAAATACTCCTTAGCACATTTCCTTATAACATCCATTCTTGCCTTCGTTTCTTCATTGCTATAATTTATTTTATCAATTAAAACATCTATATAATTTTTATCATAAATGTATTTTAAAGAACTTTTAAAATATAGATCAAAAATAAATGCTAACACACATATCCAATAATCTAGCAAAGTTTTTCTGTCATCTAATTTTATACACTTATGTGCTAAAAAATCATTATATACTGTATCAGATATGCTGGACTTTTCAAGATCTGCAATTATATCATTAGTTTCTTGTTTTGATTCATCTCTTATCTTTGGAAAACTGTCTTCAAAGTTATTTTCATCTTTAACTCTAAAATTATCCAGTTTATCTGCATCTCTTATAATCTTACATTGAAGTTCTTCTGTTTCACTTAATCCATCTTCAATCTTGTACTTGTTGTGATTATATATAGCTTTTCTTATTACTTCGTCATATTTGTCTGTTTTAATAAATTTTCTTATTAAATTTTCTTCGAATAAAATTTGATTTCCATATTCTGCATGATCAAATGTTTTGTCCGAAAAGCTTCTTTGCACTGTAACTTGTTTAAACCTTCCTATATCATGTAGTAATGCAATTACTTTAGCTAAATTTATGCTTTCTTCATCTAACCCCTGCTCTTTTGCTATATATTCACTTAAATTTACTACTTGATATGTATGTGTTATCTTTAATAATATACTTCCGTCTTTTTCGTCAAATTGCTTTATGTAATCATTAAAAACTTGTTTTGCCATCGAAAAATTTATCTCACTTTTTTCTTTAGTTCTTATTATATATCTTTTTATTTTTTTACCAGAATATTCTGACACTAATGCTCCTGTTGGAATGGCTCCAACGCTTTCTAATACTCTTTTTGAAGCATCATTTTCTATGTAATGGCATGCAATAACTTCACTCATTCCTATTTCTTTGCATTTATTTATTAGCATATTTGCTACAGCTTTCGCATATCCTTTTCTTCTTTCAGATGGACGTATTCCATATGCAATATTCCCCCATGTATCTTTTCCTAACTGAGTTAGATTTTGTCTTATTGCTGTTGCTCCAATTAATTTGTTTTGATCATTTACAATTAAATAGTATCTGCATCTTTCATACAATTCTTTTTCGTTATGTATTCCCATTTCTGCATTTTGTGCAGTGTTCATTATATTTTTATATTCTATTTCGTCATTACAAGGTAATTGTAATATTCCTGGCGTTAATGATGTATTACTATCTTTCCATTCTTGTAACATTTCTTTGTATTGTTTGTAATAATTGTAGTCTATCTTTTCGAATCTTAACATATTGTACCCCCCTACATTATTTTTCTATATTCTTTCGTTTTTCCCTTGTAATTTTGCTATTTCTTTATTATATGTAAAACTCCTCATTGTGTATTAACATATTCTATGGTTCTACCGCCTAAATCAAATATTATATTTTTTATTAATCCTGCTCATCATTAAAAACATTTTCTCTATCATATTTTTGGCAATTAATCTCTTCTTTTAAATATATACATTCTTCTAAATCCATTTCATACAGATTCGCTAAACATGTTACATAGTATAAAACGTCTTGCAATTCTCCTTCTATTGTTCCATTTATTTCCTTCTCTTTCATTCTTGCATCTTCATCAATTGCTTTAGCAAGCTTTCCAACTATCTCTACAAGTTTTAACATATACTTTTCTTTCGAATTCTTTTTATTTTCTATCTTCAATATACATTCTTGTAATTTTTTTATTGTTAAATCAACTTTCTTCTTTTCTTTTTTTGGCTTTATATTTTGAATATTCTCCACACTTGTTTCTTCTTTTTTAATATCTACTATATTTGATTCTGCCTTTTTAATATTCACCACACTTGGTTTCTTATTTTTAATTTTTTCTACGTTTTCTTCACTCGGTCCTGTTTCTTGAGTATCCTCCAAGTTTTCTTCTAAATTTTGCATATTTAACACAATTGGCTCTTCATCTTGAACCTCTTCCACAATAGATGCTAAATTTTGAATATCAGCTATATTGGGCTCCATCTTTTGAATATTCTCCGCATTATTTGTAACAGGAAGCTTTGCTTTTTCCGTTTTTACTGGTTCGTTCTTTTTTATTCCATAAACAATTGCTAATTCTTCATCTGCTAAAATTGTTTTAAAGTTTTGCTTGTATTCATATATTTTTTCTTCCAATAATTCTTGGTTTGCTATATATTCTATACTATCTTCAGATAAATCCATGAATTCTTGGGCTGTATAAAATATTTCTATTAATGCTATAACGTTCTTTGCAAACTTTTTCTTTTTGTAATTTATTAATTTTTTATCAAATAATATAACTTTATTCTTCACCTCTAAATAATCTTCTAAAGAATAACTTTCTAAGTTATATTTAGCCCATATTTTTAAATTTAAAGTTTTATTTTTTGTTTCTTCAAATATTGGAAATAAAATTACATTTTTATCATTTTCTTTCGCACATCTTGGGAAAAATATATGGTATTTACCTGTGTTACCGTTTTCCCAATTTTGTAATATTCCTTCCATTAGTGCTATTCCATTTTCTAATTCTTCCTCCATTTTTATCCCCCTCGTAATTATTCTTTCTTTATTAAATTCCTTGCCATTTGTACTCCAGATGCTGATGCCATCATCAGTCCTCTTGTCATTCCTCCACCATCTCCTATAGAATATAATCCTTTTACACTTGTCTCAAAGCTTTTGTCTATTACTACTTTATTGCTGTAAAACTTTATCTCTGGCGCATATAATAAGTTTTCTGGATTTGCAAATCCTTCTACTACCTTATCCATACATCTTATAAATTGCAAAATATCTGTCATTGTTCTGTAACCTAAAGCAAATGTTATGTCTCCTGCAACTGCTGACTTTAATGTAGGTTTTATCTTATTATTTTCTAATTCTTCGTTCCAAGTTCTTTTTCCTCTATAAATATCTCCTAACCTTTGTACTACAATGTTTCCATTTCCTAATTCGTTTATATTTTTTGCTATGTTTCTTCCATATTCTATTGGCTTATTAAATGGATAGTTAAAGTGATGTGATACTAATATTGCTAAATTTGTATGTGTGCTTTTTTTATCTTTATATGAATGACCATTAACTAAATTAATTCCTTCATCATACACTTCTGAAGAAACAAAGCCACTTGGATTTTGACAAAATGTTCTTACTTTATCCTTAAATGGTCCTGGATATCCTATAAATTTTCCTTCGTACATATATTCGTTTATTTTTTTCATTACTTCATCTGAAAGCTCATATCTTACTCCTATATCTACTACTCCTGCTTCTGTCTTTATTTTATGCTTGTTGCACATATTTACTAGCCAATTGGCTCCTTTTCTTCCAACTGCTATTACTATGTTTTTTCCATATATCTTTTCTTCTTCATTTGTTTTTACATTATGCGCAATTATTCCTTTTGCTTCATTTTCTTCTATAATTAAATCTTTTACTTCTGTTTCGAACATTAAATCTATATTATTCTCTTCTAAATAATTCTCTAATTTTTTGTATAATTCATGTGCTTTTTCTGTTCCCAAATGTCTAATTGGAATATCTATTAATGTTATTTCTTCTTTCTTAGCTTTTTTCTTTATTTCATTTACTTCTTTTTTATGTTCTGTTCCTTCGAGCTTTGGATCTGCCCCAAATTCCAAATATATCTTATCTGTATAATCTATTAGTCTTTTAGTTTCTTCCACTCCAACATATTTATGCAGTTCGCCCCCTACATAAAAATCGTCATCTTCTTCATTATATAAAGATAGCTTTCCGTCTGAAAAGGCTCCTGCTCCGGAAAATCCACTTGTAATGTCACAAAATGGTTTGCACTTTACACACTTTCCTATTGTTTCTATAGGACACTTTCTATTCTCTACACGTTTTCCTTGTTCAACTAGTAAAATCTTTTTACTTTTATCTTTTTGAATCATTTCATAAGCAAAGAAAATAGCACCAGGTCCCATTCCTATTACTATAGCATCATACTTAGATGTCATTTTTATCACATCCTTTTAAACTATTTTTATTCTGAACTTATTCTATATCAAAAATAAATTTATTACAATAGAAACTTTAGCTATCAGTTTTTGAAGTTGCCCCATAAAAATTAGTTCTATCTACTTCGGAATTTTATGATCTTCCATTTTGATTTGTATATTCCTTCGTCGGTATTTAATTCTACCTCCTCCGGAATTTGTGCTACCTTCATCGAGATTGGAACGTAGAAAAGCACGTACTTGTGCACGTGCCTCAAATTATCTCTCAAATTATTTTTCAAATTCCTTTTCTATAAAAGATGTGTCATATTCATTATTTACAAAGTTTTCATTGTCTAAAATTTTAAGTAAGAAGTCTATATTTGTTTCTATTCCGGAGATTACAAATTCTGACAAAGCACTTTTCATTTTAGCTATTGATTCATTCCTATCTTTTCCATGTACAATAACTTTTGCTATCATCGAATCATAATTTTGAGGAACTTTATATCCTGAATATACTGCTGTATCAACCCTTATTCCGTTTCCACCTGGAAGGTGTAATTCCTCTATTGTTCCAGGTGATGGCATAAAGTTTTTATATGGATTTTCCGCATTTATTCTCGCTTCTAAGCTATGTCCATTAAAATTAATATCTCTTTGTCTATATTTCATTTTTTCGCCTGAAGCTATACGAATTTGCTCTTTTATTAAATCCAAACCTGTTACCATCTCTGTTACTGGGTGTTCTACTTGAATTCTTGTATTCATTTCCATAAAATAAAAATCTTTGTTTTTATCTACTAAAAATTCTATTGTACCTACATTTGTATATCCAACTTCTTTTACAGCTTTTACAGCTATTGCCCCCATTTTTTCTCTTAATCTACTATCTATTACTCCAGATGGTGTTTCTTCTAGCATTTTTTGATTCTTTCTTTGTACTGTACAATCTCTTTCACCCAAATGTACTGCATTCCCGTATTCGTCAGCCATTATTTGAATTTCTATGTGTCTAGGATTTTCTATAAATTTTTCTATATATATACTGTCATCATTAAATGAATTTAATGCTTCCTGTTTTACGATTTCATAGGCTTTTCTTAATTCTTCTTCGCTATAAGCAATTCTTATTCCTTTTCCCCCGCCACCAGCAGAAGCTTTAATTATAACTGGATATCCTATTTGGTTTGATATATTTATTGCCTCTTGCATTGTGTATATTAAGCCATCTGATCCAGGAACTACAGGAACTCCTACACTTTTCATAGTTTCTTTTGCCTTCGATTTATTTCCCATAAGTTCGATTATTTCTGGTTTGGGTCCTATAAATTTTATACCAATCTCATCACACATTTTTGCAAAGCTATTATTTTCAGACAAAAAGCCAAATCCAGGATGAATACTATCTGCTCCTGTTAAACATGCTGCTTCTATAATAGCTTTTACATTTAAATAACTTTTAGTAGATATAGCAGGTCCTATACAAATTGCTTCATCTGCAAGTTTGGTATGTAAAGCTGTTTTGTCTGCTTCTGAATATACAGCAACGGTTTTTATTCCCATTTCTCTACATGCCCTTATAATTCTTACTGCTATTTCTCCTCTGTTGGCAATTAATATTTTCTTCAACATATCAATTATAAATCCTTTCTTTGTTACTTTTTGTTATTTTATTACTAATCTACTGTAATTTACTATATTTACACTATCGCAAATGTTAGCTCACCTTTTACTGCTATTTCTCCATTTACTGTAGCTATTGCTTCACCAACGCCTATTGGTCCTTTTCTTTTTATTATTTTAACTTCTAGCTTTAGTACATCGCCTGGAATTACCGGTCTTTTAAATCTTAGTTTATCTACTCCTCCAAAAAGAGCATTTTTTCCTTTGTTTTCTGGTTCAGAAAGAATTGCAACAGCTCCTGTTTGTGCTAATGCTTCTATTGTAAGAACTCCTGGCATTATTGGGTTACCTGGAAAATGTCCTGCAAAAAATGGTTCATTTATACATACATTCTTATACGCAGTGCAACTTTCTCCTGGTACATATTCTTCTACTCTATCTATCATTAGAAATGGTGGTCTTTGTGGGATTATTTCCATTATTCCATTTATATCTAACATATTCTTTTCTCCTTTAAATTTTAATTTTTTATCGGGATTTATTGGATTTTTAAGAATTGGACTGCTCCCTTCCCAAAATACCACACCTATTTAAAAGCATCCTTAAAGTCCCGATTCCCGATTTGGATGTGGACTATTTTATCTTAAATAATGTTGTTCCGTATTCTACCATATCTTCGTTTTCTACGCATATTTCTACTATTTCGCCATCATATTCAGATTCTATTTCGTTCATTAATTTCATGGCTTCTACTACGCAAAGTACATCTCCTTTTTTTACTCTGTCTCCTACTTTTACATATGGTAATTCTTTTGGTGATGGACTGCTATAAAATGTTCCAACCATAGGCGATTTTACTTCTTTATAGTTTTCTGTTTCTACTACTGCTTTAGTTTCTTCTTTTTGTTCTGTTGGCAATACATTTTCTTTTACAACTAGCATTCCTGGTTTTTGTTCTGCTTTTTCTACAATTTTAGTTTCATTTTTTTTCATTTTGATTTTTGTTCCGTCTGGGAATTCGATATCCAAACTATCTACCTTAGAATTCCCCATATCATCTAGCAATCTTTTTATATCTTCATATTCCATAATTATTACACCTATCCTTCATATTTTTTAAATATTATTGATGCATTGTGTCCACCAAATCCTAATGAATTTGACATTGCATATTCTACATTTACATTTCTTCCAACGTTTGGAACTATGTCTAAATCACATTCTGGATCTTCTACTTTGTAATTTATTGTTGCTGGTACATAGTTTTCTTCTATCGTCTTTATACAAACTATAGCTTCTACTCCCCCTGCTGCTCCTAATAGGTGACCTGTATTTCCTTTTGTAGAACTTACTAATACTTTTTTACTTGCTTCTTCTCCTAAAACTTTTTTAATTGCCATTGTTTCTCCTACATCATTAAGGTGTGTTGATGTCCCATGTGCATTAATATATGTAATGTTTTCTGGAGATATTTTTGCATCTTTTATTGCAGATTTCATAGCTCTTGCAGCTCCGTCACCGTCTGGAGATGGTGATGTTATGTGGTATGCATCTGATGATGCTCCATAACCTACTATTTCTGCATATATGTGTGCTCCTCTTTTTTTAGCATGTTCTAATTCTTCTAAAACTACAACTCCGGCACCTTCTCCCATTACAAAACCACTTCGTTCTGCATCAAATGGTATACTTGCTCTATTTTTGTCCGTTGTTGTTGTTAACGCTTTTATATTTTGGAATCCTGCTATACCAACTTTTGTAATTGGTGCTTCTGTCCCACCAGCTACAACTGCATCTTGATACCCATGTTTAATCATTCTATAACTTTCACCTATAGAATGTGTTCCACTTGCACACGCTGTTACCATTGCAACAGATTCTCCTTTTAATCCTAAATCTATTGCTACATTTCCTGTTGCCATATTAGCTATGCCCATTGGTATAAACATTGGTGAAACTCTATCTGGACCTTTTGTTTCACAAGCTCCTATATCTTTTTGCATTGTAATTAATCCACCAATTCCTGAACCTATAACAATTCCTACTCTTGTCATGTCTGTATTTTCTTCTGTTATTCCACTTGCTTTTAGTGCTTCTCTTGAAGCTACTACAGCATATTGTGAATATAAATCCATTCTTCTTGCTGTTCTTTTGTCAAAATGTTCTTCTGCGTTAAAGTTTTTAACTTCTGCTGCTAATTTTACTTTTAAGTCTGAAGTATCTACTTTTGTAATTTCGTCTATTCCACATTTTTGTGTTTTTATGCCATTCCAAAATTCTTCTACATTGTTTCCTATAGGTGTAATAGCTCCTATCCCTGTAATAACAACTCTTCTTTCCATTCTTAAATCATTCCTCCATCTATATTTAATGTTTGACCTGTAATATATGTATTGTCTTCTCCTCCTAAAAAATATACTGCATTTGCTATCTCTTCTGCTGTTCCCATTCTTTTTAAAGGAATTTGTGCACTAATATTTTCTTTTACTTTTTCATTTAGTACAGATGTCATATCTGTAGCTATAAACCCTGGTGCTACACAGTTTGCTAATATATTTCTTGTTGCTAATTCTTTTGCAACACTTTTGGTAAATCCTATTATACCAGCTTTAGATGCTGCATAATTTGATTGTCCTGCATTTCCCATAACTCCTACTACAGAAGAAATATTTACTATTCTTCCTTCTCTTTTTTTCATCATGTATGGTGTAACTAATTTTGTTAAATTGAATGTTCCTTTTAAGTTTATAGATATTACTTTGTCAAAGTCCTCTTCTTTCATTCTCATTAATAAATTATCTCTTGTAATTCCTGCATTGTTTACTAGTGTATCTATTTTTCCAAATTTCTCTATTGCAGATGTTACCATTTTTTCGCACTCATTAAAATTACTTACATCTGCTTTTTCTAATAAAACTTCTACACCATATTTATTAAATCCTTCTTTTATTTCGTCTAAATTAGTATTGTCTGAAACGTAATTTATTACTAAATTATATCCATTTTTAGCAAATTTTTCTGCAATTGCTCTTCCAATTCCTCTCGAACCACCTGTTACTAGTGCAACTCTTTTTTCCATTTTTTACCCCTTCTTTCTTTTTGTTTTAGCCTTTTGCTATAAGCTATTTAATCATTATTAATAGTTTCTATAAAATTTTCTAACGATTCTACACTATTAATATTTATTACATTACTTTCTTTATTTTCCTTTTTTATAAATCCTGTTAACGTTTTCCCTGGACCTATTTCTACATATGTATCTATGTCGTTGTCTTGCATAGTTTTTATTGCTTTATCAAATCTTACAGGGCTTACAATATGTTTTGAAAGTATATCTACCATATCATCTTGTTTATTATAAAAAGTTCCATCAATATTTTTTATTACTTGAGCCTTTATATTTTCCTTATTAAATTTAGCTTTTGCTAGTTCCTCTTTATATAATTCTTTTGCTTCATTTAATTTTGCTGTATGAAATGGACCTCCTGTTTGTAGTTTTAGAACTCTTTTTGCTCCATTTTCTTTTAGAATATCCATTGCTGAATTAATCGCATTTTCTTCTCCCGAAATTACAGTTTGACCAGAATAATTGTAGTTAGCCGGTACTATGAACATTCCTTTTTCAGAAATCGATTTACATATTTCTTCTATTTTTGTACTGTCTAGCCCTATTACTGCTGCCATACTATAATTGCCAGGCGCTACCTTCGTTCCCATTAAATATCCACGTCTTTTTAGTAGTTTAATTCCATCTTCTACGTTTAAGTAACCTCCACTTATTAACGCTGGATATTCTCCTAAACTTAATCCTACTGTTATTTCTGGCTTTATATTATTTTTCTCTAATATCTTTAATATCCCTAAACTCATTGTAGCTATTGCAAGTTGTGTATTTTCTGTTTTACTTAATTCTTCTATTGTAGAATTAAAACTTATTTGGGCTATATCTTTTCCAGATATTTCTGAAGCTATTCCGTATATATTTCTTACTTCTTCGTATTTTTCGTATAAGTCTTGCCCCATTCCAACACTTTGTGCACCTTGCCCTGGAAACATAAAAGCTATTTTCATTATATTTCACTCCTTTATTTTATCTTTTTTTATTCTAGTAATATAGTTCATTACCTATTGCCATAGAGTAATTATTCCACTGTCAAACTAATCTGCTCTAATTGCATATTGTTACCATAGAATTAGACTTTATATTACTTTATTAATTAAAATTCTAGTAATATACTTCCTGTATTTAGTCCTCCACCATATCCAATTAAAATTACTTTGTCTTTTTCTTTTAACTTGTTCAATTTTATCATATCATCTATAGCAATTGGAATACTTGCACAAAATGTATTTCCATATTTGTCTACATTAAAATACATTTTTTCTTTTTTAATATTTATTTTTTTAGCAATTGACTCTAATATTCTTTTGTTTGATTGATGTGGAATTATATATGACAATTCGTCTATATTTATATTACTTATCTCTAATAATTTATTTATATTTTTTACTGTATCTGTTACTGCATATTTATATATTTCTTTGCCATTCATATATATTTTATTATTGTCTGTATATGTTAATATATCACCTTTCTGACCTTTACTTTCTATATATGAATAATATAATTTTGGTTCTTGGCTTTTCTTTACGACTATAGCACCTGCACCATCTGAAAGCAATATTTCTGTATTTATATCTGTCTTGTCTATAAAGTTTGACAATTTTTCTACTCCTACTACCAGTGCTGTATTTATTTTATTTGTGTCTATATACATTTTTGCTATATCAAGCGCATTTATAAATCCTGCACATCCAGCTAAAATATCTATACACATACAATTTTTAATATTAAAGTATTTTTGTATTTTATACGATATGCTTGGCATTTGATTTGTTTCAGATACTGACGCTACTATAATTAAGTCTATATTTTCTTTTATATTATCTAAAGCTTTTTCTGCTGCATTTATTGCAAGCTCTTCTATTTTTTCTTCTGCATAAAACCTTTGCTTTATTCCTGTCATTTTAAAAATATAGTTTTCTTCTACACTGTATTTTTCTTCTAATTCTTTATTTGTAATTTGAATTTTAGGAATATATTTCCCACTAGAAATTATTTTTATATTACTCATATCTACTCCTATATTAAATATATATAATATTTTAATGGTTTTACTAGTATTTTTAATTAGTCTGACTGGTCAGGTTTTTCTCTTTTCTCATATTTCTTGTAAGTATACTATTTTCAATGTATACGTTGTTACTCTATGTTTTTCTTTATTTTTATAATCACATCTAATACTATCTAATTTTACCTAATTAGTAACAAACTGTTCTTATTATATAATATTTTTGTTCATTAATATCCAAATAAAAAAGGTAACTAGATTCTTCTAATTACCTTTCTCTTTAAAAAATTTATTTATTTTTTTGAAAATTTCTTTAAATATACTCATTTTTGAAACTCTTACATAAGAGTTTAACATGTTTGCAATTTTTTCTATACTATATTTATTCTCTACAATCTCTTTTGTAAAATTGTATAAAGTATCATTATTACAAGTAATTTTATATCCATTCATTTCTAAAAAAATAATAGTTGACAATAAAGCTGTTCTTTTATTTCCATCATAAAATGGATGATCCATAGCTAATGATCTTAAATAACATGATGCTTTATCTATTATTTTTGGATATAAGTCTTCTCCTCCAAAAGTTTGTTGGGGTAATAATACTGCAGATTTAAATAAAGCTACATCATAGGATTTAAAATATCACAGAAGAAGATAGGGTAATAATACTGCAGATTTAAATAAAGCTACATCTTTTACTCCCCTCATCTCTTGCGAATATGCTACGTGCCCATCATATTCACAAAATGTTTCATCTATAGCCACCATATGTATATAAAAAACAAATTCTTCTGTCAGATATTCTATTTCCATTAATTTTTTGATAACTTTCTTAATGCTTCTTTAAATTTAAATGCCGTTCTTACAACCATTTTTTTCTTCTTTGGAGAAATACTTTTTAGCCAATTATCTTTCAATCCTATTTCTCTCATCATATATGGTGGTATATTCATATTGTTTATTCTATTTACAACTCTTGACATAAATTTTTTCTCCTCCCTCTTTAGCATATATTCCTCCTTGTGAAAATCTTTTTATTATAATATTCTTCACAAGTTTTAATTATGATATACTAATATTCAAAAAAATACAACTAATTGTTTGAATATTTTCTATTTAAAATATAATATTCTATTAATATTATATTTCTATTAAATTTTACCATATTTTTCGCATTATGTAAATAATATCTGCATACTTAGTCTTTAATATAAAAAGGTAACTAGATTTTCTAATTACCTTTAAGATTAATATTTCTCTATCTCCTCTATTTCCTGCAAAAAAGCATCAAAATACTTTTTCACACAACTAGAAATTTCTATATATATTTTATCCTCTTCTGGAAATGTATGTATTGCAAAATGGCTCTCTGCTAAAAGCCACAATCCCGTATATCCTTGTTTTGTAAAATAATGTTCCACTTTATCTATAACTGTAAAACCAGATTTTAATAACTTCTTTTCCAAATTAGGTATTAATTCTTCTTCTTTTTGGTACTTTATCCAAGTATTATAATTGTACATTACCGCTTTCATTTATTTTCCCCTCTACCAATTCTGCACTTCTTCATTATAATATGTAATAAGTGTAGGTTTAAACATATCATTTTCTTCTATTAAATTCATATCTAACATTTCATCTTTTCCAAAATTAAACATAGAATCTATATTATCTTCATTTAAATATTGTGTTTCTACTTGTAACTTCTCTCGTTTGTTTTCTCCATTAAAAGCTATGTTAAATCCCCATTCTCCAAAAGTTGGAACTTGTAGATGGTAAGGAATTACACTTTCAAATTGGCTTTTTATAGTCTTGTTTATACACCAAAACGACTTTTTTGCATAATAAGGGCTTGTAGATTGGCATACCATAACTCCATTTTCATTTAAGTTTGCTTTAATATAATTATAAAAAACATTTGTATATAATTTATTTAAACTTTCATTGTTTGGATCTGGAAAATCAATAATTATTACATCAAATTTATTTTCATTTTCTTGTACAAACATATATCCATCTTCATTAATAACTTGTACTTTTTCATTTTTTAATGAGTCATTATTAAGCTTTGCTATTTGCTTATCTGTAGCACATAAGTCTGTCATATCTTTATCTATATCTACTAGCACAATTTCTTTAATATCTTCATATTTTAAAAGTTCTCTGGCTGCTAAGCCATCTCCACCACCTAATATTAAAACTCTATCATGTTTTTTTGCATACATCATAGGGATATGCACTAATGCTTCATGATACCTATATTCATCACTAGAACTAAACTGTAAATTTCCATCTAAAAATAGTCTTAAATCATCTTTATGTTTTGTCATTACTATTTTTTGGTATGGAGTTTGCTTAGACAAAATAACATCATCTCTATATAAGCCTCTTTCAATTTTATCTGTAATCATATTGCCTGTAAATAAAAATGCTAACATAACTATTAAAATCGCTATAGCTGTTATTTTGATTATTTTACTTTTTTCTATAAATTTACTATATTTAAAAACTATTATTACTGCTGTTATAATATTAATTGAACCTACTAAAAATGCGGTAGTTATAAAACCTAACTTTGGAAATAGTAATATTGGAAATGCTATAGAACCAATTAGTCCGCCAATATAGTCAAATGTGAAAATATTAGCAAGATTTTTCCTTACATTTCTCTCATTATTTTCTATTATTCTAGTTAGTATAGGAATCTCTAGCCCTACAAATATTCCTATTAATATAATAAGTATATACATAATTAAACTATATATTTGTGTATATATATTAACTAAAAACAATATAAAGCTAGAAAACCCTCCTAATATTCCAATACTCATTTCTATAAAAATAAATTTATTAAATAAATCTTTACGCATGTATTTAGATATATATGATCCAATTCCCATTGCACTCATATATAATCCTATTGTAATAGAAAATTGTAATATGCTATCTCCTTGTAAATACGAGCTAATACTACTTATTAATAATTCGTATATAATAGAACAGATAGAAATTAATAATGTTGTAACTAGCAATAACCTAGCATCCATTTTTTTTATTTCTTTTTCCATTTTATAAAACACCACTCATTATAATTGCAATAGCAATAAACATACCGCTTATCATAATGCCAACAGCCTTATTATGATTGTCTATTTCCTCTGTAAGTTTAAAATCCTTTCTATATTTAAGTTCTATTAGTTTGTATCCTAATAAACAAAAAACTATTCCTATTGCAACATAAATAAATATTTCTAATAATTTAAACCATATTGTTGTTTCCATATTTTACTCCTTTATACCCTTATATTTTTACATAATTACTGTTCTTACTATAATTGCTATAGCTATAAACATTCCTGCCATTATAAATCCTGTAGCAACATTTTTTTCTTTTAATTCTCTTTTAAAATCATATGGTACTGCTATGTCAAAAATACATATACTAGCTATCATTAAAACTATTCCTAGCCCTCCGTACAAGATTGTTTGTAATATTCCATTTAATAATGCTTCCATTTTTTTCTCCCTTCCTTTTATTTTCCTGAACTTGTTCCACCACCACTAGAAGTTCTAGAGTTTACACTTTGTTGTCTTGCTGAATTTCTGTATGTACTATAAGTATAACTACTTCTGTTACTATTGTAAGTTGCATAATAATATGTATGATATCTATTATGATATGTAGAACCTGTGTTATTGTTTGCATAATTTTTATTTGAAACTTGAACATATACATTTCCATTTTCTAAGTATATATACGCAAACTCGTTTTTAGTTTTTAAGCCAATTCCATCTTCTTCTGTGTTCGGATCTGTATCTATTGTATCTGTTATTCCTTCTGGAACACCACTTATAATGTCTTTTACAGTTGTATCTATGTCACCATATGGTGATTTATATATTTTTGCTTTTTCTCTATTGGTATTATTGGTTACAGATGTTACATAAGTATATTTTTTCTGCTTATCTATATATTTTTGAATAGACTTATTTACAAATAATCCCGATGTTAAAGAACTAAATACAGATATAATTAAAGGTAAGAATATTATTCCGTATATAATCCAACTCATAATTCTACCTTTTTTCTTGTTGATTTTCTCAATTTCCTCTTTTTGAGTATCTATTTCATTCGTAATTCTAACTTTAGAAGAATCTATATATCTACCTTCACTTTTTTCTATTTCTTCTTCCCATTTTTCTATAGAAAGTACTTTGCTTTTATCCTCTGAAATATAATCTATATATTCACATCTTTCTCCAACATCTACATCTGCATTTCCAAAGTAATCCTTTACTGTTGCTGTCCCTTTTTCGTATAATTCATATTGTGTATTTTGGCTAGAAAAAGAAATCTCATTTTCGTTAATATCTCCATAATATTTATCATATATTGAATATTCTGTTTTATTGTTTTCATCTTTTTCAACACATAGCCATCTTATTGCGCCTGCCTCATGCTTTATTTCATACTCTTGCCACACCCATGTGTCTTCTTTATATTCTATCATATTAACAACTATATATTTTACTCTCTCTATATATACAATTTGCCATTTCTTTAATTTACTCTCCATTTTTTCCCCTTTTAACTATCTTTAATAAAACTGCCTAATTTATTATTATATTCCCCAAACTATCTCACTATGAAATTTAAATATTAATATTTTATGTCTAATAATGTTATTTTTTCTCCTTTACTTACTTCTGTTGTTCTTCCCCATTTTTCAATAGACACAATTTTTCTATTATTTATTTTACTAACATATTCATAGTATTTAGCCTCTTCTTTTAAGGCTACATCTGTTATTCCATAATATGTTTCCACTTTTTCTGTACCACTTTCGTATAGTTCGTATTCTTCACTTTCAAAGTTTATTACCATTTTTGGCTCTATTTTTTCGTTTTTTAGTAACTCATAAAGTACCGCATTCGAACCTAACGAAATTTCTAAATAATATATTTTGCCATCTTCTAACTTTCTTAATTTATATTCAACCCAATATGAGGATTTCTCTACAAATTTTATCATGTTTAGAATTTCATACTTATCTTTCTTTATTGATATTTGTTGATTTTCTTTAAGTTCTAATAAATTCATTTACTCTCCTATAATGTAAAATTTTATTTTTATTATAATAACATAAATGATTATTTTTTTCTATATTATATAAAATATATGTATAATAATTTTAATACAATAAATAGTTTTTTCTTGTGTCTCTATCTTTTTATGTTATAATTTAGTATAGCAAAAAACAGCAGGCAAAATATCGCCTTGCTGTTTTTTGTTTGTTGTTCTTATGCAAAGAAGTTTTTCTTCTTCGCTTCTCGCCTTTCATGTAGCTGTTTAAAAAATTCTTCTGCTACGGGAGTATTATTATGTTTCAATGAGCGTTCTTCGATTTTTTTGAAAGTTTCGTCATCGCAAATGTTCTCCGTAATAGCCTTCTTTAAGATTACGTCTATTGCTGATTTGTCTAACTGATATTCTAAAGCAAAATCCTCTTTAGTTTTATCACATTCATTGGCAAATCTAGTTGCTATTTCTTTTATTGTTTCTTCGCTCACTCCAAATACTTCCATTTCAATTCGCTTTCTTCTAAGACTACTATAATGCTCCTTAGCAGTATTTGCCTTTCGGTCTGGAGAATGTTGTTTCTGATTGTGTACAGCTCTATCCTCCATTCTTTTAACAGTAGCTTCAGGTACTAACCGGTTTATAACTGCATAATCTAGCAATTTACCAACTAAGTTCGGTGTCATTTCAAACATTTCTGCTAGTTCTTTTTTTGTTATGTCATAGTTTTCTCTGTCAGCATACTGGTCTGCAATTTCTGCTGATAATTCGTTTAAATCCCGTAATGTCATACTTCTTTCCAAATCTTTAAAATATTTCCACATAAAAAGCCCTCCTATAGTTAATTCAACAATGGTTACACTATATATTTTAACATATCTTCCCATTTTAATCTACATAATGTTTGAAATTGTATGATTTTTTTGTTTTGGGAACTTCCTACGATCTCAATATTCCCAGAATATTATTTAAATTTCTTCTTGCTTTTTCAAAAAATTATTTATTCCCTATTATGAATTCTTCAATATTGTTAAATAATTTTCTGAAAATTTTATTAACCTCTCTATGTCTTCTCTTGACTCTAGTCCATTTATAATCATATTAGCAACAGAAAAAGCCATATCATATTCATCTTTGCTTATTTCTCTTTTATTATATGCTTCTTCCAATTCGTCTTCATCTAATATATGAATTCTACCGTCTGGCACTACAACTACATCTAAATATAAATCATCTTGATAAGGTACACCATCTTCTATTCCCAAGCTCCTTGATATATCAAAATACCATTCTATAATATTATCCTTATCATCAAATATCGCTGTTATACAATAGTTTTCTCCGTCTGGATATATTCGTAACCACATATAATCTTTTGCTAAAACACATCTACTCTCTACATCTACTTTCCATTCTTTTCTTACTTTATTTATTTTTAATAAAGATATATTACCTTTAAATTCATTATTATCTATTCTTAAATTTTTAAATGTGCTTTCCAATATATCATTGCTTTTATTTCTTCCATCTGCATAACTCTTTTTTAATGTTATCCAATATCTTTGGTATATTATACCATCCTTTTCTACTTCATTTTCCATTACTCCACCATTTCTTATGATTGTTCTTGCTGAAGCAACATTGTAGCTCTTGCATGTCATAAGTACATTTCCTATTCCTTGTTCTTTCGCTTTTTCTAAAGCTAGTCCAATCATAGTCGTACTATAACCTTTATTTCTTTCTGAAGGTCTTATAGAATCTCCAATATGCCCTGTATAATTAAATAAATGCTCGTTTAGTTTATACCTAATTTGCACTATTCCAATTAATCTTCTATCACTTTTTCTAAAAGCTAAATATACTGCAGATGATACTCTATTCCTCTTTCTACTAGTTTCTTCTTCTAAGTCTTCTCTAACATTTTTTAGCCACTCTTCAAAAGAAATATCCTTTTCTAGTCCTGCTCCACCATGAATTATAGTTTCATTATTCTTTTTAAATTCTTCTTTAAAATCTATTATTTCTTCTTTATATTCTTCTGTTGGAAATATTAATTCTAATTCTTCTTGCATTTATATTTATTCAGCTCCTTCTTTTTCTTTTGTTTCAATTATTTCTTCCAAAAATTTTGCTGCATCACGCACACAATCGTTACATTCTCTTAAAACTTTACCTGTGCCTATACCTTTAAGTTTTTTACAAATAACCGTAGAATTTTGTTCTTTAAATTTTTGCATTATTTTTCTTATATCTTTAGTTGTTTGTATCTTGTTCTTATTCATCATTCCCAAAACTATCCCTGCACCAGATATTGCACCACAAGTACCTTCTAACGTTCCCATTCCACCTCCAAATGATTGGCATATATTAAACATTTCTTCTTCACTACAACCTGCATAATCACAATATGTACAAGCAACTGCTTGTGCACAATTATAGCCATTTTTCTTTTTTATAACTGCTTCTTCTATTCTTGATTTCATATTTTCCTCCATATAATATTCTTGTTTTATTTTTTTCGCTTAATATATAATTAGCTTTCACATTTTTAGTTTTTGCTAAATGATGAGGCTTTTTTAGGAGTCTTTCCTTTTATTACATTATGATAATAATCATATGTTAAGACTTTATTATCATTTAATACTTTTGCTTCTTTTGCTTCTAAAATAAATACTGTATGTGTACCACAATCTATTTCGTGTATTATTTCTGCTTCTATATAAGATGTTACATTTTGCGTAATTATTGGAATGCCATTAGAACCTATTATATATTCAGTATCTTGTAATTTATTAAAATCTTTACTGCTTCTAAAACCAAATTTTCCAATTAATAACATATCTGCATCTTGTGATAAAACAGATATATTTACCTTTTTTGACTTACTCATTGTTGTATTTGTATCATTATCTTTATTTACTGTTACTAACAATTTTGGATTTTCTTCTGCTGTTGCTTGTACAACTGTGTTTACAACGCAACCTGCAAAGTGTTCTTCTTGTTTTGTAGTTATTATATATAACCCATAAGATAATTTAAAAAATGCTTCTTTTTCCATATTATTTATTCTCCTTTATCTCCATCCTTACATATTCTGTGCAATCTAATTTTTTATTTAAAATATCTATATTTTTATTGTCTTTTATAATATTTTCTTTATCCAATTTTGTTAAATGTTTCATATGATATTCTAATTTTGAAGCTAGCTTTCTATCTGCACTAGTCCAAACTGCCTCCAATTTTTTTGCTTTATGCCTTTTTGTATATTTTGCACATTTTTCATCTTGTGTAAAATGTTCTTTCATACGCCTTTCTAAATCTGTAGTTATTCCTGTATATATAGAATTATCTATGCACCTTATCATATATGTATAATACATTTTAAAAACCTATCTTTCTTTTTTCATTTTTTACTGTTAGTTCTTCCTCATTTATATCTTCTTCTGTTATTGTCATTAAAGCTTCTTTGTTTTCTACATTTTCTGCATTCCTTGAATGCCTTATAAGAATATTTTGATATATTTGATTTATATACCTCGCATTTCCAAAGTCCTCTACATTTTTAGACATTTCTATTATATATTTAACTTTTTCTAATGCTTCACTAGTAATATTTAAATGATTCTTTCTTACCAATTGCTTAAATATATCTAGTAACTCTTGAGTTGTATAATCATCAAACTTTATTGTATACCCTATTCTAGACTTTAATCCTGGGTTAAACTTTATAAAGCTTTCCATTTGCTTTTCATATCCTGCAAAAATAACTATTAAATTATCTCTTTGGTCTTCTAAAACCTTTAAAATTGTAGTCATACAGTCACTGGAAAATGATGCGTTAGGACCATTTTCTACAATAGAGTATGCTTCGTCTATAAATAAAACTCCTCCAAAAGCAGATTTTAGTACATTATATGTTTTTCCTGCAGTTTGTCCTACATATTCTGCAATTAAGTCTTTTGCAGAAACTTCTACAAGTTTATTTTTCTTAGTATATCCTAAATTATATAATATATCACTTAAAAGTCTAGCAACAGTCGTTTTTCCTGTTCCTGGATTCCCTGTAAACACCATATGCAAATTAAAATTAGATATATCTAAGTTAGCTTTTTTATTAAATTTTAACAAACTAACTAAATTATTAATTTGTTCTTTTATTTTTCCCAAGCCTATCATTTCATTTAAGTCTGATAAAATTTGTGGCAAATCTCTTGTATTGTATAAATTAGGAATATCATCTAAGCTTAATACATTGTTTTTATTAATATCAAATTGACTATTTTCATTTAAAATAATCTTATTGAATAATACTTTTGCATATTCTGTATTTTTTAGTTCACTACTTCCATAACTTAATTTTATATAATTATATAATTTTATTTTTATTTCATCTGTTAAATTTTCTGTTAGACTAAGTTTTTGGACTACCATATTATAAACTTCATCTGTATTTAGTTCATCTATATCTAGCTCTACATTAAATAAATTTTCTGCTAAAATTGGATGTTTATCTAGTATTCCTTTTATTATTTCTTTGTTTCCATAAATCATAGTAACTATTCTGTTATTATTTTTTAATATTTTTTCAGTTAATAAGTTTAATATAATATTTTGCTCTTTTTCAGAAGCATATATTATATTTTGAAAGTCCATAATTCTTACTATTCCATATTTATAGTTAAATTTATCATTATTATAATCTACATACATCTTGTTTATTATATTTTTGTCAGATATTATTTCATTCATCGAATATTCATAATATTTGGTATTGTCTTTTAAATATACAAAATACCACATATATTCTCCAATTAGTTCAGAAATATTTGTAGCCATTTCCCTATCTTCTGTATACATTACAATATTAATAGGTACAAAAGGTGTTGATGTAACATAGTTATAATTTAAAACATAATTAAATAATTTTTTTATTTTATTTTTTGTTTCTTTATTGCAAGATAATTTTTCTACACGTTCTAAATATATTCTATTAAATAATTTACCTCTATTACTAATTTTATCTTTATTTCTTTGTAATATATATTTTTCTAATTGTTTTATAACATCTATTTTTTTATTTTCTATTAAAAATGTATAATATGAAGCTAGCTTATAAATATATTTATAATTGGTCACATCTGCAGGATTGATACTTTTTTCAAATTCATCTATATTAATTGCAACTTCATTGTTATAGTCTCCAGAATAGTATTGATGTATTTTATTAATATAATAAGTATAATCTTCTAAATTTACTAAGTTTAATACATTAAATTTAGCTATTTTTGTCTCCTCATTATATTCTTTTAATTGTATAAATTTATTTTTTAAAATTAATTCTACAAACATTAAAGAAACTATATCTATATTATCAAATTGAACTTTTGCCGTGTTATTTAACACAATGTTATCTTCTTCATTTAAAAATTGTTTTATTAATTCTTCAGCATTTATTATACTTTTATCCCTATTTTGTATTTTTAATATTTCGCATAAAAAATTTCTTAATAAATATTTAATGCAATACCCTATATTGCAATTTTGGCATTTGTTTTTCTTTTCTCCAATTCTGTCTATAAAGACATTTCTTGCAAGATTTAAATTAATTCTATAATTACAGTCCATCAAAAACTCTAAATAATTGTAATCTGATGGGATACAACTTTTTATAACAGCATATCTAATTTGATTATTACTTGCTTCATTTTCATTTTGTTTATATATTTCTATTAAATTAAATTTTAGGTACATTAACATTATTTTTAGCGTTGCTTTATCTAAATTTTTATATATTTCAAATTCTTTACTTTTCACTAGTTTTTGCATATATTCATCCATGTTATCACTCCTTTCCTTTAAGATATATTTAAGATTTTATAATGTCAATATTTTTTTAATTTTTTTTAGTTTTGTATGGACTTTTTTTGTATTTTTGTGTATGATTGTTATGTATAAAATAGATAATATGAATAAGGACATTTTTAGGAGGTTTTAAACATATGATAAAAAAATTTTTATTAATCGTACCAATAATAATTTTAAGTTTATTTTTTGTAAATATTTCCCCTGTTTTTGCAGTGGATGATATAGACATGAATCTTACATCAAATGAAACATCTAATACTGCAGTTACGGAAGACACTTATGCTCCACCTGCACCTACAAACTACTCTTCTACTTCAGCTTCTGGTGGTTTAGATATTTCTAATATTTTAAATATTTTGTTAATTGTAATTGGAATACTTCTTATCTTATTAAGTATTGCGATATTAATTAGATTAAAACATTAATTTTTTACCAATCTTTAGTTAGATTGGTTTATTTTTTTTGTATATTTTTTATTAAATTTCTAAAAATAATAAGGAGATATTTTATAATATTTCAAACTTTAGCAGGAGGTAAATTATGGCTAATCTAGCTAAAAAGATTTCTTTTGTTATATTTTCTGCTCTAATAATATTTTTTATAACTGGTAATTCTTTCGCTAATAACGATATGCTTCATAAAGCTGCGGAGTCTACACAAAATGGTGTTGGGCATACAGAAAATGTTATGCAAAATGCCTATGGTGCTGTAAAAAATACTTCTAATTCAATGAAAGATATGTCTAGTAATATAGTCACAAAAACTACCGAGCAAACAAAGGATTTTAAAAACGGTATTGTTGAAGCTACAGAAGGTGCTAAAAATGGCGCATATAATGTAACAAAAACTGCTACCGATGCAAGCACTTCAGCTTTTTCTAATGGTACTGTTTGGTCTTGGATTATAGTTGTTGCTATTACATTAGGTATTGCTTTTCTTGTTTGGTATTTATTAAAAAGAAATCGTGATGAATAGTAAAAATTACTTTAATTAAACTATGCTTGTAATTAAAGTTCCTAATTTTAAGCTGTTACTTTCCTTTGTAACAGCTTAATCTTTACTTTTTTTATTTTCATGTTATAATAAAATAACAAAAATAAGAGAGGTAATTTTATGAACACAAAATTAATTGCTAAAAATCCAACCGCCAGACATAATTATGAAATATTAGATACTTATGAAACTGGAATAGTATTGTCTGGTACAGAAATTAAATCTATTAGACAAGGAAAAGTTAATTTAAAAGATAGTTATGCTAGTATTTCTAATTCTGAATGCTATGTATATAATATGCATATAAGTCCTTATGAACATGGAAATATATATAATAAAGATCCTTTAAGACCTAAAAAACTTTTACTACATAAAAAAGAAATTCTAAAATTATATGGTCAAATAAAACAAAAAGGTTATGCTTTAATACCATTAAGTATCTATTTTAATGGAAGTTTAGTAAAATTGGAACTTGCCCTTGCTAAAGGTAAAAAATTATATGATAAAAGAGAAGATTTAAAAAAGAAAGACGCTAATAAGCAAATATTAAAAGGTTTTGGAATTGGTGGACGCTCTTAAAATTCAAGTTTTATTTTTCAAATCTAAGATTTTATAATAAATGTAAATTTTAGGAAAATTTAATGTTCTCCATAATTCTCTAGTGCAGAAAGTTCTCATACTAGGAGAACTTTCCTATTAAATGAAAAAGCACATTACAAATAACGTATTGTGCTTTTTTATTTTTTATATTATTGGTCTTTTTTATAACTTACACACATTGTTTCTTTCTCAGTCCCTGTGTTTACATTTGTATTTGGCATAACATTTATAGCCTTTAATTTGCATTCTTGAACTGTTACATCATTATATTTGCAACTTCCTACCGAACAATGTATTTTTTGGTTATACTCCATATTATTATACCTCCATATCTTTATTGTAACTATTCTTATTATTCACTTATATTCTTTTTTTATTCTAGTTCGTATTTTATTAACCAAATTATTTCGTTATTAATTATCCACATTTTTATTATTATTGACATTTTATTAACAAAAATATTTTTATTCCATATACTATTAATAAAAATATAAAGGAGTATATTTTTATGGATTATGAAATAATGATGAATAACAATTTAAAAATTGGTATGGAAGCTCCAGATTTTAATGCTATTTCTACAACTGGTGATATTTCTCTTTCTAGCTATAAAGGCAAATGGGTAGTATTTTTTTCTCACCCTGGAGACTTTACCCCAGTGTGTACTACCGAAATAATTGGCTTCGCTAAAGCAGATACATATTTTAAGAAAATAAATACCGAGCTTATTGGAATAAGTGTAGATGGTTTAAACTCCCATTTAGCTTGGTTATATGATATTTATTTAAAGACAGGTCTTGTTGTAAATTTTCCAATTATTGCAGATCAAAGCGGAATTATCTCTAGAAAATATGGTATGATTTCCAATGATATAAGTACAACTGAAACTGTACGAAATGTCTTTATTATTGATAATAATGGAATTATTAGGAGCATTTTTGTTTATCCTATGAATGTAGGTAGATATATCCCCGAAATATTAAGAACTGTAACTGCTTTGCAATATGCTGACCAAAATAAGTGTATGACACCTGCTAATTGGGTTCCTGGTAACCCGATGATAATTCCTCCTCCACAAACTTTTTCCTCACTTTGCCAAAGGAATGATAGTCTTAGCAAAAATAAAAATGGTATGACATGGTATTTAAGCTTTAAAAATCCTGAAAACAAAAAATTAGATAAATAATTTTATAGAAAAAAGTGAACCTGATATTCTACTTGCAAATATAAATTCTAAGAAAATCTTAGTTAGTCTATAATTATATATAAAAAATCCCTTCTTTATAATATGTAAAGAAGGGATTTTTAGGACCGTCCCCCGATCCCTGTTATGCTTTGTTGCTTGAACCAAATACTTCTCTTATTTTGTGTGCTACTGTTTCTTCTATTAAGTCTCTTCCTTTTCCCATATATTTTCTTGGGTCAAATACATTTGGGCTTTCTACAAATGTTTCTCTTATTCCTGCTGTCATAGCTAATCTTAAGTCTGTATCTACATTTATTTTTGATACTCCTAAAGTACTTGCTTCATGTAATATTTCGTCTGGAACACCTTTTGCTCCTGGTAGGTCTGCTCCATATTTGTTACAAATTTCTACAAGTTCTGGTATAACTGTTGAAGCTCCATGTAATACTATTGGTGTATTTGGTATTTTTTCTTTTATTTTAGCTAAAATATCAAATCTTAATTTTGCTTCACCTTTAAATTTGTAAGCTCCATGACTTGTTCCAATTGCTATCGCTAAAGAATCGCATCCTGTTCTTTCTACAAATTCTTTTGCTTCTTCTGGATCTGTATACATTGCATCTTCCGCAGAAACATTAACATCGTCTTCAATTCCTGCTAATTTTCCAAGTTCTGCTTCTACTACTACACCATGTGCATGAGCATAATCTACAACTTCTTTTGTTAATTTAATATTTGTTTCGAAGTCGTATTTTGAACCGTCAAACATTATTGATGTATAACCATTATCTACACACATTTTACAAGTTTCAAAATCTGGCCCATGATCTAAGTGTAGTGCTACTGGAATATCATGTTCTTCTAAACCAGCTTCTATCATTTTCTTTAAATATGGTATTCTTGCATATTTTATAGCACTTGCTGAAGTTTGTAATATAACTGGTGAGTTTTCTTTAGCTGCTGCATCCATTATTGCTTGTACAAACTCCATATTATTAATATTAAATGCACCTATTGCAAATTTCTCCTTCATAGATTTTTCAAACATTTCCTTTGTTGTTACAAATGGCATAAAAAATCACCTTCCTTAAATTCATTTTCTTATTTATTTTATTTCTTATTTGTTATAATGTCAATCATATTGTTATTTTATTCTTTAAATTTATTAATACTTTCACTAAAAGCACTATTAAAATTAATAGTGCTTTTAGTTACTAGTTTCTGATTTCGACAGCATTTGCTCCATTGCGATATTTATGTATTTATCCAGTTTTTGGCTTTGCCTAACTATTTCATTATAGTCCTCTTTGTCTAAAATCATTTGTTCCAATTTTGCTCTATGTTTTTGAATTTCTAAATTAACATCCATATCGCATACCTCCCTATATACAAATTATAGCATATAGTGTCGATATTTTTTGTCGAAACTTGTCGTACAATTAAATTTTTTTTATTTTTTTTCAAATAATGATATTATAAATTTATCACCACTAAATGGATGGCTATATTCTTCTTTATTTTTTATAATATTTGTTCCTTCCATTTCGCTTATATAGTCATACATATTAGAATCTGCAGCATCTATAACCCAGATTCTACCGGTATAATTTTCTATTTCTTCTAAATTATTTACAACTTTCATTTGTGGTGCAAAAGCCCCATAAGCTTTTTCTACTGTCCAATTATCTTTATTGTAAAAATATTGTTGATTTTTATTAAATTCTATAGCAACAGAACTACTAGGTCCTATTGTTGTATATACAAAAATGTCGTTTTCTTGTACTTCTGCTTTAATTGCCTCTATAGGCTTACTATTTTCTTCAGAATAAGATTTATTCCATAATGTAATTCCATTCCAAATAGTTAATCCTATTAGTCCAGCGCATATTACTATTTTTACTATTCGACTTTTTTCGACAGCTAATACATATGCTAGTGCAAATATAAATAATCCTAACATTGGTAACATATATCTTGGTATAAATACTGCTCTTACAAAAGAAATTAATAATGTTACAAGTATTACTAGTCCACAAGTAGTTAGAGCAATTGTAACTGGTCTTATTTTCTTTTTATCTTCTAAATATAATTTATGTACTCTTAAAATCATATATACTACTATAAATAATCCAAATATAGATGGTAAACCAGAATTAATACTATCTAAAAAGAAAAATTCTATAATTTGAGTTATAATATCTGGATATTGTACACTTATCCAAAATCCATTTGCTACTCTAGATGATTGCATAAAGAAAATTAATGCTCCTGGTAAATAGCAAATTATTTGTATAGCACCATATATAAACCATCTTTTTAAAAGTTCCTTTTTCTCTCTTATTATAAAGAAAAGCAATAAAATGTTTATAATTCCAATAGTAAATAATGCAAAATAATGTGTATATGCACTACAAATGCTAGCTACTGCAAATATTATCCAATCTTTCTTCTTATTATTTTTATAAGCTAAGTATGCATATACTGCTGTTATTGTAACAAAAAGCATTGCTAAGCTATACATTCTTATTTGTGAACCGTAATGCATTGTAACAGGCAATAATAAAAGCACTAAGTTAAAGTAAAAACTTACTTTTTCACCAAACTCTTTCCTTATTTTTACAAATGAAAATATTGCTAATAAAATTATTGGAATTACTGAAAATATTCTTAATGCTATTACACTAGTTCCACAAATTAATGAATATAACTTAAGCAATACATAATACAATATTGGGTGAACATCATTAATTGTAGAAATTAATAGATTCCCCCATGGTTGTCTTGCAATTCCTACAGAATATGCCTCGTCAAACCACAAACTATCATTAAAGCATAGAAGCATAGGTACTACTACAATTAATAGAATAAGCCCTATGTTTAATTTATTTAAATGCTTCCTTATAAACTCTTTCATTTCTTTCTCCTTCTATCTTACTTTTGTTTCCACTTTTATATTAGAACCATCACTTACAACAAGAATACTACCATCTTCATCTGTTCTATATATTTTTGCACCAACAGAACTTAACTTATCTAATGTTTCCTTATTTGGCAAATTATATGAATTATCTTTTCCTACTGGTATAATTGCTATAGATGGCATTACTTGAAAAACAAAGTTTTGTGTAGAAGATGTTCTTGACCCATGGTGTCCCACTTTTAAAACATCTGCTGGTTGCCATGTCCTACTAGCTTCCACTTCTGCTTCTGCATCTCCCATAAACAAGAAACTATTTCCTCCATATGACATTCTTAAAACAATAGAAGATAAATTCAAATTGTCCTTTGTATCCTTTGTGTCTATAGCCATTATAGTACAATTTGCATTTGTTAATTTAAATGTATCTCCAACAACTGGAGTTGTAACTTGTAAGTTTTTATTTGCAATACTATCTAAAACATCTTCAAAAGTTTTTGTTGTAGTTTGCATTTTTGGCATATAAATTGTTCCAATGTCAAAATTATCTATAACATCGTCTAGTCCTCCGATATGGTCTTCATGAGGATGTGTTCCTATTAAATAGTCTATTTTAGTTATCCCTTTATCTTTTAAAAACTGTACGACAGTATCTCCTGCTTCATTTGTTCCTGCATCTATTAACATAGTTTTGTCTTTATCTACAACTAAAGTACTATCTGCTTGTCCTACATCTATATAATACACTCTAAGATTTCCATCTGCTACTGCTTCTGTTTCTATAGTATTTGTTTTTTCTATGTCATTTATTATAACATCATCTTGAATTTTGTTTCCTAATGCATTTTCTATATAATTATTGTAGTCGTGTGTTTCCCAATAATTCTTTCCTAATACTAGTAAAACAATTAAAATTATTAGTGAAGCTAGTCTACTAAGCCATGTGTGTATTTTATAATATTTAGTTTTTCTCCCTAATTTTGACTTTTCCCAAAGACTAATTTGCTCATTATCATCTTTCTTTTCCATGTTACTTACTCCATTCTTTCTTTTGTTTTATTTCCACAATTTGTTCATTTTATCTCTTATTCTATCTTCAACCTTTTTTTGTTCTTCTTTGTCTATTTCATACTTGTTGTTAACCATTTTTAAAATTGTTCCTTCTTTTAACTCTTGTGGTAAATCGCTTTTATTTACATTAAACATTTCTCCTGTATCACGATTTTCTAAAACTGCTATATCGTTTTCAATTCTATCAACTGTAAATCTATTTTCCATTTCTTCTAATTTATTTGTTAGCTCCCTTTTAAATTGATTCATATCAATATCGTTTTGCCCCCTAATAATGTTGTTTAATAGGTCTAATTCCAAATAAATTGTCCTCCTTAAAATTATAGTTTTTATTTTAAATTTATTATACTCATATTATACAAATTTTATTTTTTTGACATTTGTTCTCTTATATAAGAAACTTCTTCTTCTAAATCTAATCTTACAAATAAAGGTACTCCTTTTTCTATTACCTTTGTGCCATCAGGAATTTTATTATATTCATATAAACTTTCCCATGTTTGTAAATTTTCGTTTGTTAGACCTAGTTGATTAAATATGCTATTTGATGTTTCTTCCATAAATGGACTAATTAATATTGCAACTTTTCTTAGGTTTTCACATAAATGATACATTACAGATTTTAATTTATCTTGCATATCCTCATCTTTTGCAAGTAACCATGGGGCTGTTTCGTCTATATATTTATTTGTTCTAGAAATTAAGCTCCAAATTTCTGCTAATGCTTCATTCAAATGTAAATTTTCCATTTTTTCTTCTACAATTTTTATTTGTTCTAATGAATATTTTTCTATTTCTTCGTCTGGTTCATTTCTATAGCCATTATATTCATAGATATTTCCATCAAAGTATTTATTTATCATTCCTATTGTTCTATTTAGTAGATTTCCTAAATCATTACATAAGTCATAATTAAATCTTTCCACAAAACCTTCTGGTGTAAATATAGTGTCTTGTCCAAAAGGAAATTCTCTAATTAGGAAATATTTTGTAGCATCTATACCATATCTATCTATTAAAATTTCTGGATAAATTACATTTCCCTTAGATTTAGACATTTTACCATCTTTCATCATTATAAAACCATGTGCATAAATTTTCTTTGGAAGTGGTAAATCTAATGCCATTAAGAAAATTGGCCAATATATTCCGTGAAATCTTATAATGTCTTTACCAACAACATGTAAGTCTGCTGGCCAATATTTATTAAATAATTCCTCATTATCAGATCCATAACCTAGAGCTGTAATGTAATTTGTTAGTGCGTCAAGCCATACATATACAACATGTTTAGGATCACTTTTTACTTTTACCCCCCAGTCGAAGGTAGTTCTTGTTATACACAAATCTTCTAAACCTGGTTTTAAGAAATTATTAAATATTTCATTTTTTCTAGATTCCGGTTCTATAAACTTTGGATTTTCTTCATAAAATTGTATTAATTTATCTGCATATTTCTTCATATTAAAGAAATATGCTTCTTCTTTCATTTTCTTAACTTCTCTACCGCAGTCTGGGCATTTTCCATCTACTAATTGTGTTTCTGTAAAATATGTTTCGCATGGCATACAATACCATCCCTCATATTCTCCTTTATAAATATCTCCTTTTGCTAAAAGCTTTTCGAAAATATCTTCTACAATTTTATAGTGTCTTGGCTCCGTTGTTCTTATAAAGTCATCATATTCTATATTCATCTTTTCCCAAAGTTTTTTTGCATTTTCTGCCATTTCATCAACATGTTCCTGTGGAGTTTTTCCTGCATTTTCTGCAACTGTTTGAACTTTTTGCCCATGCTCATCTAACCCTGTTAAAAGATATGAATCATATCCTCTTTTTTGTTTATATTTTTTCATTGTATTTGCAAATACTTCTGTATATGCTGTACCAATGTGAAATTTTCCACTTGGATAATAAATTGGAGTAGTTATATAATATGTTTTTTTATCCACCTACATCATCTTCCTTTTATTTATTTTTTTAGCTTAATCTTTGTTCTATTAATTCTGCTATAGATTTAGCTTTTTCAGTTATATATTCTTGGTCTTTACCTTCTATCATAACTCTTACTAATGGCTCTGTTCCAGATGTTCTTATTAAAACTCTTCCAGTTCCAGAGAATTCTCTTTCTACTTCTTCTATTGAACTTCTAATAACTGCATCTTTGTCGAAATCATATTTCTTTTCGTTAGAAACTTTTGCATTTATAAGTACTTGAGGATATATATTTATTATTTCTTCTAATTTACTTGCTTTTTCTGCTTTTTCTAACATGATAGAAATAAACATTAATGAAGTTAATATTCCATCTCCTGTTGGATTGTAGTCTAAAAATATAATATGTCCAGATTGTTCTCCTCCTAAGTTGTATCCGTTTTTCTTCATTTCTTCTAATACATATCTATCTCCTACTTTTGTTCTAACGAAGTTAATGTCATTCTCTTTAGAATATATATCTAGTCCTAAATTACTCATAACTGTTGCAACTAAAGTGTCTTTTTTTAGTGTTCCTTTTTGTTTCATATAGTTTGAAACAATTGCCAATATCTTATCACCATCTATAACTTCACCGTTTTCATCAACTAATAAACATCTATCTCCATCACCATCATATGCTATTCCTAAGCTGTATCCATTCTCTACTACATATTTTTTAAGCATTTCTAAATGTGTTGATCCACAATTTTTGTTAATATTTATTCCATTAGGTGCATTATTTATAATTTTGTGATTAATTTTTAATTTAGAAAACACTTTTTCTGCAATTTCATATGTTGCTCCATTAGCTGTATCTATTACAACTTTAAAATCGTCTGTGTTATATTTTTCTATAATTTCTTCAAATGTTTTTCTAAAGAAATATACATATTCGTCTACTAATTCTTCTGCATTTTCTGATATTCCTATTTTATCGTTACAAGCTGTAAGTTCATCTAATTTGCCAGAGTCCATAACTTCTTCTATTTCTTCTTCTATATTGTCTGGTATTTTTGTTCCTTCATTACTAAAGTATTTTACACCATTAAATTCATAAGTGTTATGAGATGCAGATATTACAACACTTGCATCTGCTTTTAATTTTCTAGTTAAATATGCAACAGCTGGTGTTGGCAAAACTCCTAATTGCTTTACATTTGCTCCATAGCTTAAGAAACCTGCTGTCATTGCACTTTCTATTAAACTACCAGAAATTCTAGTATCTCTTCCAATTAAAATTGTTGGACTATGGTCAGAGTGCTTAGCTAGCACGTAAGCTCCTGCCTTTGCAACTTTATAAACTAATTCTGGAGTTAGCTCTGTATTTGCAATTCTCCTAATTCCATCTGTTTCAAAATATTTTCCCATATTCTTTTCCTCCTTACATTCTGTCTGGCATTTCCATTCCTAATAAGTTTGCACCTATTTTTAATACATTACCCACCATATATGTTAAGCAAAGTCTTGTATTTTTTATCTTTTCATCTTCTACTAATATTTTGTTATCATTATAAAAACTACTATATAATTTAGAAATTTCTATTAAGTAACGTGATATTATTGATGGTTCATTTTTGTCTATTGCTTGTTTTATAGTTTCTTCAAACTTATAAAGTTGTTTTACAACTTCCATTCCATTTTTCTCTATTTCTGAAATATCTACTAAGTCCTTATTCATAGTATAATTTTCTTTTTCTAAGATACTCTTTGTTCTTACATACATATATTGTATATATGGTCCTGTTTCTCCTTGGAAATTTAGCATAATATCCCAATCGAAAACTTCATCTTTTATAATATTGTTAGATAAGTCATTAAAAATTACTGCACCTATTCCAACTTTTTTTGCTATTTCTTCTTTTCCTTCTAAGTTTGGATTTTTTTGTTCTATTATTGCTTTCGCTCTTGTTATCGCTTCATTTAAAATGTCCTCTAATTTTATTAAAGTACCTTCTCTTGTAGACATTCTTCCTGTTTTTAATCTTACCATTCCATAAGGTACATGTATTAATCCATTTGTATATTTTTGGTCTAAATCCAAATATTTTGCAACTTCGAATACTTGTTTAAAATGCAATATTTGCTCAGATCCAACTACATATATACATTTATCAAAATCATATGTTCTTGCTCTATATACTACTGCTGCTAAGTCCCTTGTAGCATATGTTGTTGACCCATTAGACTTTGCTACCATTAATGGTGGTATATCTGCATATTCTAAGTCTACTATTTCTGCACCTTGTGATTTTACTAATTTATTATTCTTTCTTAAAATTTCTACAATTTCTGGCATTTTGTCTGTATAGAATGATTCACCATTATTTGAATCAAAGTGAACATCTAAAATATCATATATTCTTTGGAATTCTTTTAAACTTAGTTCTTTAAATTTCTTCCAAATGTTTGTACAATATTCATCTCCGTCTTCTAGTTTCTTAAAATTATTTCTGCAATCTTCTAGTGCAGATTCATCTTCCTTACATAATTCGTTAATTCTTACATAAATTTCTGTAAGTTTATCTATTGGATTTTCTTCTAAATTATATTCGTTCCCAAATCTTTTATAACCTTCTATTAATTTACCAAATTGTGTTCCCCAATCTCCTAAATGGTTAATTCCAATAGTATTATACCCAAGAAATTTATACATATTATATAGAGCTCTACCTATTACTGTTGTTCTTAAATGTCCAACGTGAAATGGTTTTGCAATATTTGGAGAAGAATATTCTACTATTATATTCTTTCCATTACCAATGTTAGAAGACCCATATGCTTCTTTTTTATTTTCCATTTCGTTTAATAAATCTTTTACTAGCATTTCGTTATTTATAAATATATTTAAAAAACCATTTATTGCATCAATTTTAGAAATATAAGTGTTTGGAACTTCTATTTCTTCTTTTATTCCATTTGCAATATCTACTGGTGATTTTCTCATTTGTTTTGCAAGTTTAAAACAAGGAAGTGCATAATCTCCCATTTTACTATCTTTTGGTATTTCTAAATATTCTTTTAATTCTTCTTTTGTAATGTCTATTTTTTTGCTTATTTCTTCTGCTATTTTCTCTTTAAAATCTATCATAAAATCACCTTATCCTATCCTATTTTCCGTGCTTATTATATAATAAAAGCTTATATATTGCAACAAAAAAAGCAATGTGTTTTTTACATTGCTTCTTATATAGTAAGAAAATTCTTTATATTAGCTTACTTTAAAATCCATTTTTTAATAGGGATTTTAAGGACCGTCCCTCGATCCCGATTTCGTAGCAAAGTTCTGTTCTTTCTAGAACTTCTTTCATTCTATAGTATGATTCTTGTTTTAATTTTTCTATTCTTTCTAGTTTATTTTCTATTGTTAAGTCTGGATATATTGGTTCTAGTATTACGTGTGTCATTACTGGTTTTGTCTTTATGTATTTGTAAATTCCTTCTGGTTTATGTGTTGTTATTACTGTTGGTATTATTGGTACATTGTTTTCTACTGCCATTGCAAATGCGCCTTTATGGAATTTGTTTAATTCTTTTTCATATACACGTAATTCTCCTTCTGGATATATATGTATTGTTTCTCCTTCTTCTAAAAGTTTAGAAATGTTTTTATAAAATTGCTTTTTCTCTTCTATCTTTGTTGGTATTGGAATTGCTCTTAACAATTTTATTAACGGACCTACTACAGGTATTTTAAAATTTGACTCTAGTGTAACAAAATATGAATAATCCGGGAAATTTGCAAGTCCATTCATTGTACAATCTAGATAGTGCATATGATTAGATATTGTTATCTTTCCTCCCGGAACTTTTTTTATATTTTCTCGACCTATAACTTTATAGTTAAGAAATATTTTGTCTATTAAAAACACTATTGGTACTGCTATAAGATAATAAAATATGTTTGCGAAAAAATTAAATATTGTATTCTTTAATTTCATCATTAAACATCTCCTCTATTTTCTCCATACTCTTCTCTATTCTATATTTTTCTGCACTTTCACTGTATATTTTTCTCATGTTATTTAGTTCTTCTGTATTATCCAACCACATATCTATCTTTTTAGCTAAATCATCACTGTTTCCTGCCTCGAATAAACTTCTTTCGTCTAATGCAAATTGTGGTGTTGCGGATCTTTCACTATTAGCTATAATAGGTACATTTCCACAAGCAATTGCTTCTAAACAAGAAATAGCTTCTATTTCTGCATCTGAGGTATGTACATATAAATCTGTATTTGCTAGCAATTTCAGTAATTTTTCTTCATCTAAAAATGTTATTATTGGCTCATTTGTTAATTCTTTACCAAATTGAACATATTTTTTATATTTTGGTCCTTTCCCTGCCAATACTAATTGAATATTCTTTTCATATTTAGATTTTTTTATCGCCTCAAATAATAAATCTTGTCTTTTTTCCCCAGATAATCTACCTACCATAGTTATTACTATTTTATCATGTTTTTCCTTTGGAGTAAACTGAAATTTATCTTGTATTCCATTAGAAATAATATGCAATTTTGCAGTATAATCATTTTGTGCTAATTGATCTGCAATAAACTTACTAGGACAATGTATATGCCTAAATTTATTAAAGAAGTTATCTCTAAATTTACTATATATTTTTTTATTAACTAATTTATTATTTCCTAATTTTATTGTATATGTTATATTTTCTGGTTGCACATGGAAAGCAGCTGTATGAGGAATTTTTAATTCTTCCGCAATTTTTAAACTAGCTTTAGAAAGCCAAAAAGGCATATAAAAATGTACAATATCTACACCTTCCATTGCTTTTCTTATTATCTCTTCATTTGGTACTCCAAAGCACATCCCTTGTGATTTTATAATATTAGAAACACCTATTGGAAGCTTTAATGTTTTTACAACATATTTATTTTCACCTTCTGTTCCTGTACTTAATATTCTTACTTCATGTCCTCTTTTTTTTAATCCTTCTGCAAATCTTATTGCAGAAATTGTTGTACCATTATTTGCATTTTCGAATTGATCCATTACTAATAATATTTTCACTATTATTCTCCTTTATATAACATATTTTTTTCTACATATGAATACACTTTTTCGTTAAGCATTTCTTTTAATATTTCTTTATTGTTATTTTTTATTGCATTTCTCACTTCTGTAGAACTATAATTTGATAATTTATTAGTATTATATATAAATATTCTTTCTTTATTTTCTTTTAATAAATTATTGTTTTCTATTATATCTTCTATTTTTCTACCTCTTTTAATAGCAATAATTTTACTCTTTAAGCATTTTTCTGCTTCTTTCCAATTTGGCAATTTTTCTAGATTATCTCCGCCTAAAATAAAATAGTTTTCGGATAAATTAAATTTATGGTTTATTAAGTTAAATGCGTCTATAGTTTGTAATCTTTTTTTTATTCTTATCTCTATATCTAGAACATCTACCTTATTAGTTTTAATAAGATTAAGCATTTCAAATCTTTTTCTTGCATCTATTAAATCTGCTTTACTATAAAAATTACCAACTGGTACAAAATACACTTTATCCAAATCAAATTTAATTGCTATATCTTTTGCTATTATTTCGTGAGCTATAGTTGGAGGATTAAAACTACCACCAAAAAAGCCATACTTTTTCATTTTCTATTCCTTTCATGGTCATATACTTAAATTTATTTTGCTATTATTGTTAGAAATACTGATATAAAAAAATATAAAATTAATATATTTTTATATAACAATACAATTGCTAAATATTCATTTATAAAAGCTTCTGGGAAATAGTACCATAAAGTTTTTGCACCTACTCCTTTAGCCTTTACTTTATTTTTTGAAGCATAAATCTTTGACCTTAGTATATGAAAATTATTGCTTACAAATGCTATATTTTCACTTATATTGAGTTCTTCTAGTTTTTGTTTAGAAAACTTAAAATTTTCCAAAGTATTTTTAGACTTATCTTCTTTTATAATATCTTGTATTGGAATATTTTTACTAATTAAATATTTTTCCATCGCTTCTGCTTCTGTTATTGTTTCTTCTCTTATTTTTCCACCAGATACAATAATCTTTGTTCTTTCTTTTTGACTATTGTACAATTCTATGGCCAAATTTAGTCGTTTTGTTAGAGCTCTTGTTAATTGGTTACCATTTAATAAGTATCCACCTAAAACAATTATTACATTATATGTTCTTTTTCGAATATTTAAATTAACTATTATGTTTAATATACAAAATATGATAAAAGTTATAGAAAAATATATTGATACATATTTAATAAATATCGTTATTTTGTTATTAATTAAATTTGGAATTATGGCAGAAAAAACCACCATAATCCCAAGCATTAGTATTAAATACTTTCTATTTAATACTTTTCTTTTTCTATATATATCTGTTAATATTCCAGATACTCCACTATATGTTAATAAAATCCCTATTATTAAAAATATATTTAAGAATATATTTTGCATTACATCACCTATTATTCTCTTGCTTTTTCTAAATCATTACTTAAATTATTAATTAAATATTTAAGACCTGTAACTACAATATATGCCAAAATTAAACTTGCTCCTAATATAAGTATTACTTGCTCATTTATAGCTGTTAAATGTAATAATTTCTTAAATAAAATTGCTGCAAAGAAAAATCCTACTGCTGTTGTTGTACATAAAAATGTACTTATCCTATTAAATGGTCTACATGCTTCTATTACTGCAAAAATGCTTACACCACCTATAATTAAATACATAAGAGTATGTGATTCTTCTATATTTAATTCCATACCAGATCTTGTAAATGTTATAAGTATGATACTAATAATTATTGTTAAAGCATATGGCAATGCATTCCTTATTACAGTTCGTAAGAAAGTTCCCTTTAATGGTTTCGAATTTTCTAAGAAAGATAAGAAGAATGATGTATAACCTTCTATTGCTAAATCTATTAGTGTTATTTGTATTGGTATAAATGGGAATGCTGTATTTGTTACTATGTTGAATAATGCTAATAGCATTGAATATATTGTTTTAATAAAGAATATTCTAGCTACGTTTGTTATATTATTAACAACTCTTCTTCCTTCCATTAATACATCTTTTAATACACTAAAATCTGAATTTAATAATACTATTTGTGAAACTTGTCTTGCAATGTCTGAAGCTTCTGGTAACGTTATACTACAATCTGCTTGTTTAAGTGCAACAACATCATTTACCCCATCACCAGTCATTGCTACAGAATGTCCTTTTTCTTGAAGAGCTTTTACTATTAAACTTTTTTGGTGTGGCATAACCCTTGCAAATACACTATATTTATCTACTAATTCTGGAATTTGATCATCTGAATTTATTGTTGACAAATCTATATAAGAATCATACGATTCTAGTCCTGCTTTTTTAGCTATACTTGAAACTGTTAATGGATTATCTCCAGAAATTATTTTTATATCTACAGACTGTGTTTTAAAGAAACCTAACATTTCTTTTGCATTTTTTCTTAATGGATCGTCCAATGTTATAGAGGCAACAATCTCTAAATTTGGTAAGTTTTCATCACTTACAGTTTCTTTTGAATACCCTACAAATAGCATTCTTTTTCCTGCTTTTTGTGCTGTTACAACTTCTTCTGGCATTTCCATTTTACTTTTTTCTATTAAACGTTCTGGTGCTCCTAATACTATAGAGCCAATTCCTTTAAAGCTTATTGAGCTCCATTTTCTTTCAGAAGAAAATGCCATATTATCTTCTATTTCAAATTTATCTTCACCTTTATAATAGTCTTTAAGGGCCATAAATGTTGCATTATTATCTGACATCTCATTTACAAATGCTACCATCATTTTTTGCATAGGATGTGGCATGCATTTTTCATTATATATTTTTACATTGTCTACTTTCATTCTTCCTTCTGTAATTGTACCTGTTTTGTCTAAACATAAAGTATCTATATGTGCCAATGTTTCTACACTGTATAAATCTTGTACTAATACACGTTTTTTGGCAAGTTTTATTACTCCTGTTGCTAAAGATATTGTTATAAGTAACATTAGTCCTTTAGGTAGCATTCCTAATAATGCTGCTGCAGTAGAAACAACAGAATTTGTTATATCTACATTTCTAAAGAAATATGCTTGAACAAAAAGAATTAAACCTACTGGTATTATTACAAAACTAGTAAAGTTTGTAACCTTTTTCATAGAATTTACAAGTTCTGATTCTGCTCTCTTATATTTTTTAGTTTCACTTGTAATTTGTTCTGCAAAGTTATCTTTTCCTACTTTTTCTACTTTAGAATAGCATTTTCCACTAACTACATAACTTCCAGATAATAATTTATCACCTTTTTGTTTTAATATTGTATCTGCTTCTCCTGTAAGTAATGACTCATTAACTTCTACTTCGCCACTCATTACTACAGAATCTGCGCAAATTTGTTTTCCTGAATCTAATACTATTAAGTCATCTATAACTATTTCGTCTATATTTATTTCTTTTTCTTTTCCATCTCTAATCACGTTTGCTTTAGAAACTTTTAATACAGATAATTTTTGTACTAAGTTCCTTGCATGTATTTCTTGTACTACTCCAATTATAATATTTACTACTATAATTAGCATATACGCTAAATTAGTATATGCTTTAACTGCTATTAAAGCAATTGCTATTAAAAGATTGAATAAGTTAAACAATGTACATACATTATCTCTAATAATTTCCCAATTAGTTCTTGTTTTATTATCTTCAACTTTGTTTACTTTTCCATCTTTTATTCTTTCTTCTACTTGTTTGTTTGTTAAACCTTTTAAACTTTCCTTTTCCAAATATTACACTCCTTTTCTTTCGCATTTGTTTTATTATTTTATCATACACTACAATATATTACTATATTATTTATAAAAATACAAATAATTTGTTCAATTTTAAAAGCTACCTTAAAAATAATACTTTTAAGATAGCTTTATATTTATTAAAAGGGGAATTTAACGTATTTCATTTGCTATTACTGACATTTCAGTATCTAGCTTTTTCATTACTTTAGCTGCTTTTAATAATTTTTTAGAAGCTGCTTTGGTAATATTGCTATTTTTATATTTAAGCTCATGTTCTAAACTTGCCCAAAAGTCCATAGCCATTGTTCTTATTTGTATCTCTGCTTTTACATATACTTTTCCAAGTTCAGTTTCTACAGGAATTTCTATAATTAAGTGTAAACTTGAATAACCACTTTTTTTAGGATTTTGAATATAATCTTTTTCATCTAATATATGTATGTCTGGATTTTCCATTATTAACTGTCTTACTATATACACATTTTCTTTAAATGGGCAAATAATTCTAATACCTGCTACATCATTTATTTTTTCTATAAGTTCAGTATAATTTAATTCGTAGTTTTTCTTTTTCATTTTGTTTATTATACTTTTAGGACTTTTTATTCTATATTTAACATGATCTATTAAATTTACTTCCTTGTACTTCACCTCCCACTCTTCAACAATTTTTCTAATTTGTTCTATGCTTAGTGAGTATACTGACATTAATTTATTAAAAATGTCGCTTTTTACTGTTATTTTTTCGTTTTTAAATATCTCTTTTTGAGATTTAATAATATTATTTTCTAATTTAGCGTCACCCCTTTCTGGTTACTATGGATATATTTTACATGTTAATTATATCCATAGTATTTCCTAATTGTGTTTTATTTGTAAACAAAATTTATGACGTGTAATTGTTCTTATTCTAAGGTTTTCTTTATTCAAGAAAAAAAAGATACAAGACTATAGTATAAAAATTATTCATACTATATAATCTTGTATCTTTTTTTAAAACTGTTTTATTTTCTTTATAAAAATTATACTCTCTATTATATCTATTATTGCATATGCAATCATTAATGAACCAATTAATGTTACAATTACTCCACTATTTAGCATAATATATACGCCAAATATGACCATTAAAATTGATAATACTAAACTAATTATCCATATTGATGAATTAAAAAATTTTAATTTTAAAGATAAGTAAATTCTCGTTATTCCACTATATACAATCCACGTTCCTACTATTAATCTTAATATTACCCCTATTGCATCTGTATAAATTATAGCAACTGCTCCAAGAACTAATGCAACTAATCCACACAATAAGTCAAAATTAAAATGTTCTCCAATTCCTCTGCCTTTTACATAATTTACTAATCTTGCAACTCCTATTATTATAAATAGTAAGCCTATTAAGCAAGAAATTACTTTTACTGCACCTTCATTCAAAATGCATAATATTACTCCAAATAGTCCAAAAATTATTGATACCAATATATTAGACGTACCAGATTTTTTTAATAAATCTTTTATTTGGTCCATAACATTATTCCTCCATATTATCTATCTTTTCCTCTGTATCATCATCAACTTTTACGCCTTGAACATTAACAACAACTCTATCAACTTTATTTCCTGTCATGTTTTCTACTTCTTCTTTAACTTTTTCTTGAATATTTTTTCCTACTTCCCTTATGTTTACTCCGTATCTTACAATAATATTTATTTCTATTTTTACATTTTCTCCATCTGTTTCTACTTTAATTCCTCTTGACATTTGCTTTTTACCGCCTATGGCTTTAAGACCTTCTGTAAAACCTCCTGCCATTTTTGCGACACCGTCAACTTTAGAAACTGCCATACCAGCAATAGTAGCTACAACTTCATTAGCTACATTAATTTCTTGTTCTACCATTTTTTCTTCGTCCATAATAATACCTCCTTAAAATATTATTTAATATAAATTATTTACAATATATCTATTTATATAATAACTTAATTAGGTTTATTTGTCAATCAAGATTCTGCTCCGGGATTCGGGGACGTTCCTTAAAATCCCGGTGTATTTTTTCTTATTCTATCTCTATTGCTCCAGTATATAGGCCATAATACATTCCATTATTTTTTATTAATTCGTTGTGATTTCCTCTTTCTATAATATGACCATGGTCTAAAACCATTATTAAGTCCGAATTTCTGATTGTAGATAACCTATGTGCAATAACAAAAACTGTTCTACCTTTCATTAGTTTATCCATTCCATCTTGTACTATTTTTTCTGTACGAGTATCTATAGAACTTGTTGCTTCATCTAATATTAGTACTGGTGGATTATAAAGTGTTGCTCTTGCAATAGCTAATAGTTGCCTTTGTCCTTGTGATAAGCCTTCTCCATCACCTGTTATTTCTGTGTCATATGCATGTGGCAAATGTCTTATGAATCTATCTGCATTAGCAAGTTTTGCAGCAGCAATAACTTCTTCATCTGTTGCATTCATATTTCCATATTTTATATTGTCTTTTATTGTTCCAGTAAATAAATGTGTATCTTGTAAAACTACACCTAATGATTTTCTTAAATCATCTTTTTTCATTTTATTTATATTAATTCCATCATACCTAATTTTTCCACTTTGAATGTCATAGAAACGATTTATTAAATTTGTAATAGTTGTTTTTCCTGCCCCTGTTGGTCCTACAAAAGAAACCTTTTCACCTTCTTTTGCGTCCAAACTTATATTATATAAAATTTGTTTATCTTTTACATATCCAAAGTTTACATCTTCAAGCTCTACATTTCCACATAATTTAGTATATGTAATGCTTCCATCACTATGTGGATGTTTCCATGCCCAAGTTCCTGTTCTTTCTGCTACTTCTATTATTTTTCCGTCTTCTTCTTTAGCATTTACAAGAGTTACATATCCGTCATCTTCTTCTACTTTTTCATCTATTAAGTCAAAAATTCTTTCAGCTCCTGCTAAAGCCATTGCAATAAAATTAATTTGTTGTGAAACTTGTCCTAGAGGATTTGTAAAAGCTTTTATATATTGTAAAAACGCTGCAATACTTCCAATTGTAAGAACTTGCTTTACAGCTAAAATTCCTCCTATCACTGCTACTAATACATAACCTATGTTTCCAATATTCATTATACATGGCATTAATGTATTAGCATAAGAATTTGCCTTTTTACTACTTTGAAATAACTCTTCGTTTAATTCATCAAATTTTTGTTTAGAACGTTCTTCGTAACAAAATACTTTTACAACTTTTTGCCCATTCATCATTTCTTCTATATATCCATCAACCTTACTAATATTTTTTTGTTGATTTATAAAATGTGTTGAGCTATGTTTTGCAAAAAATTTAGCTACAAACATCATTATTACAACCATTGCAAGAACAATTCCAGTTAAATACACGTTAGTTATAATCATTGATATTAATATTGCAATCATAGATACTATTGCTGAAAACATTTGAGGTATACTTTGGCTTATAGCTTCTCTTAAAGTGTCTACATCATTTGTATATGTACTCATAATTTCACCATGGTTATGACTGTCAAAATAACCAATTGGCAACCTTTGCATATGTTTGAACATATCTGTTCTTATCTTTTTAAGTGTACCTTGTGTTATGTTTAGCATTAATCTGTTATAAATATATGTTGCTATAATCCCAACTAAATATATACCTCCCATAGCAACTATAGCATGTAATAATGATGTATAGTTAGGGTTTTGGTTGCCTATAAGTGGAATAATATAATTATCTATAAGTTTTTGAATAAATTGTATTCCTATAACACTCGTTGTTGCACTTACTATTATAGTAATTAAAACTATTGCAAATTGTAATTTATAGCCTCCCATAGAATATTTTAATAACCTGAAAGCTGTATTTTTTCTAGTCTTTTTCATTTTCTTTATCATCTCCTCCCATTTGAGATTCATATACTTCCTTATAAATTTCATTTGTTTTTAATAATTCTTCAGCTGTACCAATTCCGTCTATCTTACCATTATCCATAACAATTATTTTGTCTGCATCTATAATAGAACTTACTCTTTGTGCTATTATAATTTTTGTTGTATTCGGTATTTTCTCTTTAAATGCTTTTTTAATTAGTGCATCTGTTTTTGTATCTACAGCACTAGTAGAATCATCTAAAATTAATATTTTAGGCTTTTTAAGTAATGCTCTTGCAATACAAATTCTTTGTTTTTGACCTCCAGAAACATTTGTACCACCTTGGTCTAATACAGTATTATATTTATCTGGTAATTCTTGAATAAAGCTATCTGCTTGTGCTAATTTACAAGCCTCTATTAATTCTTCGTCTGTAGCGTTTTTATTTCCCCATCTTAAATTTTCTGCAATTGTTCCAGAAAATAGGACATTTTTTTGTAACACCATAGCAACTTCATCTCTTAAAGCATTAAGGTCGTAGTTTCTTACATCTACTCCTCCAACTTTTACGAATCCAGATTTTACATCATATAATCTAGGTATTAAATTTACTAAAGAAGTTTTGGAGCTACCTGTCCCTCCTAAGATTCCAACAGTTTCTCCAGAATTTATCTTTAAGTTTATATCTTCTAATGGCAACATTTCATTTGCTTTTGCATCATCATATTGGAAGTCAACATCTATAAATTCTATACTACCATCTTTAATCTCTTTTATTGGATTTTCCTTGTTCTTTATTGTTGGCTCTTCATTAATTACTTCCATAATTCTTTCTGCAGATGATTGTGATATGATTATCATAACTAATACCATAGAAAGCATCATTAAACTTGAAAGAATTTGCCAAGCATATGTAATTAAGCTAGAAAGTTCTCCTGTTTGCATAGTTCCCACTACAATTGCTTTTGCTCCAAGCCAAGATAATAGTAACACACAACCATATATCGCAATTTGCATTAATGGGCTGTTAAATATTACTATTTTTTCTGCTTTTTTGAATAATTTATATACTAATAAATTTACCTTTTCGAATTTATCTTCTTCAAAATCCTCTGTTGCAAATGATTTTACAACTCTAATGGCATTTAAGTTTTCTCCCACTACTCTATTTAATTCATCATATTTTTTAAATACTTTTTCAAAATATGGATGAGCTTTAAATGTTATAAACGCAAGTAATATTGCAAGAGGAAGCATTGTTGCTATATATACAAATGATAAATTTTTATTTATTGAAAATGCCATAATCAAGGCAAATATTATCATTACAGGACCTCTTACTAATAGTCTTATAATCATTTGAAATGCATTTTGAACATTTGTTACATCTGTTGTAAGTCTTGTTACTAAACTAGATGTAGAAAATTTATCTATATTTGTAAATGAAAAATTTTGTATGTTATAAAACATTCCTTGTCTTAAATTTTTTGCAAATCCTGCTGATGCAGTTGCTGCAAACTTTCCAGAAAGTACTCCAAATATTAATGACATTATTGCAGATACAACAAGCATTATTCCCATTTTTATAATATAGTTTAAATCATTATTTTGTATTCCTACATCTATGATTTTTGCCATAAGATATGGAATTATAACTTCCATTATGATTTCTAAAATAACCATAATTGGTGTTAAAATTGCATACTTTTTGTATTGTTTTACATATTTTGATAATTCTTTTATCATTTTTATTCTCCCTTCTTTCTTTTTAGCGCATTTGCTATTTTAACACAATTTTTTTCTTTTATCTAGCAATTTTTTTATTTTTTTGCAAAAAACATACCTAAGATTTTCTAGCAAGTGTAAATTATAAGAAAATCTTAGGTTAATATAATTCTCTAGTGCAGAAAGTTCTTCTACTAAGAGAACTTTCCTACTATATAAAAAACATAACCGGGATTTTAAGGTCCGTCCCTTAATCCCGGTTTTTAAGTAATGTATGTATTCTTCTAAGCAAAATCCTAATTCGTTTATTTCTTTTGCATTTTCTATACCTACATATCTCCAATGCCATGGTTCGTATTTTATTTTTGTTATTTCTTCTTTGTCTTTTGGATATCTTAGTATAAAACCATAGTTTTCTGCATTTTCTACAAGCCATGAAAATGCTTTTTCTTCTTCAAATTCATAATTTACATCATTAAAGTCTACTGCTAAACCTAAATTGTGTTCACTTTTATAAGGTTCTCCTATAGACCTTGCTGTTAATGCTTTTGCTTCCTCTTCCGTTTTTCCTTCCTCTAAATATTCTTGTATGCTTTCTTGTATTAAATGCTCTTGCTTTTTAGGGTTTCTGTATGCAGATTGCGCCCATATATGATTTATTCCTGCATTATTCATGTCTAGCATCATTTGTAGCAAGCTATTTATTGCTCTAGAATCAAATTGTCTTTCTTTATCTATATTACTTAGTGGTGGAATATAATCTCTTGGCATTTCATTTTCATAATTTACTAAAACTAAACGCCAATCATTAAGTTTTTTAAAATTTTCTTCTGATGTAATGTTTTTCTCTCCAACAGTGTTAGTCTCATTAATACTGTTTTGATTAATTACATTTGCCATAGCATCAACTTCCTTACTTTCTCCTAAATGATTTAATATATATACTAATATTATACTAACTATCATTATAATTGATACTATAATTCTATATATAAATACTATTTTATTGCTATTATTTTTAGTTTTTTCTTCTTTATTATTTTCCACCATTTTCACCTAAAAATTATTTTTATCTAATTCTAACAAATTCTTACATTTTATTTTTAATATAGTTCCATGAATCTATACACATTTCTTTTAAATCTTTTTCTGCTGTCCATCCTAATTCTTTTTTAGCTTTTGTTGGATTAGAATAGCAAGTAGCTATATCCCCTGCTCTTCTAGGTGCTATTTTATAAGGAACTTTCATTCCAGTTGCTTCTTCAAATGTTTTTACCATGTCTAAAACACTATATCCTTTTCCAGTTCCTAAATTATATATAAATAAACCTTTGCCTTCTTTTTCTAGTTTTTCTAATGCATTAATATGTCCTTTTGCTAAATCTACAACATGAATATAATCTCTTACACCTGTACCATCTGGAGTATCGTAATCATCTCCAAATACAGATAATTCCTTTAATGTGCCATTTGCAACTCTTACTATATATGGCATTAAATTATTTGGTATTCCTTGTGGTTCTTCACCTATTAGTCCACTTTCATGTGCTCCTATTGGATTAAAGTATCTTAAAATTACTATATCCCAAGTATTATCTGATACATATATATCTTTTAAAATTTGTTCTATAAATAATTTGCTTGTCCCATATGGGTTTGTAGTTCCACCTGTTTTACATTCTTCTGTAATTGGTATAACTTCTGGAGATCCATATACTGTTGCTGAAGAACTAAATACAAACTTCTTAACATTATTTTCTTTCATAACTTCTAATAAAGTTAAAGCACCTGAAATATTATTTGTATAATATTCTATAGGTTTTTGAACAGATTCTCCAACAGCTTTAAAACCTGCAAAATTTAAAACAGCTTCAATATTATTTTCTTTAAAAACTTTATCTAGTTTTTCTTTATCTAAATAATTAATTTCATAGAATTTAAAATCTTTACCTGTTATTTTTTTAATTGAATCTAATACCTCTGGTTTGCTATTAGAAAAATCATCTACTATAACAACTTCTCTACCAGTATTTAATAGTTCTATAACTGTGTGACTACCAATATATCCAGCACCACCTGTAACTAAAATTGACATACTAATTCCTCCTTAATTATAATTTATTATTAGTTATTATAAATATCTTTATAAATTTCATAATCTCTTAATATTTTTCTTACATAATTATTTGTTTCTCTAAATGGAATGTTTTCTACATTAGAGCCATCTGAAGCAATAATATCTTCAGAAATCCATTTATTAACATTGCCACTTCCTGCATTATATGCTGTTAATGCAATCGGAATATTTTTGTATTTATCATACAATGTAGAAAAATACTTAACTCCAAGTTTTATATTTATCTCGGGATTTTTTAAATCTTCTTCTTTATATTCCATTCCTAATTTATTAGCTACATCTTTTGCAGTTGCATCCATCAGTTGCATTAATCCTACAGCATTGCTTTTGGAAATAACATCTGGTTTAAAGTTACTTTCTGCCTTAATTATCGCATATATTAATAATGAATCTACATCATATTCGTCCGAATATTTTTCTACGTATTCAGAATATTTTTGTGGGTAGATTTGTCTTATTACTATTTTATGAACTTTAAATATTCCGAAAGATACATATATTATAGCACATAAAATTAATAATATAACTATTATCTTTAGTAATTTATTAACCATCCTTCATTGTATGATATACAATCATACTCTCCTTTCATCATTTTTGTACAATATTTCTTTAATTATTTTAAATCATACCAATTATAAGCTTCACCAACATCTGCTCTTAATGGTACTTTTAAGCTTATTGCATTTTCCATAGAAGTTTTTAATATTTCCTTAACCTCTTCTTTTTCTTCTTCTTTAGTTTCTATTAAAAGCTCATCATGTATTTGTAATATTAATCTTGAATTTAAATTTCTTTCTTTTAGCTTTTTAAATACATCAATCATTGCAATTTTCATTATATCTGCTGCTGTTCCTTGTATTGGAGTGTTCATAGCAGCTCTTGCTCCAAATTGTCTTATATTAAAATTCTTTGACTTAAGCTCTGGTATGTACCTTCTTCTTTTAAATAATGTCTCAACATATCCTTTTTCTTTTGCTTCTTCTACAACATCTGACATAAATCTCTTTATACCATTGTATTTTTCTAAATATTGTTCTATATATTCTTTAGCTTTTTTTCTAGATACACCTATTTGCTCTCCTAAACCAAAATCACTTATTCCATATACTATTCCAAAATTAACAGCTTTAGCATGTGTTCTTTGTTCTTTAGTAACTTCATCTAAAGGTACTTTAAATACACTTGCTGCGGCTTGTTTATGTATATCTTCGTTATTATTAAAAGCTTCTATCATATGTTCATCGTTAGAAATATGCGCTAAAACTCTTAATTCTATTTGTGAGTAATCTGCATCTATAAATACATAACCATCTTTTGGCTTAAATGCACGTCTTAATTGCTTTCCAAGTTCTATTCTTGTTGGTATATTTTGAAGATTTGGTTCTGTAGAACTAATTCTTCCTGTTGCTGTTATTGTTTGGTGAAAATAAGAGTGTATTCTTCCTGTTGTAGAATTTATATATGGTTTTAAACCTTCAACATAAGTTGAATTTAGTTTTGCTAAACTCCTATATTCTAATATTTTTTCTACTACTGGATGTTCTTTCTTTAGTTTTTCTAAAACATCTACATCTGTTGAATAACCTGTCTTTGTTTTCTTTACCACTGGTAATTCTAATTTTTCGAATAATATTTCCCCTAATTGTTTTGGAGAATTTATATTAAATTCAGTTCCACTTAAATCGTATATTTCTTTAGTAATTTCTTCTATCTTTTGTTTAAGCTTCTTTCCAAATTCTTCTAATTCTTCTTTATCTATTTGTATTCCTTCATATTGCATTTCTGAAAGAACCTCTACTAGAGGCATTTCTATATTATTAAATAATTCTAGTTCATCTAATTCTACTAATTCTTTCATAGTTTTTTCGTATAATTTTTGTATTAAATAACAATATAAAGTATTAACATTTTTTTCATATTCATTATTATCTGAAGCTTGTTCGAATAAATTTATTTGCTCTTGTTTTTTTATTCCTAATGCATTTAAGTATTCGTCCATACTAAAGTCTAAATACTGAAATGCTACATCTTGCATTTTATATTTCATGTTTGATGGGTCTAAGTCATATATTGCTATTTCTGCATCATATATTATACTCTTTGGTAAAATTCCACTTTGTTTTAGTATAATATAGTCTTCAGATGTTTTGTAACCATATTTTTTAATTTCTTCATTTTCAAATATTTTTTTTATTATATCTACATCTTTTAAATCTATTTTTACAAAATATGCTTTATTTTCTTCTTTATTATAGAATGAAAAAGTATTAAATTCTTTTTTTATTATATATTCTTCTTTATTTACTTCTTTAGTAGAGAAATGATAAAACAATTCTTTAGTTTTAAATATAATATCTTTTGCTTTTTTTACATCTATTTCTTCTATTTCATATTTCTCTGTTATTTCTTCTATTTTTTCATCATCTTCTGAAGATAAATTAAATCTTTCTATGTACCTATTAAAATTTAATTCTTTAAATATTCTTAAAACTTCTTTTTTATCCCATTCTTCTAGTTTAAAATCTTCTAAGTTTTCTTCTATAGGTGAATTAATATTTATTGTACCTAATTCTTTAGACAACTTAGCTAGCTCCTTGTTTTCTATTATACGTTCCCTAGTTTTTCCTTTTATATCTTGAGCTTGTCCTTCTTCTATTAATTTATATAAATTTTCTATGTTATTATATTCTTGTATTAATTTTAAAGCAGTTTTTTCACCTATACCAGGAACACCAGGAATATTGTCCGATGTATCCCCTTGAAGGCCCTTTACTTCTATTAATTGTTTTGGCTCTAAGTTATATATTTCCTTTACTTTTTCCCTATTAAAGTCTTCTACTTCTGTTTTACCCATTTTTGTTCTTGGTATTCTTATTGTTACTTTATCTGTTGCAAGCTGAAATGTATCTCTATCTCCAGATAATATAGTTACATCCAAGCCTTGTTTTTCTCCAAAAACAGACAATGTTCCTAAAATATCATCACCTTCATAACCTTGTTTTTCTACTATGTCTATATTCATTGCCCTTAAAATTTCTTTTATTATTGGCATTTGGCAAGCAAGTTCATCTGGCATTCCTTTTCTATTTGCTTTATAACCTTCGTACATTTCATGTCTTTTGGTAGGACCTTTTAAGTCAAATGCAACAACTAAATATTCTGGTTTAATGTCTTCTAATATTTTAAACATAATAGCTAAAAAGCCATATACTGCATTTGTTGGCGTTCCGTCTTTAGTTGTAAGCATTTTATTACCCATAATTCCATAAAATGCCCTATTTAGAATACTATTTCCATCTATTAATACTAATTTTCCCAAAATTAACCTTCTTTCTTAATACATATAACATTCTACAATTAATGTATTATTTATTATTCCATAGCCATTATCTTTTCCTACTTTTAAATATTCCTGTAGTAGCTCTTTATTTAAATTTACTGTATTTAATTCTCTATCCGTGTAAAAATTTATAACTCCATCTGCTGACCAATTACACCTTAATGCATTGTAGGTTACTACAGATTTCCTATTAATTTCCTTAAAATATGTTTTATAATTTTGTCCTGTTATTGTGTATATTGCTATATTTTCTACTTGCTTTTTATTTTCTTTTTCGTATTTTTCTATATACTCTTCTATTTCTTTAGCAGATTGTTTTTCATACTCATTTACTAATTTATGTTCGTATGTAACTATTATACAATTATATATATTAACAATGCTATACATTATCAAAATTAATTCAATTATTCTTCTAAAAATTTCGTCCTCATTTTCCATAATTAGACAAATTAATACAAAACCCATCATTGTTCCTATACAATAATGCAATCTTCCTGTATAAAAACTAGATAATGTACCTAAAGATACTAAAAAACCACAAACTACACTTATAATTATTATACACATTAGTTTTATTGTTAAGAAGTTTACGCTTTTTGTTTTTAAGTCATATATAAGTGCTAAAATTAATGTAATTCCTATAAAAATATATAATAAATTTGTCGGAAATAACCCAATATTTTCTTTTAATATAACATTAAAATTATTAATAATATATTTTAAATTTTCGAATATAGCAAATATACTTCCCACTCTTGTTTGAACTTGTCCTGTAATATTTCCTATTACTTTAACTAATATCATATTTATAACAATTGCTATAGCAGTTATAATGCCTGCCATAACTGTATCTAGAAGTATTTGCCTTATGTTTGTTTTTATTTTATCTTTGTTTCCTCTTAGTTCTACTTTATTTGTTAGTAAACTTATAACAAATGTTAGTATTATAAGAAATCCTGCTGTTCCCTGATATGCTATTATACCAATTATTGCTAAGATTAGTGCTATTATTCTATTTTTTAATTTTTTATTATTAACTATTATATTTGCAGAATAAGTAAATAGCAATAAACTTAGTGCCATTACAATAGATTCTACAAAATACATATCTTCTATATACATAAAATTAAATATTGTAAAAAATGATGCTATTGTAACAAATATTTCTTTTGTTTTAGTATTTTCTCTATTGCTACAATTAATAATTATATTCTTTAGCTTTATTACACAAATACAAGATATTACTAAAGCTACTAGTAATGTGCTTATTACATATACTTCTATTGGAATATGTAATTTAGCAAAAATCATTGTAATAAAATACATTATTAGCCTGCCATCTTTTAACGACCAATTAGTAGCATATTTTTCATACCCTACATTTATAATATTATATGTATCTGCAGAATAATGCATATTAATCCAATTAATATACATTATTACTGCTAACAAAAATATTACTAAAAAAATTATATAATCTTTTTTTATATGTATGGTTGTTTTCTTTTTATTTTCTAATTCTTTCATTTTATCACCAAAATTTTAAATATATGCTAAGAAATACAAAATATTATCCATTATTACAAAATTTCCTTCATAACCCAACTTTCTTTTTGCAGCATATGCATAAAATAAATCTCTATTAGGGTATGCTTCTAAATAATTATCTTCAAAATTCCTATTTGTATAAAAATTAATTGTAGCTATTGCAGACCAAGTACATGCAACACCATCATATGTAAGAACAGACTCATTTTTTATTTCGTTAAAATATCCATATGGCTTCATATTTGAAAGTTTAAAATATCTTGCTTCTGTAATTTTTACATTATTTTCTTTTTCATATTCTTTTATATATTCTTCTATTCCTGCACATTGTTCTTTTTCTAGTTTATTTACTTGTTTATGTTGATACAATAATGAAATTGTATTTATTGCTAAAATAATATTATATGCCACCAATGTTGCCATTAATAAATACTTAATCATTGTTTCATCTTCAAATATTTTAGTTGAACAAAATAGGTATATAAATATTACTCCTATAAAAGCTCCAACAGGTACATGAATTCTTCCTGTATCATAACTTGCTATACTAACAACACACATTGCAAATGTTATAAGCATTGTTACAAAGAAAAGAAATATAATATTAAATACTAAACCATTCCTCTTAGTTTTTATTTCATAAATTCCTGCTATAAGTGTAATAATTAAAGCAAATATTAGCATTAGGTAATTAGGAAATAAACCACAATTGCTTACAAACATTGTTCCAAATACCATGGTTCCAAAATTCCTTAGAATATGAACAGAATTTTTAAATAAATTTTGTATTCCATTTAATCTTTTTTGTGTAGTACCAGCAATTTGAGTTGCAATGTCTATCTGAATTAAATTTGCTACAAATGAAATTATTGTTATTAAAATTATTGCTCCAAAATCTTTTAATATTTCTTTTATATTCTTTCCATTTTTAGCAATAGAAAATACTATTCCATATAATGCAAATAGCCCAATTGTTCCTTGGTAACAAAATGTTGCTAATACTGCTAATATTCCTGATTTTAATAAATATAATTTATTTCTATTTATAATTTGTTTTACTGCCAATATGTAAAGTAATATACTACATGCCATTACTCCTGCTTCTACAAAGTATAAGTTCTCTACATACATAAAATTAAATATTGTACAATATGATATTAAAACTGCAATAACTTCTTGTATTTTATTCTCTTTTTTACCAAACTTCATTATCATATTTTTTAATACAATAACTGCTACACACGATATTATCAAACCTATAACCGTTAATGTTATTACAAAAATATTAATAGGAACATTTGCCCAATTTGCAAACATACCTATTAAAAACATAAATATTCTTCCATCACTTAAGGAATTATTTATTGCATATTTTTCATACCCTATATTCATTATATTATATGTATCTGTTGCATAGTGCATTGATATATAATTCCAAAAAACAGCCCCTGTTATTACAAATAAAATAAAAAATAATATTAAATTTTTTGTTCTTGTTTTCATGCCTTCTCCCTTATTCTTTTGTAATTTTTTGTGTTAATAATTATCCTTTTAATAATCATTATATATATTAATTTTTTTCTTTACAATCATATAATTTTTTTAAGAATTATTCAAGGTGTATTTATAATCTTTTTTACGTTTATACTAATTGTTATTTTAATCTTTTTATACATAAATTTTCTATATTAACTACTCTTGTAGCTAAATCTTTGTAAAAACTGGCTTCATGAGAAACCAAGATAACAGTTCCTTTAAATTCTGTTATAGCTTTTTTTAACTCTTCTTTTGTATCTGCATCTAAATGATTCGTAGGTTCATCTAAAATTAATAAATTACAAGGTTTTAATATTAATTTACATAGTTTTACTTTTGCTTGTTCACCACCACTTAGTGTTGTAATAGGTTGTATTACATGTTCTTTCTTTATTCCACAATCAGCTAAATGTTTTCTTATTTGCTTTTGTGTTAACTTTGGAAAATCCTTCGAAATTATGTTAAGAGGTGTATCTTCTGAATTTTCCCATTTTAAGTCTTGTTCATAATAACCAATGTTTTTAATAGTTTCAGAAAATTTAAATTCACCAGCAATAGGAACTATTTCACCCATTATAGTTTTTAATAATGTAGATTTACCTATACCATTAAAACCTGTTATAACTACTTTTTCTTCATTGCGTATATCAAATTTCATCTTTGGAAGTAATGGATAATAATAACCTACTTCTAAACCATTCACTTCCAATATTACTTGTGCTGTGCTTTCTACACAATTAAACCTAAAATGTGGCTTTGTTGTAAAAGAAGGTTTGTCAATTTTCTCCATTTTTTCTAACTTCTTTTCTCTACTTTTTGCCATTTGTGCTGTAGATGCTCTTACTTTATTTTTGGCAATGTAATCTTCTAGTTTTTTTATTTCTTTTTGTTGTGAATTATATTGTCTTATATAATCTTCTCTTAATAGTTCTTTTTGCTTTAAGAAACTAGAATATGTTCCTTTATATTTCTTCATTTTATTAAATTCTATATCACAAATACATGTAGTAACTTTTTCTAGAAAGTCAAAATCATGTGATACAATTATGAAAGCTCCTTTAAAAGTTGTTAAATATTCTGAAAGCCATTCAACATGTTCTTTATCTAAAAAATTAGTTGGCTCGTCCAATACTAAAACTTCTGGATTTTGTAAAAGTAATTTAGCTAAAATGACTTTTGCTCTTTGACCCCCACTTAAATTTTTTAAATTATTTTCCATTCCAAGTGCTGTTATTCCTAATCCACTTGCAATTTTTTGTATTGTGCTATCTATTGCATAAAAATTCTTTTCTTCTAATTCCTCTTGATATTTTGAAACTTTATTTAATATATTCTCATTATAATTTTCTGCCATTTCTTCATATAGCTTGTTTAATTCCTCTTCTATTTTATATAATTTCTCGAACGCTGTTCTTAAATAGTTAAAAATAGTTTGATTTTCCTCTACTATTGCATATTGGTCTAGCTTTCCTATTGTAATACCATTTTGCCATTTTACCGAGCCTTTATCTGGCAATATTTCACCTAATAATATTTTTATAAGAGTACTTTTACCTGCTCCATTTTGCCCTACAATTCCCATATGTTCGCCTTTATATAGTTCGAATGAAGAATCTTTATATAATAATTTATCTCCAAATGAATGTGTTAAATTTTCTACTTCTAATAATGCCATTTTTCTACTATCTCCATTTTTATTAGTTACATAGATTATACAAATTTTTCGTTACCTTATCAATGTTTTATTTATAAATTTAGCATATTTGCATTTTTTATTCATGGTATATACTTAATTTTTGTTTTAGCTTTTTACTACAAATTTAACTAGTTTGCAATTTTATGTAAAATACTGTATAATATAATGTGAATCAAAAACTTAAATTTACAGCGGGAATTCCCAAGGAGGTTAACATTATGAAAAAGGTTTTATTGCTTTACTCAGAACAGTTTCGGAATTTAGATCTATCTGTCATTGCAGATCTTTTAAGAAACGTACTTAATGAAAAATCTATTGAGTGCGAAATAAAAGTTTGCAATCATTTGATAGCTGATGAAGCAAAGTTTGAAGAATATGATATAATTGCAGGATATCATTTAGATGTTCACCAAGAGCTTCTGCTTAGTGAGAAGTTTGTTGGACGATATCTGCATTTCTTCGACTCGTATTGTGAATTTAAATTCTCTGAAATTACAAAAAGAGAGGAAATGGGTGGATATAGCACCTATAGAATCTCTCAAGTTCCAAGTTAAAAGTAATGTTTCTGGTGGCTAAAAAGTATAATAATTTATAACTGGCTAGCCACCAGATTTTTTTGTGAATTTTAGGAATTCTTTGGAGTAATCCCCCTTTGTAAAGTTTAGGAAGATTTTTTAAAATTCATTATTTTTAAATCACCTCATAGCTATTAAGTTTTATGTTGTCAGAAATAAAATTGGGATATTTTCTTAATATTTCATTATTTTTAAACAAATCTGTAGATAAATACTTTTTATTATCATCTGCAAATATTGTAGCTACAGGCTTATTTGTTTTTTCGTTTAATAAAATTGCTCCTAAAAAATTTGCTCCAGAAGAAATTCCTACACCTATTCCTAATTCATTAGCCATTTTCTTTGCCATATTTATAGCATCTTCGTCATTTACTAATATAACATCGTCTAAATCATTTATATTAATTAAATCTGGAATAAATTCGTCCCCTATACCTTCTATTTTATGTTCTCTTAATTCTTGTTTATCATATTGCAAATTATTTTTTAAATTTGTAATTAAAGGCATTTTATCCGGCTCTACACACGATATTAACATATCTTTAAATTTTTCTTTTAATCTTTTTCCTATTCCCATTAAAGTTCCACCTGTACCAACACCAGAAATGAAACCTCCTACTTCTTCTGGTAATTGCTCTATAATTTCTTTACCTGTCGTTTCATAATGTGCTAAAAAATTATCCTTATTCGAAAATTGATTAGTTAAATAACCACCTTTAATTTTTGCTAATTTCTTCGCTTCTTCTATGCACTTTGCAAATCCACCTTCTTCTTTTGAATATAATCTTACCTCTGCACCATATGCCTCCATTAACTTTATTCTTTCTTCACTTACCCAGTCTGGCATAAAAATATATACTTTATGCCCATATGCTTTGCCTATAGCAGCCAAAGATATTCCTGTATTTCCACTTGTTGCCTCTATTATAGGCATATTATCTTTTAAATCTCCTCTCTTTTTAGCATTCTTTATCATATAAAGCGCAACCCTATCTTTAATACTACCAGTTAAATTATAATATTCTAATTTTGTATATATGTAGCTCTTCTTGTTATTAAATTCATAATTTATTTTTATCATTGGTGTATTTCCAATTATTTTATTCATATTCTATCTCCCTTCATTTGAAGTTTAGAACTTGCTATTATTTCTCACCCGAATTGTTACTTCGTAGTATATAGCCATAAAATACACCCATTAGGATATATATTTTTCTTATATTATGTTTTATATATGTATTATGTTACATATTTATTTTATATATAAGATTTTCTTCAATTTTTTGTAGTATTTTCCATTAGTTTGTAGTAAAATTATATTGGTAAAAAATAACTAATGGAGGTAAAATAAATGGATAAAATAAAAATTGGAATTTATGGGTATGGAAACCTAGGTAAAGGCGTAGAAACTGCTATATATAATAATAACGATATCGAACTTGTTGGAGTTTTTACAAGAAGAGATCCAAATACTCTTAAAACTTTACATCCTGAAACAAAGGTATTTTCTGTAGATGATGTAAAAGATATGCAAGATAAAATAGATATTATGATATTATGTGGCGGTTCTGCTACAGATTTACCAAAACAAGCACCAGAAATGTCAAAGCTATTTAATACAGTAGACAGTTTTGATACACATGCAAAAATACCAGAATACTTTAAAAGTGTTAATAAAGAAGCCAAAGAAAGTAACCACTTATCTTTAATTTCTTGTGGTTGGGATCCAGGATTATTTTCTTTAAACAGAGCTTTATTAGAAGCAATTCTTCCTAACGGTAATAATTATGTATTCTATGGTAGAGGCTTAAGCCAAGGTCATTCTGATGCTATAAGAAGAATTAATGGAGTAAAAAATGCTGTTCAATATACAGTTCCTTATGAAGAATCTGTAGAAAAAGTAAGATCTGGAGAAAATCCTACTTTTTCTTCTGTAAGAGAAGTTATGTGGAGAGAATGTTTTGTAGTCTTAGAAGATGGTGCAGATAAAGAAACAGTCGAAAAGGAAATAAAAGAAATGCCAAATTATTTTGAACCATATAATACTGTTGTGCATTTTATAACTGAAGATGAACTTCTTAAAAATCATTCTGGTATGCCTCATGGTGGATTCGTTTTAAGAAGTGGACGTACTAGTGATAATATCAATCAAGTTGCTGAATTTTCTTTAAAATTAGATTCTAATCCAGAATTTACTGCAAGTGTTTTAGTTGCTTATGCAAGAGGACTTTATAGATTACGTAAAGAAGGAAAAACTGGTGCTGTTACTGTTTTAGACATTCCTGTTTCTTACCTTTTACCTAAGTCTAATGAAGAAATCTTAAAGGATTTATTATAAAATATACATTAACTAAAAGCAGTTATTAAACTATAATAACTGCTTTCTTTGTTTTATTATTTTCTTGCTAACTTAATTTTGTTTTACAAATTGATAATTGCTTTTAATTATCTTGTTAATGCTAAACACAAATAAAATAGCCCTATTGCAACTATAATTCCTAATAATATATACATAATTACCTTAAATATGCCTTTACCCTTTTTCTCTTTTTTACTCATCTTTATTTCCCCCTATATACTCATATTCTATTTTATAGTCTTTGTACTTTTTATTACTTTTAATAAAACTTTCTATAATGCTTTTTGCATTTTCATCTGCTTTTTCTAATATACCATTATCAATAGCATCTTGTTTTCCCTGATTTGTTAAATCTTTTAATGCTTCATTATATTTTTCTGAATCAATTCTAGAAAACCAACTTTCTGAATCTATGTAAGATTTAAAAGATTCTAAATCTGGCGTAGCATTATATATTGTTGAATGTGGAAGTTTTATCTTTATTGTTTTTGTTGATTCATTAATATCTTCTATATATACTTCCTCAAAATTTATTCCTGCGTCTACTTGTACTATATAACTAAACATTTTTCTACTTTCTGTAAATGGTATTTCAAATTTTTCGAAAATTGTTCTATTAACAGTGCTATCTTCTAATACTCTTATAAAAACAGATTGTGTTACTAGCTGTCCAACATTTTTAAATTCTATGCTTAATGTTTCTGCTTCTTTATTAAAAACATAGCTATAGTTTATTCCTAATGCTACAATTGCTATTAAAATTACTACTAGTATTCCTCTTTTAATAATTTTAGGACATTTTTTTATGGCTGTTAGTATTCCTGATAATATGCTTTTTATTTTAGACTTTTTACCGTTTTCTTTTGTTACGATTTTCTCTTCTTTGTTCTCCATATTTTTCTCCTTGTTTTATTACACTCATAACTTTTTCGTTTACTTAACCCAAGTCATAATATATTCTATCTCATTTGTATCTTTATCTATGCTTTCACTTGTAATAATAAAATTATTTTTTTTGTAAAATTTCTCTTACATAATTATAATTGTTTTCCCAATATTCCCTTTCTATAAATTGATGGGCTTTTATATTCTCATTTTTCCATATTCTCATTACATCATTTATATCGTTTTTTTCAAATTTTCTTATCATATATTTCCCTACTTTTTATCGTTTAATCTATTGCTATCTATAATAAGCTGGTCAAAATCAGAAATATATATTCTATCTTGAATGATTCTATATTTCTCGAATTCAGTTTCTGCATGAAGTTTTGCCATTTCTGCTGATATTTTTCCATTATCTTTTAATACTTCATGATCCCATAATGTTAAAAATCCATTTAATCTTTCTTCCCAATCAGACATTGTCATTGGAATATGTCTCATCGCCTGCATTTCTGCTAAATCTAAATATGCTGATACCATTCTTTCTAGCTGTGCAAGCTCCTTTTCTGACAAATAATTTTTAGCAATCACTACATCATATCTATGTATTTTACTACTTGTTGCACCTTCCCATGAAGTTAATCCCATATGTTCTTTTTTGCTATCTGCTCTATTATAGATTATTTCTGATGCTGTATTTCCAGATACCGCAAAATGTAATTTATTCTGAACAGAAGTAAAAAATCTGATGGTTGCTTTTGCTGTCTTATCATAATCTATTGAAGTTGCATATATGTCAGTAATTTTTTGATAAAATTTTCTTTCTGACATTCTAATTTCTCTTATGCGCTCTAATTGTTCTTCAAAGTATTTTTCTGTTAAAATTGAGCCTCCATTTTTTAGACGTTCATCATCCATTACCCAGCCTTTTATTGTGTAATCTTTTACAATTTGATTAGCCCATTTTCTAAACTGTACTGCTCTTTCATTATCAACTTTAAATCCTATTGCTATTATCATTTGAAGATTATAATGTACTATATCTCTAGAAACCTCTCTATTTCCCTCTTTTTGAACTATTAGGAATTTCCTAATAGTTGAATCTTTTTCTAATTCATTATCTTTATAAATATTTGATATGTGTTCATTTATTGTTGCTACATTAACTCCATACAAAGTGGCTAACATTTTTTGAGTAAGCCATATGTTTTCATCTTCATATCTTACTTCTATTGATTCTGGACTATCTCCAATAGCCGCAACATATGTTAAATATTCAGCCGCACTTGAACGAATTGTAATTTTTTTTTTTTCTTAGCCATAAGATAACTTCACTTCCTTTAATTAGATATTCTTTTATTAATTTATTTGCCCATATAGATTAATATCTCTCTCAATTTGCTTACTATATCTATCTTCCTCAGAAAACACACACCCACAATATTTTTGCATATACAAACCTAATTCTCTTGCTTTATTTTGACCCTCTCTAAATCCAGCTCTAAAATCCCTATATAAAAAATTCAGACCATATTTTTTTGCAATTTCTTCGCCTTGTTCTTTTAAAATTTCATGTTTTTGGTAAGGACTTACTAAAAGAGTTGTAGAAATTGTGTCAAAACCATGTTCTTTTGCAAATTTTGCTGTTTGTTCCAATCTAACTTTATAGCAATAATTTTGGCATCTATTTTTAAGATCCCCTATTACATTTTTGCAAAACTCATCTAGTCCGTATTCCTCTTCAAATATAGCTTCAACATTTATGCTTTTAGTATATTCTTTTAATGTATCTCTTCTTGCCTTGTATTCCATATATGGGTGTATATTTGGGTTATACCAATATACTGTCGGTTCTATATTTTCCTTTCTTAATGAATCTATACAATATACACTACAAGGTGCACAACAAGTATGCATTAACAATTTCATTTTACTTTCTCCTTTTTTCTAAAAATATTTTTTATTCTTTTTATAATAGAAAAATCTAATATTTCTTTATTCAAACTTATACATGCAATTGGAATAAGAACTACAAAATAAGGAATTACATATCTTGATTTTGCTTCCCATAATACATGGAAGAAAAATCCTCCTAAAAATATCGTTATCATTAAAATTGCTTCATTAGATAATTCTTTTTTATACTTTAATAAATTTATTAAACTTAATGTAAATACTAAAAGTACTATTCCTTTCATATATATCTTTATTTGTTCTGATCCTTTTTCTACAAAATAATTACTATAAAATTCATTTTCGTTTATTGCGCTATCATATAATTCTTTAGGCATACCATCTAAATGAACTGGTAAATTATAAAATATACATTGGAATGCATTATCTGTCCACATGGAAACAATCTTATTTTTATAAAATCTAAAACCTTCTAAAGGGTGCGTAGCTAAATATTTTACTCTCTCTTTTAGTATTGGTGGATAATAATTTTTTGCATTTTTCACATCTGTTTGTGCTACTTTCATTGCTTCTTGACTGTACCAACCTGCACCTCTTTCTCCATCATATACACCTATATATAAGAAACTGCTAGTGGGTATGGTTGCCTCTTTGTCTAAATTTAATCTTTCTGTTACATATGCTCCAACTAATTTATATGGAATTAGTATTATCGCTATAAATATTATAATATACATTATTTGCCTAAAAATATTTTCCTTTTTAAAGTTTAAAACAAGATATATTATCATAGCTATAACAAAGATAATGTAATTCATTCTAAACATCATTGCAATAGATGCTAAAATTGCAGAAATTATTCCAAATATTTTATTATTCTTTTTCGTATATTCCATTATAAAATATACAGAAAACAAGATAAGTGCTAATCCAATGATATCACCATATATAAAATTACATAATAATATCATTGGTATAAATGTTAATGTTAGAATAGTAAATAATACTTTGTTAGTTGCATATTTTTCCGATAATTTCTTTAGTATTAAGTATAATGCAAATATAGAAAGTACATTCGCTAAAATATTAGCCAAATATAACCAAACATAATCTGTGCTATTTACCAATTTCATTATTAAAATATACATAGTAACTAAAGAACGTTGACCTGGATATTTTGCTAAATATTCAGATTTATATAAATTTTCATTATTTCCTTCTACATAACTTTTGGCCATATTATATATTATTTGTTGATCACCAGATGGTCTTCCAATTGTTGTATTTGACCATCTAATTTGAACAATTACATATGCCAAAATTAAAATAACTATTACTATAATTTTTGCAACTTTATTCATTTTGATTTTATTTACGTACTGTGAAATTATATATATTGCAATAGCAATAGAAATACTGATTAACAGGTTAGTAATTTTTACATACTCAATTTCAACTGCACTAAGTTTATCTGTATTTGCATTATATATAAAGTTTAAAATTAAAACAGCTATAAATGTAATAGTTGCAAATACTAATATAATATTTTTTATAATCGTGCTTGTTTTTCCATTTTTTTCCATTTGGCATTTTTTCCCTTTCACTTGCATATTATTACTCTGATATATATATATCAAAAAAGTTTATTGTACCTATTTTTTCTAAATTATTTTTTACATATTCTATTACTTCTTTAGGTGTTTGCCAATTTAATGGTATTTTTTCATTTTTTATTAACAACACTGTGTTGTTCATTTCTTTTATTTTTTCTATTTGTCTTTCTTCACCTTTTGCACCTAAATTTCCTCTTAAAAACATATCAAAGTCTTTATTGTATTTATCTAATGGTATCATATATACAGCTGCTTCCGAATCCAAAATATATACATCTCTTTCTTCGTCTTCTATATATTTATTTACTTCTAAAATTCTTTCTTGCAACGTATCTGATATTGGAATATTGCTAAAATGCTTTAATACTGACTTTTCTGTTTGTGTATATATAAATATGTCATTAATTCCACTTAATATTAGAATTCCTACCAAAGATATTGTTATTATATTCATAAAATGCTCTATAAAAATAGAAATTTTTATATTTTTTATTTCTTGGATTTCTTTAAATATGTAATATAAAATCACTAAAAATATTGGGAATACCGCTATTTTAAAATGTATCTCGTCTGCTATCGGGTACACAACTGTAAATTGTGCTAAAGCAAACACAAATAATATTAACTTATTTTTATTTTCTTTTATCTTCTTATTTTTTATATTTATTATAATTTCAATAAATAATATTAAGAATGTAATTGGTGTTACTAGTCCTAAAAAAGCTTCTAAATCTTTTCCTTGTAATAATTTCATATATGATACATTATTAGTAAATGTACCAATTCCAAAAACACAATAATCTATAAAGTCCATTAAAGAATTTGTACAAATTAAATATATAGTAAAAATTATTCCTGGAATTATAATTCCAATTATTCTGTACATTATAGCTTTTAATACTTCTTTGTTTCTATCTTCTAATGCTAAATACAAAGCTGTTATTGCACATATTATTACACCTGTACTTTGTTTAAATAGTATTGTACTTCCTGCTAATATTCCTATTAGAAAATTATATTTTTTACTATAATTTTTATATTTAGTTTCTAAAAAGATGATAAGTAAAGTTATAAATAATATTACATAATTATAATCTAAATAAAAACTATCTGATATAAATAAAAACAATAAAATTAATGTTAGAATTGACCATTTTGTATTTAGTTTTAGCTCTTTAAGAATTTTATATGATATAAAAATTATCCCTGCTCCTAATACAGCAGATACTATTCTCATAACAAATAATTCTTGGTCAAATATTTTAAAAATTCCTCCGAAGTATAAATGGCAGTAAAGGTGTTTGTAACATATTAAAGTCTTTATACGGAATTAATCCATTAGCAATATTTCTTGCAAAGTTAAAATTCCATATTTCGTCTAAATTAGCTAAATTTCTTGGTAGTACTGTAGCTAAAAACAATAATATTGCTATACCAAAAACAGCAATATCTATTAATCTCGCTTTTGTTTTCTCTTTCACTTTATCTCCAATCTAAAATCTTAATTTTCTATTATTTGTAATATAAAGTTTTATTTTTCAGCTTGTTTTAAATTTAAATGTTCAAAAGCTGAAGGAAGCGCAACTCTTCCTCTTGGCGTACGAGCTATAAAACCTATTTGCATTAAAAATGGTTCGTATACGTCTTCTATTGTTTCTATTTCTTCTCCTGTTGTAGCTGCTAATGTTTCTATTCCAACAGGTCCACCTGCATATTTTTGGATTATTGTGAGCAATATATTTCTATCTGTTTGGTCAAGCCCTAAATCATCTATTTCTAATTTATTTAAAGCTATTTTCGCCATATTTAAATCTATTGTTCCATCACCTAAAACTGCTGCATAATCTCTTACTCTTTTTAAAATTCTATTTGCAATTCTTGGCGTTCCTCTAGATCTTTTGGCAATTTCCATACTTGCTTTTTCGTCTATTTCAACGTTTAAAATTCCTGCAGATCTTTTTACTATCTTTTGTAAGTCTTCTGGTTCATATAATTCTAATCTTTCTACAATTCCAAACCTATCACGTAAAGGTGTAGTTAAAGAACCTGCTTTGGTTGTTGCTCCTATTAAAGTAAATTTAGGTAAATCTAATCTTATAGACCTAGCACTTGGGCCCTTACCTATAATTATATCTAATGTATAGTCTTCTAACGCTGGATATAAAATTTCCTCTACACTTTTATTAAGCCTATGGATTTCATCTATAAACAACACATCAAATTCAGATAAGTTTGTAAGTAGTGCTGCTAAGTCCCCTGGTTTTTCTATCGCTGGACCAGACGTAATTTTTATATTAGAATTCATTTCATTAGAAATTATATTAGATAATGTTGTTTTACCAAGCCCTGGTGGTCCATATAAAAGAACATGGTCTAATGGCTCACCTCTTTTTTTGGCAGCTTCTATATATACTTTCATATTTTCTTTAACTTTTGTTTGACCTATGTATTCTGCAAGAGTTTTAGGTCTTAATGAATTTTCTAATCTATTTTCTTCCTCATTTATTAATTCTGGATTTATTAAATTTTCCTCTTCCATAACCTTCTCCTATATATTAAATAGTGTGCAAATATCTTTACATTTACTCTTTAAAAATATATCATTTATATTAAAAAAGTACAAGTTTTTTAATGGATTTACCAAAAACTTGTACGGTATTTTTTATTATATTAAAAAGCTAAAGGCTTATTTCCTTTTTCTATTAATCTTTTATATGTTTTTACAAATATTTGTTGGAAGCCATATTTATATACAGTATGTGCAACCCAAAAGCTTTTTCTTGGAACATTTTTTAATTTAAAAAATGGATTTTTTCTCCATTCAAAGAAATTTATATCTAAGTAATTCATTGTTTCTCTAATATTTTCTTTTAAATCATTTTTTTGGTCAAATGCTATTTCTATTAATGACCTCATTCCTATTTTTGTAAATGCTATATATGTTAACACATTTTTCATTTTTTCGTATTTTCCAACTTCTTTAAATCTCTTTTTTACATCTATTAAGCCATTTCTTAAGTCTTTTATTTGAATTATATTTTTTAAGTTGTTTGCTGAATTATCCTCATATTTATAGAATAACTCTTCATTTATAAAAGAAATTTTATTTGCATTGCTATAACAACTTAATATAAATATTTCATCTTGGCATTCATCATAATTTTGAAACTTTAAGTCTTTTATTATTTCTCTTTTTATTAATTTATTACCTGCATCTAAATTTAAATATGCAAAAGCATTATTTTTTCCATTTAATTCTTCTATTTCTTTAAATTTATTATTTAGGCCTTTACTTATTATTCGGTTTGTATTTAAGTCTATTATATTATAACCACAAATTGCAATGTCTGTTTCATTTTTTTCTTCTGCATTATACATTTTTTCTAATGCTGTTTTTTCTAGATTCATATTTCCATTCATTATTAAAATGTATTTTCCACTAGCTTCTTCTAGTGCTTTATTTTTAGCTGTTACATCTTGTGCCTTAGTTTTATATATAATTTTTATATTATTATATTTTTTTTGAGTTTCTTTTACAAATTCATCTATTTCTGAATTTTCTTCTTTATAAATACAAATTATTTCTACATTTGGTAAAGTTTGATTTATTAAACTATTTAAGCTCTCTTTTACTTTTTTATGTCTGCTTTTAAATATTGTAATAACTGAAACATCATACATTGCCATTCCCCCAATTTTCATATTATTTTTTATCTACATTAATTGTTCTTTCTATTATATATTGTGGTCTTCTTTTTGTTTCATCATAAATTCTTCCTATATATTCACCTATCATCCATAGAGATATAAGTATCATTCCACTTAGAAATGTCATTGTAACCATTAAAGATGTCCAACCTGCAGTTAAATTATTCCAATTAAATATATATGATAAAATTGCATATATTAAAATGATTACAGATATTGCTATAGAAATAATTCCCATTGTTCCTACAACTTTAAGTGGTTTTGTAGAAAAACTGAAAATACCATCTTGTGCTAATTTTAACATTTTCTTTAATGGATATTTGGTTTTTCCTGCAAATCTTTCTTTTCTTTCGTATTCAAAAGGTGTTTGTTTAAATCCAACCCAACTAAATAGACCTCTTAAAAATTTATTATGTTCTGGTAATGCATTTATAACATCTACCACTTTTCTGTCTACTAATCTAAAATCTCCTGTATCTTTTGGTATATCTACATCTGACAAAGCATTTAAAGTTTTATAAAACATAGACGCAGTAAGTAGTTTAAACTTAGATTCACCATCTCTAGATTTTCGTTTTCCATATATTACTTCGTTTCCTTCTTCCCAAAGTTTTAGCATTTCTGGAATAAGCTCTGGTGGGTCTTGTAAGTCTGCATCTATTATTACTATTGCATCACCAGTTACATATTGTAAACCTGCTGTTACAGCACATTGATGTCCAAAATTTCTAGAAAATGAAATTATTTTTACATTTTCATCCTTTTTTGCAATTTCTTCTAAAATGCTTAATGTTTTATCTTTACTCCCATCATTTATAAATATTAATTCGTAATTATAGTTTTCTATTTTATCTAATATATTTTTTAATCTATTATAACATTCTCTTGCTACTTCCTCTTCATAATACATTGGAACTACAATTGATATTTTTTTCATTTTTATATCCCTCTACTTTCTTTTTAATAGCTCACCTAATGGCCTTTTTTCGTTTAAATGCCTAATTGTTTCTGCAAATAATGGAGCTATAGAAACAACTTTAATTTTTTCTATTTTTTTAGATTCTGTTAATGGTATAGTGTTTGTAATTACAAGTTCTTCTATAGGAGAATTTTGTATTCTTTCTATAGCTGGACCAGAAAGAACTCCGTGTGTGCAACCTGCATAAATAGCTTTTGCTCCAAACTCTTTTAATACTCTTACTGTTTCCATCATAGAACCAGCTGTGTCAATTTCGTCATCAAATATAATTGCGTTTTTATCTTTTACATCACCAATAATTGTTGTACCTATAGCTTTATCATTATTTCCATCTCTTCTTTTATCTAGCATTGCTATAGGACAATTAAAAAATTCTGAATACTTATATGCTTTTTTAGAACTACCTGCATCTGTCGCAACAATAACCATATTCTCTAATTTCTTATTCAAAAAATAGTCTTCTAAAAGTCTTTCGGCTGAAAGCCTATCACAATTTATATTGTTAAAATATGCTTGTATTGCTGGGTTATGTAAGTCGCAAGTAATAACTCTAGTTGCACCTGCAGCTTCTAATAACTCTGCTATTAACTTTGCTGTTATTGGTACTCTTGGTTGATCTTTTTTATCTGAACGTGAATATATATAATATGGTAAAACAACATTTATTTTACCTGCTGAAGCTCTTTTTACTGCATCTATCGTTATTAATAATTCCATTATTCTTTCGTTTACTGGAGGTACATTACTTTGTACTAAGTAAACATCTTTTTCTCTTACTGTTTCTAAAATTTGTACAAAATTATTATCATTTTTAAACTTCATCGCATTTATTTTTCCCATTGGAAGTTTTAGATAATCACAAATTTCTTTAGTAAATTCTTCTGCATATTTACTACAAGCAAAAATTTTAATATTTTCCATATTTTTCACCTACTATTATTAATTTGCTTATATCTTACCATTATATAGCAACTTTTACAAGAAAAAAATAAATTAAGCTAATATTTTATAATAAATAATAGCTTAATTTTATTCTTACCTATTTTGTAAAATTGCATCTAATATTTCTTTTTGCTCTAACTTATTCTCTTTATTAGAGGTTATCGCTAATATAGCACTATTTTCTATTTTATATGGCTCTATTATTTGGTATGGATCCATATCTTCGAATGGATATTCTACAATTTCACCTGTTAAATAATCTCTTTGATATGTTTTTCCAGACATATCTATTATATACAATTTGTTTGAGTCTATCATTTCTTTTAATTGTTTTTCTTGTTCTGTTTGTATATCTTTCTTATTGCTTTCTAAATATCCATTTTTATTTATGCTAAAATTGTTAATATTATTTTCTTGTAATAAGACCATAAAGTCTTCTCTAGAATTTTTCTCTATCCAAATGCCATTATGTCTTGGTGCTTGTTCTAATAAAGTGTAAACTTCCTCTTCTGTTGGAATATCATTTTTTACTATTCCAGCTAAAGCTACTACATACTGCACTTCTGGTTTTATTTGTAATATTTTTCTTCCATCATGTTCTTCTTCTATCTTATAAATATTGGAGTTTCCTAACGAAGATATACTGTTTTGAAATTCTTTTATATCTTTTAGCTCATCTTCTGATACTTGTTCTATTATATTCTTTATTTCGTTTTTTTCTAAATTCGAAATATCTTCTATATTATTATTTTCAATATTATTTATTATATTTTTCTCATCTTTACTATTTATAAAAACAAAAAGTAATATAATAATTATTAAAATTACTGCAATAATTATATAATATTTTTTTTGCATTTTTTTCTCCTTATAAACAATTCTTTCTAGTCTTTTTTCTTCCTTACAAAAATTATTGATATCACTATTGTGGCTACAACTATTATAATTATAAAACTAATTAATATATTGCCTTTTTGGTCTTTTGGCTTATTGGATTCATTTTCTACATTAATTGTATACATATTTATATTGCCATTTTCTGCTGTTACTTTTACATTAATTTTTCTATCGTTACTAGAAATGTTTATATTACCTATACCCTCTACTTTTGCTTTATCATTGTCAGTTTCTGCAATAACATTAAAATTATTTATACTATCATCTTTTACATAAATTGTGTACGAGTCGTTTTGCTTATTAAATTCTGGTGTTAATTCATATCCTTCAACTTTAAGCATTTTTAAATAATTGTTACTTGATTTCCCTACATAATCTTGTGCAGTTGTAAGATTATTTTTATTTTTTTCGAATTCTTCTGCTTTTTCTTTCGCTTCTTGTTCTGTAAAATCTGTATATCCAGAACTTTCTGGGGGAACTGGAATGTCTACAAGCCTTCCTGTTTCAGCCAATGATACATTAAAAAGTCCTATAATAAGTACCATTGCCACACTAAGTATACATATTCTGCTTTTCATTGTTTTTTCTCCTTACACTATATTTTATAAAAATTAAAGAAATGGTAAATCAATTTTCATATTAATTTACCATTCTCCTTTCTAAATTACTGTTAAATATTTTGAAACAATAAATCCTTTTGTCCCATCATCTAAAATAACTAAGTCCCAACAAAATCCATCGGCATAATATGTGTCTTTTAGTATTCTGACACCTGTTGTTCCATTTCTTACTTGTTTTATACTTTCATAACTTTGCCCTGGGCCAATTCTAATATTTACACTAGAAGATGTCGTTATCTTAATTTTCTCATTACAATTTGAAACGTCATTTATAAATTGTAAATAACTTCCTGAAGCATATCCCACATTACCAGATGGAGTTATTACTTTTTGCCATCCATTAGATAATCTTTCTATTGATAGTAAAATAGTTCCATTAGTTACTCTTTCTATTTCACTATATTTAGTTCCTGGTCCTGTTCTTATTTTTAATGTTGTACTTACATCAAAGACTTTAACACTCATAGGTCCTTTGTCAGATATTGTTGGACCTTCTGGATCTGTTGAACTTCCTTCTCCTGTTGGTTTAGGAGCTGGTACTTGAGGCATATTTTCATATACTGGTATAATAAATTTAATTTTATTATCTAATGTTCCTGTATCTACATATGCTCCTCTAAATATACGCGCTTCACTATATGCTGCAGATAAGTTTTGCATATATTGATGTGTATAGAAGCCACCTGGACTATTTGGATTTACATCAAACTTATTTAAATATAGTGTATTTTGTTTTGCATCTAGATATCCTTCTTTTACAAATTTTATTCCGCCTTCTATACCTTTTTGCATGCTATCCCATCCCATAGCTTTAGCTTTAGCTAAGGCTGTTGCAACATCATTTCCAACTACTGCACCTATATTAAATGGATTAAAATATAATTTTCCATCTCCACCATCCATATAAATTGTAGCAGAACCATCTTTGCCTTGTTCTTGGAATAATCTTGCGATTATATAGTAAGGGTTTACATTTTGTCTTTCACATGAAACTCTAACATCTTCTGCAAAGTTATTTAAAAAAGTTCCATTTACTTGGTATTGTATAGATGCCAATGTTGCACCACTGTTTGCATAATCTGCTAAATCTACAAATTGGAAAGCATCTACTTCATTTAAAAAGTTTCTTGGGTCCATAAAATATGCAATTCCATTATATGAAGCTGATGCCCAAGTTCCACTAACATATGGGTTTGGCGCAATCCAATCCCCTTTATATGTTGGAGTATATACTAAATTTGCTTTTCTATTATCATATTCGTATTCTCCCTGAACTGCGGTGTAAAAGTCTAGACCTGTATATAACACTTCAAATTCCCAATTTGGATGTTTGCTTGTCAAATTATCTACTGCCTCTGCTACTCCAGGATATTTATTAGAATCTATATTAATTCCTATATTTGTAGTATAAAAGTAGAACATTTGTCTATCATTTGTTTGTAAAGATGTTAGTATTAGCTTAGAACCATTTTCAATTCTATTTTCTATAGTTATTGCTAAGTCTGGTCTTGTTAAAGGTGATATAATTAATCCGTTTATTTTACTATCTCTTATAGTCCATTTTTGGCTAAAATCTCCTCTATAATCATCTTGTACTATTTCTATTCCATTTTGAATTTTATTTTCTTTAACAGTTAAGCTTTTATTACTATGTGATGCTATTATTTTATAATAACCATCAACATATTCTACCTTAAATTTCTGAGCCCTAGAGTTTCCAAAATCCCATATATCCATTTTCGCATTGTTTTCTATACTACTTCCTGCTACTTCTATAGATTTATTTGCATTTGCTCCTACTAATATTTTGTAAAGATTATTTTTAACCGTTTGTTTTGTTTCTACAGTTTTAATAAAATAAAACATTTGATTATTGTTTTTTTCTAAATTCTTTAAAACGATTTTATCACCATTATTTATTTTTCCGTCTATAGTAAATGCTAAGTTTGGATTCACCATTGAAGCTATTATAAGACCATTTATGCCACTATCTTTTATTAACCATTTTTGCGTGTCTAACCCCGCATATGTTGATTGTACTATTTCTGCTTCTTCTTGTACTGTTCCATTTTTAGCAGTTAAACTTTTACCTGTGTGACTTGCTGTTATTTTATAGTATCCTTCTTCTACATATTCTATATTAAATTGTTGAGCCGCTACATGCCCATAGTCCCATATATCTACTTTTGCATTATCTTCCTTACTGCTTCCTGCTACTTCTATAGATTTTTCTTGGCTTGCCCCAATTAACAGTTGGTATTTTCCATTTGATACTGTTTTTTCTGAATTACTTTCATTTAAAAAGTAAATCATTTGGTTATTACTATTATTATTTTTTCCTAATACTATTTTAGAACCATTTTCTATATTTCCTGATACAGTTATTGCTAATTCTGGATTAGCTAGTGATGATATTACTAGTCCATTTATTCTACTATCTTTTATTATCCATTTTTGTGTATCTAATCCTTCATATGTTGACTGTACTATTTCTGTTCCTTCTTGTACTGTTCCATTTTTAATAGTTAAACTTTTTCCTGTATGTCTTGCTGTTATCTTATAATATCCATCTTCATATTGTACATTAAATTTTTGTGCTGGTACATTACCATAGTTCCATATATCTACTATAGAATTATCTTCTTTACTGCTTCCTGCTACTTCTATTACTTTGCTAGAATCTGCACCTATAGCCAATTTATATACACCGTTTTTTACAGTTCTTTCAGCTTCATTTTCGTTAAAGAAATAAAACATTTGGTTATTATTTTTTTCTGCTTTTCCTAAAACAATTTTTGCTCCATTTAAAACATTTCCTTTTACAGTTATTAATAAGTCTGGATTGGATAATGGTGAAATTATTAATCCATTTATTTTACTATCTCTTATAGTCCATTTTTGTGAATCTAGTCCTTTGTATGTTTCTTGAACTATTTGGCTTCCTTCTTTAATTATTCCATCTTTTACTGCTAGGCTTTTACCACTATGTCTTGCTGTTATTTTATAATATCCATTTTCATATTGTACATTAAATTTTTGTGCTGGTACATTACCATAGTTCCATATATCTATTACAGCATTATCTTCTTTACTACTTCCTGCTACTTCTATTACCTTATTTGAATCTAAACATGAAGCAAACCTATAAACTCCATTCTTTACTGTTTTTTCATTAATGTATTCTTGTACTATGTCGCTTTCTACTTCTTCTTGTGTTGTTGTATCTTCTGTAATTTCTTCACTCTCTATAGTTGTATCTTTTTCCTCTTCTGATTCTATAGTATTATCTACTGTTGTTTCATTTACATTATTTGCTTCTTGCATAATATTATTATTTAATATATTTTCTTCTAATAGGTTATTTTGATCTTCTATTATATTATTTGACTCTGCATATATATTTACACCTACTAAATTTAATATAGTAAACATTATTACTAAAATTAATATTATTCTCTTGTTTTTCATATTTACCTCTCCTAATTATATTATCCGAATATATATATTATTATTTAATAATCTTCTAATATTTTCATTGTTGCATTAATAAATTTTTGGTCTAATTTCATCTTTACTAGTTCTTCGTGACTATTTACTTCTGGTAATTCTAGTAATAATGATTTAGTATTAGGTATTGTTCTTGCCCATTGTATTAAATATCCATTGCCATAAGTGCCTATATGTTTATTTATTCCTATTTCGTTCCTATAATATTTTCCTAATTCATTATCTCCTATTGTTTCATTTAGCCAACCATGTACATCTAAAATAATATTTGTATCTCCTTTGTTTGATAAAATAAAATCTCTTAATGATTGTGCTTCGTATGCTTGTAATGGTTCTGTTCCATTATAATTTCTGTCTGAACTTGTTTTTGTATAACCTACTGGAAAACATCTGTTAATGTCTATTCCTTTATGTTCTGGCGCCCAACTATATACTGTTGTACGTCCTGGTCCATTATGTGTCCAGCCATCATATTGACCATCTGGGTTTACAACTGGCAATATGTATATTGTCCATTCATTTATCAATTTTGCACTCATGTTATTTTTTAAATATTTAAAAAATTCATCTGCAATGTAAGTTAATTCTGAACCGTCTTTATTATAAGAGTCTTCAAATCCATGTACAGAAAATGTTGTAAACAAATGCTTTTTTCCATTTCCTATTTGATAATATTTTAAATAGTTTCCCTTTTCACCTTTATACATTAAACCAGATTTACCATATAATCCTTCTTTTATGTTTTTATTTAATGCATCAAAGAAATAAAACATTTGGTTATCATTATTTTGTGTTTTAGCTAATACTATTTTTGATCCATTTTCTATTTTTCCTTCTACTGTTATAGATAATTCTGGATTAGCTAATGAAGATATTACTAAACCATTTATTTTGCTATCTTGTATTATCCATTTTTGCGTGTCTAATCCTTTATATGTTGATTGAACTATTTCTGTTCCCTCTTGTAATTTTCCATTCTTAATTGTTAAGCTCTTTCCTGTATGACTTGCTGTTATTTCGTAGTATCCTTCTTTATATTCTACATTAAATTTTTGTGCCGGTACATTTCCATTATTCCATATATCTACTTTTGCATTGTCTTCTTTACTACTTCCTGCCACTTCTATTACTTTGTTTGAATCTGCTCCTACTGCTAAACTATATACTCCATTAGTTACAGTTCTTTCTTGTTCAGTTTTACTTAAAAAATATAGCATTTGGTTGTTATTATTTTGAGTTTTACTTAAGATAATTCCAGCTCCATTTTCCATGTTGCCTTCTACTGCTATAGAAAGTTCTGGATTAGCTAATAAAGATATTACAAGCCCATTTATTTTGCTATCTTGTATTATCCACTTCTGAGTATCTAATCCCTTATAGTCTTCTTGTACTATTTGGGTTCCTTCTTCTATTTTCCCGTTTTTGGCTGTTAAGCTTTTCCCTGTATGTCTTGCTGTTATTTTATAGTATCCTTCTTTATATTCTACATTAAATTTTTGTGCTGGTACATTTCCATTGTTCCATATGTCTACTCTTGAACCATTTGCAGTACTACTTCCTGCTACTTCTAATACTTTGTTTGAATCTGCTCCTACTGCTAAACTATATACTCCACTCTTTACTGTTCTTTCTTGTTCATTTTTGTTAAAAAAGTATAACATTTGATTGGCACTATTTTCGGTTTTGCTTAATATTATATTTGCACCATTTTCTATGCTTCCTTCTACTGTTATAGAAAGTTCTGGGTTTGCTAATAAAGATATTACAAGCCCGTTTACCTTACTATCTCTTATTATCCACTTTTGAGTATCTAATCCCTTATAGTCTTCTTGTACTATTGGGGTTCCTTCTTCTACTTTTCCGTTTTTTGCAGTTAAACTTTTCCCTGTATGTCTTGCTGTTATTTTATAATACTTTTCTTCTATAAGCTCTATATTAAATTTTTGCGCCGGTACATTTCCATTATTCCATATATCTACTCTTGCACCATTTGCAGTACTACTTCCTGCCACTTCTATTACTTTATTTGAATCTGCTCCTACTGCTAAACTATATACTCCATTGCTAGATAGCTTAATTGTTTCTACATTATTTTTAATATCTTCATGTATTGTATTATTCTCATTTATTTCATTACTATTAGTATTTAAAATTAATTTTCTTAGTTCTTCTTCATTATTTTCTATATCATTTTCACTACTTATGTTGTTTTCTGTCATATTTGTTTTTTGTTTTGCATATACATTTATATTACTCATAATTACCAATATAATACACAATATTATTAAGCCAAATTTATATATACTTTTTTTCATAACAACCACCTCTTTTGTTAAATTAACGTCATTTTACTATAACATTTTTTATGTGTCAATTTTAGTTTTGTTCATTTTTAGTCGAAAAAAATAGAAATAGTATAAATTTTACACTATTTCTATTTTATATTGATTTTTTAATTTTCGTTTGTTTCTTTTTCTCCATTGTATTCATCTACCAAATATAATGGTCTATTTTTTGATTCATTAAATATTCTTCCTAAATATTCGCCAATTATTCCAAATAATAATATTTGTATTCCTGAGAAGAATAATATTAAAAGTATTATAGCTTGGTACGCATCTATTTTGTGAGTAATTAATATCATTTTACATATTACATATATAAAATAAATTACTAATGCACCAAAAGTTGGTATCGCCAAATAAGTAGAAATTCTTAGCGGTGATGTTGTAAAAGATGTTATTCCATCTATTGCTAAGTCTATTAATTTTTTGTAATTCCATTTTGTTTTACCTGCAATTCTTGGATCTCTGTCATATAATACTTCTTTTTTCTTATATCCTATCCAACTAAACATACTCTTAGAACATCTTTGTGTTTCTCTCATCTTTTTTAAGGCATTTACACATCTTTTATCTAAAAGTCTAAAATCTCCTGTATCTTTTTGTATTTGAACATTTGTTAATGATTGTAATACTTTATAATACATTTTTGATGTGAATTTTTTAAGCCAAGTTTCTCCTGCTCTAGTTTTTCTCTTTGCATATACATCATCATATCCTTCTTCCCACCATTTTATAAGTTCTGGAATTAGTTCTGGTGGATCTTGCAAGTCTGCATCCATAAATACTATTGCATCACCTTTGGCATAATCCAAACCTGCTATCATAGCAACTTCTTTTCCAAAATTTCTAGAAAGATTTACATATGATATTCTATTTTCTTCTTCTTTATATTTTTTTATAATTTCTAATGTTTTATCTTTGCTTCCATCATTTATAAAAAGAATTTCGAAATTATAGTTTTTTATATCGTCTACTACATTTTTTATTCTATCAAAAAAATATGGTAGTGCTTCTTCTTCATTATATGCTGGAACTATTATTGTTATCGTTTTCACATTTTTCACAACCTTTTTTATTTAATAAATACAAATATATAAATTTTCTTCTTCGAAAACTAACTGTTCTTTATTATATCTATCCCAATCATTTTGTAAAAATTTCTCTTTTATATCTTGTGGTACATTAGTATTTTTAAATGTTCTTCCAGTAAAAGTAGAAATAATTTCCTTTACTGCCCAGCTTGTTCCCATACTTCTAACATTATAACATCTTAATGCTGGTTCACCTTCATAATACATTGTATATTTTTTATCAAAAGCTATACCTACGTTCTTTATTGTTTTTCCTGAAGTTGTCTCATATTTTTCTATTTCTTGTATTATGTCTTTTACAATAAAATGATCTAGTCTATTAGTTACTAATGTAGCAGATGATGCTGTTATTAAAAATACAGAATTTATTATAAAATTAAAAATTGTAATAGTTGCTACAGCTATTAATAAGTATTTGTTTCGGTCTATTTCTACAACTGCTAATAAGAATATTATTAATATTCCTATTATCGAACCAAAACACATAGCCATTCTTGGTTCTATATATTGTGTAGCAGGTGTCGCTAAAATAGGAATTATTGGTATAACAATACTTAATATTATTAAAGTAACATATTCTAATATCATAAAATAGTCTTTTTTTCTTAAAATTATTCCTATTATAAATATTACTGTTAAAATAGCAATTAAGGCTAAATAAAAATATTTTGGACCTATTCCAACATTATCTATTAATATAGTTTCGCCAAATTTTAAAATTGTTGCAAGAATAGCTGCAATAGAAGGCATTTCAAATTTTCTAAATTCATCACCTAATATTTTCGCCCAAATTTTGACTCCTATAAAATTTACTATCATTGCAATTCCATAAATAACTGCTATAAATATTGTATCTTTTATTATTGCTTTTATATTTCCTTTATGTTTTATAGCTATTAGTACTAATGCTAATAAAACAAACATTGCACTTGTTGCTTGGTAAAATAGTCCAGACATTGTAACTAAAATTAAACTTATTACATATTTAAATTTTCTATCTGTTGCTAAAATACATGCTCCCAATATTGCAAATAATATTCCAAAAGGCATTGTTCCAACTTCCACATATAATAATCCTTCTGCTGTACACATGTTAAATACAACTAAAAAAGATGCTAATCCAATTAAAATATTATATATTATTGATTTTTCTTTTTTCATTAATTTTATAACAAATTTATGCAATATAAACCAAGCCAATACCATGATAAAAGTTAGTATTACTGCCATAATAGTAATTTCTTTATAAAAAGGTATATCTAGCCATTTAAAAATTAATAAAAATAATGCACTAAACATTCTGTTAGATAATAAAAAATGTCTTACATAATAGTCATAACCATAGGCACTTATATAATAAGAATCATTTGTGTAATGTTCTTTTAAAAAATTAGAACATACTATGAATGCAAATATTAGCATTCCCAAAAATATAAATATATTTATTTTATTTTTTTTTATATATTCTAAAAAATTAAATTTACTCGCAATTTTTACTGGTTTATCACTTTCTTTTACTTCTTCCATATCCGTTTTAAAAGCAAAAAATTTACTAAAAATATAGTTTAGTATTATAACGATAATCGTTAATGATAATTTAACAGGTGCAAATGGCATTCCAAAATGACCATATAAAATCATTACTCCACCTTGTTCAATAGCCATTGTAACTAGCCTTCCAGCAATAAATTTCCAAAATTCTTTAAAATTTTCTACGAAACCTGTTGCTGTTGTATTAAAAACCCATTTTCTATTAGTAAAATATGCAAATAAAATAGATGTTACTATTCCAATCGCACTTGCAATTGAACCACCTATTTTAAATGCACCTACTAATACAAATGATATTATTAAGTTTACTAAAGTTGTTAATACTCCGAATATAACGTACATTATAACTTCTTTCGTTAAAAATTTTTTTATAATGTTTTGCATTTTCTCTTTCATAATATCTCCTTTTACATCTCTTCTGCAAATCTTTTTTGTAATTTATGGAATATAAAATATCCCACGAAGCATAATGCAATACTTATTAAAAACACAAATCCTAATGATGTAATATCAGGCATTTGTTTATAATAAAAAATATCTCTAAATCCATTTATTATATAAGTCATTGGATTAAACTTAATTATCCATTGAAAGCTTTCTGGAATTTGTCCTGGTGCATATACTATAGGAGTTGCGTAAAAGAACAATTGTAAAGCTATTCCTATAAAATGTTGTAAATCTCTAAAGTATACAGTTATACTAGATACTATAAATCCAATTCCAATTAATAATAAATATTGTACTAATAAAATTAGTGGATAGAATATTATATATTTACTAATTCCAACACCATAACCTATAACAAATGCAATAATAATTAGCGTTGATATTACAAAGTTAATCGCCTCGCTCGTTACAACTGATATTGGCAATATCTCTCTTGGGAAATATACTTTCTTAACAATATTACCATTTTCTACTATTGTAAATGAAGTTCTAGATACTGCTGTTGAAAAGAACGTCCATGGTATTAAACCACAGCATATAAATACTGTATAATTTTCTATTGTTCCACCACGCATAAGAAGTGGGAAAACCAATGCATAAACTGCAATTTGTAGTAATGGATTTAAAAATGACCACACTACTCCTAATATAGAATTCTTATATTTTCCTCTTACATCTTTGCTTATACTTGTTTTTAATAATTCTCTATATTCATATAAGCCTCTAAAAAATCCCATTATTTTTCCTCCTATTTTGTTTCTTCTATATATTTTTCTATAACTGTATTTGTATCTCCATCCATTTTTATAACACCGTTATTAAGCCAAACCGCTCTGTCACATAACTCCTTAGCAGAACCTAAACTATGTGTTACAAAAACCATTGTTTTTCCTTCTTTTTTTAGTGCTTTCATTTTATTAATACATTTTTCCTGAAAATGTTGGTCACCAACTGAAAGAATTTCATCCACTAATAAGATATCTGCATCTACATTTATTGCAACTGCAAAGGCTAGTCTCATATACATTCCAGATGAGTATGTTCTAACAGGATTATCTATGTAATCTCCTAATTCTGAAAATTCTATAATTTGTTCTAGTCTATTGTCTATTTCTTTTTTTGTTAGACCAAATATTGAAGCGTTAAAATAAATATTTTCTCTTCCTGAAAAGTCTGCATGGAATCCAGCTCCAAGTTCTAGTAAAGAAGTTAATTTTCCATTTGTAATTATCTTTCCTTTGTTTGGATAAATTATCTTAGTCATAAGTTTTAGTAATGTTGACTTTCCACTACCATTTACACCTATAAGAGCTACTGCTTCTCCTTTTTTTATGTTTAAATTGATACCTTTTAAAACTTCTCTTACTTCTTTTCTATTTCTTTTCCAGAATAGCATTTTCTCTTTTAAACTATTTGCTTTGTCTAAATATACATTAAATGTTTTATAAACATCTTGTACTTCTATTGCATATTTTTCTTCGTTTTTCAATCTATTTACCTCCCTTTATCTTATGAATTCCTTTATATATAACATTTTTTGTACCTCTTGCAGCAGAATATCCTACTTTTCCAACTTTTAAAACTCCTTTATGATTTTTAAAAATCTCTCTCATTCTTCTTTTAAATGTTGGCCTATCATATATTGCATAAAATAGTAATCTAATTAATTTACTATGATGTTCTAAATCTACTACATTATTATAGTCTAAGTAACTATTGTTTAAAATTCCGTTATGTTCAATATTAATTAGGGCATTCATTTGTCTTTGGTTTCTATATCCTCTTTCTTTTATCCATTCTTCTGTAATTGGAATCATTTCTTTTAGTCTTACTGTATCTTCAAATCCTATGGAATTAAACATTAACATATCTATCGCTTTTGAAGAATTTATATATGCCATAAATGGTAAAGAAATATAGTAATCTTGATAATATAATTTTTTATATTCTTCTCCAAATGTTTCTAATATATCTCTTATAAATTGCTTTGCTGCTTTTTGTATAATTCCTATTATGTATTTTTCTTGGTATGTTTTATTATCTTTTTCTAATATTGGCTTTACATCACCCGAAAAATCATATCCAATTGTTGAAGGTGCTAACTCTGAAATTATAGATTCATATGCAAATCCTGTAACAGAAGGTTTTGCTTCAAAATATGTTTTTAATTTATATCCTGCTGTATCTGAATATTTCATCGCTTCTTCTTGATTTATGTTTAAAAAGAATGTATCTATTGGTTTTTCACAAAGTACAGATAAATATAATTCTGGTCTTCCACTATATCCTAAGTCAAATGTTGCTGACTTATCTTCATAAAATTTTCCAAAATATTTTTTCAACTTTTCAATTTTTATATTATTCTTTTCTTCGTCAAATAAATTATCTATTATAATTTTTACTAACTTGTTAAAGTTTTGTATTGTTTTTATATTTTCTTCATATTTTATTCCTGCATCTTCTATAATCTTTTTAATTTCACTTTCTGGAATATCTTTTAAGCTTTCTTTTGTATATTTTATTATATATTTAGGTGTATGATTTTCTATATTTATTACATCTGTTAATTTATATAAATCTATTTTATTAATAACTATTGCAGAGATTAACGCTTTTCTAGATACACGTAAATATTTGGCTTCTGGTACATCTTTATAAAAGTCTTTTAATATATTATATACTTCCATAGGTAGGAAACCATCTCTTGCCATAAAAACTAGATTTTTATAATTTTTTCCAGATGTTTCTTTAAGTAGCCAATTTCCAACACCGAACATATACATTCCCACTGCATAATATCCTAATAAGAAAGGATCCACATTAAAGTCTGATTCATTATTAAATATTCTAAATGGATTGTCAAAATATTTATTTGCAACCACAGCTATCATAGTTCTTATTCCTATAAAGTTCATACTTGTTTGGTTATCTCTCCAAAAAGGCATACTAGTGTATAGCATTTGTGCCAAATTGTTTGTTGTATTTTTATCTAACATAATATCTGTTGTCTTTGGAAAATATATAGAATTTATTTTTTGTTTTTTAGCCATTTCATAGTCTGAAGCATAATTGTCCCCAATATGAATCATTTCTTCTGGTTTTATTTTTTCATTTTCTATTACATAACTATATAAATTTCCAGTAGCTTTTGTTTTCATAACTTCACATGATAGATATATTTTATCTATATTGTTAAAACCATTTTTATTTAATATTTGCTCTATAGTATCTAGTGGTAAGTACATATCTGATGTACATATAACTCTCTTACCTAAATATTTTGCTAATTTATATATTGAATATGCTGTTTCTCTTCTTTTGCAAAATTTTAATTCTAACTCTATTTCTTTATTTTTCAAGAAATTTAGTATTTCTTCTTTTATATTGTATTCTTCTTTTATTATTTCATATATTCTGTCTAGAGTTACTTCTTCTTTTTTATTTTCATGTGCCTCTGTTCTTGCTAAAATTTCACAATCTACTCTTATTTTTGAAAAATCAATGCCTAAGTTGCTTGACAATTTCCTATAATCTTCATTTAAAAAAGTAAATAAATCTTTAGGGTATAAGAAAGGTCTTGTTATTAATGTATCAAATATATCGAAGCTAACAACCTTAGTATTATCGCTTATCACCTTTTCTTTAAGCTTGTCCAACCCTTCGTTCCAAGGTGTTTCTACAGAGCTAAAAAATCCTGCATTTTGTACTTCAAATTGTTTTGGGCAAAATTTATCAAATTTATCTTCTAATTCTTTTTTCTCTTCTTTAGAAAAATTCATTCCTAATATGTACGATTTATGCATTTGGCAATATAAAGCTCTCCATTTTTCGAATTTTTCTTTATATTTTTCATATATTCCTTTTTCCTTTAAAAAGTTTTCTATAAATGAAAATGAAGTTGTTAAATCTTCTAAATTTTTATTTGCCTTTTTAAAGCTTAAATCATTAATTGATGTAGATGCTCCATCATGTTTTGTATAGAAGAAGGCTACTCTATCTACCTTAGTTACTTTGTTTGCATAATAAAATACTACATTTGAAAATGCAAAATCCTCAGTCATTATTAAATGCTTATTTACTTTTTTGTATTCTATTACTGCCTTCTCCCATATTCTTCTTGAATATATTTTATTAGGAGTTATGTGCCATGCAAAATTTAGCCCTTCTTGCGCATAAAATTGTTCATAACATTCTTCACCATTTAATTCGTCAAATGGGAAATCGAATAAATTATATACTCTTTTATCTTCTTCGCCATAATCCATAACAAGTTTAGAAAAGACAATATCTGAATTTGTTTCTTCTGCTTTTTCTATTAATTCTCTATAAAAATCGTTAGAAACATAATCATCTGCATCTAAAAATGCTATATAATCACCCGTAGAATTCTCAAATCCTGTAACTCTTGCTTGGAATAGTCCTTTGTTCTTTTCATGCTCTACATATTTTACTCTTTCATCTTTTTTACTATATTCTGTTACAATTTCTTTGCAATTTTTAGGTGAACCATCATTTACTACTATTAGTTCTAAGTTTTTATATGATTGTTTAGTTAACGAATCTAAACATGTATTAAGAAAATCTTCTGAATTATATACAGGTATAATTATTGATATTTTCTTATTCAGTTTCGTATTATCCATTTATTTTACCTCTTTCCTAATTTTTATTTACCCCTATGAATTATTTTGCTTAATTTTTCTGTATATTTCCAACGCTTACTACTATATATATCTTTTAATTCTTTCTTTAAATCTTCGTTTGCCTCTTCTACTTTATTAAGCTTATCTTGCAACTTCCTATTTTTATTTTCTAAATTTTCATTTTCTTTTTCTATTTTCTGAATCCATTCATATTTTGCTTTTATATCTTTTGATTGTTCTTCTATCGTGTTTGTACTTTCTTCTATATCTTTAAAAATATCAATCCATTCAACCTTGTTATTTCCTTTATCTTCTACATTTATATAATTTTTAAAACAATTTAATTTTTCTGTTGCAAAATTATAGTTGTATTCTACAATTTCTTGTCTTTTTTCCTTCAATTGTAATACTTGATTTATACATTCCTCTAAGCTAATAGTTTCCATATTATCACCAGAGAAATTTTCTTCTGCACTTAAATTTATATTTTTTTCGGTAATTAAACCTTTTATTCCACTATAGCCTGTAATAACTACTGGAACTTTCATTGCAATACCTTCTAGTGCACACCTATCTACTCCTAATAATAAATCTGCATCTTGCAAATACGCAATTATGTTGTTTTGTTCTCCAATAAAATTCACAGTAGCTTCTTCTTTGTTATTAGCATAATCTATTTGTAATTCTTGTAAGTATTTATCTATCTTCTCTTTTTCTTCTCCACCACCAACTATTTCTAATTTTGCTGTTGGATATGTTTCCAATAGTTTGCTAAAAATTTCAATCCCTTCTAGTATTGTATTTATTTTTTCATTGTAAAACCTAGAAATTATTACTGCTTTTTTTATTTCTCCTTCATAATTTGGATTTTCGTTATTATATATATTAAAATCTATTCCATTGTGCACTATTTCATATTTTGATTTTTCTATGTTATATTCTTTTTGCGTAAATTCAGCTACTTTTGGTGTTATTGCAATTATTTTATATGCATTTTTAAAATAAATTGGAAATAATTTCTTATATATTGGGTAATTCCAAGTATAATATTTTCTTGTATCTCTTATCCCATGTTCATAAGCAAAATATGGAATTCCACTTATAAGCGCTGCTGGCATAGCAGTTGGAATACATTGATATTTATGAATATGAATTTCTGTTATTTGTTTTTCTTTAATTGTTTGTACTAATTTATTTATTCTATCCACATTAATAGTGTTTCCTTCTGGAAATTCTAATTCTATAAAATTTCCACCCAACTCTTCTATCTTATCCGAATAAATTCCTTTACCCGCTACTACATAAACATTATATCCTTTTTTAGTAAAAGCTGTAACTTGATTTAGTATTACAGTTTCTACTCCACCTATTCCCATAGAGTTATTACATAGTAAAATATTTTTCATACATCCACCCATATCTTTTTCTTAATATTCCTTGGTATTATACATTTTATTAATTTTATTGTCAATTAAGCTTATTTAACTAAAGGCCTTTATTTTTTGTCATATTCTTTAATTTTGCAAAAAAACTACCAGATTTATTTTGTTTTTCTTGTTCTAAATTTTTTATATTATTTTTCAAATTTTCTATTTCTTTATCTTTTTTTTCTAATTGACTTTGGTCCCATTTTTCACGATTTATGTAAAATTCTTCTGTACTTTCTTTTATATCCCATGCTTCTTTTACATCTTTATTATATTTTCTTTGCATATTACCAATTTCTTCAAATAACAATGTTATTAAGTTATTCCTTTTTACTAAGTTAGTCTCTTTTTCAGCTTTACTGTTTTCTAATTCGTATATATTATTTTCTATATTTCTGTTTTCATACAGCCAATTATAGTTTTTCTCTATTATTGTATCTATTTGTTCTTTTGAAAATTCTTTTATCTTATTGGCTGTTTCTTTATAATCCTTTGTTGGCAATTCTCTTCCAGAAAAATTTGTTCTTGCTACATTTTCAATATTTTCATATTCTACTAATCCGTTTAAATCCTTCATATCCAACTACTATCGCAAGTTTCCTCATTGCTATAGCTTCTTGAATACATCTTCCTACACCTAATACTAATTTATATTTTTTTATAAATTCACTTACATTGTTTTTTGCACCTAATAAATTTATATTTAGGCTTTGGTTTAATATTTCCTGTTTAATATTTTCTTTCTCTGCTCCATCACCTATTATGTCCATACTTATATTAGGATTATCTTTTTTATATTCTTTATAAAATTCGATTGCATTTTTTACTCCATTTCCTTTATCTTTATCCAATCTTGTTATTAAAAGGATATTTTTGGAATTTGTATCTTCTGTATTATTAAATTCTTTAAAATCAATTGCATTAGGAATAAGCTCATATTTTTCTTTTTCTATATTAAATAATTTTATATTCTCTTCAATTGTTTGATTAGATATTCCAATTATTTTATAAGCATTTTCAAGATATGCTTTAACAAATGACTTACTTATGTTTAGATTTCCTAAATACCAATTGTATGTATCTGGAAGTCCCATATGTAAATATGCAATATATGGGACATTTGTTAATATACATGCTGGAAATACAGATAATATACACTCTAGTTTATGTATAATTACCATATTTATTTCATGTTTTTTTATTATGTTTATAACAAAATTTATCTTAGATAATTCTATTCCGTTTTTGTGTTCATAATTAAAATTTATACATTTTACATTTTTAATTTTCTCTAACTTTTCTGTATAAATTCCTTTTTCTGCAAGTACATAAACATTATAATTTCTTCTAGCATATTCTGCTATTTGAGTAACACAAGCTGTTTCTACTCCACCAATTCCTAAACTATTTAAACACATTAATATATTTTTATTATTCATTATATACTCCTCTCATTTAATGTCTAATTTTATGTACAACTTTAATAAATCCTCTCCACATTGGTATCTTCCATAATTTTTCTTTTATTATCTCTTTTTTGTAATTCATTTTTTTCATAGAATATGCTTGTCCATATGTTGCTTTTTCATATTCTGTACATTCCCATGTATATTCTATTTCATCATTTTTTAGGTTTGTAGTTATTAATTCTTTACCTATATTTAAGTTATTTGATAAACCTTTTCCATTTTCAATTTTATTAATATTTGGGTTTTTAGCGGTTTCTTCTAAAATATTCGACATTCTTTGTATCATGTTCTTAATTGTAAAATTATTTATTATTCTTTTCCTACAATTTGATTTATAATCTTCTAAATTATTAAAAACTTCATTTATACAATCTACATAGCTTTGTATCTCTTTTTCACTATATTTTTCTAAATAAATGTCTTCTTCATTTTGTACAACTTTTACTATTTTCCCAACATCATTATTTACTAATTCTTTTTGACCACCTACATCACTAGAAACTACAGGGACCCCCATACTTAATGATTCATAAGCTGTTAATGCAAGACCTTCTTTTAGTGAACAATTTACAGTTACATCACTTATTCGGTAAATTTCGGCTGTATTTACTATATTTCCTAAAAACATAACTTCTTCACCTAAACCTAATTCCTGTGCCCTTGCTTTCATTTTTGGAAGTAAGTTTCCATCTCCTACAACTAGCACCTTAAAGTCCTGTCTTTCTTTTTTTAATTTTGCAATTATCTCTAGTAATAATAATGGTCTTTTTTGTTCAGATATTCTGCAAATATATGTTATTATTTTTTTGTTTATGTTCTCTCCAATATATTTTTTTGTTAATTCTTCTTTATTATAATTATCTGGATTAAATTTTTCTTCGTCTACACCTATATATACTGTTTCAGTTTCTTTTTCATCTCTTTTAAAATGTTCTATTAATACTTTTCTACTATTTTCATTACATATTAAAGTTTTATCTATAAGAGATGAATACATTGAAGAATACCTAGAATATCCGCCATTTCTATTATACCATTCTTCCATATGTACATAGTCTAAAATTGGTATATTAGGGTATTTAGCTTTTAAATATGGCATACAATAGTATCCAAATTTACTATTTGAATTTAATATAATATTTATGTTTTCTTTTTTTATTATATAGTTTATAAATGCTAGCCAATATTTTTGGTCTAAAAATGATGTTAAGTCATATACGTTAGCTATTTTATTGTTCTCATTATCTTGTTCAAAATATTGTCTTAATACATTTTTATTTGGTTCAGTTGTAATTATAGTTACGTTAAATTTTTTCTTATCTAGCCCTTTAATTAAGTTTAAGTTAAATAAATCTGCGCCTCCTGTAATCATCCATGGAATTATAAATAATATATTTGTTATTCCTTTTTTAGAGTATTTTGCTGTTGGTATTAATAAATTTGGTACTTCCTCTGGAAGAATATCATAATTATATTTATACCTAGGATATTGTATTGCATCTATTTCTTTAGTTATCTTACTTGCTGTTTCATTTATTATTTCTAACGACCTTTTTTGGTTATCACTAGCCTTTTTTAATTCTCCTGTTTCTTTTCTCCTATACCATTGCCCATAAAAGCTCATATGTACAGGATATTTTCCTTTAGATAATAGTTTAAGCCAAAAATTCCAGTCTTCATTTATTGCTTTTTCTCTTAATTCATATCCTTTTACTTCGTTAAAATCACTTTTTCTTACAAAGGCTTCAGAAATTAATTCATTTACTTTTTTTAACTTATCTGAATTAAAATACTTATTCCATGTATATTCCATAGTTCCAAATCCTACTGAGTCTGCATATGCCCAAGATGCTTCTTTATTAGTTTCCAATGTCCAATATGCACATTCGAAGAATGTAGGTTCTATTAAATCATCATCATCTAAAAACATTAAATATTTAGTACATTCTGAAGAATGTCTTGCTCCAAAGTCACGAGTTGCTGCTAGCCCCTCATTCTGTTTGTGAAAAACTTTAATCCTAGCATCCATTTTTTCTATTTCTTCTAATTTTTTTAAAGATTTTTCATCTTTTGATCCATCATCTACTATTAGAACTTCGTAATAAGGAAATGTTTGGTTTAGGACAGTTATTATTGTTTGTTCTATATACTTTCCACTATTGTAAAATGGAATAACTACAGAAATAATTGGCTTTTGCTCATTATGTTCTATTTTTTTATATTCTTTTTTTCCTGGTTGTAATGAAAAGTTAAATTCATTCATCAAAATTCGCTCCTATACATCTTTTTACTTTATCTAAATCTCTTTTTAGTCATAATAAAGCCTGGTATATATAATGTTACTATTAAAGCTTTATTTAAAAAACCTTTAATTTCGCCTAAAGCTGGCTTTACTTTGTTAAGTGTGCAAAATAAAATATAATGTTTTATTACATATAATCTTTTTTTAAATTGCACTCCAACCATACTATGTTCTGTTAAAATTTCTTTAAAATATTTTAAATATCCTTTTGGATTGTTCTTAAATACTTCATTTATATTTTTAGAATATCCATCTTTTTGGTATTCACACACCATAACTGACTCGTTATAACATTTTATTTTATATTTTAAGTCCATCTTGTGGTACATTCTAGCTTCTGTTATAAATTTTTCTTCTCCTTCAAGTTCGTAACTATATTCTCTTCTTCTATCTTTAAAAAATGCAACTGCTTTTTCACCATCTTCTTGTTGTTTAAAATATAAATCAAACATTGTTGTCTTTTTTTCTTTAAAGTTGTTTCCTATGTTATTTCCATTTTGGTCATATTTTAAAAAGCATAATGCATATAAGTCTTTTTCATATCTAGATTCTTCGTATGCATCTTTTATATACAAAAATGCATTTTCTGCAAAATAATCGTCAGAATCACATTCTATTATTAAATCACCTCTTGCATATTCCATTAAATGGTTTATTGCTGCCATTTTTCCTTGGTTCACTTGTTTTAGATACATTACACGTATTTTATTTTCATCTCTTATTTTACTAATAACATTTTCTGTTTCATCACTAGATCCATCATCCATTATTAGCCATTCTACTTCGATTCCTACTTTTAAATTTATTAATATACTTTCATACAGTCTTTTTAGTAAATTAGCTCTGTTGTAAGTTGCTGTTAATATTGATAGTTTCATAATTGTGCCTCGCATTTTCTATATTTTTATTGTGTATACCTTATAGTGTTAGTTTTTATACAAAATTATGGTGAATTTTATATTTTATTCGCAATTTATATATCTATAGTTTTAACTTCTTCTTCTAAAAGCTTTTCTAACCTAGTTATTATTTTACTATTGTCATATTTTTCTTTTTTGTCAAAAAAACTTTCTTTATTATTTTTTATAATCTCTTTAATTATATCGTATATAGCTTCTTCATTATTTTTAACAATTACAGAATTTTCATAATTTTGCAAAGCTTCTCTTGCTGCTGTATCTGTTATTATTATTGGCTTATTAAGTATTTTAGCTTCTTCTATAACCATTCCATAGCCTTCAAATTCTGAAAGTAAACAGAAAAATTTTGCTTGTCTTATGTATGGGTACGGATTTTCTTTTTTTCCTAAAAGATGGAATGTTTTTTCTACTTTTAAATCTAATATTTGTTTTTCTAAATTTTCTCTTTCTGGTCCATCTCCTATTACATAAAATTCATGTTTAAATCCTTTAGAAATTAGTTTTTTATGAGCTCTAATTATTCTATCTATAGCCTTTTGTTTTGTAAGCCTTGCCACTGTTAAAAATGTTGGTATATTATTAGGTAAATTTTCCTCTATAACTTCTTTTGCACCCTCTTCTACAAGTTTAGGATTTATATAGTTATAAATAACTCTTTTATGAACCGGCTCTAGGTATTCATTTCTTACATCTTTATATATTTCTGTAAATTTTTCTTTATTGTCTTTGCTTACAAATACTAATGTTTGATATTTACCATATGTTTTTTTGTCTATTGCAATTTTTATTTTTGCTTTAATATCATTTCCAAATACTTTTGTTATATCATTATGCACCCAAGCTATTTTTCTTGTATTTTTATTTTTTACCCCAAACAGTCTAGTAATTGGTCCTTCTAAAAAGGCTATTTCTATATCGTAATCTTTTTTCACATATTTTTTATAAAAATACTTTTTAAATAATAATAATCTTAAAGCTGTTATTTTTTTCTTAATATTAGACATATCGTTAAACTGAAAATTATAAATAGTTTTTAATTTAACATTTGTGCTTAATTTTTTTTCGAATTCTCCTTTAGCATATATTGTAAATATTGTAACATCATATTTTTTACTTAATTCATTTGCTAAGTCTACTAAAACTTTTTCTGCGCCACCTAATGTAAGGCTCGTTATACCAAATAATATTTTTTTCATAGTTTTCTCCTATAAATATATTCATTTCTAATTCCAATAAGATTTCAAATCGAAATTTTTTCAGTCATAATTTAATCATTTATTCTATTTTTTATTGTAAAAATTTTGTTTACTAATAAAGCACATATAACTGCTATAAATGTAACTGTAGACATATTAAAAAATACATATCCAGAAAATACAGATATTGCAAATGCCATTCCTATTCCTAAAGTATACATTATATATTCTGCATCTATTTTCTTTATTTTTCTTATTCCAAAATATATTCCATACACAAAAATTGCAAGGAATGGTCCAAAATATAGTAAAAATCCTAATATTCCAAAATTAAATAAAAATGCTGGTATGTCCATTTCTAGCACTAATTCTCTGTATTGGTTCATATAGCCATTTCCAAATATTATAAGTAATGGGTTTGCTTGGTTTTTTACTAATAGTGCGTTATAAATTAGTTGTTGCATACGTTGGTCATTATTGGTTATTTCTAGCTTGTTTGCTATATCATATAATTCTAATAGAGATTTCTTTTGAGCCTCATTCATATATGTATCTTCTATTTGACCATTATCTATTTTTTCTTTAATCTCCATTAAGCTACCTGTAATATGCGCTTCTTGGTTTGTTGTTTTATCTACAATATTTGACTCTATATCTTTTAGATGTTTTCTTCTTTCGATTGTATTTGAGCCTACTAATGTAACTATAATTAAAACTACAACTATTGCAGAAATTGCACCAATTATTATCTTTTTGTTTATCTTTGAATTTTTAATTACCTTTCCTACTATTTCTGCAAAAACAAATGATACTAATGCAATTATAAAGCCTAATAATCCTACTCTTGTTCCTATTAGTAGACATAAGAATATTCCAAGTATAATTATTTCACCTATAATTATTTTTTTATAATTTTTATTTCCATTGCTTAATAATACAAATAAAGATAAAACTAAAACTGCACTAATGCTGTTTCCCGATTCAAACCAACCTTTTATTCCTGTTCCTTCTTCTATATATGTAGAAGATGATGTATTTGTTATAAGTGATAATAGTATTGATGCAATATAAATTGATACTGCAGAAATTACTCCTTTTTGTAGTTTTCCCTTATCTTTATCTTTAAAAGTGCAAATATATATAAATAAAATTATTATTGTAAATGTATAATTCATTACATATTGCATTTCGTGCACTACATTGCTATAACTAAAACCAGTATTTACTGTATTAAATAGCAATAAATGTACTAATGCATAAATTCCATAAATTACTGTTATAATAAATATCTTTAATTTATGCTTGCTTTTTATAAATATGTCTATAAATACTATTAATGGAATTAGTGGTCTTAATATTGTAGATGGTGACATACTAGTGTTAAATGTATTTCTAAATACAAAACTTACTATATCAAAAATTGGACATAATATTAAAAATATTACTAATAAATTTTCAATTAGATCTTTTGTATTTATTTTATTTTTTTCTATCTTTACTGTATCTTTTTTCATAATTGCTCCTTAAATAATAAATATATATTTTTTTGTAATGTTTTTAAATTTTATGCAAATTTTCTTTGTATTTTTTTTCGTATAAACTTTATTCTTCCTAATTTTTCGTATATTTTTAATGTTTTTTCATTTACACTTTTCATATATTTATTTTTTAACCCTTTTTCTTTTAAATACTCATTTTCTTTCCATTTTGGAAACGTTTTGTTTAATTTTTCCCAAGCATAGCTTATAGCTTCATTTCTTTCTTCTTTGTTTTCAATCATTATCATTCTAAGCATAGAACTACATAGTAAATACCTTGCATAATTATATTCTAATTCATATTTATATCTTTCATATATGTTATTTTCTTTGTAAAATTCTAATACATTATCTAAAACATCTATTATTTCAGTTGTCTTAGCTGTCTGTGTATTCGAAATAGAATTGTCACGTTGCACATAATGTATAAATGGCTTTTTTACTATTGATATAGTATTTATATATGGAACTAACTTATAAAAAAATTCTACATCTTCATATCTTAGCCCTACTGGGAATTTTATTTTCGTTTTCTCTAATAATTCTCTTTTTATTAGTTTATTCCATGCTACTACTCTTGCATTTAATATCATGTCTTTTCTATCTTTATATGCTCTTCCTTTACTTTCTATTGTTTCTTCTGGATATTCCCATAAATAGTCACATTCTACAATGTCTGCTTTATCTATTCTAGCAGTTTCATACATTTCTTCATACATTTCTTCTTCTACATAATCATCTGAATCTAAAAATGCAATATATTCTCCTGTTGCATATGGCAATGCATAATTTCTTGCGTCAGATAATCCTCCATTTTCTTTTTCTAAATATACTATTTTAGTTGGATATTTTCTTCTATACTCTTTTGCTATTTCTTCTGACCCGTCTTTACTTCCGATCATTTACTAAAATTATTTCTATTTCTTCTAATGATTGTTCTAATAATGATTTTATTGATCTTTCTATATATTCTTCCACATTGTAAAATGGGACTATAACGCTAACTTTTTTCATTTTTATAATTCATTCCTTTCACTTCGATAAAGGGATAGCATAGTATAAAGCAATCTTTTGTACAAAATTGGTATAATTAACTTATACTTTTAATTTATAGTTACTTTGTCTAGCTATTTTTAATATTTTCTATTTCATCTGTAAATACCATTTAATATTTATACATAACATAATTCTTTTTATTAATTGTTTTAAATTTCTTATCCTTATATTTTTTACCATTTTTCTTTGTTGTATTTCTTTAATAAATTCTTCTTGTTCTTTTTCGTGTAATTCCTTTGTTTTTAATATTATTGCATTAGTATAATAAATTCTTAAGTTCTGTTTTGTTCTTTTATTAAGATTAAATTCATTAGTTAATTTAATAGCATTGTCATAATGTTTTAAAGCATCATATGCTTTTTTTATAGTCTTATTATAGTCTTCATTTCTTGTTATACTATTATCACTTTGAACATAATAGTAACCATAAAAATTTATAGAAGCCATTGTTTTAGCAAATACAATAATAAAAGGAATTAATCCAAAATCTTCATGTTCTGTTCCAACTGCAAATTTCAAATTATATCTTACAAATATATCTTTTTTTATTAAATATACACACGGAGAATCTAATAATACATCTGTTGAATATAAGTCATTAAAGCCTTCTTCTCCTGTTTTTGTTTCGAATGTTGCACCTGGTACTATTTCTAAAGTTTTTCCAGAATCATCCACTCTTTGTAATTTAAATTTTATTAGTTCTACTTCATTATTAATATAATTTTCCAAGTTTTTAAATAATGCTTTATCAATATAATCATCTGAATCTAAAAACATTATATAATCACCCGTAGCTTTTTCTATTCCAAAATTCCTAGTATCAGCAACGCCAGTATTATCTTTTTTATAATAACTAATTAAATCTGGGTGCTTATCTTTATATTCTTTAATAATAATTTCAGAATTGTCCTTACTTCCATCATTAATAATTACCAACTCTACGTTTGGATAATTTTGTTCTATTACCGAATCAAAACATCTTTTTAAATATTTTTCCGTATTATATACTGGAATAATAACACTAATTTTTTTCATTTATTCTCCATTTCTATAAAATCGGGATTCGGGGACGGTCCTTAAAATCCCGGTTGCTTTTTTTGCTTCTAATATATTTTTTAAGAGCCCATAACGCTTCTTGTTTAAAGTGAACTTTTAATAACGTCCCCAAAGTTCATTTAACTTTTCATATATTTTGTTATTATATTCTTCTGCATCAAATTTTTTGGTTATTTCGTAGCCTTTTTCTATGTATTGTTTCATGGCTTTATAAATTTCGTTTTCATCTTTTTCTACAACTATTCCATGTCCTTCTATCTGCTCAGAATCTGAAACATTTGTAGTTATAATCGGCTTTTGCATTACAAAAGATTCTAAATATACTACTGGATAACCTTCATAATCTGAAGATAAGACTACACAATCTGCTAATTTAAAATATGGATATGGATTTTTCTTTCTTCCTAAGAAAATAATTTCTTTTTCTAATCCTTTTTCTTTTACTTGTTTTCTGTAAAGCTCTGTATCTGGTCCATCGCCTATAAATATTATCCTAAATTTTTTATTATCTTTTTTTAGTTTTTCTGCTGAATAAATTACTCTTGTTAACTTCTTTTGTTTTTCATCATGTCTTCCCACATTTAAAAATGTAACCACATTTTCTTTTTTTAAATCATTTATAGGTTCTTCAGCTTTATTTAATATTCGTTTATAATTTATTAAATTATTACATACATAAACTCTATCTTTTAATTTTGGAAAAGCTTTTATAAAACTCTCTTTTCCTTCGTTTGAAACAAATACAATATTTTTAAATTTTGATATTTTCCTTTTATAAAAAAAATCTTTCATTTCTTCTATATTATTATTGTATAAAGATAGATAATCAGCATGTCCCCATATAGCATTATTCTTCGAGCATGTTCTTGCTATAAAGCTTGATGGTATGGAATATGTCGCAAAACTTGCTGAAAAATCAAATTTATTTTTGTATTTTTTTATAAATTTATATCTTTTTACTAAATTACTTATTTTTCGTTTAATTACATTCTTTTCATTTGATGGTGCATATTCTATTATATTTATATTTGGAGAAATTTTATCTAAAAAAACTCCCTCTTTTTTTTCTAAAGCAATTGTTATTTCATAACCTTTTTCTAGCAAAAAATTTGTAAGAGTTACAAGCGATGTTTCTATTCCACCTAGGTCTAAATTATATGCTGCAAATAATATTTTTTTCATACAAGATTTCATTCCTTTCCCTCTTTACTCGCAAGGGTACACATAGTTATGGAATTTTTATTTTTTCATACTATTTTCTCCTTATTTCTGCTAGTTTTTTCTTATGTCATTGTATATTAAAACTGCTGATGTGTCAATTAATTTAAGACTTAAACAAATATATAATTCTTCTAGTTAATATATTTTAAAATAGCAAAATTAAAGCTTAAGGATTCTTTCCTTAAGCGTTATATTTTTTGTTATATACTAATTTTATATCATCTTTAATTGTTATCTATAAAGTCTTCAATTAAATTTATCATATGTTCTGTTTTACTTTCAAATTTTTTAGGTTTAAATTCTTTTGATCTTTTTAAGGCTTCTTCTAAATCTTTTAGTTCGGTTATACCTATTAAAAATTCTTGACTATTAAAAGAATCTATTATTTGAATTTGGTGATCATTTATGTGCTCTCCAAATTCACTTAAACGTGGTACTGCAATAACTTTTTTCCCCATTTTTAGGGCCATAACTATAGAACCAACCCCACCATGTGTTATTACTAAGTCTGACTTTTTCATTAGTTCCGCAAGCTTTTCTTCTGGCATTAAACTATATATTTCCATATCTTTTGACTCATACTTAGTTCTACCTGCTTGAACAATAACTTTCTCTGTTATTACATTTTTATTTATTAATTTTTGCACTTCTTCTAGTAATCTGTGAAAACTGTTATCTTGTGTTCCTAATAATATTAGAATCAATATATTGAACCTCCTAATTTTGCTTTTGGGTATAATTTTAACATTTCTTCCCATTGCACTATAAATAAATCTGCAAATTTATAAACTAATTTTCCAGTTGATGTTTTAGAATTTCTATTTGCAAATGTTTCTATATATATAATTTTACTTCCAAATATTTTGCCTAATAGGCACATTGGACCTGCATTATGTGTTCCAGTTGTTACTATGTATTTAGGTCTAATTTTTATAAAATAAATTACTGTTAATATACAATTCCATAAAAATTTAAATGGGTACACAAGTGGATGTGTTCTTGTAGCATATAGCATATACGAAATCTTTTTTCCATATTCTTTTTTAAAACCTTCTGTAAATTTGTCTTTTTCGGTAATTATATGATAGTCATATTTTTTAAACATTGGCTTTAACTGCATAAGTTCATTAAAATGTCCACCTGTGCTAGATATAAATAGTACTCTCTTTTTCATCTTGTCTTCTACTTTCTTTAAATTATACTTTACTCTTTGGTTTTATATTCATAGTATTTGCTTTAATATCTTCTATTTGATATTCCTTTAACCTATGTTTTATTCTTTTGTCTTATCTTTTTGAAGTTCTACATATCTTTTTATCTTCATTGTTGTTGTTTTAGCAAATTCATCATGTTTCAATTCTAGATTTTTTATTGCTTTATATGAAGTTAAGGTTTTATTTACTTCTTTAATTTTGTTCCAAATTATTTTATGTATTTCTTCTTCTTTTAAATCTTTTCCATGTAATCTTTCTATTTCTTCTTGGTTTGGTATTACTTTTACAGAAATTATTAATTCTTTTTCGCCCTCTACTTCTTTACCATATACCATACATTCTGCAATTTCTGGTATTTTTGATAGTAAAAGTTCTATTTCTTCTGGGTAAATATTTTTTCCATTTTGTGTTACTATAACATTTTTACTTCTTCCTGTAACATATACATATCCATCTTTATCTTGATATCCAATATCTCCAGAATTAAACCAGCCATCATATACTACTTCTTTTGTTGCTTCTTCATCTTCGTAATAACCAAGCATTAATGTTTTACTTTTTATCCAAATTTCTCCTTCACCATTTTCATTTGGATTATGTATTTTTATTTGAGCACAATTTACTGGAATACCTACAGATCCTACTCTTGGATCACATTCTGGTGTAAGTGCTGCAATAGGTGCTGTTTCTGTTAAACCATATCCTTGCAGAAATTCTATTCCTATATCTTGAACCCATCTTCCTATTTTTTTATCTATTGGCGCTGCAGCAGAAACTATTATTCTCATATTCCCACCTAAATTGTCATATATTTCTTTAAATACTTTTCTTTTTATATCTATTCCTACACCTTTTAATGCATTTGTTACATGTATCATAGAATTTACAAGACCTGCTTTTCCGCTTTTTTCTATAGTTTGGTTAATTTTTTTGTATAAGTTTTCTACTAGTAATGGAACAGCAAGCATTGCAGTTGGCTTTGCTTCTTGCATATCTGGAACAATATATCTTAATCCTCCACAAACAGTAACTGAAGAACCATTTGCAAATGGTAGTAATGCTCCAATTGAAGATTCATATGTATGATGAAGTGGTAATACAGAAAAAAATCTATCGCTTTCATATATTTTTACATATTTTGAAACTGCATTTACATTTTCTGCTAAGTTTCTATGGCATAGCATAACTCCTTTTGCTTGTGAGGTAGTTCCAGAAGTAAATATTAAAAATTTAAATTCCTCTGGGTCTATTTCTATATCCATATATTCTGTATTTCCTGAGTCTGTTATTTTTTTACCTTCTTCTATTACTTTTTCTATTCCTATATCTCTGCCTTGTAAATTTGCATCACTATTCATCTCGATAAAATATTTAACCATTGGAAGATTATCTTTTATTTTATCTATTGCATCTTTTTTCTTTTTAGAAAAGATTACAGCAGATGCATGTGAACGTTTTATTACATTTTCTATTTCATTATTTGGTAATTCTTTATCTACTGGAACAGCAATTCCAGCACCACATAAAATAGAAAAATAAGATACATACCAATAATATGTATTTTCACCTATTATTATAATTCTTTCGCCTTTTAGATTTAAATGTTTTATAAGACCTGTTCCTAAATTAATAACATCATTACCAAATCTTTCATAAGTAAATTCTTCAAATTTAGCTTTGTGGTCATGTTCTGGTCTTTCTAAAATATAAATGTTATTTTTATATTTTTCTATAGATCTTTTGAAAATCTCTTTTACATCTGTGTAATGAGTTTCTTCGTAAAACTTATTTTTAAACTTTTTATCTTTCATTTTTTCTATTTGATCATAATTAATTTGCATTTCTTCGATGTCTTCCATACCTTCCATTTTCATTTTAGGAAATTTAAAATCTGGCATTTTAAAATCTCTTAATATTCTCATAATTATCTCACTCCTATACTTTTACTATTATGTCACAATAATTAAATTTTGTAAATAATTTTTCCCGTTTCTGTACTACCCAGTACAATTGTAATTTTATTTTTTATATGATAAAATCAATTATAAATTTTACTAAACTATAAGGAGGCTTTAAAATGGCTTTTTTCGAACATGATTTCGAAATTGGATTACGAGATATAGAAAATCCTAATTTTTTGAGTAATAAATCTATATTAGCTTTTTTAGAAAATATCGGTTCTTATCATTCAGATAGCATTAACTTTGGTCTTAATAACATACCTTTAACACACTCATCTTGGGTATTACTTGGTTGGAAAGTTCAAGTATTAAAAAGGCCTGTTTATGGTGATAAATTGCACATTATAACATGGGCAAAAAATCCGGAAAAGTTTTCTACTTATCGTGATTTTGAAGTATATAATAGTACTAATGAACTAGTTATAATTGCAACTTCTAAATGGGTTTTAATTGATACAACTACTGGCAAATTAAAACCGATTCCCGAAGAAATACTTAATTTATACCACCCAGATACAAAAAATGTATTTTCTGAAGAAGAATCTTTACTAAAGAAATTGAATGTTTCTGAAAACTATATTTCTTCCTGTACATATACTGTTAGTCGCTCTCAAATTGATTTAAACAACCATATGCATAACTTATATTACTTAGATATGGCTTATGAAGTATTACCAGCAGATGTTTATAACAATATGTTTAATTATTTTGAAATATCTTATAAAAAGCAAATTCGACTTCACGAACAAGTAAAATGTTACTATACTTTTGAAGAAAATACTCATAAAGTAATTATAAAAAGTCTAAATGACAAAATAACCCATGCAATTATTTTCTTAAGGTAACTAAAAAACTCACCTAAGATTTTTTAACAATTATAAATTCTAAAACATCTTATAAGCATATAGTGCAAAAACGAATACCAATTTTTTATAAAAATTTGGTATTCGTTTTTTTATTCTAATAAATCATAAATATTTTCGAAAACATAACCTTTTTCTTTTAACATTTGTATCAATCGTGGTAAAAGTTCAGATGTTCCTTTTTTTATACCTGTGTCATGCATTAAAATTACTACACTGTTCTTATTTCCTATTGTTTTTTCTACATACTTTAACATTTCATCTACATTTTCTAAGCCCGCTGCATCTGCTGTTAGCGCATTCCAGTCTAAATGTGCCACATTATTTTGGTTTAGCAAATTAACAGCATCTTTTTTTGTGTTTGCATATTTTCCTCCCGATGTTCCCCCCGGAAATCTAAATAGTCTAGAATTATAATTTTGATTTCCTATTGCATTTTTTATAGCAATTTCTGTTCTATTATACTCATCTAAAACATTTTGAGGTGATGCATATATATTAGCATACACATGTGTAAAACTATGATTAGCTATATAATGTCCTTCTTGATATGCTCTTTTTACTATTTCTGGATATCTTTCAGCATTACTTCCCAAAACAAAAAATGTCGCTTTTACGTTATTTTCTTTTAATATATCTAAAATTGGAATTGTAACAGACTTAGATGGTCCATCATCAAATGTTAAAAATACTCTTTTATAGTTTGAGTTATATATATTTGCTACTCTATTAACTATTTCATTCTTTTTTACTTCATCTGAATAAAATAATTTGTGCTCTGGTACACTTTTTTGAGATATTTTTTGTTCGATTATACTTAATTTATTATAATAATTACGTATACCAAAAAATGAAGATACAGCTACAATTGCTATTATTAATAAGATAGAAATTGTAATTAATATTACTTTTTTTATATTTAATCTTGGTTTAATTTCTATTAAATCTAATGTCATCTTTGCTCACCTAATAATTGTATTTAACACATTATATATTAATTTTTTCAAAAATTCAACCGGGATTTTAAGGGCTGTCCCAAAATCCCGGCTACTATGTTATGCTTCTTCTTTTGATGTATTTATTTTTAATAGTTTGAATATTTCTACTATTACTAGTGGCGCTAGTATTAATAATATTGTTTCTATTAAATTACTCATAGGTAAAATTGGTATACTAAATATGTGTCTTAATGCTGGTACTAATAATATTACAAGCATTAATGCTGCTGAGCCACCTATTGCTAGCAATAGCATTTTGTTGTTAAATGGATGTGTTTTAAATATAGATTTTTTATTATTTCTAATATTAAATACATGTACAAGTTCTGAAAATGCTAATACTATAAACGCCATTGTTTGGCCTATTTCTACTTTTACTTCTTGTGGTTCTACATATTTGGCTCCATTTGCTAAAGCTTCATCTAAATTTTCTACCTCTTCTACGCTATATAATGTTCCTTCTACTCTTACCATTTTTGGTAAATTTTCTTCTGGTGTAGCAAGACCTATTATAAATGCTGCAAGTGTAAGTAAGCCAATCATAATACCTTGATATACTACTCTAAAGCTCATTCCTTTTGTAAATATACCTTTTTGCTTATTAGGTTTTCTTTTCATTACATCATCTTCAGCTGGGTCTACTGCTAAGGCTAATGCTGGAAGTGAATCTGTTACTAAATTAACCCATAATATATGAATTGGAAGTAATACTTCTATTAAACCAATATCTATTCCAAATGTGCTTCCAAGCCATGGTGTTAAAAGAATTGCAAGGAATAATACTATTATTTCACCAACATTGCTAGAAAGTAAAAATTGTATTGCTTTTAATATATTGTCATAAATACGTCTTCCTTCCTCTACAGAAGATACGATAGTTGCAAAATTGTCGTCTGTTAAAATTACATCTGCTGCTTCCTTAGAAACATCTGTACCTACAATTCCCATTGCACAACCAATATCAGCTGTTTTTAATGCTGGTGCATCGTTTACACCATCACCTGTCATTGCTACAATTTCGCCATTTGCTTGCCATGCTTTTACTATTCTAACTTTATGCTCTGGTGATACTCTTGCATATACAGAATATTTCCTAATGTTTTTTGTTAAGTCCTCGTCTGACATTTCTTCAAGATCTTGACCTGTTATTGCTTCTTCTTCATTTTCAAGTATTCCTAATGCTTTTGCAATTGCAACAGCTGTTATTTTATGGTCACCTGTAATCATTACAGTCTTTATTCCTGCGGTCTTACATTTTTCTACTGCTACTTTAACTTCTTCTCTTGGTGGGTCTATCATTCCAACCATACCAACATATATTAAATCATTTTCTATATTTTTCATTTCGTCATCTGTTGGTTCATGGTCTAGTTCCTTATATGCCATTGCTAATACTCTTAAAGCTTCTTTTGCCATGCTAATGTTGTATTTATCTATTACAGATTTATAATTTTCTAAATCTGTTTTAATTTTCCCATTTACTGAATAAGAATTACATCTTGCAAGTAATTCATCAATTCCACCTTTTGTATAAACAACATATTTATCTCCTACTTTGTTTACAGTTGTCATTAATTTTCTGTCTGAATCGAATGGAATTTCTTTTATTCTTTTTAATTTTAAAATTTCTTTAACATTATATCCTATTTTAAATCCTAAATCTATTAGTGCTGTTTCTGTTGGATCTCCTGTTAATTGGTCTTCTGCACCAATTTTAGTGTCATTACATAATGTACATACTTCCATTACTTTATTTAATTCATTGCTTATTTCTTTCACATTTGCAACATCTTCTAAATTTCCATTTGCAAATATTTTTTGAACTGTCATTTTATTTTGTGTTAAAGTTCCTGTTTTATCTGAACATATAACTGTAGCACTTCCTAAAGTTTCTACAGCTGGTAATTTCTTTATTATTGCATTTTTCTTTACCATTCTTTGTACCCCAATTGCTAAAACAATTGTAGATACTGCTGCTAAACCTTCTGGTATTGCTGCAACTGCTAAGCTTACAGCTGTCATAAACATATCTATTACATTTTTTCCATATGCAATACCTATTACAAATATTACTACACATATTGCAAGGGCTGCTATTCCTAATGTTTTACCTAATTTATTTAGCTTTGTTTGAAGTGGTGTTTCTGTTCCTTCTGTATCGTTAATTATTTTTGCAATTTTACCAACTTCTGTATTCATTCCTGTTTCTACAACAATACCTTTTCCTCTTCCATATGTTATAAGTGAAGATGAGAAAAGCATATTTTTTCTATCACCAAGACTAATTTTTTCGTCTTCTATTATTTCTGTGTCTTTATCTACAGGGACAGATTCTCCTGTTAAAGATGCTTCTTGTGATTTTAGATTTGCACTTTCTACTATTCTTAAATCTGCTGGCACATAGTCACCTGTATCTAAAACAACTACATCACCTGGAACTAGTTCTTTAGATTGTACAACACTTATTTTTCCATTACGCATAACTTTTGATGCATGTGCACTTAACTTTTGTAGAGCTTCTAAAGATTTTTCTGCTTTACTTTCTTGTACTACACCGATTATTGCATTAACTATAACTACTATTAGAATAATAATTGTATCTGTTATTCCTTCTCCTTCTGCAATTCCTACTGCTCCAGAAACTACTGCTGCTACAATTAAAACAATTATCATAAAATCTTTAAATTGTTCTAAGAATTTTACAAATAAAGATTTTTTCTTTTTTTGTTTTAATTCATTCATTCCATACTTTTCGTAATTTGCTTTTACTTGTTCGTCTGTCAAGCCTGTTTTAATGTCTGTTTGTAATTCTTTTTCTACTTGACTTATTCCTTTGTTAAACCAATTCACTTCCATCTCTCCTTTTTTATATTATACACAAAAAGCAAGACTTTAAAAAACTTTCTGTGTTTTCTAAAAGTCTTGCTTACCTAAATTAGGTTACTAACCAGAATAGTTCGAGTCTGTTGATTAGTAGTTTATAAGCTACTCCCTTTTAAAGTAGTTGTATTGTATCACTTAATATATTCTTTTTCAATATCTAATTGCAAAAATTTGTCTTTAAATAAATCTTTCCTATTTAGCATATAAAATTAATCTTGCAGAACCATTTTGTGAACATGTTGCAAGTGTTATTTCTGGGGCACCACCTGTATCTCTAAACATATAATTTGTATCTTGTGGAGATGTTTCAAATTTATTATATATTGTATATTCTACTGTTACGCCATATAAGTCTGTAATATACACTTTATCCCCTATATTTAAATTCTTATTTTTAGAAAAGAATAATCTATTTAAATAATTATGACCTGCAATTACTGTATTACCTGGTTCATTCGGTCCTGGACCATATTCCACACATACGCCTTTTTCTAGAGCCTGTTTTGAAAGTGTAGATATAATTGGATATTTTATTCCTGTTTTTGGAATTCTTATATATCCACATATATCATAATTATAATATTTTTTCACACTTTTTTTAGACTTAGATTTTCTTGCATTATTCACTGTTTTAGCTTTATTTTTTTTAGTGTTTTCTCCTTGGTTTTCAGCATTTTCTACTGTTTCGTCATTTATTATATCTTCTTCTAGTTCTCCTATTTCATTTTCAAATTCTGCTATATATTCTTCCGAATCATCATTTATAATTTTAGCAGAAATAAATTTATAAGCTATATAACCTGCAATACATAATAACGCTATTAATAATATTATAAAAAAAACATTTAAAATTTTTTTATATGTTTCTTCTGCTGTACTCATTTTTTCCTCCTAATTCTCGGGATTTAATAAAATTTAACCTTGCTAAATATTCAAAATCTACCGATTTTTCCTATACAATAAAAATTTTAAAAGTGAATTGTACAAAATTACAATTCACTTTTAAACAAAAATCAATTTATGTATTAATTAACAAGTCTTGCCCAAATTATAATTCTTGCTTTGCTATCATCTGTACAAGTAGTTAAAGATATTTCTGGTTTTCCGTCTGTATTTCTTTCCATATAGTCTGAATCTTCTGGAGTTGTTTCATATTTATTATATATTTCATATTTTAATTTATTTCCGGCGTTATCTGTAATATATATAATATCTCCATTTTGTAATTTGTAATTATTTGAAAAGAATTGCCCATTTCTATAATTATGCCCTGCAATTACTGTATTTCCTACTTGGTTTGGTCCTGGACCATATAGTTGTACTACAGATGTATTCATTGCTTTTGTTCCCATTTGCTTTAATATTGGAAGGTCTACGTTAGTTTTTGGTATTTCTATTGCTCCCAAAACATCGAACCCTTTAAATTTCTTTTCACCTGTACCACCATTACCACTTGTGTTTGAAACAGAGTTAACATCCATTAGTGAATTAAAATCACCTACAACATTGTTTGTTTCTAAAGGTTTTATTCCTGTATTGTTTCCAAATTCTTCTTCCATAAAAGCTTGAGTATCTTCTTCTAGAAAATATTTTGTATACATTTCATAACCTAAAAATCCTAATAGTCCAACTATTCCAATTATTACAACAACTAATAATACAGTTAGTATTTTACTATATTTACTATCTATAAACATAATCTTACCTCCAATTATCTCTCTAAAGTATATTATACCATATGTTTGTATGTTTTCCTATACTTTATGTAAATTTTTCTTTTGTTTTAGCACATCTTCGTTCCTAATTTTTTTCCTCCTATTAAGTGAAAATGTAAATGTTTAACTTCTTGTCCTCCATCTTCTTTGCAATTGTTTATTATCCTATAGCCACTATCTGCAATTCCTTGCTCTTTAGCTATTTTATTTATTACTAAGTGTATTTTTGCAATAATATCTGAATCTTTTTCACTTACTTCACTTATATCATTAAAGTGTTTTTTTGGTATTACTAATATATGCACTGGTGCTATTGGATTAATATCTTTAAATGCTAATATTTCTTCATCTTCATATACTATTGTAGATGGTATTTCTTTATTAATTATTTTACAAAATAAACAATTTTCCATGTTTGTGCCTCCATAATTATTCTTTAATTAATACCGCTTTTATTCTTCTAATACCAGAAGAACTAGATTCTTCTTTCTTTATTTTAAACTTACCAAGTTCTCCTGTATGTTTTACATGTGGTCCTCCACAAATTTCTTTACTAAAGTCACCTATTGTATACACTTTTACTCTGTCACCATATTTGCTTGTAAATAACCCTATTGCTCCAGAATTTTTAGCTTCATCATAAGACATTTCTTCACAAGTTACTTGTAAATCTTCTTCTATTTTTTTATTTACTAAATCTTCAACTTCTTTTATTTCCTCTTTTGTCATTTTTTGTGGATGTGTAAAGTCAAATCTTAGTCTTTCTGTAGTAATATTAGAGCCACTTTGTTTTACATGTTCGCCTAAAACTTCTCTTAATGCTTCATGTAATAAATGTGTTGCAGTATGGTAAGCTGTAGTTTGCTCGTTTTGTTCTGCTAAACCACCTTTAAATTTTTGTTCACTACCTTGTCTTGATTTTTCTTGATGTTCTTTAAATAATTTATTAAATCCTTCCATGTCTACATTTATGTTATTTTCTTTTGCCAATTCTTCTGTTACCTCTGGTGGGAAACCATAAGTATCATATAATCTGAATACTGTTTCTGAATCTATACTATCTTTTCCTTGTTCTTTCGCTTTATTAGTAGCTTTTATAAATTCTCTTTCTCCATGTTCTAATGTTTTTACAAATTTATTTTGTTCTTCCAGTATAACTTGCACTATTATTTCTTTATTTTTAATTAATTCCGGATACATTTCTTTTAAGTTTTCTATATTTAAGTTTATTAAGTTTTCTGTTTCTGATAAGTTTATTTGAAGTTTGTTTAGATGTCTTATCATTCTTCTTATTAGTCTTCTTAAAACATATCCTCTGTCTATATTACTTGGTCTTCCTCCATCTGCTATAATCATCATAGAAGATCTTAAATGTTCTGCAACAATTCTTCTACTTTGCACGTTATCTACTTTTTGTAACTCTTCTAATTTTTGCATTACTGGTGCAAATAACTCAGTTTCAAATGGAGTTTGTTTTCCTTGTAGTAGCATTGTCATTCTTTCTAAACCAAGCCCTGTATCTACATTATGTTGTTTTAATTCTGTTAATTTTCCATCTTTATGTTTAAAATATTTCATAAATACATTATTCCAAATTTCTACATATTTACCACAGTCGCAGTCTGGGTTACAACCTTCAGAACATTTTGGCTTACCTGTATCATAAAACATTTCTGTATCTGGACCACAAGGACCTTCTTCGCCTGCTATCCACCAATTTTCTTTTAGGAAATATATTCTTTCTTTTGGAATTCCAACTTCTTCCCAATATTTTGCTGCTTCTTCATCTTTTTTAGCATCATCATTTCCTGCAAAACAAGTAACAGATAATTTTTCTACAGGAATATTTAATTCTTTTGTTAAAAATTCAAAACTCATTTTTATTGCATCTTCTTTAAAATATGCTCCCAATGACCAATTACCTAACATTTCGAAATATGTTAAGTGTCTATTATCTCCAACCTCTTCTATATCGTTTGTTCTTACACATTTTTGGTAATCTGTTAGTTTATTACCTTCTGGATGTTTTTCTCCCAACAAATATGGTACTAATGGTTGCATTCCAGCAGTTGTAAATAATACAGATGGATCATTAATTGGAATTAATGGTGCACTTGGTATTACTTTATGATTATGTTCTTCAAAAAATTTTAAAAACTTATTTCTTATTTCTATTGCTTTCATTTTCTTCTCCTTTTGGCTTTGCTTTTTTATGCTAATATATTAATTTTAGCTTATTTTTCGCATTTAAATTATATTATATTCTAATGTAAATTGCAAGAATTATCATATTTTTATCTTTTAGTGCATAATTTAATTATTTCTAGAAATACTAATTTTAGACAAAACTTAAAAGGAGGAAATTTATGAAAGCAACTGGAGTAGTAAGAAGAATTGATGATTTAGGTAGAGTAGTTATTCCAAAAGAAATACGAAAAACTTTAAGAATAAAAGAACGGTGATCCTTTAGAAATATTTACCGATAAAGAAGGTGAAGTTATATTAAAAAAATACTCTCCTATTGGTGAATTATCTGAATTTGCCTTCGGATATGCTGAAACTTTAGCAAAAACAACAGGACATATTGCTTGCATAACAGATAAAGATACTGTTATTGCAGTTGCTGGTGGTTCTAAAAAAGATTACTTAGAGCAAAGTTTAAGTCAGGAAATAGAGCAGATTATGGAAGATAAAGAAATTTATAAAAGTGATAAAAATAATAATTTGTCTGTTCCTATTGTAAAAAATGATAAATCAGATAAAAAATATAATTCTCAAATTGTATATCCAATTATTTCTAATGGTGATTCTATTGGAACTGTTATATTACTTTCTAAAGAAGCTTCTACTAAAATGACTGATGTAGAAGCAAAAGTAGCACAATCTGCTGCTAGCTTTTTAGGTAGCCAAATGGAAATATAATACCTCAAATGAGGTGTTATACATATATTCTAATCTTTTGCTATTGTTAGTACTCCTACTTTTTTTGCTTTATGTTCTTTAAGAACTCTACTACATTCGTTTGTTGTACTTCCTGTTGTAAAAACATCATCAAATATTAATATCTTTCTATCTTCTATTTTATTTTCTTTATTAATTATCTCATACACACCTTTTATATTATCTTTTCTTTCTGCTTTATTTAAAGTACTTTGTGGTTTTATATTTTCTGTTTTTTTAATTATATTATTCTTTATTATTATATTTTTTTCTAATTTAGAAAGTTCTTTTAAAATTAAATATGCTTGGTTATATCCTCTTTCTCTATACCTATACTTATGTAATGGTACTGGTATTATATAATCATATTTTTGTATATATTGCATAACTTTTTTATTTGTATATATTATTTGCGCAAAAAATTTATATAAGTATGCATTGTCTTTAAACTTATATTTTCTTATTTTATCTTTAATTATTCCATTATATTTACAAATGTGCATATGTTCATCATAAAAAATTCCTTTTCTATCTAAAAAACATTTTCTGTTTGGATAAATTGTGTATTTTAACTTTATTTTGCATTTATTACATATTATCTCATCACAAATTTTGTCACATATAGCACAGGTTTGTGGAAAAAATAAATTGGAAGCTATATTTAAAAAATTCATTTTTTCTCCTTATAGCCCCCAATTTTTTATTAATCTAGTTTTTAGTATTTTTATATCTTTTAATTCCTACCATAAAATTATATTTACTATATCATTTTTAGTTTATATTCTAATCCTGTGTTTCTTATTTTGGTATCTGCATTTTGTATCATAAATTTTACTACATTATCATTTCCAATTAGTATTAACAATTTTTTAGCTCTTGTTAAACCTGTATATAGTAAATTTCTTGTAAGTAGCATTGCAGAAGATTGTGTTACAACTACTATTACAACATCAAATTCGCTCCCTTGTGCTTTGTGCACTGTTATAGCATATGCATGTTCTATTTGGTCCATATCAGAAAATGCATACCATGCTTCCTTTTCATCATCAAATAATATTTTTATTTGTTTATTTATAAAATCTATTTTTACTATTTTCCCAATTTCACCATTAAATATGCCTGTTCCCGTTTCATAGTTTAAGCTAAGAGTATTTCCTTTCTCCCAATATATGTCGTAATTATTTTTAACTTGCATTACTCTATCGCCTTCTCTAAAAATTATATCTCCAACCTTTTTTTCGTTTTTCTTATCGTCTGATGGATTTAATTCTTCTTGTAACTTTTTATTTAGTTCTTTTGTTCCTAAGATTCCCTTTTTAGTTGGTGATAAAATTTGAATATTTTCGAAAAAATTATAATTGCCAAAATTCTCTAATCTTCCTTTACATAAAGAAATCAACTGTGCAAGCATTACATCTTGACTTTTTTCTTTTATATAAAAAAAGTCATCTTTTAAGTCTTTTTGTTCTTCTTTTTCTAAAAAATATTCTCCATCATTTACTCTGTGTGAATTAACAATTATTTTACTTTGTGCTGCTTGCCTAAAAATCTCATCTAAAAATATAGTCTTTATTCTTTCTGAATTTATAATATCCTTTAAAACACTACCCGGTCCAACAGATGGTAATTGGTCTGTATCTCCTACTAATATAAGTTTAGTCCCCTGATATATTCCATTTAGCAAATAATTCATTAAATAAATATCTACCATTGATGCTTCGTCTACTATTATTACATCTGCATCTATTGGTGCCACTTCGTAATTCATAATTGTAAACTCGTTTTCTTTTTCTATTTTTCCTATTTCTAATAATCTATGTAAAGTTTTTGCCTCTTCACCTGTCATTTCTGTCATTCTTTTAGCAGCTCGTCCTGTTGGCGCACATAACACAACTTTTTTACCATGAGTTTTATATATTTCTATTACATTCTTTATAATAGTCGTTTTTCCAGTTCCTGGGCCTCCTGTTATTATTACAACATTGTTAGAGTTTACTGTTTGTATCGCTTCTTTTTGTTTTGAAGACAATTTTATATTTCCTACTTTTTCTATCTTTTCTAATTCTTCGTTAAAACCTGATATTTTTTTTATATTTTTTGCAGAATCCAACACAATTAATTTACTTGCAATATTGGCTTCTGCTTCATATAATTCTTTACTATAAACCCAATTTTCTTCTTCTCTTTTTTCTATAACAATTTCTTCTTTTACATTTAAATCTATTAAACAATGTTCTATATCATCATCTTCTACTTTTAAAAGTTCTTTAACATATTTTATTAAATTTTCTTTCAATGTACAGCAATGCCCATTATATGTAATTTTTAATAAGCTATATTTTATTCCACATTTAATTCTTTTGTAATTATTTATGTCAAATCCATTTTCTAATGCATATTTATCTAGTTTAGCAAAATCTACTCCTTTTACTAAGTCTATTAATATATATGGATTTTCTTCTATTTCGTCTATTGTTTGTGTTCCTAGTTTTTTAAATATATTTTTGGCATTTGCAGGACTTATTCCAAAATTATCTAAAAAACCAACAATTTGCCAAAGTTCCCAGTTTTCTACAAAACATTGCGCCATCTCTATTGCTTTATCCTTAGTGATACCTTTTATTTGTGTTAGCTTCTCTGGCTCGAATTTAAATACATTTATAGTATCTTCTCCAAATAATTTTACTATCTTTTTTGCAGTTGCTGGTCCAATTCCTTTAATTGTTCCATTTGATAAATATTTTTCTAATGACTCTAATGTTTTCGGCATTATTTTTTCGAATGTTTCTACTTTAAATTGCATACCATATTCTTTATGTGTAACAAAATTACCAATTACTTTTATGTAATCCCCTTCTACTAGAAATGGCATATATCCTACTATTGTAATTGTATCCTCTTCTGTTTCTAATATTCCTATTAAATAACTATTAACTTCATTTTGATATATTATCTCTGTTAATTGTCCTGTAAGTTCCACTTTTTTCCTCTTTTCTATAGTTTAAATTAAAACTAATAATGTAACAATTTTATCACATTAGTAAAATATTAACAAATTTATTTGGAAATTTCGTCCATTATTTCTTTACATTCATTCCAGTCTGAAGCTTTTATAAAATTATAATCTTTCGACAATTTAGAAATTATTTTATATGTATCATCACTCGAGTCTAAGTCTACCATTATTATTCCTTTGCTTAATTCCTCTTTTCCATATAATAATTTACAAATTAAATTTCTTGTAAAACCTTCTATTTTTTCTTCTTGATTTTTTGCCGCTATTATTACATATATTCCATCTTGTTTAAATTTCGTACATGAAAAATAATATCTTATTGCTTTTGCAATCTCTATTAAACCATATAAGGCAAGCGTCCATAATATTGCATTTATTATAAATTCCTGCATAATATCACCTTCTTATATATTATATGTTGTATATATATTATTGTGATAATGTATATATTAGCATATAATTCTTATTTTTATAAAAAAAACACTCTGCTAAAAAACAAAGTGCTACTATATATAAATGAAGAGGGCTATTCTTCTAAATTATATTTCTAGTTTTATTATTTTCTTGTTTTACCATCTAGAGCATCAAGATTATCTAATGCTTTACCTGTTCCTAATGCTACACAAGAAATAGCATCTTCGGCTATCATTACATTTATTCCTGTCTTTTCTTGTAATAGTTTGTCTAGTCCATCTACTAAACAACCTCCACCTGTCATATATATACCTCTATCGCTTATATCTGCTGCAAGCTCTGGTGGTGTTTTTTCTAGTACTGAATGTACTGCATCTACTATCATCATTGCTGGTTCTATTAAAGCTTCTAGCATTTCGCTAGAATATACTGTAATTGTTTTTGGCAAACCTGTTGATAAATCTCTACCTCTTATATCCATCTCTACATCTTGTATTTTTGGATATACACATCCTATATTTATTTTTAAGTCTTCTGCTGTTCTTTCGCCTATCATTATATTATGTTTTCTTTTTATATATCTTACTATTGCTTCATCTAGTTTATCTCCTGCTATTTTTAAAGATGTACTTACAACTGATCCACCTAAAGAAATTACAGCAACATCTGTTGTTCCTCCACCAATGTCTACAATCATATTACCATATGGCTTAGATATGTCTATTCCTGCACCAATTGCTGCTGCTATTGGTTCTTCTATTAAATACACTTTACGAGCTCCTGCTTGTGATGCTGCATCTATTACTGCTCTTTTTTCTACTTCAGTTACTTGAGAAGGTATACATATCATAATTCTTGGTGCAAATATAAATTTTCCACACACTTTATTTATAAAATATTTTAACATTTTTTCTGTTACTGTGTAATCTGATATTACTCCATCTCTTAATGGTCTAGTGGCCACGATATTCCCTGGAGTTCTTCCTAACATTCTTCTCGCTTCTTGACCCACAGCAAGAACATCTCCAGAAATTTTATCTACAGCAACAACTGCAGGCTCTCTTAAAACTATACCTTTGCCTTTTACATATGCAATTACTGTAGCTGTACCTAAATCTATTCCTATATCTTGACCAAAACCAAACATTAATATTCTCCTTTTCTTTTATTATTACAAGTCTGTTACGATTATATTACAAAAGATTAAAAATAGCAATAAAAATATTTATATATTTTAAATATTTTTATTGCTTAAATTATATTACAATTTTATTTGTAAAATTTCAAGTACTTTTCATATGTTTAACATATTTGTTTAAGGATAAATGTGTTTTTATTTTATATCGTTGCATTTTACTTTTTACTTAATTATTTATTTAAAAAGGAAATATTCCAAATAAATATCCCACTGGCATATAATAAATTACAATTAATCCTCCTACTACAAGAGCTAATTTTTCTGTTTGTGTAAGCTCTATATCCATTGGATTTAGTAAGTACTCTGGTGCTGTATCAGACATAGAAATTTCTATTCTTTCTGTTCCCTCACATTTATATTTTATTGTAAAATATTGGCTTTCATTTGGCTCTAATTTAAATATTTTTGCATAACCAGTATTTATATTATTTTCATATTCTGAATAACAATCTAGCTTTATATATTTATTTTCTATAGTGCTTCCTGTTGTATTTGTTATATTCCCATATATGTATCCATTTGCATTTGTAGCTTTAGAATCTATTATTTCTATTTTTGGACTTTCGAATAATACTTTACATTCTTTTGGTTTATACATTGATATTATTAATAATTTTGAAACTATAGAAACTATAATAAATACAACAACTAATACTAATGCATATTTAAGGTATCTCTTAAATTTATCCATTTCTTGCTCCTTCTACTTTTATTTTCCTTTATATTATATAATAGTATACATAAATTGTAAATATAATATTATATAAATTCTCCAATGATGTCGCTTGATTCCCTTATTATAACATATTTTTTCTAATTATGTAATTTTTTTAATCCAATTGACATAAGCAAAAAAAGAGTTTCTTTTTACTTTTTTTACTTGTAAATTGAAACTCTTTTTATTTTTTAATTATATTTTTAATATTCCACCAACTGTTTTATTAACAGCATATTTTGCTTTTTCTTTGCTAATTATTTGTGGACCTCCACATAAAACAGCTGTGTCTCCTTCTTCTAAATTTCCTAATTCTATTAATTTTGCAACACCTTTTTCAATTGTGTCATCTATATCCGCTCCATCTTCTACTAAAACTGGATATACATTCCATACAGGACCTAATTGGTTATATACTTTTTCTGAATCTGTTATAGCAAATATTGGGCAAGCTGCTCCATAACCTGCTAATCTTCTTGCTGAATTTCCTGTATGTGTGTAGTCTATTATAGCATCTGCTTTAATATCTCTTGCTGTAACACATGTTGTATATGCTGCATGTGATTCTATATCTGCTTCTGCAACATTCCAATCTTTTTTAGTAAATCTCTTCCAGTAATTTATTGTAGGCTCTACACTTTTTGCAATTTTTACCATTGCATTAACACAATCTAAAGGATAATCTCCCATAGCTGTTTCACCTGAAAGCATTATACAACCTGTACGATCATAAATAGCGTTTGCTACGTCACTTACTTCTGCTCTTGTTGGTAATGGATTGTTTGTCATGCTTTCTAACATTTGTGTAGCTGTTATTACTAATTTTCCTTCTTCGTTACATCTTTTTATAAATCTTTTTTGTACAACTGGTACTTGTTCGAATGGAACTTCTACAGCCATATCACCACGAGCTACCATTATACCATCACAAGCTGCTAAAATTTCTTCGAAGTTATCGATTCCTTCTTGGTTTTCTATTTTAGCTAAAATTTTAACGTCTTGTCCTCCGTTATCATCTAATACTTTACGCATTTCTGCTATATCTTCTTTTGTTCTTACAAAAGATGCGGCAACATAATCAAATCCTACTCTTGCTCCATTTGATAAGTCGTTTATATCTTTAGGACTTAAGAATGGTATTTTTACAGAAACACCTGGTACATTTATACTTTTTCTTGAACCAGCTCCTCCATCATTTAATACTGTTCCTACGATATCTTTTCCTACTATTTCGTCTACTCTTACTTGAATTTTACCGTCATCAATTAAAATTAAGTTTCCTGGTTTTACATCTTTATATAAGTCTTTGTAAGATAAAGATGTTCCCTCTTCATCTCCTAATCTATCTTCATAGAAGAATGTATATTTTTGTCCTTCTTTTAATTCTACTTTTACATCTCTTCCTACTTTGTTTAATGCTGTTCTTATTTCTGGTCCTTTTGTATCTAACATTACAGAAACTGGTAGACCTAATTCTTTTCTTATTTCAAAAAATCTTGCTATTTTGTCTTTTTGTTCCTCATAATCTCCATGAGAAAAATTGATTCTTGCAATAGACATTCCAGCTTTCATTAATTCATCCATTCTATTTTCTACTGCTGGTCCTATTGTACATACAATATTTGTTTTTCTTAAATTTCTTTCTTTCAAAATAATTACCTCCTAGAATTTGACACTAGTTAGTATTATATCACATATTTTTTTCCTTAACAATACATTTTTCTACATTTTTATTATTTTTTGAAAGTGTAAAAGTTAATATATCAACTTCTTTTAATTTTTATTTAGTGCTTCATCCATAACTTTACTTAAATACTTCATGCTGTTTAAACATTGCTCCATTGTGTTTCCTGTAGCACCTATTTCCATTATTGTTGCTGCTTTTGCTACATGTTGGTTATATCTTGAATTTCTTACCATTATTGGTTTAAACAAGCCTGGATATAGTTCATTTCCTTTTTGTACAATTTTTATAGCAAATTTTAAATTTTGAACCCAATCTTTATGTGTAAGACCTCCTCCATCTGTTCCTATTACAAACATTATTTGTGCTACATAATCATCTCCTATTTTTACAGTAGGTGCATATTTTCCTCCTTCTCCTACTGCATCTCTATGTAAATCTATAACAATTTGCGTATTTGGATTTGCTACTAAATCATTTTTTATGCTAGTAAGTGATCTATTATAAGATCCACTATACGCAGGATAATCGTGATATGTTTCATTATGTAGAACATTAAATCCATAATTTGTTAGCCTATTCTTTAATTCTCTACCAGCTCTAACAACAGAAAAATTTAAATCTGTTGTTCTAAAATTACCACTTGGCGTATATTCAAAACCTGCACTTTGTGTATAACTTTCACAAGTATGTGTATGATAAATAATAATATCTTTTTTATTTTCTAAATTTATATTTGGTGTTAACATATCTTCTGTTAATTCATATTTAGACTCATTTTTTATCTGAACTCCATTGTATTCATTTGTATATTTATTATTTATATTTCCTCCAGATATGATTTCTGTTCCTACTCCTGTTTTAGCCTCTTCTATTTTTTCTTCTTCTTTTGCTATTTTTACTTCATTATTTTCCGGCACTTCTTTTGGTATTTCTTTTTCTTTTATATATTTACTCATTTGCAGTTCTGAAGCTAATATTTTCTCTGTATTATCCCTATCCATACTTTTAAATTCTTTTAATGAGTTTCCATTTGCTAAGATTATTGTATCTTCTATTAAAGGTACTAATGATACTTCTTTTATTTTGTTTTTTCCTATTACTATTATTTTAATAAGACTCATTAATAAAAATGCTATTATTCCAAAGGATATAATAGCATTTTTCGCTTTTATTACTTTTACATTCACCATAAATTCTTTTCACCCTTGTATATATATAATTAATATATATTCCACTCACTTAAAAAATATGACAAATCTTACATAATATTTTATTAAATTTTTTACTACATATGAAAGCTAACAATGTGAATTATTTGTTTATATTTTTAACTATTTCTTCTGCTTGCATATTAATTTCTTTTTCTTCACCAGTTTTCATGTTTTTTAATTTAATTTTATTTAATCTAATTTCGTCATCTCCTACAACAATTACATATGGTATTTCTAATTTATCTGCATATTTAAATTTTGCTTTTAATTTTTTATTATTTAAATATATTTCTGTATTTACTCCTAATTTTCTTATTTCTGTAGATAATTTTATTGGCTCTTCTAAGTTTTCTGTTAAAGGAATAATTAAAACATCTGAAATAGATTTCTTTTCTGCTTTAATTATATTTAATTCATTTAATTTATAAAATAATCTAGTAAGCCCAATAGAAATTCCTACTCCTGGTAAACTTTTTTCTGTGTAATATTCTGCTAAATTTTCGTATCTACCTCCAGAGCATACACTTCCTAGCTCTCTGTAATCATTTAAAAATGTTTCATATACTGTTCCTGTATAATAATCTAATCCTCTAGCAATTGTTAAATCTACTTTAAAATTATCCTCTGGAACACCAAATAATCTTACATTTTTTACTACTGTTTTTAATTCTTCTAAACCTTTTTTATAAACATCATTATTTATTCCTAAATTTTCTAATTTTTCTATCTTTTCATTTGAAGTTCCTTCTATTTCTATAAAATCTATTATAAATTTTATTTGTTGTTCTTCTACGCCTATTTTTTGTAGTTCTTCTATTACAGCATCTTTTCCTATTTTGTCTATTTTATCTATAATTCTTAAAATTTCTGTAGAATTTTCTTTTTGGTCTATTCCTTCGAACAATCCATTTAAAATTTTTCTATTATTTATTTTAATTGTAAAATCTTCAAATCCTAATTTTCTAAAAAGATTGTAAATAACGCTTGGTATTTCTGCATCATTTATTAAGTCTAGTTCTCCATCACCTATTATGTCTATATCACATTGGTAAAATTCTCTATATCTACCCTTTTGTGCACGTTCACCTCTATATACTTTTCCTATTTGATATCTTCTAAATGGAAAACTTAAACTTCCATAATTTTTAGCCACATATTTAGCAAGTGGTACTGTTAAGTCAAACCTTAAAGCTAAATCATTTTCACCTTTTTGAAATCTATATATTTGCTTTTCTGTTTCTCCTCCTGCTTTTGCAAGTAAAACTTCTGCTGATTCAATTATTGGTGTATCTAATGGTAAAAAACCAAATTTTTCATATGTCTTTTGAATTTTCTCTTTCATCTGGTTAAACAATATTTGTTCATTTGGTAGTAATTCCATAAAACCAGATAATGTTCTTGGCTCTATTCTTTCCATATTTTTCACTCCTTATTTTATTTAGTCTATATTTGGTTTTGCTTCCAAATATATTGGCTTTTCATCTCCTATTCTAGTTGGTCTACCATGGCCTGGGTATACTATTGTTTCTTCTGGCAATATTAGTAATTTCTCTATTATAGAATTCATAATATCATCAAAATTACTTGTTGGTAAATCTACTCTGCCCCATGCACCCTTAAATAAGGTATCACCTGAAAATAACATACCCTCTTTTTTACAATAAAGAGATGTTCCATCATTTGTGTGCCCTGGTGTATGGATAACTTTAAATTCTATATCTCCTACATGTAAAACATCTTCATCATCTACAATAGTATCTTCTTTTACATTTAATGGTGGTATTCCAATATAATCTGAAAGTATAGGTGTTCCATTTTCTAGGTTTTCTCTTCCGTTTCTATGAATTAAAACTTTACCACCTTTACTATTTTTTAGTTCGTTTACTCCATTAATATGGTCTGCATGGCAATGCGTTAAATATATGTATTTTAATTTTACGTCCAAATTTTCTAAAATTTCTACTATTTTTGGTACATTGCCAGCTGGATCTATTACTATTGCTTCTTTCTTTTTTTCGTCTATAACAATATAACAATTAGTTTCTCCTACAAACTTCATTTGTACTTTTATTCTTTTTAGTATCATAAAAACTCCTTTATTTTTTTCTTGCTACTTCGTATACGCTATCTATTTTTCTTAGTTCTTTTAATACTTTATTTAGTTCTTCTATATTTTCAACCTCTATAGTTATTTCTATTGTTGCAATATGCTCTTTAGTAGTTTTGGAATTTAAAGCTATTAGTTTTGTTTTTACATTACCTAAAACTTGAATAACCTCTGCTAGTAAACCTGCTCTGTCATTTGCAAATACTGTTATATCAACATTATAAGCTGCTGTTTCTTCTGTATACCAGTAAACGTCTATAATTCTATCTTCTTCTTTTAGTAAGTCTTTTACATTTACACAATCTGTTCTATGTACAGAAACTCCTCTTCCTTTTGTAATATATCCTATTATATTATCTCCTGGTACAGGGTTACAACATTTAGAAAGTTTTACTAAGCAATTATCTATTCCTTTTACTACTACACCTGTGTTAGATGGTTTTATATGCTTTCTTTTACTTGTTAATTCTTCTATTTTTTGTTCTATATTTTCTTCGTTATGAGCTTTTCTATATTCTTCTAACATTCTAGATATAATTTTAACTTGTGATATTGCTCCAAAACCAACACTTGCATACATTTCTTCTACATTTTTAAATTTGTATCTATCTAGTGCTGCATTTATATAATCTTGTTTAAACAATTCGTCATGACTTATTCCTATTCTTTTTATTTCTTTTTCTATTAGTTCTTTTCCTTTTTCTATGTTCTCTGTTCTTTGTTCTTTCTTAAACCATGATTGAATTTTACTTTTTGCTTTTGTTGTTTTTATAAATTTAAGCCAATCTCTACTAGGACCTTTTTGAGAGTCAGATGTCATAATTTCTATTATATCCCCACTCTTTAACTTTGTTATTATTGGCATCATTTTGCTATTTATTTTACATCCAACCATATGGTTTCCTATTTCTTCATGAATGCTATAAGCAAAATCTATTGGCGTTGCTTCTCTTGGTAATACTAATATTTTTCCCTTTGGTGTAAATACATATACTTCATCTTCAAATAATTCTGTTTTTAATGTATTTAAAAACTCTTGAGGATCTTTCATGTCTTGTTGCCATTCTAAGGTTTCCCTAAGCCATGAAAGTTTGTCATTTGTAACTTCTACAACTTGTTTTCCTTTTTTTCCATAATTTGCTTCTTTATATGCCCAATGTGCTGCTATACCATATTCTGCAATTCTATGCATTTCCCATGTACGTATTTGTACTTCGAATGGAGTTCCTTTTTCTCCTAATAATGTTGTGTGTATAGATTGGTACATATTAGGCTTTGGTACTGCTATATAATCTTTAAATCTTCCTGGCATTGGGCTATACATTTCGTGTACAACACCTAATGCAGTGTAACAATCTTTTACAGAATTTACTAATATTCTTAATGCAAATAAATCGTAAATTTGATCTAAAGTTTTGTTATCTCTTTTCATTTTTCTATATATAGAATATAAATGTTTTGCCCTACCTGTTACTTCTGCTTCGATTTTTTGTTTCTTAAGAGCTCCTCTAATATCTCCCATTATTTTTTCTATAAATTTTAATCTTTCTTCTCTTTTTTTGTCTATACCTTCAACTAATTCTCTATATTCTTCTGGATATAAGTATTTGAAAGCTAAATCTTCTAATTCCCATTTTAAAGAATATATACCTAAACGATTTGCAAGTGGAGCATATAACTCCATTGTTTCTTTTGCATTTGCAATTTGCCTATCTCTTCTTAAATATTTTAATGTACGCAAATTATGTAATCTATCTGCTAGTTTTATTATTATAACTCTAATATCTTTTCCCATTGCAAGAAACATTTTTCTGTAGTTTTCCACTTGGCGCTCTTCTGTACTTGCTTGATATCTTAGTTCTCCAAGTTTTGTAACTCCAGCAACCATGTTGGCAATTTCTTCTCCAAAATCTCTTACTAAATCTTCATGTGTAACCTCTGTATCTTCTACAACATCATGTAATAGCGCAGCACAAATTGTTGACTCGTCTAAACCTATATCTGCTAAAATATAAGCAACTTGTACTGGATGTATTATATATGGTTCTCCAGATTTTCTACATTGTGTACCATGCTTTTCTTTTGCATAGTTATAAGCTTTTAATATTATTTTAGTATCTGCCCATCTTTTTTTCTGTTTTACTAAACCTATTATATCCTCTATCGTTTTATTTTGTACTTCTGACATAAGCAATCCCCCTTCTAATAGCTTTTTCTAATGTCTTTTACATTTATTTGTATAGAGCTAAATCCATTAAAACTATTAATTTCTAATGTTCCTACAATATCTATTTTATCTCCAATTCTATATTCTTCTGCTAAGAAGCCTATATCGAATCCTATAGCATTAATTACAAAATTTTCGTCCCTTAAAGTAAGTTTTAAATGTCTTCCTTCTGAAAGAGCTCTTATAGAATCTATTTTTAAATTTTTTATTAAAAATAATGGAACTTTATTTGATTCTCCAAAAGGCTCTAATATACTTAAACTTTTTATTAAATCCATATTTATATCTTTTAATTTTAGTTCTTCGTCTATATAAATAATTGGTTTTAATTCTTTAATATTACTTTCTTTTGCAATTTTATTAAATCTTTCTTTGAATTTCTCGAAATTTTCTTTTTTTAATGTAAGACCAACAGCCATGGCATGACCACCATATTTTTCTAGTAAGTCATCACATTTTGTTAAGCTTTCGTATAAATCAAATCCCGGTATGCTTCTTCCTGAACCTTTTGCTATGTCATCTTCAAAGCTTAATAATATACTTGGTTTATAATATTTGTCTGTTACTTTAGAAGAAACAATTCCAATAACACCATGATGCCAATTGTTTCCACCCACAACTATAGAATCATTTTCATCTAAATTATTTTTTTCTATTTTTTGTACTACTTCTTCATATATATTTTTCTCTGTAGATTGTCTTAAAGTATTGTAATCGTTCAGTTCTTTTGTAATTTCTAATGCACTTTCTAAATTATTTGCTAAAAATAAATTTAAAGCTTCTTCTTCGTGCCCCATTCTACCAGAAGCATTTATTCTTGGCGCGACTCCAAATGAAATTGTATTTGAATCTATTTCTTTATATCCTGAACTTTTTATTAGTTCTCTTAAACCTAAATTTTTAGTAACTTTTATTAGCATTAGTCCTAATTTTGCTATAGTTCTATTTTCACCTTCTAATGGAACTATATCTGCTATTGTTCCTACACATACTAAATCTAAATATTTTAAATATTCTTCTGGTTTAATATCTAACTTTATGGAAATTGCCTGAATTAATTTAAATACTACTCCTACTCCTGCTAATGATCTAAAGGGATACGTATTATCTTTTCTTTTGGCATCAATTACAGCTATTGCATTTGGGAGCTTTTCTCCAACTTCATGATGGTCTGTAACTATTATGTCCATTCCTAAACTTTTTACATATTCTATTTCATCTATTGCAGAAATCCCACAATCTACTGTTATTATTAAATCTATCCCTTTTTCTTTTATTTTTTCTATAGCAGATTTATTTAATCCATACCCTTCATGCAACCTATTTGGTATATATGTGTCTACCATAATACCTCTATCTAATAAATATTTCTTTAAAACAGTGGTACTAGTTATTCCATCTACATCATAATCACCATAAATTAGTATCTTTTCTTTATTATTAATTGCTTTTATTATTCTTTCTACTGCTATATCCATTTCCTTAAATAAAAAAGGATCATAAAAATCATCTCTTGTAGGATTTATAAATATTCTTACATCTTCATCTTTTATTACATTTCTATTAACAATTATTTTTCCTATTACTTTGTTTAAATTATATCTATTACATATATCATCTACTAATTTTTCATCTGAACTATAAAATTCCCATTTTTTTATCATTCACTTTCTCCTCGTATTATACAATTTGTACAATATTGTATAACATTTCTTCTTTTTTTTAAAGAGGTTTACAATAATTTTATTAAACAAATTATAATATATAAAATTATTAAATATAATTTAGATGATATTAGTTTATAACATGTGTATTTTATGCCTATGTTATTTATTTTTTCATATTCTTCTGTAATTTTTTTTGTTTCTTTTACATTATGTTCTTCTAGATATTCTTTTGCAATATATTTTGCTTTTGTCATTGCTTCTATTTCTAAATAACTTCTTATTACATAAAATACCATTGCTAAAATTAACATTATTGATACAAATAATATATAATTTTTTATTACTCCTACTACTGTTAGTATTGTTATTACCAACCAAAATAAGTTTAATAAATTTGTAAAAATATAGTTAAACCATAACACATTTTTATTTTGAATGGAATGTACACATTCGTGTGCTATTGTTTGAATTCTTGTAAAAAATTTTTTATCTTTATTTAAAATAATTTTATCTGTTGCTATAAAGTAAAAGCAATTTGTTTTTTCCTCTTCTTCCACCTTTACTTTTTCATTATTTAGTTTTTTCAATATTTCCTTACAAATTACCACATTATTTGGAAGTTCTTGTGTTCTAGCATTTAAACTCTCATTTTCGGCAATTTTCATTATCTCTTTTTTATTAGTCTTTAAAACTATTTTTAATATAATTTGTGTAATTATTATTATTATTAAAATTATTAAAAGCTCCATATAAACAAAATAAGGGATATACAATATATCCCTTCCCCCTTACTTTTATTCTATAACATCTTTTATTGCTTCACTTATTATTTTATTTATATCTGTTACCATTACGCTAAATCTCATTTCTGATTCTAAATAATTTTTAGCTACTTCATTTTGATATAATTCTGTATATAAATTTTGTAATTTTACACTTAATTCATTTGAATTTGTTTCACCTTTTAGCATTGCTTTTTGCATTTCTACTCTTAATTTGTCAAATTCTTCTATCTTACTTTTTATTTCTACATTAGATTCTATTTGTTCTTTTGAATTTTTATAAGCTTTATACTCTTCTGTTAATTTTATTTCTGATGCTAATTTATTAGCTGTATCATATATATTCATTGCTTAGCCTCCTTCTTAAGCATATGCATGTCTTTTTTTGAAACTTAATAAGTTTGTAATTTCTCCTTGTGTATTTTTAGCTTTCTTTGTTTTTCTAGCTTTTTCTTGTTCTAATTCTCTTCTTTGTTTTTCTGCCATTGTTTGACATATTGCTTTTTGATATATAAAATGTGTATCTTGAGCTATTTTGTTCCAGTTATATTGTGCTTTTACTTTTGCTTTTGCCGCTCTTGAAACTTCTGCACCTAAACCTGGGTTATATAGTAATTCTAATATAGAATCTGCTATCGAATTTGGGTTACCTGCATAACTTTTCATTCCATTTTCTCTATGTTGTACTATTTCATTTAGTCCACCAACATCTGAAACTACAACTGGTGTTCCAGATAACATTCCTTCTAACGCTACAACTCCAAATGGTTCATATGTACTTGGGAATACCGCTACGTCTGCACATTTATACATTTTAGTAACTTGATTTAAATTTAAATATCCTGTAAAGTAAACTTTATTTTCTATGTTTAATCTTCTTACTTCATCTCTTAGCTCGTCTATCATTCCACCTTTTCCAGCTATTATTAGTTTCGAGTCATGATATCCATTTAATACTTTTGGCATTGCTGCTATTAAGTTTTGTATTCCTTTTTCGTAAACAAGTCTTCCTACATAAAGAATTATTTTTTCGTTATCTGCTGCATATTGTCTTCTGAAGTTATAATCTTTTTCTACTCCATTATATAAATTTAAATTAACTCCATTTGGTACTACATTTATCTTTTCATATGGTAATCCAAATAATCTTTGTAATTCACTTTTCATATAATTACTATTTACTATTACTTCTGTTGATTCATATGTTAGCATCCATTCTGTATCATTTATATATCTTTGTACTTCATCATGTATTCCAGAATTTCTTCCTGCCTCTGTTGCATGTATTGTTGCTATAATTGGTGTTTTAAAAGAATCTTTTAAAGTTTTTGCTGCATATGCAACTAACCAATCGTGTGCATGTATTACATCAAATGGGCCTTCTTTATTTATTATTTCTGTAGCTTTTGATATTAAATTAAAGTTTAATTGCATTATCCAGTCTATAAAATTATTTGGATTTATCATATAGTTGTTTACTCTATATACTTTAACTCCGTTGTCATCTTCAAAATCTTCTACATTTCCTTCTTTGTAAGTAACTACTGTTACTTCGTGACCATCTTTTATTAATCTATGGGATAAGTCGTGTACTACCCTTGCAATTCCACCTACTACCCTTGGTGGATATTCCCATGTTAACATTAAAATTTTCATTTACATAAGCCCCTTTCGATATACATTTTCTTTCGTATTTTACATTTAAACATATTGGTTTATATTGTATATAACTTTTATTAAAATGTAAATAACTTTTTGTAAAATATTGTGTTTTTTTGTAGTTTTTTTATATTTATTTTTTTCACTTTTTTATTTTGTTATTAATATAATTTAAAAGACAATATTTTTTATAAAAAAACCTTTAAAGTAGTATATATTTTTTATTTTCTACATAAAATTGCTCTTTTTAGGTTATGTAATTTAGGAGGTGTTTTTTATGTGTGGAATTGTTGGATTTGTAAATTATAAAAAAGATATAAACAATCCTGTTTCTATACTTAATGAAATGAATCATTCTCTTACTAATAGAGGACCTGTTGAGGAAGAATCTTATATTTCTTCTCCAGCTTATTTAGCTCGTAAAAAATTAGCTGTAGTTGACCCAATAAGTGGCTCTCAACCTATGATTACTACATATAATGAAAATGAGTATTCTATTGTATGTAATGGTCAAATATATAACACATTGGAGATAAAAGATACTCTTATCGAAAACGGTTTTTATTTTAAAACTAATTCCGATATAGAAGTTTTACTAAATGCTTTTATTTTCTATGGTTATGATATCGTAAAACATATTAATGGTAATTTTGCTTTTGCTATTTGGAATAAAAACAAAGAAGAATTATTTTTAGCTAGAGATCATTTTGGAATAAAACCTTTATTCTATACTATAACTGATGATACATTAGTTTTTGCTTCTGAGTTAAAATCTATTTTTAAATTTCCTACAGTAAAAAAGACTATAGATTCTACAGGCATCTGTGAATTATTTCGGAATTGGTCCAGCACATACCCCTGGTACAACTGTTTTTAAAGATATTTATGAACTTAAACCGGCTCACTTTGCAATCTTTAATAAATATGGTTTATTTACACATGGGTATTGGAAATTTGTAAATAAACCTCATCTAGATTCTTTTAATGAAACTTGTATGAAAGTAAAATTTTTATTGGAAGATAGTATTAAAAACAATTTAGTTTCTGAAGTACCTTTTTGTTCTTTTTTATCTGGAGGATTGGATTCTAGTATAATAACTGCATATGCTAGTAAATATTGTAATGACAATGGCTTACCTACTCTTAAGACTTTTTCTGTTGACTATCTAGATAATGACAAAAATTTTGTTAAAAGTGACTTCCAGCCTAATTCTGATAATTATTATATAAATTTAATGGTTGAAAAATATAAAACAAACCATACAAATATTATTTTAGATACCCCTGATTTAGCAAATTATTTAGAAGATTCTATGATTGCAAGAGATGTTCCTGGTATGGCTGATGTTGATTCTTCTTTACTTCTATTTTGTAAAAATGTAAAACCTTATGCTACAGTTGCTTTAAGTGGAGAATGTGCAGATGAAATTTTCGGTGGCTATCCTTGGTTTTTTAGAGATGATGCTTTAAATAGTAATACTTTTCCTTGGTCTATTGCACTAAGTGAAAGACAACATCTATTACACACAGATATTTCTAAGAAAATTAATTTAAAAGAATATATAGATTTTAGATATAATGAAAGTTTAGCTAATGTGGAAATTCTAGATACTGATTCTAAAGAAACTGCTGAAAAAAGAAAAATTTCTTATCTAACTTTAAATTGGTTTATGCAAACCTTACTTGATAGATCTGACAGATGTTCTATGTATAATGGATTAGAAATACGTGTTCCTTTCTGCGATTATAGGTTAGCTCAATATTTATGGAACATTCCCTGGGAGATGAAAACTTATAAAGGACGTGAAAAAGGACTATTACGACATATTATGAAAGATATTTTACCAAGTGAAATTATAGACAGGAAAAAATCTCCTTACCCAAAAACTCATAATCCTACTTATTTAAATGCTGTAAAAAATATGCTTACAAATATTATGAATAATAGTTCCTCTCCTATTCATAATATTTTAAATAGGAGTTATATTTTAGAAATATTAGAATCTGATGGATCTGCTTTTACTAAGCCTTGGTTTGGCCAATTAATGACGGGCCCTCAGCTTATGGCATATCTTTGTCAAGTTAATATGTGGCTTGAAAGGTATGAGCCTAGGATTAAATTATGATATTTAGGTAGTTCAAAATTTGAACTACCTTTTTCTCCATTTTTCATAATCTTTTAATATAATATATAGTTTTTGCAAGTCGTCAAGTTTATTTTCTTTTAACGTATTTCTTAATAACTTTGCTATATTTACTATTAAAAAATTCACATTAACGTCGACAGAGACGCCAAAATTTGGCGTCCCTGCTTTCCCTCTTATTCAAGGTCTGCTTCTTTTTCAAAAATTACTCTTTCTCCTTCCATTCGCACGTCCACTGTAACGCTTGGCGTCATATCCAGTATCTCTAAAAATTCAATTGGAACAGAAATCGTTCTGTTTCTATTTAACCTTCGAACAAAACCTATATAAGGTTTCTTTTCCGCCGGTTCATTCCAGTTGAATTTTTTCAAGATCAATTTGCCATATTCAATTGTAAGCTCTACTTGCTGTTCCTCGAAGAATCCTAATTCTCTAAAGAATGGCATTGGAATACGAATTCGTCTGTCTGTTCCCACTTTGCATTTACATGTTGTCATAATTTTTTCCTCCTGTTAGAAAGTTTTTGAAAAATATTAACGAGTTCTCATATTTATTATAGCATTATTAACATAATTTTTCAATCATATTTCACTTTTTATAGGTCATATGTATGTTAGCCAATTATATATACCACATTTTATTAATAAATAGCATAAAGAATTGATAAAAGGGAGCTAGCTTTCGTACATAATACGTTTAAGTTAGCTCCCTTCTATCTTAGTTACTTAATAATTTAAGCACTCCATTTTTACTGTTTTATCTAATTCTAAAATTTCATCAACAGTATTAAGTTCTCTTACGATATGATTGGAAAGAGCCCAATCAATCATCTCTGGAATTTCTGTAAATCGAATTGCTCCATCTAAAAATGCTTGTACAGCAATTTCATCTGCTGCATTTAAAACAACCTGTGCACTATGTCCCATTTCGATTGCTTTATATGCTAGCTGTAAGCATTTAAACTTGTATAAATCTGGTCTTTCAAATTTAAGTGTACCAATTTCAAACAAGTCCAATGGTTTAATATTATTTTTTAGTCTCTTTGGATAGTCTAATGCAAATGCTATCGGAATCTGCATATCTTTTGGGCCAATATTTGCCATAATTGTACCATCTTTAAACTGCACCATAGAATGTACCAAGCTTTGCCGGTGAACTACAACTTGTATCTTAGTTTCAGGAACATCAAAAAGCCAATGTACTTCTATAACTTCAAAACCTTTATTCATCATAGTTGCAGAGTCAATGGTAACTTTTTTCCCCATTTTCCATGTTGGATGATTAAGTGCATCGCTTGGTTTTATTTTATCTGTTATTTCCTTTTCAAAAAATGGTCCTCCAGATGCTGTAAGTAAAATTTTTCCAATTTTATTATGTTCTTCTCCTCTTAAGCATTGCATAATTGCACTATGTTCGCTATCTACAGTACGAAGTTTTGTATTGTATTTTTTTGCCCTATCCATAATTATTTTGCCACCTGTGACAAGTACCTCTTTATTAGCAAGTGCTACTTCTTTACAGTGTTTCAACATATTATAAGTGGGTTTTAATCCAGCAATACCTACAAGCGCTGAAACTGCAATATCTGCATCTTCAAGCTTAGAAATTAACTCCATGCCTCTTTCGCCTGTATAAATATCAATGTTAGGAAACAAATTCTTTATTTTCTCTTTGTTCCTTTCATCTAAAATATACACGTGCCTTGGCTTAAATTCTCTTATCTGCTCAATTAACAGATCTACATTCTTGCCAGCTACAAGTGTAACTGCAGAAAAGCGTTCCGGATTTTCTCTAATTATCCGAAGTGTAGTTGTTCCAATACTTCCTGTTGAACCAAAAATAGCAACTCTTTTCATATTAAATTCCTCCTTTTTTCCTAGATTGCTACTATTTTAATATACTCTCTTTTTTATTTTTTGTCAAAATATACTTCGACATAATTAGATTATCCAATATCCTTCCTTAAATTTTCTAATGCTATTTTTCTACTACTAATATTATTTTTTTCATTCTCTTCTAACTCTGCTAATGTTCTTCCATCTTCTAATTCAAATATTTCGTCAAATCCAAAGCCATTACTTCCTCTTGGCTTTTCTGCTATATATCCATTTAATATTCCTTTATATAGTTTTTCATTACCTTTTTCATCTACATATGCAATACATGTTATAAATTTAACTTTTCTATTTTCTTTTTCAGCACCTTTTAATTTATTTATTAAATACGTATTTCTTTCTTCTTGTGTTGCTTCTTCTCCTAAAAATCTTGCTGTTTTTACTCCAGGAAAATCATTTAACATTTCTATACATATTCCGCTATCATCTGCAACACTTGCAGTTTTTGTTAATTTATAAATTTCTCTAGCTTTTTTTAATGCATTTTGTTCGAATGTTTCACCGTCTTCTTCTATTTCTATATTTATATTCATTTCTTTTAGAGTTTTTATTTCTTCGCTTTTTAATATTTCTTTAATCTCTTTTACTTTTCCTTTGTTATTGGTTGCTAAAACAATCATCTCTTTTTTCTCCTTTATACCATTATATCTAAATTTCTAAATAATCATTTCCACAATTTTTTATAAATTTAATTAAATCTGCATACTCTATTCCTATAGTAGCAGTATTCCTATTTGGATGAATTAATATTTTATTATTTTTTAATTCTTTATCTAGTACAACTGTTACATTTTGTTCTTTATCATTTATTATTCCAAGTGGAGTTACTGAACCTGGTATTAAATTTAAGTTTGTTTGTAAATCATTTTCATTTGCAAAAGATAATCTTTTACTATTTATTTTTTCTGGTAATAGTTTTAAATCAGCTCTCTTATCTTCTGGTAAGGTGTATAAAAACAATTTTTTCTTGGCATCTTTTAAAAATAGATTTTTACACCCTATACCTTCCATTTTTAAGAAAACATCTTTTAAATCTTCCACTGTATATACAGCTTCATGTTCCTGTATTTCATATTTTATATTTAATTCGTCTAATTTCTCTAATATCTCCATATTAATTTCATCCCTTTCTTATAATCGGATTTTTAAGAACCATCCACTAATTCCAACAATTATATCTCTTTTACATCATCTTCTATTAAATAACACATCTCTTCATGTGGATGTATACCTTCACTTATTTTATTTACATCTAATTTTATATATTTTATAGTTCCATTTGCAAGAACATTTCCTTCCAAATCTAATATTTGCGAATCTACCACAAAAAATTTACTATTTTCTTTTATAACCATACCTTTACCTATAATTTCTGCATTATATGGTACAGGTTTTCTATATTTAGTATCTAATGAAAGTGTAACTCCAAAGCTGTCTTCATTTCCTTCTTTTGCCCATAAAGCTCGTAAGCCCATTTCATCTAGCATTGCAGTAATTAATCCTCCATGTACTCTCCCTGGATAGCTTTGGTGTTCTTCTCTATATTTAAACTTTGTCATTACACTTCCATCTTCCATATTATAAAATTGTGCTTTTAAACCATATTTATTATCCATACCACATATTGCACACATTCTACTATTTCTTTGTTTACTTATTACTTTCATTTTGTTCTCCAATCTTTATATTAAAATTATTTTTCTTGATATAGCTTTACAGTGAATATTCTATTTTTTCCTATATTAACTTATATTAACTTTAGTTTCTATTTAAATCGAGATTTTAAAGACCGTTCACTAATTCCTTTTAAAACAAAATATTTTGGTGGCGTTTAACACGCCACCTTTTGCAACAAATAAGGTCTGTTTACTATAAACTTCTTACAAGAAATAGATTTTGTCTATCCCTTTTAAAAGGTTCCTGCTCGCCAACTGTTTAGCCAGTTCACGATCTTTTTTTAGTTCCACCTTGGAAACAATTAATATTGTTTCCATTGCTAAATTTTTTTCCATTGCCATCTCGAGGAAACCTAATCTACAGTCTAAACTCTTAAAATTCTTCTCTACAACTGCAGTTCCTTTTTTTAATGCATTTTGAACTCTTTTGCTAAATTCTGTATTCAGATTTCTTTGGAATTCAGTCCAAGATTCTATAGCATCATCTTCTTGGATTTCACTTGCAATCTCCGAAAATGTTATCTTTCTAACATTTTCTTTTCTTATAAATCTTCTTATTTTTTTGTTCTCAGACAAGCCTATTAGTAATATCAAAGTCCGTTTTTTATCTAATTTTTTAAAATTCGGACTTCTTTTACAGATTTTACCTTCTTTTGCTGCCACTGGATACATTTCCGCATCCTCATTTTGAGTAAATTTGGTTGTTTCCATATTCTTACCTCCTTGAAATATCTTCAACTATAATTATACCATTTTTACTCTAACTGCTCAACAAGTGAATAAAAAGATTACCATTATATTTTTATTATATCTTTTACAACTTCTCCCGCTATAATCAACCCTGCAACAGAAGGCACAAAAGATATGCTTGCTGGTGTTTTATAATCTCCATCTTTTATTTTTACTGGTTCTTCTTGCGAATATACTACTTTTAATTTTTCTATTCCTCTTGCTCTTAATTCTTTTCTCATTACTTTTGCTAATGGACATACTGAAGTTTTATAAATATCTACTACTTCAAATTTTGTAGGATCTAGTTTATTACCTGTTCCCATTGCAGAAATTATTGGTATGTTAAGTTTACTCGCATTACAGACTAATTCTATTTTTCCTGTTACAGTGTCTATTGCATCAACTATATAATCTATGGAATTATCTAGTAAATTACTTCCTGGCAAATAGAATTCTGTAGATATTTCTACATTTGCTTTTGGGTTTATTTCTAAAATTCTTTCTTTCATAATATCTACTTTATTTTTTCCAACAGTATTTATATTAGCATGTATTTGTCTATTTATATTTGTAATATCTATTGTATCATTATCTACTAATAAAAAATTTCCGATTCCCGCTCTTGCTAGTCCCTCTGCAACAAAAGAACCTACACCACCAATTCCAAAAATTGCAACTTTTGTTTTTGCTAGTTTTTCTAAATTTTCTTTTCCTATTAGTCTTTCTTCTCTACTAAATTGTTCGTTCATAGCTTCTCCTTATTACTATTTAAAAAGCTTTTTCGTTCACCTCATTTTTTCTTTTATTTTCATTAATGTATTTAAAGCATCTATTGGCGTTAATGTATTTAGGTCTATTTTATCTATTTCTTGTGCTATTTCTGCTAATTTATAATTGTATAAGTCTAACTGACCTGCTTGTACTTGTTTGTTTTCTTTTTCTAGTTTTTTATTTCCTAAAATGCTCTTTCTTTCTAAACTTCTTAAAATGTCATTTGCTCTTTTTAATACATCCTTTGGAACCCCTGCTAAACGTGCTACGTGAACACCATAGCTTTCATCTGTTCCTCCTCTTATAATCTTTCTTAAAAAGATTACATCTTCTCCTTTTTCCTTAACAGCTATTGAATAGTTTTTTATTCCTTCTAATTTATCTTCTAATTCTATAAGTTCATGGTAATGTGTTGCAAATAAAGTTTTTGCACCACATTTTGTTTTATCTGCTATATATTCAGCAACAGCCCATGCAATAGATAATCCATCATATGTTGATGTTCCTCTTCCTATTTCATCTAAAATTACTAAACTATTTTTAGTTGCTTCTTTTAAAATATCTGCAACCTCCATCATTTCTACCATAAAAGTACTTTGTCCCATACTTAGGTCATCAGATGCTCCAACTCTTGTAAAAATTTTATCTACAATACCTATATGAGCTTCTGTTGCTGGTACAAAACTCCCTATTTGTGCCATTAGTGTTATTAATGCAACTTGCCTCATATATGTAGACTTACCGGCCATATTAGGTCCAGTTATAATAGATAGCCTATTTTCTTCGCCATCCATATATGTGTCATTATCTATAAAACTTCCCATTGGAAGCATTTTTTCTATTACCGGATGTCTTCCTTCTTTTATTTCTATTTTTCCATTATCATCCACTATAGGCATACAATAATTCATATCTTCTGCCACAGTTGCAAATGAGGCTAAAACATCTAATGTTGCAATAATCATTGCAGAGGTTTGAAGTCTTTTTACATTTTTTGCAATTTCTTGTCTTATCTTTGTAAAGGCTTCATATTCTAGATTAATAACTTTATCTTCTGCACCTAAAATTTGATTTTCTAATTCTTTTAGTTCTTCAGTTATATATCTTTCACAATTAGTTAATGTTTGTTTTCTTATATATCTATCTGGTACTTGGCTAAAGTTTGACTTAGTTACTTCTATATAATATCCAAAAACTTTATTAAATCCAACTTTTAAATTCTTTATACCTGTTTTCTCTTTTTCTGTTGCCTCTAATTGAATCAACCAATTTTTTCCTTCTGTAGTTGCTTTTTTTAGCTTATCTATTTCTTCATCATACCCAATTTTTATTAATCCACCTTCTTTTACTGACATTGGTGGATCTTCAACTATAGAATTTTCTATTAATTCGTAAATGTCTTTAAGTTCATCTAAATTATTATATAACTCTTGTAGCATATTAGAATTTGTGTTTTTTAAAACTTCTTTTACTTCTGGTAACTTAGACAATGAATTTTTTAAAGATATCATATCTCTACCATTTGCATTTCCATAAGATATTTTACCTGCTAGTCTTTCTATGTCATATACCTTTTTCAAATTTTCTATTATGTCACCTTTTAATATCACATTATCTTTTAATTCTTTAACAGCACTTAATCTTTTATTAATTTCATTAACTTCTATTAATGGGTCATTTATCCATCTTCTTAAATGTCTTCCTCCCATTGATGTTGATGTTTTATCTAAAACCCATAAAAGTGTACCTTTTTTACTTTTATCTCTCATTTTCTCTGTTAATTCTAAATTTCTTCTAGCATTAATATCTAAAGCCATATATCTAGTTGTATTATAAATTATTATTTTATTAATATGTTCTAGGCTAGTTTTTTGTGTTTGTTTTAAATATTCTACTAGAGCATTTATACTTGCCACAGAAAAAAGTCTTTTATCTATATCTTTTATATTATTATTATTTGTATCTACCAAATTATAATTTTCTACTATATAATTTATGTCTTCTGTAAAAAATTTATCATTAAACCTTGTAAAGTATATTTCGAATCTTTCTTTTATTTTATTAATTTCTTCTGTACTATCATACATCATGCTATTTACAACTAGCTCTGCTGGTGAATATCTTGCAATTTCGTCTAATACTAAAGGAAAATTATTATTTTCTTTTATTTCTGTGCTATAAAAATCTCCTGTAGTTACATCACATACAGCTATTCCATAGTAAATTCCTTTTTTTACTATAGACATTATATAATTATTTTTCTTTTCTTCTAGCATATTAGATTCTATTACAGTACCAGGTGTTACAACACGAATTACACCCCTTTTTACTATTCCTTTTGCAGTTTTAGGATCTTCTAGTTGTTCACAAATTGCAACTTTATAACCTTTTGCTATTAACTTTGATATATAGAGCTCTGCTGCATGGTGTGGCACTCCACACATTGGTGCTCTTTCTGCTTGTCCACAATCTTTACCAGTTAAAGTTAATTCTAGTTCTCTAGATACAGTTATTGCATCTTCAAAAAACATTTCATAAAAGTCACCTAATCTGTAAAAAAGTATACAATCTTTATATTCTTCTTTTGTTTCGAGATATTTTTGCATCATTGGTGAATATTCTGCCATTATATATTCCTTACCTTTCTAATTTTATTGTTGCTTCTTTATTTTCTTTCATCGTCACTGTCTTGCTTTTCTGTTAGTTTTTCATATCCTTCTACGGTTTTCCCTGCTCTTCTTATTGTACTAACAGAAACACCTAACTTCTTTGCCGCTTCTTGTTGACTTAGTTTTGTATTTTCTACATCTTTTAATAATTTTTTTGCTTTTTCATATCTTATTTGTGCTTCTGTTTTTGGATCTCCAATAATAACTTCTTGATGTCCAAATGATCTTAAAGTTGTGTCTATTAAGCGCCTTTCAAATTCTGAAAATAATTTTTCACATTTTTTCTTACTATTACCTTTGTATATTTGTCTGCTAGATAATTCTTTAGCAATAAAATAAATTTCTTCATATTTCTCATTATTTTCTAGCTTTGCAAGTTCTCTACTTACCGTTCTTTTTGGAATATTATACATTTCTGATATCTCTGTTTGACTTAATTCATGTCTTATCATTTCTATAAATAAAGCTTTAAAATTTATATGTGAATAATTTCCAGACTTATTTGCTTCATATCTTATATATCTTTGTTTTAATTTTATATTGTTTGAAGCATTTATATATTCTACCATTCTTTCTTTAAACGTTAAAGGATCTATAGTTTCATTTGTTTCTTTCATAAACTTTTCTCTTGCTTTTGTCAAGGTTTTAATTTCTCCACTTAAGAAATCTTTTACTGCACTTTCAAATTTATCTTCTTCTATTTCTTTTTTTTGTAATCTACTTTTGTTTTCAACTAGAATTCTTTCTAGTTTTTTCATGTTTTCGCTTCCTTCTGGAAAAATTTGCTTACACATTTCTACAAATGTATTTCTATTTATTCCATATATTTTTTCACATTCGCGTATTGACTTTCCTTCTATAACTTCTTTAAACATCTCTTCGAATTTTAAAGCCTCCATAAAAACCTCCTATAAAATAGTCTTACCTTTTAAATACCACATATGTTCTGAAATAATTTTTATATTTATTATTTGATTTATTAATTCTTTATTACCTTCAAATATTACAACTTTATTACTATCTGTTCTTCCTGTTAGCATTTCTTCATTATTTTTACTTGTACCTTCTACTAAAATCTTTTGAATTGTTCCTATATATTTTTTATTATTCTCTTCAATTTGGCTTTCCACCAAGTCTTTTAATTTATTAAATCTTATATGTTTTATTTCTTCTGGAACTTGGTTTTCCATTCTGTCTCCTGGTGTTCCAACTCTTCTTGAGTATATAAACATATATACTTGTTCAAATTTTACTTTTTGTACTACATCTAATGTATCTTCAAATTCTTCGTCTGTTTCACCTGGAAATCCTACTATAATATCTGTTGATAATGTTAAATTAGGAATTTTAGCTTTCATTTTTTCTACCAAGTTTAGATATTGCTCTTTTGTATATTTTCTGTTCATCTCTTTTAAAACTTTAGTATTTCCAGATTGTAATGGTAAATGTATTAATTTACATACTTTGTCGCAACTTGCTATTGCTTCTATTACATCATCTGTAAAATCTTTTGGATGTGGTGAAACAAATCTTATTCTTTCTATTCCTTCTACTTTGTTTATTGCCTTTAATAATGTAGCAAAAGAATTTACACCATCATATTCTTCAAATTCTATATTTTTTTCTTTTTCTACTCTTAAATACGAATTAACATTTTGCCCTAATAATGTAATTTCTTTATACCCTTGTTTTGCTAAGTCTTTTACCTCATTTATAATGTCCTTTGGCATTCTACTTCTTTCTCTACCTCTTACATATGGAACTATACAATAAGTGCAAAAGTTATTACATCCGTTCATAATTGTTACAGATGCTTTTATATTGCTATCTCTTTTTATTGGTAATCCTTCATATATTTTACCATCTATGTCTATTATATCTTTTATTTTTTTATTTTCTTCTATTGCTTTATATAAGTCTTGTGGAAATCTATGTAATGTATGTGTTCCAAATATTACATCTACAAATGGATAACTCTGCTTTATTTTTTTAATTATATGTTTTTCTTGCATCATGCAACCACCAATTGCAATTATAGTTCCTTTTTGCTCTTTAATTCTTTTTAGCTCTCCTAATTTTCCAAACAATTTATCTTCTGCATTTTCTCTTACGCAACATGTATTAAATAAAGCAATGTCTGCCTCTTCAAATTGTTCTGTTTTGCTATATCCCATTTCTTCTAACATTCCACATAATTTTTCGGAATCATTTTCGTTTAATTGGCATCCCATTGTTAATATACAATATTTTAAATTATTATTCTCTTTATTTATTTCTTTTACTTTTTTTATATATTCTATTTGTTCTTTTATTTCTTCCACTTTAAGCCCTCCTACTGCTATTATATTTTATATTATTTTTCTACGTTTTTCAATTAATTACGCAAAAAAGACCACTTTTTTATAAGTGATCTTTTGTATACTTTCTAACATAAGAAAAGTTTCCTACTATGTAAAATCATAACCACCCGTAAAACGGGTGGTTTGCTCTGCGCCTAGAAGGCTTTTGTACTGGCAC